>WNFR01007693.1_pt1 | contig 10946 bp, 8 predicted proteins | sample 5400221 | NCBI WGS metagenome assembly WNFR01 (sample SAMN13153357, study PRJNA577476) | soil metagenome | isolation source: 40 cm soil under Madrone tree | place: USA:California | collected 2016-06-14 | reverse complement strand
CGCGCGCGTATCAAAGCCGAGCCGGATTTCGGCCGGAATCATTTCGCCGACATACGCGTCCTTTTTTGCGATGACCAATTCCGCGAACGCGAGCCGGTTGCCAACTGCCGCCTGACCGGATTGAGCGCCTTGCGACGAACCGCTTCCGCTGCTCGCGCTGCCCGAAGAACGTTGCGCAACGTTTAAAGCCAACTCGGGCGTTTTCAGCGAATCATTTCCAACTCGAACTGCTTGCGACGGAATTTTGAAGCGGCCGGCTTTCAGCGGCAGGATCGTATAGTTGTAAGTCACGCTGCTGGTGACGTCGAAATTGTGCATCTCAAATTGCCGCGACGTCCCGGTTTGATGAATCTCCAGCCCGTCGATCGAAATTGTTTCGGGAACGTTCGCGCTTTGCGCGCCGTTAACTTTGATTTCCAATTGGACGACCTGTCCAACTTCAGGCTGAGAATCACTCAACACCGCGGTGACGCTTGGCGCCGCAGCAAAAACATTCGCGCCGCAAAAAGTCATCGCGACGAACACTGAAATGTGAGTGCGGATTCGGTAGATCGACATCTCCATCAACTCTCAACCCTGAACTATTCGGCTACCAGTCATTATAGACACGGCGTCGGACCCTGCGTTCATCAAGCTGAACGCGTTTCTCTTCGTCTTTCATCGATTGCAAAAGTAACTCCGCCTGTTTCTCGCTCATCTGTCCCTCTTTTTCTGGCTCGGCTTGTGCGAATTGCGCGGCCTGTTGTTGCGAATCCGGCGGTCGTTCTCCGTTCGCGTCTTTGATTTCGCCGGCCATTTGTTTCCGCGGCGATGCGCTGGGCGTCGCCGACGGCGTTCCGTTTTCGTCTCCACCTTCGCCTTCACGCGGCGATGGCGACGGAGCTTGATCTTCGCCGCCACCGGGAGTTGGCGATTGTTCCGCCTCTTCCTGTTTGCCCGGTGATTGTCGATCTTTCGCGCCAGCGGACGGACTCGGCGTTGCGGACGCGTTTTTGTTTTCCCCTTTGCCTGGCGAGGGAGATTGTTGGTTGGGTTGTTTTTGATCCTTGCCGGCTGATGGTGACGGAGACGGAGTCGGAGTTTCGCCAGGCTTCGATTGTTGATTTTTCTGCGGCTCGTTTTTCGCCATCCGCTGCTGGTTCGATTTGCCGTCGGACTTCTGCTCCTGGCTCTTGCTCGACTGGTCCTGCGACTGCGCTTGCTGATTCTGTTGCTGATTTTGCTGCTGCTGCTGCTTTTGATCCTGCCCGCCGGAACTGCTTTGCGAATCCTGCTGTTGCTGGTCTTGCTGATTCTGTTCGCCGCCGCCACCTTGTTGCTGCTGATTCTTTTTCTGCGGCTTCTGCGGCTGCGGAGGCGTCGGTGTCGGAGTTGGCTTCGGATGCTGCTTCAACCGCTCGATTTTCTTTTTTACCTCTTCAAGGTTCGCTTTGGCTGCTTCGTTCTTCGGATTCAAACGCAGCGTCGATTCGTAATGCGATGCCGCGTCGGTCAGATCTTTCAACGTTTTGTCGGTTGATTGATCCATGTCAGCGCGCTCTTCCAATGTCCGTCCGAGATTGAAATGACTGTTCTCCTGGAGTTTTGTGTCGGGCGAGAGGAGCGCGTCGCTAAATGATTGCAGCGCTTTGTTGTAATCGCCCATTTTGAAAGCGGCGGCGCCGGCATCGAATTCGATTCGCTCCTTTTGCGATGAATCGGGATGCGATTGAAGATCGTCCTGGAAACTCTTGTAGGCGTCGTTGTATTTTCCGTCGCGATAAAGATTCAATCCGGTGTTGGCCGTTCCAAACGCGGGTCGCGCGAAGACCAAAAGCAGCGCCGTCGCAGGCACAGCGATCTTCGACCAGCGCGGCAAACGCGAACGAACGCGCACTCGTTTTCGTTCGCCGACCAAGATCGATATTGTGAGCGCGAGCATGGCCGCGCCGAGTGGCCATTCGTAGCGCTCGATCGGCGTTCGCGACAGACGCGCGTCGATTTCAGCCGCCTTCAGGTTCGACAACCCTTGCGAGTAAAGTTGCGCCATCGTTTGCGGCCCGCTTTCGAGGTGAAGATAGAAACCGCCGGTCGCTTCGGCGATTTCGCGCAAACGTTTTTCGTCCAGCTTCGATTTCACAACCTGTCCGGCAGAATCCTTCACGAACCCGGTCCCGCCGTCGTCGCCGCTCGGAACAGGAATCAGCGAGCCCTGCGGCGTCCCCACGCCAATCGTGAAAATCCTCACGCCCGCTTCGGCCGCGCCCTTCGCCGTCTTCACCGCGTCGCCGCTCAACTCTTCGCCGTCGGTGAAAATAATCAGCGCGCGATTTCCGGCGGCGCTTTTGCCGAACGTGCGGACCGCTAGATTGATCGCCTCGGAAATGTTCGTTCCGCCTTCGGGAATCGTTTTCGTGTCGAGATCGTTGATCGATTCGACTTCCGCTTCGTAATCGATCGTCAACGGCGCTTGCAAAAACGCGCGGCCCGCAAACGCAATCAATCCGGCGCGATCGCCTTCAAGATCATTGACCAGATCCTGCGCGGCGAGTTTGACGCGATCGAGACGGTTCGGCTGCACGTCGTTTGAAAGCATGCTCCGCGAAGTATCCACCGCGAAAAGAAGATCGAGCCCCTTTCGTTTCACATCCTGGTAGATGTAACCCCATTGCGGCCGCGCCAGGCTCACGATCGCGAACGCGAGCCCGAGCATCAGGAAGCCGAACCGCAAAGCGCGGCGTGAACGGGCCACCGTCGCGGAAAGTTGCGGCAACAATTTTGGCGAAACGAATTCGCGCAACCTTGCGACCGCGCGCTGCTCCGCGCGCGCGAAGAGGATCGTGAGAAACGGGATCGCGAGCAAAGCCCAAAACCATCCTGGCGCTCCGAAGCTCATGGCAATTTTTTCCAAATCGTCTGCGACAACAGAAGTTGCGCCACCAGCAGGCCCGCGCCGCTCATGATGCAGAGCGGAAACAAATCGCGATACTGCTGATATTTTTTTACGGCCACCGTCGATTTCTCCAGTTTGTCGATGTCGCTGTAGATTTGCTCGAGCGATTTGGTGTCCGTCGCGCGGAAAAATTGACCGTCGGCAATCTTCGCGACCTCTCTCAATCCGGCTTCATTAAATTCCACGCGTTGGTTTTGATAAAGCATGTTGCCCAGGACGTCGGTCATCGGGCCGCGCTGAGTAAAAATTGGCGCCGGTGCGATTCCATTGATGCCGGCGCCGATCGCGTAGAAATGCATCTTCAGCGCTTTGATTGCTTCAGCTGCGGTGTTTGGAGAAATCTTGCCCGCGTTGTTTTCGCCGTCCGTCAGCAAAACGATCACGCGACTCTTCGAATGTTTATCGTTCAATCGATTCGCCGCCGATGCCATCGCCGAACCGATCGCGGTTCCGTCTTCCACCAGTCCGATGCGCACGCGCTCAAGATTTTGGAGCAGCCAATCGTGATCTAACGTCATTGGACTGACAACGTACGGCCGGCCCGCGAACGCGATAATCCCGATCCGGTCGTTCGGCCGGCCCTCGATGAACTTGCGAGTGACCTCGCGGATCGCGTCCAGCCGCGTTGCGCGTTCTCCGTCGATCGTAAAATCTTTGGTGTACATCGATCCTGAAACATCGAGCACCAGCATGATGTCGATCCCGCTCGCTTCGACTTCGGTGAGACTCTTGCCGAGTTGCGGGCGCGCGAGGGCAACGACGAAGAGCGCGAGGGTGAGAAAAATCAGCGCCCGCAGAAATTTTCCGACGCGGGCCGCGCTCTGTTTGCCAATCGCGCGCAGCGTCGATGTCGATGAAAACGTGAGCGCCGCGGCAGGTCCGCGTTTACCGCGCAAGTACGCCAGCAGCGGAATCGCCAGCAAAATTAAGAGTAACCACGGACGCGCAAATGTCAGGGCGGTGTCTCGCGGCCACCAATCAAGCAAGTGCAAGTTGCTCTCCTTTCACAAAACGCGTGGCCTCGTCGAGCAAGAGCCGGCTGTCGGCCGGAGTCGCTTCGTAACGCGCGAACTTGATCAAGTCACAGCGATTCAAGAAATCTTCGAGCAACGACTTCTCATTCACCGAAAACGACTTCGACTTCGCTAGAGACGTTAAGAATTCAACCGATGTCTGACGAGTCAGCGGCAGCGCGTATTGGTGCGTCACGTAACGTCGCAAAATGTCGGACACGCGGATGCTGAACTGATACGGGTTGGCGGTTTCGATTTCGTCGGCGATGAGCTCAAGCTCTTCCAACGCGACCTCGCGCGGCGTTTTCGGCGGCAACGCCGGCTTCTTGCGGCGCTTGAACAACCAGACGATCAAACCGATCAGGCAGAGTCCAACAAAGGTCGCCAGAAAAATCGCCCACGTCGGAACGAAGGAGTAATCAACCGGCGGCGCGATCTCGTGAAACTGCTGCTGTGCCAGAAGTCCGAGCCGGAATTGCATTATCGATGTCATTTGCCTAACGAATGTTAACGCGGCGTTCACGTAATCTGAAAAACGAGCGGAGCGCAGGCAGATAATCTTCGCTCGTCCGGAGCGTGATCGCGTCGATGTTGTTCCGGCGCAGCGTGCGCGAAAGCTCGTGCGCCTTTTCGTCGGCCAAATCACTGAATCGCGTCCGCGTGCTGCGGTCCGCAGTGTTGATTTCAATTTGCTCGCCGGTTTCGGCGTCTTCGAGCGTTATGATCCCAACATTCGGCAGCGCCCGCTCACGTTCGTCCTGAATGTGAACCGCAATCAAATCGTGTCTGCGGCCGCTGACCGCGAGCGGGTGGGAGAAATCGGGCGCCTGGAAATCGGAGATGAAAAATACCACGGCACGGCGGGTGACGACTTTGTTCAGATAGTCGAGCGCCAGAGCCGCGTTCGTTCCGCGGCCGACCGGCTCGAAAAACAAGATTTCGCGGATCAACCGCAGCGTGTGCGATCGGCCTTTTTTGGGCGGAATGAAAAGCTCGACCCGATCGGTGAAAAGAATGAGCCCGACTTTGTCGTTATTGCGGATGGCGCTGAACGCGAGGAGACAAGCCACCTCGGCGGCAAGCTCGCGTTTCGATTGCGTCGCGCTTCCGAAGTTCCCCGAGGCGCTAACATCGACAATCAACATCACCGTCAGCTCACGCTCCTCGGTGAATTTTTTTACAAACGCGTTGCCGAGGCGCGCGGTCACATTCCAGTCGATCGCACGAATTTCGTCGCCGGGCTGATATTCGCGCACGTCTTCAAAGTTCATCCCGCGTCCCTTGAAGACGCTGTGATAGTTGCCGGCGAACACAGTCTCGACCAGACCGCGTGTTTTGATTTCCAGCGTGCGGATCTTCTTGAGAATCTCCGCGGTTCTTTCCTGCAAACCGTTCATCGCGATCTAGGGAACGGGGAGTCCGGCAAAAATTCGTTCGATAATGTTCTCGCTAGTGACCGCTTCCGCTTCCGCTTCGTAGCTGACAATGATGCGATGCCGCAGCACGTCAGGCCCGATGCTTTTCACATCCTGTGGCGTGACGTAACCGCGCCCGCTTAAGAACGCGTGAGCGCGGGCGCCGAGCGCGAGATAGATCGTCGCTCGCGGTGATGCGCCATAACGGATCAATCCTTCCAACGCCAAATTGTAAGTCGCCGGCTCGCGCGTTGCCCACACCACATCGACAATGTAATCTTTCACCCGATCGTCGATGTAGATTTGATTCACGACGTTGCGCGCGGCGATGATGTGTTTTGGATCGACAACTCCTTGCACGCTCAAATCCGGCGATGAGGTGGCCATCAAATCCAGAATCATGCGCTCTTCGGATTTTTCCGGATAACCGATATTCAATTTGAACATGAAGCGGTCGAGCTGCGCTTCGGGCAGTTGATAGGTTCCTTCTTGCTCGATTGGATTTTGCGTCGCGAGCACGAGGAACGGATCGGCGAGGGGATAAGTTTGTTCGCCGATCGTGACCTGGCGCTCCTGCATCGCTTCGAGCAACGCGCTCTGCACCTTTGCCGGCGCGCGATTGATTTCGTCCGCGAGGATCAGGTTCGAAAAAATCGGACCGAGCTTGGTCGAAAATTCCCCGGTGCGCGGATTGTAAATCAACGTGCCGATCAAGTCCGCGGGCAAAAGGTCGGGGGTAAACTGGAGGCGTTGAAAGCCGGTCTGGATCGCCGCCGCCATGGTCTTGACGGTGAGCGTTTTCGCCAAACCCGGAACACCTTCGAGCAAAATGTGACCGTTCGCGAGAAGGCCGAGCAACAAGCGATCGACCAGATATTTCTGGCCGACCACGACGTGCGAGACTTGCTCGCGCAGAGCAGGCACCCAATGACCTAGCTCCTGCACTTCACGAGTAATTTCCTGGGTAGATTTCATGCAATTTTTTCAGACAAGTTCAGACAAGCGCGAGCCCGAAATGTTCGATTCGCGGCCCAACTCCGAGGGTGATTACTTTTGGCCACGCGGCCGCAAAGTCAAAGCGATCGGCAATCCCGAAAAAGACTCGGCTTTGCGGAGCTGCCTTTCGAGATAACGGGCGTAGGCGCGAGGCATTAGTCGCGGATCGTTAACGAAGAGCACAAACTCCGGATGCTGAAGAGGGCGATCTTCGCTGCCGGCTGATTGAGCGGCGTAGAAAAGTTTCAATCGTTTGCCTTTGACCATCGGCGGCGGATTTGCCGCGAAAGCCGCGCGCATCAATCGATTCAGAACGCCCGTGCCGATACGCTTGCTTGAGGCATGTTCGATTTTTCCAATCATTTCGAAAAGTCGTCCAACATTTTCGCCGGTCTGAGCGGATGCAATCAGGACCGGGGCGTAATCGAGAAAGAAAATTTGCTCGCCCGCATCGGTGGCGAGCTCGCGGATCTTTTGCGCGCCGCCACGTTTCGGTTTCACCAGGTCCCACTTGTTCAAAACGACGAGCGCAGCTTTGTGCGCTTCCTGAATCAAACCCGCAATCCGTTTGTCCTGCGCGGTCACGCCGCTCGTTAGATCGACAATCAAAACGCAGAGATCGGCGCGACGAACACTTCGCTCCGCGCGCATGACGCTGAAAACTTCGACGGAGCTGGAAAGTTTGCCACGTCGTCGCATTCCGGCTGTATCGATGAAAAGAAATTGGCGGCCGTCGCGCTCGTACGAAATATCGACTGAATCGCGCGTCGTTCCCGGAAGTTCGCTCACGATCGCCCGATCGCTCTTTATGATCGCGTTGATGAGCGACGATTTTCCGACGTTTGGCCGGCCGATGATCGCGATCTTTAAACGATTCTCGATTTTTGATTTTCGATCCTCGCTTTCAACCGACGCGGGAAGAAGTGGTTCGATTTGTTCGAGCAATTCTCCAATGCCCCGATTGTGTTCGGCGCTGATGGAGATTGTTCGTTCGAATCCCAACGCGTCAAATTCCGCGGCCAGCGATTCATTTTTGTCATGGTCGATCTTGTTAACGACGAGAACGATCGGCTTTCGCGATCTGCGCAGCGTGCGTGCGAGATCTTCGTCGATTGGCGAGAGGCCGTCCCTCGCATCGACCACGAACAGGAGAAGATCGCTTTCGCCCAGTGCATCTTCCGCCGTTTTGCGAACTTGATTCCTCATCTCGGTTTCGCCGGCGCCGAAAATTACTCCCGTGTCCCAAACCGCGAACGGTTTCGATCCGCGCGTGCAAACGGCCGAGATCCGGTCGCGCGTGATCCCCGGCTGGTCGTGAACGATCGCGATCTTGCGGCCAACCAGACGATTGAAGAGCGCGGATTTCCCGACGTTCGGGCGCCCGATGATTGCAACGTTCGGCAGTTTCCGGTTCATCGCGAGCCGGTTTCTAACTTAGTCCGCGCGCGCGTGAGCGTGTCCTTCCGCTTGCAGCTGACGCACGCCGTTCAAAAGGTAAATGATTCCCGAAACAAGAGTGAAAACGGCAGCGACGATCACGACGAACGTGAGAGGAAGAAAGCGAAGCTGCAGCATCACCCACGCAATCGCGCACATTTGGCAAACCGTCGCGACTTTTCCGGTCCAGCTCGGTTTCACTTTCATCTTGTTGCCGATGAAATAATGGAGAATGCCCGCGCCAACGAGAATGACCGCATCGCGGGTGATGACGAGGACCGGAAACCAGATCGGAAATCTTCCGTAGTCCGGGTCGCTCTCGCTCCAATTGCTGATGCTCAGCGTAATGATGCCGCTCAAGAGGAGTCCTTTGTCCGCGATCGGATCAAGAATCACGCCCAACGAGCTCCGCTGTTTGTAGCGGCGCGCAACGTAACCGTCGAGACCGTCACTGACCGCAGCCACAAGAAAGATGATGATGGCTGTGAAACGCATCCATTCCTGCGGGTGGTGACGCAGAATGCTCTCGCCATAGTAGATCGCCATGGTCACGAACAGCGGGATCATCAGGATCCGCGCAACCGTGATCTTGTTCGCCGTCGTCATCGGGAAATATTGTAGCGGCGGTCTCTGGCCATCGCACTAATTTATGCGGCCGGAACGGTTCAGGGTGCCAGTCCGGCTCGGATCTCTCTACTCTATCTATATTAGTACAACGCAAATCAGCGCCTCGGCTGGGCGTGATCGATTTTGCGGCCAACGCTAAAGCAAAGGAGCGGCACTTCGCTCCAAGTGCCGCTCCGAGGGGGAAAACAGCCGCATAGACCCTTCCCTGCTCCAAAAGTAAATACGAGATTGGCGGGTCGAAGTTCGCGTTTTTCTTTAATTTTCTTCCGGGGCGGCAGTCCGAGCCGGGTCGGCCTATTGCTGCAAAGACTTCCCATGGTTACACTTTGAACCGTTAACGCGGCCGATGTGGCGAAATGGCGAACGCAACAGACTTAAAATTGCGGTTTTTGCGATTTCTGCGCTTATCAAAATCGATCAAATCAAGCGCAATTCACCTGGGTAAATTGCCAAAATCACGCTTTTTTGCTGCGCATCAGAGGGGCGAGCAAAAGCGGCTCATTCTTGCACAATTCTTGCACAGGAACGCAGCGGATTCAGGTTTGAAAGGGTGTTGAAAAACCAAATTTTGACAATTTTCTGCAAGAATTCTTGCACACACCCTGCACAACGGACGCGACGGATTTCAGGTCCGATAAGATGATCAGGATATCAAACCAGCCTTCGTAGCCAAAAGTCTCCGATTTTGGAGATTTGCCGTGATCACGTATAGCTTGTTAGCGTCTTCTGGTGCAAAACGCGGCCCTGGAGACTCGAAACCAAGAATAGGCTAGGGTATGTTGGCTACCTTGTGGAGAAGAAAGTTGCCTTGTGCCTGCACTGCTGAGCGACTTCGGGATCGAGGAGGGCCGACTGCTTCGACCTGAGCAAAAGAACCTCGAAAGAACTCTTTTCCAGTACCCTCGTCTTTCACTCCGTAGCCTACGAACACAAGGCATCGAACAGAACTTTCTTTCGGGCTAGTATAGACAATGGAGAACTGGAACAATCCGTCTTGCTGAAGCATTACAGATGGACTAGACGGTGCTTCGGGGCATGACAATGCCAGCTTGCCGTCGCTGCCTTTACTGAATGACACTTTCAGTTCGGTCAGCCCGCTACCGTAAACCAGAATGTAATCACCTTGTGTCAGTGGCGCCTGCACATCACCAGCGCAAACTGTGATTGCCACAGACATAAGTAGTATGACGATCGCGAGATGAGTTTTCATAAGACGGAGGTCAGACCAATTTAGCGATCCTAACAGATTTTTACGCAGGTCATAGCGGCGTTTCGTGAGTTTTTTCTTGGCAGCAGCCGCGTTTGCTGCAGTCGTGTCGTCGATATCCGCGCTATTTCGTTCCGAGCAATTCCTTCGCAGCCGTTGCCACCTGGTCCGGCTCGAAACCGAACTTTCTCTGGAGCTCCTTGAGCGGCGCCGACGCTCCGAAAGGTTTCACGCCGATGATGCGGCCCGATCTGCCAACATATCGTTCCCATCCGAAAGTCGATGCCTGCTCATTGGAAAGGGGCCTTCCAATTGAGCCCGTTCGTTGGTAATTGACCCATATGTCTTTCCGAGCCCTCGTTTTCCTTCTTGTTTTGCCGATAGTCGCGCAGGCAGGCTCGCCCCCGCAGGGTGTCGATTTTTCAAACTACGACGTGCCGCTTTACACCCAAATTGTGGATCATATCAAAGCCAAAGTCTCGGCCCGCCTTGGTGAGGGCGATAATCCGCGCGATCGCTATTTCATTATTCCTTTTGCCTACCAAGACCGCGGGAATCACCCGGAACGTTCGCACTCGTTCATCTCTGTCATCCGAGTGTTTGCGGATAACAAGCAGCCCAAACTGACGCCCGGCCTGACGACGCGACGCGAAGCGAATCGTAACTTTGAAGCCTTCACCATTAGCTGGGTGCCGCGGGGTTTCCTGACCAATCCAGATCTGTGCGTCTTTGACGGCTTCGGGAGCCGCCTTATTCCACAGAATAATCAATGTCCCGTATTGCCCGGCCAAAACGTTACGCTCGCGGAAACGATCAAGCTGGCCGTGGATCAAAAGAATGCGGTGGCCATGTGGGGACCTTATGAGATCAAACAGGTAGCGTTTGATCTCGGCGTGAAGCGCAAACAGTTGCTCGACAGTGGAACTATTAAATATCGCGCCGACGACCGTCTTTATCGAAAAGACAAGGTCGCTATCAGTTGCTTTCACGCCATGGCTGGGTTGAACGAGCTTTACCCCAACGGCGGACTTTTCGGGACGGGATTTCTGATGTGGGGCTTCAATGGAACCGCCAGAGTGCTGAAGGAATACACGGAGAAGGCGAGTAATAAACACTTACTTCTCGAGCCAGTGGACATAAAAAAGGACCGCTACGGCTTTGTCTATGCGCCGGCGCTAAACGGTGAAGTCCCTTATGATCCGATAAAAGGTGGCGCGTTCGCGTATCATCACTAACGTTCAGCCACAAATCTGGCTTGGCGTCCGATTTGGCGAACATCTCACTTGTTAGGGCCCGCGCCGCGCATCATTCGTTGCGCG
>WNFR01008074.1_pt1 | contig 10948 bp, 10 predicted proteins | sample 5400221 | NCBI WGS metagenome assembly WNFR01 (sample SAMN13153357, study PRJNA577476) | soil metagenome | isolation source: 40 cm soil under Madrone tree | place: USA:California | collected 2016-06-14 | reverse complement strand
GGGATGACAGAAAAGATTAACAAGATAGTTCTAGCCTATTCCGGCGGTCTTGACACTTCGGTAATGCTTCGCTGGCTGAAGGACAACTACGGCTGCGAGGTCGTTTGCTATTGCGCGGATGTCGGTCAGGGCGCGGAAATGGAGGGCCTCGAAGCGAAGGCGTTGGAAACAGGAGCAGCAAAACTCTACGTCGAAGACTTACGCGATGAGTTTGTGCGCGAATATGTTTGGACGGCGGTGAAAGCCAACGCCGTTTACGAAGGCGTCTATCTGATGGGCACGTCGCTCGCTCGTCCGGTTATAGCTAAACGCCAAATCGAGATTGCCCAACAAGAGGGTGCTGACGCGGTAGCTCATGGTGCAACCGGCAAAGGTAATGATCAGGTCCGCTTCGAGCTGACTTACTACGCGTTGCAGCCGAACATTAAAGTCATTGCGCCCTGGCGTGAGTGGGATTTCAAGGGCCGCACCGATCTGATTGCATATGCAAAGCAGCACAAGATCCCAGTAACGGCCACCGCGGAGAAACCTTACTCGACCGATGCCAATCTCATGCATATATCCTACGAAGGAGGGATACTCGAAGACCCATGGGCCGAACCGCCTGAGAACATTTTTCAACTGACGCGCTCTCCGGAAGATGCGCAGCCTGAAGCGCAACTCGTTGTGCTGTCCTTTGAACGCGGCGAACCTGTGGCGATCGACGGAGAAAAACTCGGTGCGGTTGAACTGCTTGAGACTCTAAACAAATTTGGCGGGAAACATGGTATCGGCCGTGTGGATGTCGTAGAAAATCGTTTTGTCGGCATTAAGTCGCGCGGCGTTTACGAAACACCGGGAGTCACGATTCTGCAGGCGGCCCACAGGGCTTTGGAATCGATCACTCTTGACCGTGAAGTGATGCACCTGCGTGATTCGCTGGGGGTAAAGTTTGCAGAAAGTGTCTACTACGGGTTTTGGTTCGCTCCCGAGTTTCGCTTGCTGCGCAACCTGATTGATGAAACACAATTGAATGTGACCGGTGACGTTCGGGTCAAGCTTTACAAAGGCAATGTAATTGTCCTTGGACGTCGATCGCCTTATTCGTTGTACGACGAGAGCGTGGCCACCTTCGAAGCTGACACTGTCTATAACCAGCGGGACGCTGAAGGGTTTATAAAACTCAACGCGCTTAGGTTGAGAATGCGAGGTGGACAATGAGGAAAGGAAAGAAATGACACAAAACCCCGAGGCTAATTCTCAACCGATCAGCATCATCGATGTCGACAAGATTGGCTCGGCCACTTCGCCACTCCATCTTGCGAGGACGGTTGCCGTGGTTCCCTCAAACGGGTCGCCAACTGCCGGCGACGTGGTCGCCGTACGTGCGCTTACGGACAGCGCTACCTACAACATGCTTGAATTGCCAAGTGGGCGGCTAGCGAAAATCAATCCGGGCGATCTGTTGCTCGGCGTACTCGGACGGCGCCGCGCTTTGAAAGGATTTGTCGGAGACGTTCCCGAGAGTCTCCAGGCCGGGGATCATCTGCACTTGCTAAACATGGGTGGTGTCATCGGTTGCTGTACCGGACATCATTCGAGTCTCGGCGATGCCATCAAGGTTGAGGTGATTGGTTTGGTTTGTCATGAAGAAGGGCGCGTACTTAACATCGCCGACGCAGCGCTGCCCGCTCAAGCTAATCTGGGCGAAACCGCGCCTATTGTAATGATTGCAGGCACAAGCATGAACAGCGGAAAGACCTACGCCGCCACGGAATTGATTAAGCAGGCAACACGCGCCGGCCTAAAAGTCGCCGCCGCAAAACTCTCCGGAGTGGCTTGCCTGCGTGACACATTGAACATGGCGGATCACGGAGCAGTAGCGACAGCGAGTTTTCTCGATTGCGGACTTCCTTCCACGGTGGACGCCGGAGACCTCGCACCGATTGCGAGAGCAATTATCGCCCGCTTGAATGAAAGCGGCCCCGATTTCATCGTAATCGAGATGGGGGACGGTATTCTTGGTGGCTACTCGGTGGAATCGATATTCGAAGATCGTGAATTGCGCGAGGCAACGGCAGCCCTGGTATTCTGCGCCTCCGACTACGTGGGTGCCTGGGGTGGCATTGACTTGCTGCGCCGCCGCGGCATTGAAATCGATGTCATTGCCGGGTCGGTTACGGATTCGCAGATGGGCGAAGACTACATCAAGAAGGAGTTTGGCGTGCCTGCCGCCAACGCGCGCCGAGATGGGACAGCAATGTTTCAGCTGATCAATTCGAAAGTCGAAACGGCACGTTCGAAGGTTATTGTTTAGGAAAGTTAAGCAACGATGGCAAGCGACAGAATTCGGATAGGGATCTTCGGTGGCTCAGGGTATGGCGGAGCAGAGTTGCTGCGCATACTGCTGCAGCACCCGGATGCCGAAGTTGCTTTAGTGACGGCAAATGAACAGGCCGGAAAACGGGTCGGCGAAGTTCATCGCAATCTCTATGGCCTCACAGATCTTGTATTCAGCGATGCGCCTCAAAACCTGAACTCGCTGGACAGTCTAGATTGCATCTTCCTCGGTCTGCCGCACGGTCAGGCAATGGAGATCGTTCCCGGCTTGCCCGCAACGCTGAAGGTGATCGATCTATCAGGTGACTTTCGTTTGCGAGACCGGAAGATATTTGAAGAACACTATGGCCGCGCACACACGGCGATGGACACACAGGAGCGATTCGTCTACGGCTTGACCGAAATCAATCGCGAGAAAATCAAGAATGCACGATTAATCGCAAATCCTGGTTGTTTTGCCACGGCCACTTTGCTGGGCTTGGCACCACTGGTGGCCGCGAACATGATTAATGGTCGCGTAGTCGTGGACGCAAAGACCGGCTCTTCGGGATCAGGTAACAAGCCCGCGGCAAATACACACCATCCCCAGCGCATGAATTCGTTTTACGCCTACAAGCCTTTTACCCACCAGCATGTCCCGGAGATCGAACAGGAACTGCAGAACGTGGGCGACTGGTCGAGTGAACTGGTGTTCATGACTCATTCATTGCCCGTTGCGCGCGGAATTTTTGTTTCAATTTATGCCGAAGCAAAGAGCGTGCTCACTCAGGAACAAGTGCTGGCCACTTTCGCAGACTTCTATCAAAACTCTTTCTTCGTTCGGTTGGTCCAGGGTTCGCCGGATATCAACTGGGTAAAGACTACTAACTTTTGCGATATCGGTTTTGCTGTGCGTGAGAAGCAGGTTGTTGTGTTTTCGGCGATCGACAACCTGGTGAAAGGCGCCGCCGGGCAGGCAGTGCAGAACATGAATTTGATGTTTGGTCTGGATGAGAAGACTGGCTTGATGTTGCTGGGAACGAATCCTTAAGGGCAGTCAGTTGTCAGTGGTCAGTAGTCAGCTGCTAGTGTTTAGTGGACGTGGCCAGGACAATTCGATGGGGGTAATACGAACTACGGACCAAGGACTACTGACTACTGACAAAGTCTCTCGAGAATAAAATGGCTTTCATGACTGTCCCAATCAAACCGACCATTGAGGTTGCCGATCTCGATAAGATTGACGTTCGCGTTGGGACGATCTTATCGGTTGACGATGTAGAAGGTTCGGACAAACTAATAAAACTTAAGGTCTCGTTCGGTGATCACCAGAGAACCATTATCGCGGGGATAAAGCAGGAGCGAGCAAACCCAAAAGAGATCGAAGGCCAGCAAGCGTTGTTTGTAGTCAATCTGCCTCCAAAGAAGATGCGTGGCCATATCTCGGAAGGCATGTTGTTCGACATCGGCTATGCGGATGGATTAACTCCGGTACTCGCAGTACCAGAAAAGCAGATACCAGACGGTGCGAGGGCAGGATGAACGTAGAAACGGCAGCGTCATTTGCAGACATCTCAGCGAGCGAAGAACGCTTTCAACTTGCGACTTACAAGAAGATGCCTATCGCTGCCGAACGCGGCGAGGGAGTCTGGGTCTACACGAGCAATGGTCAAAAATACCTCGACCTTTATGGTGGCCATGCCGTGGCCGGCACCGGCCATTGTCATCCACACGTTGTTGCTGCAATTCGCGCCCAGTCTGAGAAGCTGCTCTTCTATTCGAACCTGGTCTATTCAGAAACGCGTGCTCGCGCCGCAGAACAACTGGTTGCACTCGCTCCCGCATCGCTGACAAAAGCCTTCTTCTGCAACTCGGGTACGGAGGCAAATGAAAACGCCATGCGCATGGCGCGGCTGTCGACCAGAAGGGCGAACATCATCTCCTTCTCAGGTGGCTTTCATGGACGCACCGCCGATGCAATCAGCGGCACATTCCTTGGTAAGTATCGTGAGATCGGAAAACCGAATGTTCCGGGCCATCTCGAAGCTGAGTTTGGAAACATCGACGCCGTGCGCCAACTTGCGGACGGTTCAATTGCGGCAATTATGCTTGAGCCGATCCAATCGATGGCCGGCGTGCGCATGGCCGAGCCTGAGTTTTATCGTGAGTTGCGTCGATTGTGTGACGAGCGCGGGATAGTTTTAATTTACGATGAAGTACAGACAGGTGTGGGCCGGACTGGCGAATGGTTTTTTGCGGGCCACGCCGCGGGCGCTGATGTTGTGCCGGACATCGTCACGCTGGCAAAAGCCCTTGGCAGTGGCATTCCCGTCGGGGCTTGTCTCGTTTCTGAGGCCATTGCCTCACATATTAAAGAGAATGATCTGGGAACTACCTTTGGTGGTGGAATGATCGCGATGGCCGCGATTACCGCGACGCTGGACGCGATTGAACATGATGGTATGTTGGCTAATGTGAAAATAGTCGAGACCTATTTACGAAAGCGATTGAAAAAACTCGGCCAAGTGGTTCGCGTGCGGGGTTTGGGTTTCTTGTTGGGAATCGAATTTGCGGACAAGGCCGCATCAACACACAAAGCTCTGTTGGATCGCCACATCATTACCGGCACTTCAAGTGATCCAAATGTGCTGCGCTTGCTGCCGCCACTGTGTTTGCAACATCAAGAGGTCGATCTGTTTGTCGACACGCTGGGAGAGATTTTCTCTGAGCAGTGACCATTTGCTCGCCATACGAAACAGGAGCGTAGCGACTGCACTCAAGTTACACGACGAATCAAGGTAGAAGTTCGCTACCCGCTCACGACCTAACGATTAGAACCGAGCACTAATTTGAATTCGTATGCCGTGGGTTTCATAGTTGAGTGCGGTCGCTACCGCTCCCGGTTCTGTAATTGAGTGATTGAACCGTCTAGCTGCCAGCTCTAGATTTCAGACTGAACGATGAAGAATTTTCTGACCACCGCCGCTTTGAGCCGCGATGAACTCGATCAACTTATCGACTCGGCGCTGCGCTTCAAGCACGGCGACACCAAGACCAAGTCGCTGTCCGGCAAGTCGGTAGCGCTGGTCTTTTTCAATCCCAGTTTGCGCACGCGCGCCTCAATGCAGGTCGGCGTTTATGAACTGGGTGGTAATCCTGTTGTGCTCGAGCCGGGCGGGACCAGTTGGACGCTCGAACATCGAAATGGTGCTGTGATGGATGCTGACAAGACAGAGCATGTCGCAGAGTTTGTGCGAGTGCTCGAACGATACTGTGCCGCAATCGGTGTCAGAACTTTCGCTGCGCTGAAGAATTGGGAAGAAGATCGAACAGATCCGGTGCTGAATGCTTTTGCCAAATACTCGAGCGTGCCGATTATTAATCTCGAGTCGGCAATGAACCACCCTTGTCAGGCACTGGCAGACATGATGACGATTCGCGAAAAATATGGGGCAGGACGCAAGCGGGTTGTTCTTACCTGGGCATGGCATCCGAAGCCTTTGCCGATGGCCGTGCCCAACAGCTTCGCGTTGGCGGCAGCGCAGATGGGCCATGATCTCGTTATCACCCACCCGGCTGGTTATGAACTTGACGGCGAGTTAATGGAGACGGTTAGAAAAGAAGCGATGGTCGCCGGCGGTAGTCTGACCGAAACCAACGATATCGAGGTGGCGTTTACAGGAGCTGAGGTCATCTACGCCAAGAGCTGGGGAGCCAAACAGTTCTACGGCGAGCCGGAAAAAGATGTTGCTGAACGCGCGCAGCATCGTCATAAGTGGATTGTGGATGACCAGAAGATGGCACGCACAAACAATGCTATCTTTATGCACTGCTTGCCTGTGCGACGAAATGTGATCGTAACTGATAGCGTCATCGACTCGCCGGCGTCGGTGGTAATTGACGAGGCCGAAAACAGATTGCACGTACAGAAGGCGATACTCGGGGCAATAATTTCTGCTTAGGTCTTTGGGCTTTGTACTTTGTGCTTTGTGCCTTGTGCTTTGATGTACTTTGAAATTCTTGCACACCTGTGAAAAGGCTCAACAACAAAGAACAAAGCACTAAGTACAAAGTTCCAGCGCTCAAGAAAGTTCCAGTTTCAACATTTTTATGAATGAAATACGCCCGGAAGTCGACAATCAACTCCGTCTCGATCTGCTGCGCGAGGCGCTGCCTTACATTCAGCGTTTCCAAAATCAGACTTTTGTAGTCAAGCTCTCGGGCAAAGCTACCGAGAATCACGACAATCTCAATTCCCTGGCTGAGGAACTGGCGCTCTTGCATCAGGTGGGCATACGCATCTGCGTAGTCCATGGCGGTGGCAAGCAACTCAGTGAACTGGCAACGAAGATGGGCGTCGCGCAGACGATCATCAACGGGCGTCGCGTCACGGACGATGCTACGCTCGAAATGGCGAAGATGATCTTCGCCGGGAAAATCAACACCGATATTCTTTCAGCGCTGCGTCACCGCCGCGTGGAAGCTGTCGGCCTGTCAGGCGTTGATGGCAACATCGTGCACGCCGAGCGCCGGCCGCCAAAGGAAATTCTCAATCGCGCAACAGGGGAACACGAGCGCGTTGACTTCGGTAATGTAGGCGACGTGGTTGAGATCAACACACGTCTGCTCACAGTCCTGCTGGACCACGGTTATCTTCCGGTCATCTCATCGCTGGGAGCCGACGCGGAAGGCACGGTCTTCAACATTAATGCCGACACCATCGCCGCCGAGATCGCCGTCCGATTGAGAGCCGAAAAACTGATTCTGCTTACAGACGTCGACGGTATCTATTTGCAGGCCGGCGAACCCGCGTCGAAGCTCTCGCGCCTCACTGCCGCGGAAGCGGACGATTTGATTACCAGGGGCACGGCGACAGGTGGGATGATCCCCAAACTGCAAAGCATTACCGAACTGCTGCGACGTGGCGTTCATAGCGCACACATCATCAGCGGCACAAAACGCAATGCGCTGCTTTCCGAGATCTTCACCGACAAAGGCACCGGCACAATGATCGTCGCTTGATCTGTTGTCCGACAATCTTAGCCAAGCGGCGACTGCGGCAGATGCCGATCACGATCGAATGGCGGATCTTCGTGCGCTGGCATTGGATCATCCGGCCAGTCGGCAGACCACTGCTTTCGATGTTCCTCATCCGCGTAATATTTAAGATAAACCTGATTATCTTCGTCGCTGCCGCTGCCAGTCAGATCGATCACATAGACGTAGCTTGAGTTCTCAGGAAAGAGCACCGCTTCTTCGCGCAGCGATTCGTCGTGGAGCTGCTTGTAGAGCTCGCGCTCGCTGAGATGATTTGTGTGCAGTATATAGGCGCCCATCGAGGCCATGTGCTCGATTATCTCCAGCAACTTGGGATGAAGACTGGCGTCGTCCAGATCGGCGGGGAGTGGAATCTCGACACCTGCGTTTTCCAACAAAGACAGAAGCGTGATTGGTTGGGCTGTTTCGTATTCAAGCACGTGTCTGAGGAATTCTTCTTCTATATCCGCTGGCACATCCTCGATTGTTCCGGTACTACCACCAAGTTTTGCGAGTTCCTCGCGCAGTTTTGCAATGCGTTTTTCCTGATTGGGTTCGTCGGCGAAGTGTGTGAGTGTCATTTTGGACTCCTTAAGAATTGAGAGGTTTAAGGTTTGAGGTGCCCGCGGAGTTAACTGTGAGGACCTCCGATGGCCGCCATTGTCTGCCATGAGGCTAGCAAAAGTAAAGATCGCTGGGAGCCCACGTATTAACTTTCTCTGCACCTGGCAACTATTAGAGTGATGTCGTCGTGCTGTTCAAGGGAGCTGAACTGCTTAACCTCATCGACAATCGCCGCCACCAAAGCCGTTGACGACAATTCACGTCCGTGCCGCAAAGCTTCGACCAGGCGCTCCTCTCCGAATTCCTGCCCGGCCGCGTTGACCGATTCGGTGATGCCGTCTGTATAGAGCGCAAGTATGTCTCCTGGGGCGGTCTGGCTTTCTCCTATAGAGCAATCCCATTCTTCGAAGAGTCCCAGCACCGTGCCTGTGGAATCAAGCCGCTCAACAGAGTTATCGTTCCGGAGGAGAAGAGCTGAGAGATGCCCACAGTTAGCATAGCGAAAGCGTTGCACGCTATCGTCATACTCGCCAAAGAAGAGCGTTGCGTAAGCGCTGTCGGTAGTATTCTCGTAAAAGAGCTGGTTCACTGATCGCAAGAGGCGTTGTGGTTGATCCAGAGCAATGGAGCACTGACTCCGCAGGTTCGCTTGCAGATTGGCCATCAAGAGAGCAGCGGCGATTCCTTTGCCAGAAATGTCACCGATTACAAACCCGACTTGATCTTTACCCAGCTTGAGAAAATCATAATAATCACCGCCGACCTCGCGAGCCTGAATGCAAATACCCGCGTAGTCGAGTGTTCTCAAGGGCGGCAGAGTTTGGGGGAAGAGCCTTGCCTGCACCTGTTTTGCAATTTCGAGCTCCTGGGCAGTGCGGAGTTCGGATTCTCGCTTCTCGGCAATCGCGCGACGTTGCGCTTCGAGTTCCCGAGTCACTTCGTCGAAGCCAACAAGACCAAAGGAATTGCCATCCACATCTTCGAAGCTGGTGAACATTCCGCCCCAGGTCGGTATGTGCGGCGGATGATGGAAGTGAACCCCGCGGTTAGACCAATCGTGGAACTTGGCGTTGATGTCTGCGGTAAGAAAGGCCACCTGACTGTGCTGGCCAATGAGCTTGTATTCCTCAGAGTCAGGCTTGGGAGTTACAAGCGCAAGGATCGCGGTGCCATCCGGAGGAGCAACCGCTACCCAGTGGTCACCGGATTCCAAGCGGGCCTCATAGGCCAGACTGAATCCAAGCTGGTCCAGATAGAAGTTCTTGCTTCTATCCAGATCTCGAACGTAGATAGTAACCTGCTGTAGACGGACGTAGGGGTCCTGTCGATCCAGGAGAAGAGCGGACGGGTCGCCCCAGTTGAACGGAGAGTTGCTCATCGTTTTAATTGTCACTAACCATGCGCGGGCGGAGGCGGTGCTGTAAACAATTCAAGGTTCGCTATCCCCAGACTCTCTTCGATACTGGCTATCCTCTTTACCGCAGCTTCAAAGCCGTCCTCACCAAACTGCGCGTGTTCGATCTCTTCGAATTTGTCGCTCATGTCATCCAGTTGCTGGTCGCTCATCGCCGCTTTCCAGGCCGGAAAAACGATCGTATCTTCGATCGCAGCGTGGTGCTCATACATCCGCACAAAGGATTCGAGAGCTCCAATCAATGCTGCCATACTGCCTGCGGCAATCTTTTCCGCAGCTGTTACCGATAAAACATAGTCGGTGATCTCGCGGCCACGGGCGTGCTGGACCGTGAGCACGTCAACATAAGCCGCAGCGGGCCCCGTTGTTTTCTTGATGGCGGGGAAAATGTAGGCCTCCTCCAATTTCTTCTCGTGATAGTCTTCGCCAAAAGAGCGGAACAATTGCGCTGTCTTCTCCAGAATATCCGGAGCTACCGCTGACCAACTGTCGCGTAGTTTTCTCGCAGATTCCTGGTAAACAAGCAACGCGCGTCTCAAGATGCCATGCTCACGCATCAGATCTTCGGTGGCGGTGACGGCAGCGCCTCCCTGCTGGTCGGTATTAACCGGTGCAGTCTCTTCCTTTTGGCTTTCTTCGTTTCTCGCGCTGCTGCCAGCTCCACGGCAACCTGCGAACAAGGCGCCTGCGCCAGCTATCGACATGCCAGCCAACAATTGTCTTCTTGTGCGGTCCACGTTGAACCTCCTTAACAATATGCAGAGACCCTTACCAACAAGAGATACAGCTTTGATATTACTCTTATCAGGGCGTTAGACTAAGAATAAAATTCTCGGTTTAAATCTGTGGCGTGCGGGTGTAACTTCTGCTTAAATGTTTTTCCGTTGCGGCTCTCGCCGCGCTGTGAAGCTCCATGGATAACGAAGCCATAGCTCGCCGATTTCACCGCGTTGCCGCGCTGATGGACATCCGCGGCGACGACCCCTTCCGTCTGCGTTCTTATCGCAATGCGGCGGAAGCGATTGAGGTTTGGCCCACACCTCTCAAAGAAATCGCCGAGAAAGACGGGGTCGCAGGCTTGCAGACGATTCCAGGAGTGGGTAAGGCAATTGCGGGAAAAGTAATCGAGCTTCTCGAAAAAGGCACTTTCGATGCATGGGAACGAATCACCAGGGAAACTCCGGAAACTTCCCGGCATTGGTCCAAAGACGGCTGCACTACTGCATCAGAAATTCAAGGTTTCCTCACTCGATGATCTGAAAAAGTTTGTCGCGGGCGGTGGCCTGGAGATGGTTGACGGCATCGGGGCCAAAACCGCCGAGAAGATCAAAGACGAATTAGCGAAGGGTTCAGAGTTCAAGCTTTAGCTTGCAGCTACGCTTCTCGGTCCTGATATAATGTAAAGGCTTTCCTCACTCGGGCATCTGAACAAGTCCCTGACGGCGGATTGGAGCTGGTTGAAGGCGTCAGGGCAAAGACTGCGGAGATGATTAAAGACGAATTAACGAAGAGTTCAGAGTTTAAGCTTTAGCTTGTAAGTATACCTCTCGGTCCTCACATAACTATGTACGACTGGCGGAAAATGACCGACCAGGAAAGGGTCCAAGCCCTGGAGTTGCGTCGCGCTCGGCAACT
>WNFR01007689.1_pt1 | contig 10948 bp, 9 predicted proteins | sample 5400221 | NCBI WGS metagenome assembly WNFR01 (sample SAMN13153357, study PRJNA577476) | soil metagenome | isolation source: 40 cm soil under Madrone tree | place: USA:California | collected 2016-06-14 | reverse complement strand
ACGCCGTAAGTCCAAGGGGGATCTCATGCAGCGCAGCCGATCACGCAAGCTGAAGAAAATGGGCGCATCCGGGCACGCAACGGGCATCAGCAGGATGCCGGTACTCCTGCGGCGGGCGCCGATTGCCGCCGCCATCATGTTCGCCGTGCCGCGGTTGTACGCCGCCGACACGGCCGATACCGGCGGACTGGCGGAAGTGGTGGTCACCGCACAAAAGCGCGCCGAGAACCTGCAGGACGTGCCCCTGAGTATCACCGCGATCGGCAGCGAGAAGCTCGAGCAGCTTGGTGTGCAGAATTTCGATGACTACGTGAAGTACCTGCCGAGCGTCGCTTACCAGTCGGGCGGCCCGGGATTTGCCCGCGTGTTCATGCGCGGCGTATCGAGCGGCGACAACGGCAACCACTCCGGTCCGCTGCCGAGCGTCGGCGTGTACCTCGATGAGCAGCCGATCACCAGCATCCAGGGCGCGCTCGATATGCACGTGTACGACATCGAGCGGGTCGAAGCGCTCGCCGGTCCGCAAGGCACGCTCTACGGCGCCAGTTCCGAGGCCGGCACGGTGCGCATCATCACCAACAAGCCCGACCTCACCGGCTTCAAGGCCGGCTACGATCTACAGGGCGATACGGTTCGCGGCCAGGGCGGCTATGTCGCCGAGGGCTTCGTCAACCTGCCGCTCTCCGCCAATGCCGCGATCCGCTTGGTTGGTTGGGCGGAGCACGACGCCGGTTATATCGACAATATCCCGCGTAATTTCACCTACCCGACCTCCGGGATCTGCCTCGCCAACACCAGCCCGGCACCCTCCGGGTGTGTGAGCACGCCGACGCTGGCAAAAAAGCGCTTCAACGACGTGGACACCTACGGCGCGCGCGCGGCCCTCAAGGTGGATCTCAACGGCAACTGGACGATCACGCCGACGCTCATGGGACAGCACACCAAGGCGAACGGCAATTTCGCGGTCGATCCGTCCATCGCCGGCGACCTGTCGACCGCGCGCTATTACCCAGACGGGATCACTGACGAGTGGTGGCAGGCGGCGCTGACGCTGGAAGGCAAGATCAGCAACTTCGACATCACTTTCGCCAGCGGCTATCTGAAGCGCGACGATCACACGCCGGCGGACTACACCGACTACTCGTTCCTGTACGACAAGCAGACCACCTACATCGCCTACTTCACCAACGACGCCGGCGCGCTCATCGATCCGTCGCAGCATATCGAGGGCCGCGACCACTACCGCAAGTTCAGCAACGAGCTGCGCATCACCACGCCCAAGGACAATCCGCTGCGCTTCGTCGGTGGCCTGTTCACCGAGCGCCAGCAGCACTACATCCTGCAGAACTACCTGGTGGACCAGCTGCCGACCGACAAGTCGGTCACCGGCTGGCCGCAGACCTTGTGGCTCACGGATCAGATTCGCGTCGACCGCGACTACGCGGTGTTCGGCGAGCTGAGCTACGACCTCACGCCTAAGCTCACCGGCACGGTCGGCTACCGCTTCTTCCGCTACGACAACTCCCTGGACGGCTTCTTCGGCTTCGGCTTCAACAACGTCTACGGTTCGCATTCTGGCGAGCTAGCGACCACCTTCCAGCCCGATGGCACCCGTAACGCCGATGGTACCGGGTGCCTGAAGCCCGGCATCCTCGGCGGCCCGTGTGTCGACCTGGCCAACGAGGTCAAGAAGAACGGCTCGACGCCCAAATTCAACCTGACCTACAAGTTCGATCCGGACCACATGGTGTACGCGACCGTGTCGAAGGGCTTCCGGCCGGGCGGCATCAATCGTCGCACGCAGGCTCCACCGGATCCGCCACTGGCCACGTACGACCCGGACTTCCTCAAGAACTACGAGCTCGGGTTCAAGACCACCTGGCTGAACAACCACCTGCGTGTGAACGGCGCGTTCTTCTGGGAGGATTGGAAGAACTTCCAGTTCGGGTTCCTGGGCCAGAACTCCTTCACGATCGTGCGCAACGCGGGCGCGGCGCGCATCAAGGGAGCCGAGCAGGAGATCGAATGGGCAGTCACCCCGGGCTTCACGCTCACCGCCGCGGCCACCGAGCTCGATCCGAAAATGAGCCAGGACTTCTGTCTCGACTCCAACCCGGCGACCGGCGTGCCTTTCCCGCTGTCGACCTGCCCGGCGTGGGACTCGGTGCCCTCGGGCACGCAGCTGCCGACGGTGGCCAAGTTCAAGGGAAATGTGACGGCGCGCTACACTTTCCCGCTCGGCAGTGGCGATATGCACCTGCAGGGTGCCTACGTCTACCAGAGCTCGAGCAATTCCGATCTCTCGCCGGCCGCCAACGCGCTGATCGGCAGGCAGCCGGCCTACGGGATATTCGATGTTACCGCGGGACTGACGCGCGGCAAGTTCAACGCCGAGCTGTTCGTCGACAACCTGTTCGACAAGCGTGTCGAGCTGTACCGCTTCGCCGAGTGCACCATCTTCGGCAGCGGCGGCACACCCATCTGCGGGCTGAAACCGCTGGCCAACATCAACACACCGCGGATGATAGGATTGCGCTTCGGAGAGCGGTTCTAGACCTTCCGGCGACCGCGAGCCTCATTGTGGCGCGGTGCACCTAAGGCGGTGCACCGCGCCTCGTATGTCCCGGAGGCGCGCCCTGGGCCGGACCGAAGGCGCCTGCGGAAGTCCCCGTTTGAACGAATCCGCCCCAGTCCCAGCTGTCAGCAGCCTCGGCCCCGCCGGGCGCACGGCCTTCGGCGTCCTCGCGGCCATCAGCTTCTGCCACCTGCTGAACGACATGATGCAGTCGCTCCTGCCGGCGCTGTATCCGATGCTGAGGAGCTCGTATCGCTTAAGCTTCACGCAGATCGGCCTCCTGACCTTCACCTTCCAGTTCACCGCATCGCTCCTGCAGCCGCTGGTGGGGGCGTTCGCCGACAAGAGTCCCCGCCCCTACTCACTCGCCGCCGGCATGGGTTTCACACTGGTGGGACTCGTGCTGCTCGCCTTTGCCGACAGCTATGCGCTGCTGCTGTTCGCGGCCGCGCTCATCGGTACCGGCTCTTCGGTGTTCCACCCAGAATCCTCGCGCGTGGCGCGCATGGCCTCGGGTGGCAAGCATGGACTCGCGCAATCGGTGTTCCAGGTCGGTGGCAACTTTGGCACCTCGGCGGGCCCGTTGCTCGCGGCCTTCGTCGTGCTGCCGCGCGGCCAGTCGAGCGTGGCGTGGTTCTCCATCGCGGCACTGCTCGGCATCGTGGTGCTCATCAATGTCGGACACTGGTACAAGACGCACGGGATCACGCGCCTGGCGCGCGCGGCGGGATCGCAGGCAGCGGGCGCCACGCGCGGTCACGTCGTCCTCGCCATCACGGTGCTGCTGGCGCTGGTGTTCTCGAAGTACGTCTACCTCGCGAGCATCACCAGCTATTACACCTTCTACCTCATCGATCACTTTCACGTTTCGGTGCGCACGTCCCAGCTGCTGCTGTTCGTGTTCCTGGCCTCTGCGGCAGTGGGCGGCATGGCCGGCGGCCCCCTGGGCGATCGGCTCGGCAGCAAGTACATCATCTGGGCCTCGATCCTCGGCGTTCTGCCGTTTACTCTGCTGCTGCCGCACGCGAATCTCTTCTGGACCTGTGTGCTCACCGTGCCGATCGGCCTGATCCTCGCCTCGGCGTTTCCGGCGATCGTGGTGTACGCACAGGACCTGCTGCCCGGCCGCACCGGCATGGTCGCGGGACTGTTCTTCGGGCTGGCGTTCGGCATGGGCAGCGTCGGCGCGGCGGTGCTCGGCAAAGTGGCCGACCACATCGGCATCGATTTCGTGTATCAGCTGTGCGCTTTCCTGCCGCTGATCGGGCTGCTGGCCGCGTTTCTGCCAAACGTTCACAAGCAGCACGCCCCACGAGCGGGTTGATATGCTGGCGGCGTGAAGCTGCTGTCGCGAATCCTGCTGGATGAGCTCGCCGCGAAGGCGGCGTCGAGTCCGCGCGCCCGCGCCCATCACAACATCCACGCCACAGCCGCCGATCCGGTGCAGCGCTTCCTCGTGGTGGCCTGCGGCGACTCGTACTTCCGGCCTCATCGGCATAAGACCCGCTCGGAGCTGGCGGTGATCGTGCGCGGGCGTGTGGACGTCCTGACCTTCGACGAGCGCGGCCGCGTGACGGCGCGCTACGGCGTCGGCGACGGCACCGACAGCATCGGGTACGAGACGCCCCAGGGCGCCTGGCATACGGTGGTCCCGGGCGCCGCCGGCGGTGCCTTCCTCGAGATCAAGGAGGGCCCGTACGATCCGGCCACGGCGGCCGAGTTCGCTCCCTGGGCGCCCGCCGAGGGAGACGCCTCGGTGCAGAGGTTCCTCGAGTGGTTACGCAGCGCGCGGCCCGGAGATACGCCGCCGGCTTGACGCTGCCCTGGCGCGGCTTAGTTGCGCGCCAGAGCCTGCTGCCGCAGGTATCCGTCCAGCTCGTCTCCCTTCATCAGGGTCTCGACATAGCTGAAGGTCCCGGCTTGCTTCGCTTCGCGCGCCGCGGCAAATACACCGGTGATCGCGGCGCGATAGAGCGAGGTGGAAAGGCTCACGCGCCTGACCCCTGCGGCCGCAAGATCGGCGAGTGCGAACGATCTGCCGCGCATCCCGACCATGAAGTTGACCGGCTTCGCGAGCGCGCTGCACACCGTGCGCACCGCGGCCAGGTCGGGCAACCCCGGTGCAAACAGGACATCGGCACCGGCGCGCTCGAAAGCCTGCAGGCGGCGCACCGTGTCGTTCAGGTCAGGCTTGTCGTGCAGGAAGTTCTCGGCGCGCGCGGTGAGCATGAACGGGAAGGGCAGACGGCGCGCCGCCTCCGCCGCGGCCGCCACGCGCTCCACCGCCTCTCCGAGCGCGTAGATCGGCGCGCGCGGATTGCCGCTGGCATCCTCGATCGAGCCGCCCACGAGGCCGGCAGCGGCGGCCAGGCGGATGGTTTCCGCCGCCGTCTCGGGCGAGTCACCGAAGCCGTTCTCGAGATCGGCGGCCACGGGATGCGGGCTCAGGTGCACGATCAGCCGTGCGTGCGCCAGCGCCTCCTCGCGCGTGATTTCACCATCGAGCTTGCCCAGCGTCGCTGCGCACGCGGCGCTCGAGGTCGCGAGCGCCTCGAATCCGAGTCCCGCCATGACACTCGCCGAGCCGCCATCCCAGACGTTGGGAATCACGAAGATGCCGGGAGTCTCGTGCAGCGCCCGAAAGCGTATCGCCTTGTCTTGTTGGCTCGGCATGACCCAGACTCCTTGAGACGCCGGTCGCCGCGCGGGCGCCAGCGTAGACTCTGGCACAATCGGCCACACGGGAGCCAGCCCACGGTGATCCGCCTCATCGCCCTCGCCCTCGCCCTCGGTGCGGCCGCGGACGCCGGAGCGAGTGCAGCCCTGCCAGCTGTCTGCAAGCACCGCCCCGCCGCTGCACCCGCCCTGGCGCGTTTGCGCGAGGCGCTGGCGCACGGGCGCTTCGTGGCCTATGAGCCGACTTCCCTGCAGGTGACAAACGGGCGAGTCAGCGCGGCGGATGCGGCCGGCATCCGCGCGGACCTGGCGGTCCTGCGGCCGCGGTTCGATTCGCTCCTCACCTACGAGGCGCTGCACGGCGCCGAGAACATCCCGTCCATAGCGGCGTCTCTGAAGTTTCGCGCACTCATCATCGGGGTGTGGGACCCGCTCGATGAGGCGGAGGTCAGCGCCGCGATCGACGCCGCGCGTCACTATCCGCGCCTGGTGGCCGGGGTGTCCCTCGGCAACGAGCGGCTCTTCAGCAGGCGCAGCGATTTCGCCGGCCTCATTGCCGTGATCGCCAGCGTGCGCGCGAGACTGCCCGACACTCCCCTGTCCACCAGCGAGCCGTTTCACATGTACTACCCTGAGTCGGCCGCCGCGCTGCTCGGTGAGCTGGATTTTCTCCTGGTGAACGTGCATCCCATCTTCCAGCCGTGGTTCCGCGATGCCCCCGAGGGCGCCGGCGCGCAGTTGGTGGTGAACGTGGTTGCGAGACTGGCGCAGAGCTACTGTGGACCCATCCTGGTGAAGGAGACCGGCGTGCCGAGCGCACCGGCGAGCGCCGGCTTCAGCGCTGCGCAGCAGGCATCTTTCTACCGCGAACTGCGCCAGCGCTTCCCCGCAACCCGCGATCGCGCGTTCGCGTACTTCGCCGCGTTCGATGCCCCGTGGCGCAGCGCGGATGCGACTCCGGTGCCCGGCCCGCACCCCGAAGAGGCGCACTGGGGCCTGTACGATGACGCGCGGCGCGCCAAGCCCGCGGCCGGCGAGCTCCCGTTGCTCATTGCACCGCCATCTCCACCGTGACCTTGTCACCGGTGTCCGGCCCCGTAGCATAGCCGCACGCGGGCGGCGACTTCAGTCGTCGTGATGTCCGTGGTCGTGGTCACGATCGCCGCGCTCATCGTCTCCATGCTCACCATGGTGTGCATGCTGGTGCTCCCGGCGGCGCTCGTGACGATAGCCAGGCTCGTACTCCGCGGAGCGCACGAAATACACCGGCCGGTTGCAGGCGTTGTACTCGTGGCAGTGCTTGCGCCAGTTCTTCGCGTGACCCGGCGGCACGTGCAGATAGATCGGCTCCATCGGCACAGGCTGAGCCACCACCACCGGCACGGCGACTACCGGCTGCACGTAGAGGACCGGCGGTGGCGGCCGGTTTCCCAGCACCACCCGGCCATACACCCCCGGAACGATTTCGCCGGTGATGGTCGCACTGACACTCACACTCTGCGCGTGGACCAGGGGCACGGCCGCCACCAGGGCCGCGGCCGATTGCAATAGGAAACGGATCGCTCTCATAAGCACTCCTCGGTGTTCATCGATCGCACACACGGCGCGAACTATGCCAACGGTCAATGTGAATGACACACCCCCGGCCCTGAACAGGCCGTGAACTGTGACGCACCTCGCACTCTAGACGGGCTGGATAAGGGTCGCATCGTTCGGCAGCTTAGGGCTGTTCACCCGGCGACTCACCTTCCAGGCCACCATCAGTTCCTCGGGGTAGCTTTTCAGCGCCAGCCTGGCGTCCGGCGGCGCGCCGCTGAGCCAGGCCTCGTGCTCGCTTTCCGCAAGGATCGCCGGCATGCGTTGCTTGCCGTTGTGCACCTCGGCCAGCAGGCGGTTGGCAGGCACCGTGATCAGCGTGCAGGAAAAGACGTGCGATCCGTCCTGCCGCCGCGAGCGATCCCACAGGCCCGCGACGCCGAACACCTCGCGGTCGGCGAGCTGCACGAAAAAGGGGTCGCGCGTACCGTCCTCGTTCACGTGCGGCTCGTAGAAGCCGCCCATGACCAGAATGCATCGCTGGCCGCGATGCCACGGATCCCTGTAACTCGGAGCGCTGTCGATGCGCTCCACGGTGGCATTGATGGTGGAGGCCCTGAGCGGCACCCCGTAAGCCCAGTAAGGGATCAGGCCCCAGCGCATCATCGCCGCCTCACGCTCGCCGGACTCTGCCACCACGACCGGAACCTGCTCGGTCGGCAGCACGCGGTAGCTCAGCGGATACTCCCAGCGTCCGCGCCGGATCCCCATCGCCCGCTCGGCCTTGGCGGCTTGCGCAAGGATGTACTTGCCGCACATGGTTTGGCCTCAAACAGTGTCGCCAGCACTGTAGCACTGTGTGGACGCACGCCGGCGGCGTTGTCCACACTCGCGCCATGCTCCCGTGGAATGCGCTCGAAAGGCTGCGCGATCACTTTGGCGACTACGTCATCCTCGTCACCTGCCGCAGCTGCCGGCACTCGCGGGAGATGGCGCCCGCGTTTCTCGCGCGTCACTGCCGCGGCGGCTGGGACGAGCCCATCGCCAACATCATCGCGAGATTCAGGTGCCGGTGCGGCAAGAAGCTCGTCGACGTGCAGGTCGGGTTCAACCGCAAGCCGCGCGGCTGGGTGAAGAACCCTTCCTGAGCGGCCCGCGACGCCGGCGCGCGAGCCATTGTGCCGTGCGCGCGTGCCGCGCGCGCTCAGCGCGCCGGCTCGGCGTTCGATTGCACGGCGGAAGCCACGGCCTTCAGACCCCAGAAGTCGCGTTCTATGATCCGGTACAGCGCCGCGGTGAAGCGCTCAGCGTCGGCACGTGCCAGATGCGACCACTCCGGCAGGTTGTAGCCCTGCAGCTCGGGATAGTCCTCGAAATGAATGCCCGGCGCCCGGGTGGCGCTGAGCAACGCGTCCCAGGACCGCGCTCGCGGATGCATCCGGTCCTCGAATTCGAGAAACGGGCCCGTGCTAGGCATACGCACGAACAGCACCTTCACTCCGCGCGCCCGCAGCCGCGCGACGGCCTTGGCGCTCCGCTCGATCTGTTCCTTCTCGGATTTCATAGCCTCCGCGGGCGAGGGATCATCCTCGGATGGCACGAACTCCTCCGCCCAGATGCTACGCGCCAGCGCGCGGTACTTCGGATCGATGTCAACTTTGTCCCACAGGTGACTGTTACGGTCGGCCTCGGTCTCGGCGAGCTTGCGCACCCTGGTGAAGGAATGCAGGCCCGGGCGGGCCGGCCAGCGCTGGCGCGCGAGCACGGTCTGCAGCGAGTAGTCCGGATCATCGAAGGCGAGATATGGCTCGATCAGGTGCATCGACAGCCACTGCCCGGTGCGCTGCGAAGGCGATTCCTTGCGTGCATAGCGGATCGCCCCGCCGCGATACTCATAGCCCGAAAAGAACAGATCCGGCTCGACTGCGATCAACAGGCGCCCGGTAAACTGCGGATCGGCCGCAAGATCCTCCACGGCTGCAAGGGGTGAAGTGCCTTCGAAGGAAAGCTGAATCGGACGCCTCCCCGCCAGGCGCTCCCAGACGTGTAACTGCATATCGAAATACAAGCGCGAGGCGCCGGCCAGCACCGTCGCGTCGCCCTCGCCGGCATCGATGCGCCGGCGTTGAATCGCCCACAGGCCGAAGTTATTCGTGATGCTCGGCCGCACGCCATACGCACGCCAGTACTCCTCCCACCCTGTCACCAGCAGCGCTAGCAGCAGCACTGCGCCGAGCAGGATCCTGCCCCAGGGCTGCACCGGCACCGGACGCACCGGCACTGGCTGCGCCACACCGGGTCGATCGGCCGCAGTTTGACGCGCATAGCGGTCCGGCGCGCTCTGGCGCAGATATTCGTCCGCCGCATCGTGCAGGGCGTCAGAACTGGAAGTAGATGAATGCATTTCCAGCTCCCTGGGCAATGACGATCGCAAAGGCCATCAGCGCCCAGATCATGGACAGCGCCAGCGCCGGGGCGCGTGCGATGACCGACTCGAGCGTGCGCGCACGCATCAGCCAGTGCGTGAGCAGGATCCCGCCCACGATCGCAGCCACCGACAGCAGATTGAAGGTCGCCAGGATCGGCTTGGCGGCGGCGTTCTGGCCGAACATGCCCCGCAGCACGCTCCAGGCCTTGCCGAAGGTCTTGGCGCGGAAGAACACCCAGGTCACGTTCACCAGCGTATAGGTGAGCAGCCCGAGCGCCACGAACACGAGCGGTCCGGGGCGGTAGTTGGCGAAGCGCGCCCGCAGCGCCCGCTCGACGGCGAGATACACCCCGTGCAGGCCGCCCCAGGCAACGAAGGTCCAGTTCGCGCCGTGCCACAGCCCGCCCAGCAACATGGTCGTCATGAGGGCGGCATAGGCGCGCCGCGCACCGTGGCGATTACCGCCGAGCGGAATGTAGAGGTAATCGCGCAGCCACGAGGACAGCGTGATATGCCAGCGGCGCCAGAAGTCCGAGAACCCCACCGCCGCGTAGGGGAAGCGGAAGTTGTCCGGCATGGCGAATCCCAGGCACAGCGCCGCGCCGATCGCGGTGGTCGAATAGCCGGCGAAGTCGCAGAAGATCTGACCGCTGAAGGCCAGCGTCCCCGCCCAGGCATCCAGCGCTCCCGGGATCTTGTCGCTGTCGTAGACACGCTCCGCGGCGCTCGCGAGGAAACTGTCGGCGAGCACGATCTTGTTGAAGAGACCGAGGGTCATGAGCGCCAGCCCGAAGCGCAGCTGCTCCCCGCTGGCGCGGCGCGGTTGCGCGAACTGCGGCACCAATTCAGTCGGGCGCATGATGGGACCAGCCACCAGGTGCGGGAAGAAGGTCACGAACAGGGCGTAGTCGAGCAGGTTCTGTGCCGGGGCCGCGCGCCGCAGGTACACGTCCAGCGTGTACGACATGGTCGCGAACGTATAGAAGGAGATGCCCACCGGCAGGACGATGTCGTAGTGCGCCGGGTGATAGGCGACGCCGATCACGGACATCAGGGTGGTGAAGTTATCGAGCAGGAACTGTCCGTACTTGAAATACCCCAGCATGCCGAGGTTCGCGATCACCGACAGCAGCATCCAGGCGTGGCGGGTAGCGGGCCGTTGCGCTTTTACGAGGCCCTGCGCGGCGTACCAGTCGATGACGGTCGACACCCACAGCAGGATCACGAACGGCGGATTCCACGCCGCGTAGAACAGGTAACTCGCGATCAGCAGATTGATTTTCTTCGTGGTCCAGGGCAGCGGCAGCGCGTGCAGCGCGAGCACACACGCAAAGAACACGACGAACGTGAGCGAGTTGAATACCATGTCGGCCCGCCGTCCGCCCGCAAGCGGCCCGGCTGCCTCCCCCCAATGCCCATCCAGGGCTTTTCTTCATCATGCAGGAGCGCAGCCGCGTTGCGCAACAGCACGGCGGCGGCGGACGGAGTACGCGGCGCCCCGCCGCTTCAGAGCATCGCGAAGGGCGACCTCAGGATGTGACGGATGATTTCATTGCGGCCTCGGCCCGGCGCTGCATTTCCTCCGGCGGCACGTCTTCCACGTGCGTCGCGACCGTCCAGACATGACCGAACGGGTCCTCGAGCGTGCCCGAGCGGTCGCCGTAGAACTGATCCGCCACCGGCCGCTGCGCCTTCGCCCCGGCCCTGACGGCGCGTTCGAACACCGCGTCCAC
>WNFR01019866.1_pt1 | contig 10949 bp, 20 predicted proteins | sample 5400221 | NCBI WGS metagenome assembly WNFR01 (sample SAMN13153357, study PRJNA577476) | soil metagenome | isolation source: 40 cm soil under Madrone tree | place: USA:California | collected 2016-06-14 | reverse complement strand
TCAAGAATGCTTTCCCGGTGTGCATCGAGATTCATCCGGACTCGATTGCGCTGCCTGATTTTGTTCATCCCGACAACGCGGTTTACGTCTTCGGCCCGGAGGATGGGAGCGTCCCGCAGGTAATTCGCCGCCTGTGTTTTTCCTTTGTCCACATCCCATCGTTTCATTGCCTGAATTTAAGTGCCGCGGTCAACGTCGTGCTGTACGATCGGGCCATAAAGCAGCATCCAGCAGCCGGGATGAGCGTCGCCAAGCATGAAGTCCGCGGGGAAATCCCGGTACCGGGATGGGATGGCAAGTAGCATGAGCATCCGCATAGTACTTGAGAAGCAGGACAATGGCTGGCTGGTCCGATATGGCGAATTCTGGGAAGACCGTTTGTGCCTTGATGAAGCCCTAGGTTGCGTGGCCTCGATCATGTTCACCGGCCATGCGCCATATCTAAAAAATGAACTTCAGCATTACCTGTGGAACATCCGCTATGCTCCAAACGACCTGCCAAAATTACTTCCCGAGAGGGCTGGTCAAGCATAATGGCCGAAGAGCTCTGCATCACTATTCCGTGCAAGCCAGCAAAGCCATGGACGGATGCCGATGTACGGCCGATTCATATATTCCTCGGGAATGATTCAACTGGAGCAGCTCGAACCTGCTGGCAATGTCCTTACTGCAAATGGCAGTTCTATCGGCGCAAGACTTGCGAACTCCATATGGGCATGATCGCGACCAAACCGGCAAGTTGTTCGGCCTTGAAAGCGCAGGATGAAGCGCGGCGTATCGGTAGGAAGAAAACGGATTGAAACTATTTATAATGTGCTAAACTTCTGGTTTAGTTCCAGAGCGAAAGGCTAAATCCTATCGCCGCAACCACTTCTCGTCGAGGGAGTCCAGGTGGGACCGCCCGCGCGATCATTCAACGCCGCGAAGCAATCGGACATTACGAACAATCTCCATTACATTGCGTAAACTGCGGCAAAGTCTTAGTCGTAGGTACTCGCAGAGTTGCCGATCTAAGGCGACAGAAATTCTGTAATCAGCCCTGCGCAGCAGCTTTCAATAATTTGAAACGACGCAAAGAAACTCCTCCGCGCAAATGCACCCTTTGCACAAGTACAGATGTTCCTAAATATCATAAGCGCTGCCTGAATTGCAAAGAAGTGCCATTGTCATCACGAACCAAAGGCGAGTTATTTTCCACCAGCAAAACGTGGCAATCCGCACGCAGTGCTATTCGTAGAAACGCTACGGTTGTTTGGCAACGCGCCGGAAGACAAATGAAATGTTCAATATGTGGCTATGCGCTCTATGTTGAAATTTCCCATATTAAAGCTGTTAGTGATTTCCCTGACGAAGCAATGGTCGCACATATAAATGCGCTTGAAAATCTACTCGCTTTATGTCCCAATCACCATTGGGAATTCGACCACGATTATGTGTCTGGAGGCATCATGGAGAGCAACAAAGTCCGCGCAAAATTCCAAGTGACGAAAGTTGCAAAGACAACTTATGGGCTAGCAAGCGGACAAGTAGAGGTTACGCTCACGCCGCAGTACGATCAAACCATCGAAGAGGATCGGCGCTTCTCCAAGGCCACACCGAGCGGGACGATTCAACTTTTTATTGACAACCCGCCTGCGTCTGATTTTCTGGCGCTTGGCAAGTTCTTCTATGTGGATTTCAGCGAAGCGCCACAAGCGGTTGGTGCTGGCGGCTAATCAAGATTTGCTTGCAATGTGAACGGGGCCACCGGAAACTGGAACAGGGGATGGAGAGAGGCGTCGGTATTTTCCGGTACCGATCGTTCTGCGGCGCCGAGCCAGGCTGGGCCTCAGCGCCAGCGGCCCATCCCTCCCTTAGCGCAGGAGGGGCATGGATATCAGCGGAAAGTCGGAAGCCTCAACCAGTTCTAGACTGATCGTTCGCACTGCTGCACAAATCCAAACAATAGCGGAAAATTTCTGGCATGTCGTAAACATGCGCAGGCCCGAAGGCTGCGATTGTGCCGGCTGCCGGATGTATCGGCTGCTGCCGGAATCTCTTCACGCGGATGCGCAGGACCAAATCCGCTGCCGGAATGCATTCGTGGCCTGGGAAGTGGCCATTGAGAATCTGGTCACGACCGAAGGCAAAAACGACCTGCTGACAAATTACCTGAAGGGCTCGAGTTACACGGCCGCGTTCTATGTGGGCCTCGTGAACAATGCATCGTTCACCGCCTATGCCGCCGGCGACGTCGCCGCACAGATCAACGGCACAAACGGCTGGCTTGAGGGCGTCCCTTATTCGAACGCCAATCGCGTGACCTGGACTGGCGGAACGGCTGCGGGCGGATCGATCGACAACTCTGCTTCGCCGGCCATCTTCAATATCAATGCCACGCTAACCGTGCGTGGAGCGTTCTTGAGCACCAGCAACGTTAAGAGCGGCGCGGGCGGGAAACTCTATGGCGAAGCCGATTTTGCCGCCGCGCGGTCGGTGTTATCGGGCGACACGCTCAACGCGACCATAACGGCAACTGTATAGGAGTTTGAATGGCAATTCTCAAATACCAAAATCCTGGAACAGTCGATGCAGTATTAGAGTCAGTTCAATCGTCGAGTGGCGTTGCCGCCGGTACTTCCGATGTTCAGCGAGAAGTCATTAGTCCCGGAGAAGATTCTACGGGACAAGCCGACGTTCGTCTTCAGATGCTCGATGAGATGAGAGCAATTCGTCTTGGTATTCAAGCCATTTTGGATTATTTGAATCCATCATCCGGTTTCTCGAGCGTCGCTCCGTTGACACCAATGCTTACAATACCGAATATTTATGGCAACCATGGCAATTCGGCGGAAGTGGATTTACTTGAGCTAGCCGAATCGATCAGAAGCGAGGTGGATTAAATGCAAACTAAACTCATTGGCGGCGGAACAGTTGTCCCTGGAGTGGAGCTGGGCATTGATCCAACGTTTCAGGCGGCGCGCGTTTCCATACGCCCTTACGATTACGCTCTAGCTGGACAAATCCTTGGACACTACAGAGTCAGCGGAACTACAGCGGCTATTCTTCCTTCGGCAAGCGCCGTCCTTTGGAGTATGCGCTGGTCCGATCCTTCCCGGTATCTCGTCTTGATGCGCCTATCGGTTGGAATTTCTATCGTTACGGCAGTAACCGCCCAACGCGTCGATCCACTTCTTTTGACCGTGCAGCGTGCTTATACGGTCAGTGAAACCACCAACGCAACCTCGATTCTCCCAACTGGTAATACCGGCAAAGCCCGCGTCAATATGGGTACTTCTTTGGTCTCGCAAATGGCTGTTGCTTCTGCGGCAGCAGGAATATCTGGCGGCACGAAAACAGCAGACGGCCAGCCATGCAGCTCGTTGGCCCTTGTTCTGAATCCAGTCGCTATCGGCGGCGGCCAGTTGACGGACGATCTGGTTCGGTACGATCAGTTAGGCGCACACCCGCTGGTTTTATCCGCAAACGAAGGTTTGACGATTGCATGGGGTGCAACAGCGCTGGCCACTGGAACAATAGAAGCAAACGTGATTTGCACTTGGGCCGAAGTCGCCGCTTTCTAAAGCTGGTATGCCTTCTGCAGCAATCCTGAATCAGCAGCGTGAACGCTGGGCGCGGTATTACACCGCCTCGATCGCGCTGGCCGGGACCTCAAGTATTTCCGATCTTGGCGTCTCCACGATCCCGGTTGTCGAAACACTTTCCGGAGCAGCCGACGTCTCCGATACAGCAATCATGACCGAAGTTGCGTCCGCCACGATCGCCGGCGTTGCCGCTATCACTCCTTCCGTGGTTCTCACGATGCCGATTTCAGACACTCTGGCTGCCAATGCCGGACTCAGTGAATTCGGTGGCAATCTTTTTATTGGTTCCATATCCCTGGACGGCGCCGCTGCAATTGCAATCATCGGCGTTGACGTAGAGTCCGTATCGATCTCACTACCGGGCGTGGCCGCCCTAATCGATGCAGCCACAAATACGATCCCAGGTCTATCGACGCTAACCGGTGCTGCCGCAGTAACCGATTCCACTTCCAGCACAATGCTGGCCTCGGGTACATTCGCCGGGAACGCGGATCTTGCCCCTTCCAATATCATCAGCATGAGCGCATCGGCAGCCATCGTAGGAACCGCCGGATCCGCGAGCACCGGCGGTAACCCTTATGCTGCCGCGGTCAGTCTCAGCGGACTGGCGGCGGACCTGGCCGCTTCATTCGTGATTGGTACGGCACCTATAGCCGCGCCGCGCTGGCCAAGCAACGTTCAACAGCCGGATTATCGTTCACCTCAAATTTCTCCATTAGTTGCCAATTATCCGGTTGGCTCAAACATGTTGCTGTTGACCTGGCCACTTCCCAAGCATGAAGAGCCGAAATAAACACTCTTAACTATAAACTTAGGCCGCAAGAAAGTGTTGACAGGGTTCGGTTAATGTGTGAGCCTAAATAGGGCGGGGCAGGCACGACCAGGCACGGCGAGCATAGGCCGGGCGCGTCCCGAACTGGCAGGCCCCGAATCGGCACGGCAAGGCAGGAACGGCATAACGGTGGCCATGTGTCTTTTAATTTAAACCCAATGGGTTTAAACAGCGGGGATTGGTCTGGCAATGCCGCCCAACTTGACTTTCGTGTCCCTCTCAGCCCGCTGACAGAGGACCGTCCGGCAAAATTAAATCCGTTGGAGATTACCGATTCCAGCCGACCGCCAAATTACCTTCAAACGGATTACCGCGATCCGGATACAAGTCCTCTAGTAGCGACTTATCCCGTCGGCACGAACGTATTGCTTTTGAGCTGGCCGATCCCGCGATACAATCAACCATAGAGGATCGCATGGGAAATTACGTTCAACCCGATTTTGATACGAAAAAAAATTCGCAAATAACGGTTCAGACAGGCATCAATGCATTGATACCAGGTCCGGCACACGCCGGCAATCATCGAGAACCCGATTACCGAAAGCCGACGATCGTGCCAACCCCTGGAACGGCGACTAAAAACCCGATCGCGTTGACATGGCCGCTGCCTGCATATGTTCAGCCCAGTAACAATCCGCCGACCGTCACCTGGCTAAAAGGTCCGATGGGAACAAGCAACAATCCGCATTAGCAGGAGGATGAAATGCCGAATTACGTTCAACCAGATTTCAGGAATCCAGTTTTGGATTCACGTGTCGGCGTTATTGCTGTGGCCGGCAACGCTTTCGTGAATGCTGCAGTTTCACCGCCAAATCATGTCCAGCCGAACACCGCCAATCCCGATGCCAATCGGCATGGCGCCAACTTCTCCGTTGGCCGGAACGAAATGCTCATAGCTTACCCACTCACCCGATATGTCCAACCGACGTCCTCGAAAGAATTCCCGTCCGGGAAAATATAAAATAAACTTTCCCCATAAGTTCCCATTCGTGCTAGTCTGGTTCTGGGCGCGTAGCTCAATAGGGAGAGCGCGGGCTTTGCATCCCCGAGGCAGTCGGTTCGAATCCGATCGCGTCCACCAGATTTTAATTTTGTGTTGAACGGAATGAAGTTTCTGTGGTGACGGAAGCCAAACGGTGAGGCGGATGCCTGTGGAGCATCTTCTAGTGAGTTCGACTCTCATCCGTCGCCCCAAGCTTCGGCGTCGTAGGGAAACGGTTCAACCCGCTTGCGTTGGGAGCAAGAGATTGTCGGTTCGAGTCCGACCGACGCCACCAGTAGCGGTGTAGCTGGACGGTCGATCGCCGGCGTCGGGAGCCGGAGCACCCGGTTCAATTCCGGGCACCGCTACCAGTTTTGTGCAGTGGCCCAATGGTGCAAACGGTTTAGCACACTGCCCTTTCAAGGCGGAAATGCCGGTTCGAGTCCGGTTTGGGTCTCAAGTTTCGGGATGGGATGGATGTCGTTCAAGAGTCCACCGATTCATCGAACGCCGATTTATCGGGTAAAGGCAGCTTACGCTAATATGTTGCGACGTTGCGAGAATCGTTCTGGCAAGGATAGTGCATATGCAGACGTTAAATTACGAATGACATTCGAGGAGTTCAAGTTATGGGCGCTTCCGCGCTATGAAGCGTTTATTGCCAAGCATTTGAACGCGAGTCCTTGTATCTCACGGCTCGGCGATGTTGGACATTATGAAATTGGGAACATCGAACTTATAACGGTCGTTGAAAATCGCAAGCGGCAAAAAGCAATTTTACGCGTACGGCCAGACGGCACAAAGATGTGCATTAAGTGCAGGCAGATTTTGATTGTGGAAGGAAATTTTTCGAAGAACCGAACAAAGCCGGATGGGTTGAACAATGAATGCAAGCGATGTCGGTCTATCAAGGGACTGTAATTCAATGGTAGAAGCGCAGACTTTGCAGCGGTCCCGAAAATCGCCGATGGTCGTAACCCGGCCAATGCGAGTTCGAATCTCGCACCTCCCGCCAAGCGCCCAACCTCAGCTTCGATATTCACCGCACGCTGGTCTCGCCGGAGAGCCAAGCTAAAATTATCCATTTGCTCTTCGTGCAGGAATTGAGTGTAGACACGGTAGCTCGCCGTTTTGGTGTTGGCCGCACCACTATTCGGAGGATTCAAACCGCTTATTGTGAGAAAATGGAGCGAAGGACCGACCATGGACATTGAAAAACCGGCAACGGTGAGAACGATTCCGATTGGCGATCTTGCCTCGGACCCTTCCAATGCCAATCGAGGCACCCCACGTGGGCGGAAACTTCTCAAACATTCCCTAAAAAAACTCGGTGCCGGCCGTTCGATCCTGGTCGACAAAAACTTTACAGCGGTCGCTGGTTCAAAAACTTTAGAGGAAGCCAAGAAACAAGGCTTCAAACGCGTTGTTGTTGTTGATTCCGATGGGGAAACGCTTGTCGCGGTGCGCCGAACGGATCTTCAAATTGATGACAAGAGAGCCCAAGAACTTGCCGTGGCCGACAATCAGGTCGCATCCGTCGACTTGGCCTGGGACCCGGAGGTCCTCAGCCAAACAGAAGCCGACTTGACGGAACTCTTCGAGCCCTTGGAGCTCGAGAAGCTTTTGAATGGAGGAAAGAACACCAGGGAGCCCGAGGCGATCGATTTACAGCCACCGCCAAAAATGGTTTGGATTCTGCTTGGTATTCCTTTCAACCGTTTCGATTTAGTGCAAGAAAATCTCTCGGCACTGGAAAGTGAAGCAGAAATATCTGTGCAATCAGCGAGAAATGAATAGGGGAGGTATCATGGGAACGCGATCACGTTCATTGCGGCCGCAAGAAGATGAAGAAGATGATTCGCCGGCCACTCCTGCTCCGGCATTGCAAAAAGAAGCGGCAACACCACCATGGTCAGTGCCAGCCTCGCCACAACCAGAAGTTATCCCGGTCGTCGACCAAACTCCTGCATCTCCGCCAACTCCAAGGGTCGGGCTATTCTGTCAAGCATGCGGCAGTTCCGCCGTGGGAATCGCCGGGGGTATGCGCCGCTGCAACCAGTGCGGCAATTCCTGGGCATAGACAAACGTGAACATTCAAATTAAGGAGAATCCCAGCGTTCGGGGCCGGGATATGAATCTATGAACGCTGAGGGCACCGGGGACAGCAAAGAACTCATTTTCAAGGAAGTTCTCCCCGAAGAGCGCATCGCCAGGCTAGTGATGATCTTGGCGGACACTCCCGAGTTTCATGCTTTGACAATGACCGAAGTGGCCGCAATATTATCGCCCTATGTACAGCTCGAGGTCCTGGACGCCCGGCACCAGGAACGCGTTCTCTGTTTGACGGACTTCTATAACTTGCGCGAGAAATTGATCAAAAGAGAGCGGGAAGCTTTCCAAACAAAAAGCGAACTCATCGCGCAGATCCTGGCGCGCCCGGAGGCCAAGACCCTCGGTTTTTTGTACGATAAGAGTTAAATTCCCATGGTACGCAGTTTGGTTCCAGCCGTACATTAAGTACTATCTAGTTACAACTAAGCATCATTGTCATTAACCTACCCTCTAGCTATCTTCGCTTTTCCTTCTCCAGCCTCTCCCATCTTCCCTCTTGTCTTAACCTACAGGCTAGGTTATAATAGACTCCAAAGTAAGAGTTTACCTCCCATCAATGCGAGCAAGACCAAAGCATTTACAGGGAGATGGAGAAAAGAAATGGCGATGGCAAAAAGAATTCGACGGGAATTGGGCAAGAGCCGGGAATTGCTCTGGTTTTTGCTCGATGGAAAGAAATGCATCTTCTGCAAAGAACTGCTGCTGGAATCTCCTGGGGCGGGAATCCGTTTTGGGAATTCCACTGCGCCGCCTTTGGATTTGAACATCACGCTGCATCACAAAGATGGGAACCATGCGAACAATGGCAACCCGCCGGGCAACCAATAAATGGCAATGCTCCTGCCCGCGCTGGATTTATGGCGTGAAACAAGCCGATGGGACGCGCCGCCGCGAATCGTGCAAACACATCCTTGCGGTCCGGGAGATGGTATGACAAATCCTATGGTACGCAGTTTGGTTCCAGGGATTCTCCCTGAAAATATCCTCGCCAATATCCCGAAGACGAAGCAAGACACTTTCTTTCTTCTCGATAGGGTACAGCGCCATCTAAAAAACTCCGGCCTGAAAGATTGCCAGGTGTTCGATAGTCCCCAAGAGACGAGCGCCATCATTCAAAAGTTAATCGCCAAGGTTTCGCAGAAATGGGTACGCAATGCGAAAACTCCCACGAAAGACTTGCAAACTTTCCGGCGCGCCAAGCGCCACGTTCGCCGCGTCCAATATAAAGACAAAGTGCAAGTTTTTATCAAGGCGACGGTGCCTGCGCTGCGGGCATCTTTGCCACAGATACATGGCCAAGGTTTCCTTTCTAAGCCCGTCGCAGTCTACCCCTACCGCCCGATGGATACGTTTTTGGGCGGTCACCGCGTCAATGTCTATCGCCAGAGGAATCGTTTCGATGTGATCGATGCTCTTTGCGGCATTCCCATTCTCGCTGGACTCACGCGCCGTGGGCTCAAGAAAGTGGTGACGTGGTGAGACGAATATCGAATTGGAACAACCAAAAACGCAATGCGTGCCTCGGTGAATTCCGCCGCATGATCGCCGGTTGCCGGAAGGCGCAGATCGAGAACGCCATAACTGCGGGGCGGTCTTTGGCAAAGCTGATGCTCGATGGCCACGTCACCATCGCCGGGATCGATGGCGTTCAAATGGAACGGTTCCGGCGGCGGTACGCAGTTGTGCCGCATCTGAAGCACGTTATGTATGCGGTGGCGACTGGCCGGCTCACCGACGATTTACTGGAACAGCGTCTCGATCGCAGATTCCCCGCCTATCGATTGCCGAGCGGCCGTCTGCGCTTGGTCGATCGGTGCATGCTCTGTTCTAAGCGCACTTGCCGTTGCTGGCTGCCGCCTGACCGCAAAACAAAACTGCACAAGCATTCGCCGCATCCGCTGGCCGGCACAGTAGTATCTGTCCGTGGGTTGAGGAAAATATGAAACTCAAACGAATCAGTTTCATGCGCGTCGATAACCGCATTGGGCTTGGCGATGATCTGCCGAAACTGGCCGACATGCTGCGCTATGACGTAGCGTTTCAGTGCCAGGCCGACCCGCACTTGATCGCCTTCCCTGTTTTCCAGACCAAGGATGGCAACCTGGGCGGCACGATCACCCATGGCCGCTGGCTTTCCTTTGGAGTGCTGGTCAAATATCTGACCGATGCGCAAGAGGCTCTCGCTAAAGGTTATAAGCAAAGCCAATGGATAACGTTTCGCCATCCGCGCAACGAATTCGATCAGCTGGATTATAGCAAGTTGGTTCCCGTCACCTTGGAAGCCTATTGCCAGGCAAAAGATCCGAGGGACCTATGAAATCCTTCTTGGCTGGGATGTTTGTTTTTGTACTGCTCGCCGTCACTGTCGGTGTGGTGGAACAAAGAAAAGGAAATGCCCGCAAAGCCGATATCCAATGGGTGAAGGACTTCACGATCAGACAACGCGAAGAGTCTTGCGCCAGTCATATCGGTAAGCTGACTGGAGCCAAGCACAAAGCTGCGTTGAAATGGATGTGGTCGTTTTCCCTCGCAGGCAAAGAACACCGCATGACGGAAAAGGACTTCGAAACCTGCCTGACGTTCTAAAATAGTGAAGCACCGGTAAAAACTCTAAACAAAAAGGACTCCCATGAAATTCATTCTGCGGATCGCCGCGATTGTGTCTCTTTGTGCCCAAACAGCTTTGGCGCAGCATTATGTCATTGCGCCAAAGCCGAAGGTTGATCTGTTTCTGAAAGAAACAAAACCGGTTTTGAAACAGTCCAGATTCGATTCCGGATGGTTGGCACGCGCCCATTGGGCTGCGACAGCTTTTGATTTCTCGACGACCGGGCATGCCAGCGAAACGTGCCATGGTTTGAAAGGCTATCCCACCGGGTTCCTCGCTCATTTTTGCGGCGAGGGCGATCCTTTGGCGCGGCCATTCATCGGCTATCATTCCAATCCACGATGGCGCCTAGCTTTAGTATGGGCGGGTGAATCGGCGGAAGTCAGTTTGATTCCGAATCGTAAAATCAGGCGCGCCGTGCAAATCGGATTGATCGCAACTCACGTCGCTTGCGGCATCTATAATATTCACAATTGGCATTGAGCGTAGCGCGTGGACGCCGAACCGTGCGCAAAGGGAGAAACGACAATGGAGAACATTCCTCCAGATGAACGATTGATTCTATCAGGCAACAATCCAGAACGAGAGCCGGAAGAAGAACCGCCGAAGATGCAGACGTTTTTCGACACCTATGAATCGCGGCTGCAGGCGCTGGCCGTACGGCACCATTTGGAACCTGCCTTTCTCAAAGCATTAGTCGAAGATGCCTTCGGAACGTGCGATACTCCACCAGCCGAGCAAGAGTCTAAGTTAGCGCTGATGAAACTGGCCAAACTCAAGATCGGGCCTTGCGAGGTGAATTGGTTGTTCCAAGTCCACATTTTAAAATAG
>WNFR01011000.1_pt1 | contig 10949 bp, 15 predicted proteins | sample 5400221 | NCBI WGS metagenome assembly WNFR01 (sample SAMN13153357, study PRJNA577476) | soil metagenome | isolation source: 40 cm soil under Madrone tree | place: USA:California | collected 2016-06-14 | reverse complement strand
GACCGGCATCGGAGGCTCGCCTAGATTGTCATGCTGCGCGTCCGGCGGTACGGACTCTGGCTCGGACTCGCGGCGTACGGGGAGTCGCAGGACGGGTGGTACGAGCGGTCCAGCATAGGCGCGCCAGTCGCGGGATCGCGCCAATGGCGTCCGTTTTCGCTGAGCGAATGCGCGACGCAGCTGCAGCTCCGTCCGGCTCGGCGCGTGCTGCACCCCGAACTGAAGCACCTTTCCGAGGAGGACGAGATCGAGCAGGACGGCGATCGTCCAGGCGGCAAGGTTGAGAACAGCGCTGATCGTTCCAGCGGGCAATGGCTTCGAGACCGAGTGCGGCAGGGGCGGTAGGGAGGGACGTAGGTCCCAGGCGAGCACGAGCATTAGCAACAGAGCTGTCGCCGCGAGAGCGGCGCCGACCCGGCGAGCGATTCGCATGCGCGCGGTCATGTGATTACCGCGAGTAGCGCGCCGGCGGCGAGGAATGGTGCGAGGGGTAGGGACGCTTTCCAGGCGTGCCGCCCGCGCCGGACGAGGAGCACGCAACCGGCGAGTGCAGAAAGGGCGACGCCGAGCATGAGAGCTCGGATGGCGTCGCCATCAAGACCGAGCACGAGAAGGAGGGCGAGCTTGACGTCGCCCATGCCGAGCGCTGCAGGCCAGCGGAGGCTGACGATTACGAGGAGCAAGACGGTGGCGAGGCCGATGAGCAGCGAGAGCGGTGTGCCGGCGACGAGGGTGACCGCTGCACATGCGGCGGCAGCTGGGATGACGATCCGGTTCGGGATCCTTCGCTGCGTGAGGTCGTAGAGCGCGGCGGCGGCGAGTGCGGCGCCGAGCACGGCGAGTTGCGCAATCGCGAGCGGGTCGGTAGTCGCGAGGAGCTCGGCGATGGCCATGGTCACACCCCCCGCCAAGGCGGCGATGAAGACACGTATGGTCATGGCGCGCGCGGGGCGGCGTTGGCTTCGGCAGAGACCGTGAGATCGGAGAGTCCCACGAGACGCAGCAGGATGGTCGGGAAGCGTCGCGTCACCTGCACGTGCACAGCGGCCGTGGTGGCTTCGGCTTGCGCCTGGATGCCAGGCTCGCCACTCAGGGTCGAAAGGGCTGCCGCTTGCGCTTGCTGCGGGTCGAGTGCGAGCTGTCCTTGGTGGATCGCCTGCTGATCGAGTTGCTGTGCGCCGGCGAGCGCGGCGTCGTCGGCGAGGGAGGCGAGGTCCCGACGGACGATGAATGCGTGGCCGATGTCGACGGCGGCGCCAAGCACCATCAGCAACGCGAGCGTCAGCAGCAAGCCGGTGATCAGTACCGAACCGCGCTCACTTCGCAGCCGCGTGTGGACCGAGCGGATCACGGTGAGCTGTTTCCGATGAAGCTGCGGTAGGCGTCTACGGGCGCGGTTGCGCTGCCATGCACGGTGACCGTACCGAGCTGGCCGATGAACGGCAGCGAGGCGAGTTCGATCTGGGCGGTGGTTTCGGCGTGGAGGACGGCGCCACGGGTGAAGTTTCCGTCGAGCCGCAGCTGCAGCGGCACGCCGTTCTGCATCTGTGCGCGGGCGATCGCGTCGTCAGCTGCTTGTTGCGCGTCGGTCGCAGTTGGTGCTTCGACGGCGGAGCGGACGGCGTCGCGGGCAGCCTGCGCCGCGGCGAGCCGGCCTTGCTCGATGCGGGCGAACGCGACGACGATGAACATGATCGGAAGCAGCACCCCGGCGAGGAGCAGCAGCGCCGAGACGAGCCCAAGTTCGCCTTCTTCCCGTCGCAGCTTGCGCAGCAGGGTCATGGTGTCGCCGCCTGTTCGTCGGCTGGGTACTGCTCGAGCGGCAGGCTCGCGCTCGCTGCGACTGCCGGCAGAACCAGTGGCACGTTGAAGAGATGGGGCGCTTGGCCGTTGACGGTGATGGTGACTTCATTGCCGCTGACGCTCGCGTTCGCGTGCATCGCCGCGCCGGCGCCGCCGGCGGCAGCTAGGACAGCGTCGGCGCGGTCGATCCCGGCTTGCGGTCCTGCCGTGGCGGCGGCGCGGGCGCCGTCCTGGGCGGCGGCTTCGGCGACAGAGCGGGCGTGCGCGTAGGCGATCGCCTCGGCCGCGAAGGCGACCACGAGCAGGACGAGGCCGAGCGCGAGCAGGCCCTCGATCAGGGCCTGCCCACGCTCCTGTCCAAGTCGACTGGCGAGCGACCGCATCCGAGCACCGCCTTTATCCGCCGCTGATGAAGTTGGCGATGCTCTGAGCGGCCTGTTCGAGCGCGGGCCGCAGCAGCGCGACCACGGCCGCTGCGGCGGCGGCGAGGCCAACGGCGAGCACGACCCAGTTGACCAGGCTGTCGCCGCGCTCCTCGCGGCGGATGCGCTCGGCCCAACCCAAAAGCCGGAACCAGAGTGCGTCGATCATCGATCCGTCCTCCTTTCAGACGGTGTGGGCAAGGAACCTGAGAAAGCCGTAGGCGAGCACCAGCACCAGCACCGCCAGTAACGGCGCGAGCGGTGCGTGCATCGCCAGGTAGGCGCGATCGGCCGCGCGCTCCAAGTAGCGCGCCTGCTCGGCGCGCGCCTCGCGCGCCTGCTGGCGCAGAAAGTCGAGGTAGGGACTCTCCTTGACCGCGAGCAACTCGCAGAAGCGGGTGAAGGTCGGCTCACCCGCCTCTCGCGCCACCCGTACAAGCGCGTCGCGCTCGGAGAGACCGCGCTCCTTGCGGGCGAGCGTCAGCGCCTGTTCAAGCTCCGCGCCGAGCGGCCCCACGCAGTCGCGGCCGGCAAGCTCGAGCGCCTGGCGGAGTGACTGGCCGGCACCAAGCGAGAGCGAGAGCACCGAGACCACCTCCGGCAGATCAAGGAAGATCGCCTCCCGCCGCTGCTTCACCTGTTGGCGCAACATCAGGTCGGGCACGAAAGAGCCGGCGATCGCGAGCAGCACGACGAGTGCGAGGCTTGGCAGCCGCGCCGTCGCCGCCGCGTACGGCGCCAGCACGACAAACGGCGCCGCGAAGGCGAGCAGCGCCTTCTCGGCGAGGAAGCGGCGCAGCGTCTTCTCCCCACCCGCGCGGCGCAAGTCGCGCTCGTAGCTGTCGCGGATGCCGACCAGCCAGCCGGGCAATTGCACGGCGGCGCCGTGAGCGGCGAGCTCGCCGAGGCGTCCCTCGACCCGAGCAAGCCGGACCGCGAGCGGCTCGCGCCGTCCAGCGAGCACGTGCGCGACGAGCAGCAGGCCGCCGATCACGAACGAGGCGCTGGAGAGAAACAGGGTCGTGTTCATCGCGGCGTCCTCGTGCGGCGCGGCTCAGGAACACGGCCAAGCCGGCGCATCAGCAGGTAGCAGCCGAAGATCAGCGCGCCGCCGACGATCGCGACGATCGTCCCCGCCCCCGTCCGGTACGCATTCAGATACCCGGGCGCGGCGGCACTGAGGAGAAGCAGCAGCACGATCGGGCTGAGCGCCAGCACCGCCGCCTCCACCTGCAGCGAGGAGGCGCGAGCGCGCGCCTTCTCGCGCGCCTCGAACCGATCCGCCAGCAGCTCCGACAGCTCGCGCAGAAGCGGCGCCAGCCGCCCGGCCGGCAACTCCAACAACCCCGCCCGCAGCAGCAGCGCGACCGTGTCCGAGGTGCGCTCGCCCGCTCGCGCGAGCCCGTCGAGCGCCGCCTCCAAGCCGGCGGCACGAAGCCGCGCCTGAAACGACGTGAACTCCGACCGCAGCGGCGGAGGCCCCGCCTCCCCAAGCAGTGCGACCGCCGCCGGGAACGCGATCCCCGCCTCGAGCGCATCCGCGAGCTGCGCGAGCGCCGCCGGCCAGGCCCGCTCCCGCTCCCGCCGCGCACGCTCCCCGGCGCGCCGCGCCCACGCGACCGGTACATACGCGCCCGCGACGGCACCCGCCAGTGCGAGAGCTGGAACGCGCACGAGCGACCACACGATCACCGCAGCAACCAGGGCAAGGACAATCGCGGCGCCGCTCAACGGCCCCGTCGCGAGCGGCATGCTCTCCTGCGGCGCGAACAGCCGCTCCCGCCACAAGCCGAAATCGATTTCCCGCGGCTCGCGCGCCAAACCGACGACCAAGAGGCCGACCCCGGCGGCAAAACAGACCGCGAGCAGCGCGCCGATCACTGCCCGCCTCCGCCAACCAGGAACGCGCGTGACTCGCTCACCGGATACGGAGCCGAAGTATCTGTCGTTCGGGCCGGCAGCGTCCCGGTCCCGCCGACCGGTCCCGCGGCGCTGTAGGTGATGTGCCAGACGACGAGCGCCTCGACCGGATACCCGTTCTGAGCGCAGCTCGCGAGCACGTACGGGTCATGGCTCTGGTCGCCAAGAAGACATCGTGTTTGGTACACGTGCTCGATCGCATCCGCAGGCGAAGCGCCATCGCCATAGGGGACGCCTGGGCCGCCGTCGAGCGAGGCGCCGTCGCCGAAGTGCCACTCGACGGTCGGGTCGGCGATCACGCTCACCGTCTCGCCCGCGAGGGTGATCGACAGCGACTGCCGCTTCGGTGCCGGGTCGAGCCAGAACCACGACGGCGCGCCGGTCAGACCCTCACTCGCCGGGCTCGTCCTGATCTCGCCCGGGGCGAGTTCAACACGGCGCGCCAGCGACTGAGCGACCGCGGACGGCGATACCTGCCCAGTGCCACCGTTCGCGCCCGGGCCTACAAGGGTGAAGCATGGCGTGACGCTGTTCGGCACGTACTGGCACGCATGCCCCGCAGCGTCCGCGTACCAGAAACTGCCCGGACCGCCCGGATGCTTATCCCGCAGAATCGACGAACTCGTCGAGAGCGGCGGAAACGGCGGCGGCAGACTCGACGCCGCGTGAGCAGTCCGAACCGTCACCACCACCGCCTGGGTGCTTGCAGGCCTGTCGCCTCGATCGCGTGCCTCACCTGCCCGAACTGTGGACGCGTGAATGTGGGCACCAACGCGCGCGCGGCTCGGCCCGTATTGCTGTGAATTGATTCCGATCCTTATCGGAGCGTCCGCAAGTGCAGTCGCCGTTGATGTCAACCAGACGAGAAGCGCCGTGACGGACAGAGTCAGCGTCTTCGTCTTCATTGCGCGGGCGCCACCTGCCACACGACGAACCGCCCAGAGCTGCCAAGGCGATGCAACTCGAAGCGCGACTTCTCCGAAAGCGACACTGCTTGCCCGAGGGGCTTGCCGTCGCTTCCGTACGGCCGAACACGCTGTGGATCAGCAACGATCGCGGTCGCCCGCGTGAAGGAAGCATCGAGTCTGACCGACTCGATCCTGAAGCCGTCAGAAACGACCTTGATGTGAATACCGCGACGTCGCCGACCAGCCGCCGCCGAACGGAGCGCCGAAAGAGCAGGCCCGCGTGTCGAACTAGTGGCAGAAGTCGGGACCGCGTTTCGCCAGAGCACCAGCTTGGCAAGCCGGTGATTCGCGCGCAGCGTTTCCCGCACGGCCGCGGTAAGACGCTTCTGCGGATCGGCGCGCAAGGTGGGTGTGCTTGTGGTTGTCGTAATCGCTGCCTTATTGCTTCCGCCGCAACCGGCTGCGAAGACGGCGACCGCAAGGCAACCGATGGCCGCCGTCGCCCTCACGCTGCAAACCCCAGAGACTCGAGCTGGTTGAGGAAGCGTGGCCCAGCGCTGAGCCATCGCATGTCGGCGCCGCTGCCTTCGAAGAGCGGATTGGTGGTGAGGCGGTTTCCTTCGACGCCTTGGACTTCGACGATCTCGTCGACTTGGCGGGGGAGGAAGCGTTGCTCGCCGTGCTCGTAGGTGGCTGGCCGGGTGCAGTGGACGACGATGTCGATCTCGCGGAGCCAGTCGAGCGCTTGCTCGGTGGTGATGTGGGCGCCGGCGGTGAGGGCGAAGCGAGCGAGGTTGCGGAGGCCGTGGTCGGCTGTTTCGCCGTGGACGCTGGTCATGCCAGCGTGGCCGGTCGCGAAGGCCCAGAGCATCGCCATCGTTTCGGGGCCGCGGCATTCGCCGACGATGATTCGGCTGGGGTTGAGCCGGAGGGCGCTGGCGACGAGTTGGTCGAGCGTGACGCCGGGCAGGTTGTCGGCGCTGTCGGGTCGTGCTTAGTAGGCGACGCAGTTGTGGAGCAAGTCGGGGAGTTTCAGTTCGGCGCCTGATTCGCAGACGACGACGCGTTCGGAGCCCGGGATGGCGCCGCCGAGCGCGTTGAGGAGGGTGGTCTTGCCGGAGGAGACGGGGCCGGCGACGACGATGTTCTTGCGGGCGCGCACACAGGCGGCGAGGAAGTCGGCGGCCTGCTGGCTGAGCATGCCGAGCGGGACGAGCTCGGCGAGCGTGTTCGCCCTGAGACGGAAGCGGCGGATGGTGAAGATCACGTGCCCGTTCGAGCTGACGGGTGGGATGGCGGCGGTGAGGCGGGAGCCGTCGGGGAGACGGGCCTCGATCAGCGGCGTGATCCGGTCGAGGCGCTTGCCTTCGACGTGTTCGAGCAGCCGTTCGAGGATGCGCAGGGCGGCGCGGTCGTCGGGGAGGGCGATGTCGGTGACGCGTTCGATCCGCTCGCCGGTGTCTTTGAAGATCCGCCGCGGCCCGTTCACCATCCACTCTTGCGCGTCCGGGTCGGCGAGCATCCGTTCGGCGATGCGGCCGAGTCCAAGCAGGTCGTCGCGCAGTTCGCGGCGGATCTGCTCGAGCTGCTCGGGCGAGCCGTTGCCGTTGCTTGCGAGCGCATCTGCCTGGTAGGCGGTGAGCGCCTCTTCGATGAGGGCCGCGGCCTGATCTCGTCCGGCCGGTGAGGCGAGGTTGACCTGACCTGCGGTCAGTGCCCCTTCGACGTTGGCGCGGACGTGTTCGGCGCCGATCAGCTCCGCCACAGCAGCGCCACCTCCTCATCACCAGACGGCGCCGTCGAGGCGACCGGCGCGGGAACGGGGAGTCGTGTCTTGCGTTCGCGTGGCACCGGCTGGCTGGGAAGTAAGAGCTCGTCGAGCAGACCGCGGAGAGCGCGGCCGTAGCGGCCGCGCGGGCGGGCGAGCGCGAGCGGTGCGCCGCTGCGGCGTGCGCGTGCGGCGGCGCGTGCGTCGTAGGGAAGCCAGGCGTCGACGGTGAGTCGCAGCTCGGCGAGCTCCGGGTTGAGTGCTGTTTCGAGTTCGTGCTTGCTGCCAGCGCCGGGCGCGCCGAGGCCGCTGATCGCGATCCGGAGCTGTTCGCGTCCGATCCCAAGCTCATCGAGGAGCAGCGTGAGCTGGGTGCGCCCTGCGCGCAGCTGCTCTTCGCGCGCGCCGATCACGAGCAGGACTGCGTCGGCGGCGAGCAGCGCCTCGCGGTGGACGCGCACCGCCTTTGGCAGCTCGCCCGGGAAGGAGAGCAGCGCGCCGACGTCGGCGACGACGAGCGGATAGATCGAGGCGGCGGCGTCGAGGGCGGCGCGGATCGCTCCCGGGCGGGCGAGCTCGTCGATGTGCATGTGCGGGTCGGGCGGTGCGACCAGGACCGGTGGCCAGCCGCGGTCGCCCGTGGTGGTCCAGCGGTCGAGCAGATCGCGAAGCGGGCCGTCGGCGCCGTGCGCGCGCACCAGGCCGAGCAGCGAGCCGCGCTGCGGGTCCACCCCGAGCCGCAGCGCGAGCGCGTTCTCGAGCAGGTCGAGCTCGAGCAGCAGTGTCGGCCAACGTTGGTCGGCGAGCGCGGCCAGCGAGGCGGCGCACTCTGACGCGCCCGGTGAGCCGCTCGCGGATACGACCGCGAGCACACTGCCGGTCCGCGGCGAGTGCGTTTTCCGCTCGGCGGCTGGGCGTGGCCGCTCCGGCGCTTGCGTTGCAACCTGTACCTCTTCTTCTCTGCAGGCTGCCGCGAGCGCGCTCGGGGCGAGTGGTGGCCGGAGCGTGACGTCGACGCCGAGCTCGTCGAGTGTGCGCGCGTTGTGCTCGTCAAGCGCGAGCCCGATCAGCCGCAGGCCGTGCGAGCGCAGCCGCGCACAGACGCCGGCGTCGAGGGCGGGAAGCTCGGGTGCGAGCAGGACGGCGTTCGCGTGACATCGTTCGGTGAGCGCGAGCAGCTCGGCGGCGTCGGGGGCGCTGCCGACGATCGCGATCGGTTGTTCGGCTGCGAACAGCTGCTCTTCGACCTGCCGCTCGGCGAGCGGGGTGAGTCCGAGCAGGAGCCGTGGTGTGTCGTCGTCGCTCATGGCGCGTTCGCGCTCGGGATCGGCGCGCCGGCGCCGGCGCCTGCCTCGCGCAGGAGGTCGAGCTTGCCGGCCTCGTTGGCGAGTGCGAGCGCGCTCGCTACCGACGGAGTCGGGAGCGCGACGGTGACAGGGATCGTCTGGGCGCTGGCGTTGAAGCCGGAGGCGGTGCCGACGGCAAGCACCTCGAGGTTGCGCGCGACCGCCCGCGTCTGCGCCTGTCCGTTCGCGCCCGCGTAGGTGGCAAGGACGGTGACGCGGTCGCCCGGTACGAGCTGGCCGCCGAGCGCGTGCTGCACGGGGACGGCGAGCGTCATCGAGTCGCTGCCGCCCCGCGTGTTCGCAAGCGCGGCGGCCGGGATCGGTGCCCCGGCGGCGACGGGCTCTTTCAGCGCGCGCCCGATCAGCAGGCTCTGTTCGCTCGCGGGCAGGAAGCTCGCGAGCACCTGCCTGCTCGCAGCGAGCCCGCTCTGGCTGAGGTCGGAAGCGCGCAGAGCCCTGCCCGCAGGCAGCGCGTGTGCGGCGACCAGGACCTGTGTGCGCCGGGTCGTGCGTGCGTAGACCGACCAGTAGCCGATCAGCGCCAGCAGGATCAGGAGCAGGGCGGCGAGCGGCAGCGGTTGCAGTAGGCGGTGCTGGCGGCGAAGTCGCCGCTGCACGCCGTCCTGGTCGGGTCGGGTGCGGATGCGGGGACGCTCGAGTTCGACGGCGGCGAGCGCAGGCGACCCGTCGTGCTGCTCGGCCTGGTCTCTACGCCTGTTGAAGCGGCTGTTCATGCCGTACCTCGTACCGCTCGCCACTGACCCGCGACCGACACGGCGCTGCCGCAAAGCTGACCCGAAGCCGACACGGGCGCTGTTTTCAAGGCACATACCCACTTGACGGCGGCCCTAACACCGGTCAACAGAACGAGAGCCCGCCCTGCCGGCCGGGCGAGAACGCAGGTCGGCGGCGTCGGCCGACACAGCAGAGCTCGGTCAGCGGCGGTCGCGACCCTCGCCTCCTTCACAACGACGGAAGGAGTGACGGTGCAACTGGACGTCGCAGACCGATTCTCGGCAGGCTCGCCCGGTCCCGCTGAGTCCGGGCGGCCCGAGCCGACGGGTGGCGAAAGGACCCCTGGGTCCCGGCCGCCTGGTGTGAGCAACCACGAGAGAGAAGCCCTTTGCGGGGCCGAGAAGTCACAGGCTGACCGTGACCTGATCGAGCGGCTGGAGGCCGAATGGCCCCCGCTCGCCGCCGGATCCCTCGCTGTCCGTCTCCCGCTTTGGGCAGCCGACGAGCCGGCGCTTGCCGGATTCGCGACACCCCAGCAGCTGCTTCGCCACATCCGCGCCTCGCGCGGAAACAGCGGAGCGGAGGACGCGGTATTGGCGGCGCTTGTGCGGCAGGCCCGCTCAGATCCGCTCGCCGCCCGGATGGTGCTGCAAGCGCTCCTGCCCGGGTTGAAGACGCTCGCGCGGCGGATCTTGCTCGAGGCCAATCAGCGCGACGAGCTGTGGTCGTCGCTGCTTGCCCACTGCTGGGAGCGGATCCGCCGCTACCCGCTCGAGCGCCGACCGACGCGGATCGCCGCCAACGTCCTGCTCGACACGCTCAAGAAGACAACGCGCGAGTTCCGGCACGAACTCCGCAATCGCGACCGGTTCGGACACGAGCTACCGGGCGACCAGCCAGCTTCGCCGCCGCTTGACAGCGACGTGGAAAGGCTGCTCGCGCGTGCCGTCGCGGCCACGGCGATTAGCGGCGAGGAAGCGGATCTGATCATGCGCACGCGCATCGACGACGCCGACCTGGGCGCGCTCGCACGTGAAGCCGGGATCACCTATCACGCCCTGAACACGCGCCGGTTGCGCGCGGAAAAGCGCCTCCTGCTCTTCCTCGGTCATCCAGTTGTGACTTCTCGGGGGTCAAAAGGGCTTCTCTCTAGTGCTCGGGTGATCGGCGCCGGACTCACGGGCAGCGCCGGCAGAGGAGCCGCCACCGACCAGACACGAAGGAGGTGAACGGGCCCGCTCAGATCGGGCGCCGGCACCCGAGCACCCACAACCCGAGAGGAGGCTATGCACAAACGACTCATCACCACGCTCGCGCTCGCGACCACGGTCGCGCTGATCAGCGCGCCGGCAGCGCTTGCCGCTGCCAGCGACCTGAACCAGGTGATCGCCAACCTCAGGGTCTGGATCACCGGGTTGCTGGCGGCGCTCGCGACGCTGCTGCTAATGGTCGGAGGCGTCCGCTACCTGCTCGCCGCCGGTGATCCGGGTTCGCACGAGCGCGCCAAGGGTTCGATCCGCGCGGCGCTGATCGGCTACGCGCTCGCGCTGCTCGCACCGGTGCTGGTCTCGATCGTGCAACGAATCGTCGGCGGATGAAACGCCGCACGCTGATCGTCGCGGCGCTCGCCACGCTCGCGCTGCTCGTTGTCGCCGCGACTGCGTTTGCCGACCCGCCCGCTGCGACGTCGACGACCGCGAACGTCCCCACCGCGACCCAGCCGCCAACACAAACGACTCCGGGGCCTGGGATTCAGGTTGGACCACCGCTCCCCGCGGACCAGGGCCAGAGCGGCAGCACGCCGGGCGGTCAGGTGGATGTCGGCAAGGAGAGCAAGCCGTCCTGGTGGGACATTCCCGGCCGGGTGCGCTACGGGATCGACGCCTGGTTCCGCGGGCTCGTGACGGACGCCTTGAATCCGATGCTCGACCTGATCGGCAAGACGGTGCTCGCAACACCGCAAGTCGCGGGGCAAGGCGAGGTGGGACAGATCTGGCTGATCTCGCTCGGGATCGCCGACGGCCTGCTCGTGCTCTTCCTGCTCGCG
>WNFR01022455.1_pt1 | contig 10952 bp, 8 predicted proteins | sample 5400221 | NCBI WGS metagenome assembly WNFR01 (sample SAMN13153357, study PRJNA577476) | soil metagenome | isolation source: 40 cm soil under Madrone tree | place: USA:California | collected 2016-06-14 | reverse complement strand
TTTTCCCTCGCGTGACCAGGCGCCAGATTATCGCAATAATAAGGAGTACCGCGATTGCGATTCCGATGTTCAGCGGAGTGATCAAACCCGGTTTTTCGGGTGTCGGTGAAGGCGTGGCAGTCGGAGGCGGCGCATTCTTCGCCGTCAGCATCCCCTGTACATATTGCAAGCGCTGGAAAGTATCGTTGTCTTGCGGGTTTAGCTTTAGCGCGGCTTGGTAATCGGCGATCGCTTTCTCATACTGCATCATGGAAGTGTATGTGGCGCCCCGTTTTACCAGAGCCTCAGCGTCGGCCGGATTTTTCTCGATCAGTGTCGTGTAGTCTGCAACGGCCGCGTCGTAATTCTTTAAATTTCGGCTCGCCCAGGCACGCCGATCATAATTTTGGGGATCGTCCGGATTTTTTTGGGTCGCAGTCGTAAAATCTGTGACCGCCTTGTCCCACTGAGACAGCCCAATCTCAGCAAAGCCCCGGAATTTATAAGCAACAGCGTTATCGGGTTTGAGCTCTATCGCCTTACTGGCGTCGGCCAGCGCCTGACCATAATCTTTTTGCAAGAGCGAAGCTTGAGTCCGGCCGAGGTAGGCGCGTTCATCTTTCGGTGCCAGCTCGATGGCCTTGGAAAAGTCGGCGGCTGCTTCTGTCCCTTTTTCCAACGCGATATAGGCAAAGCCGCGATTCTCATAAAATGCCGGCTGTTTGCTATTTGCTTCGATTGCTTTCGCAAACTCCGCGACCGCCTGTTCGTACTGCTTGGCTTCAAAAAATTGGTTACCCTTTGTGTACTCGCTCATTCCCGATTCGCCTTTCTCCTTGGCCAATACAAGACCGGCCATGCCGAGAAATCCGGCGGCGGCTGCAAATATCGCGATTCGATTCGTGATCATAATAAGTTTCTTTCCTCCGAGCTTACTTTTTGAGCGATTTATCGTTTGTAAGCGAGCAAATTAACGCGGCAAAAGAAGCAAAGCGATGAAGCGGCTGGATTCCACCCAAGAGATCGTCGGTCAACGTGGCAGCGCCAATCTCTCCGAAGGATACGCCGCAGTCTTTGCTACCGTCATCATCTGGTCCACGCCGTCGCTCTTTCAGTATTATCTGAATCGCTATTACGATCCCTGGGCACAGAATTTTTATCGATATTGCGTCGCCTGTCTCGCAATCGCGCCCTTGGTGATTTATCGAATCCAGAGTGGCGAGCAGCGGCTCAATTGGCGCGCTGTGATGATATGTTTCTTTCCGTGCCTGCCTAATGTGGTCCACCAAATCACACAGGTAATGGCCTTGTTCTATATGGGTCCGGGCGTTTACGCGATTTTCACCCGCGCCTCCGTAATCTTTACCGCGTTGCTCGCGCTCGCATTTTTCCCTGAGGAACGCCACGTAATCCGTCAATGGCAGTTTCAACTAGGCACACTGCTTGGGTTAATCGGCGCTTTTGGCGTCGTCTGGTTCCAGCCGGGATGGCAGTCAGGACACATCGCGCTTCCCGGATTGTTTATCGCCTTTACGGCCACATTCTGTTGGGCACTCTATGGAATCCTGGTAAAACGTCCTTCCGCGCAGCTTGGCTCGATTCGCAGTTTCGGCCTGATCAGTCTTATCACCTCAGCCCTGTTACTCCCCCTCACCTGTGTGTTTGGCAAAATTGGCACTCCTCTTCAGGTGGGATCGCACGTTAATCTCGTTCTTATTATCTCGGCCATTACCTGCATTACGCTTGCACATGTCTTGTACTATGTGGCCATCCACAAAATCGGTGTCGCGCTCGCACAAACGCTCCAACTCCTTTGTCCCGCCGGCGCGCTGGCACTCTCGGCCTGGATTTTCGGCGAACGTCTCACTCACGCGCAGGTTTGGAGCGCTGCCGTTCTCCTCTTCGGTGCCTTCCTCGCCATGAGAGTCAAACCGGCAGTCATGGTTGAATCCGCAGAAAACATCTAGCGGCTTTTCAGCTTCACTCCGCGTCTAGCATGTGGCATCGATACGATTTGCTGAAATAGAATGAATCTGAAAGCCTACCTCAGGTCCCGGCAAATAGAGATCGACCGCACGCTCGATCTCTATTTGCCGAAGGCGAACAGCAAACCAGCGACGCTTCACAAGGCGATGCGCTACAGCCTTTTCGCCGGGGGCAAGCGATTGCGACCGACCCTTTGTCTCGCGGCCGCCGAAGCTTGCCGCGGCAGCATCAGAAATGCGCTTCCCCTGGCCTGCGCGCTCGAATGCATCCACACTTACTCGCTCGTGCACGATGATCTCCCGAGCATGGACAACGACGACTTTCGGCGGGGACGCCCTACCTGCCACAAAGTTTTTGGCGATGGTGTCGCAGTCCTTGCGGGTGACGCGCTATTGACCATCGCGTTTGAGATTGTTTCGAAGACGAAACCGGCGCGGCGCTACGACATGTCGATATTATTGCGCGAGACCGCAATTGCGGCGGGAAGTCAAAAATTGATCGCGGGTCAAGTGGCCGATCTCGAAGCCGAAGGCAGGAAAGCCAGTCGCGAACAGTTGCGCTACATTCACGAAAATAAGACGGCTGCGATCCTCACCGCATCTGTTCGGCTCGGCGCGATGAGCGCAAACGCGGATTCAAAAAAACTGAGGGCGATCACGAATTTTGGACGTGGGCTCGGACTCGCCTTTCAAATCATCGACGACATTCTCGACGTGACGCAAACCTCGGAGAGGCTGGGAAAAAGCGCCGGCAAAGATATCGCGGCAAAGAAAGCGACTTATCCCGCCGTGATTGGGCTGGAAAAATCACGTGCCGAAGCCAGACGGCTAACGCGCAAAGCACACGATGCATTGTCGATCTTTGACAGCAGCGAAGCCGAAGCGCTGCACGCTCTCGCAAATTATCTTCTCGAACGCGAGTATTGATTGCAGAGACAGCCCGCCGCAGCGCAGCGACCTTATGTCAGCGCGAGATTCGGATCGATCTCCTCTGTCAGCTTCGATTCAAATCCGGCTTGCAATCGCAACGACGCGGCAAATGCAATCATCGCCGCGTTATCCGTGCACAACCAGGCCTCAGCGCTTTTGAATTTACATCCTTGGCGCGCGCATGCGTCGCGCAATTGTTGCCGCAGTTCGCCGTTGCAGCTCACGCCCCCGCTCACGGTCACGAGATCGACATCGTACTTCTGCGCTGCCACGATCGTTTTGCGCACCAGGACGTCCACAATCGCCTGCTGGAATGACGCACAAAGATCTTCAACGTAATCGCCTTTTAACTTGGGCAACAAATATCGGACCGCCGTTTTTAATCCGCTAAAACTGAAATTTTCCGAGTCGAGCATGCTCCGCGGGAGATTGAACCGGTTCGGATCGCCGCCGTGCGCCCGTTTTTCGATTTCCGGGCCACCGGGGTATCCGAACCTGAGCATCTTGGCGACTTTATCGAATGCTTCGCCGGCAGCATCATCGACCGTGCGTCCGATCAGCTGGTAATCGGACAGCCCATCCACTCGAAGCAACATCGTGTGTCCGCCGCTCACAATGAGTGAAACGTTCGGGTTCACCTCACCGTCTCCGAAAAATGGCGAAAGCAAGTGCCCTTCGAGGTGATTGATTGCGAGGTAAGGTTTTCTGAACCCGGTTGCGAGACCTTTGGCAATCGAGGCGCCGATCATCAACGAACTTGCGAGGCCGGGTCCGCTTGTGGCTGCGAAAGCGTCCACATTTTTCATGTCTATCTTGGCATTGCGTGTGGCACGCTCGAGCAAGCGGGGCGCATGGACGAGATGATTGCGCGAAGCAATCTCGGGCACGATTCCCCCATATTTTTCATGCTCGGCGATTTGCGAGGCGATTTCGGTCGCCAGCAGCTCCGAGCCGGAGCGGCCGTTACTGCCCCGCAAGATCGCGACGGCTGTCTCATCGCACGAGGTTTCGAACGCGAGGAGTGTTTTCACCTGAATGGAGAGACGCGCGCCGTCGCGTCCCATTTTTCCGACGACGCGGAGGTCGTCCTCCAAATCATTTCTTTACCGCTTCGCCCTTCGGCGCGTTTTGCTGCGCGTAAATCATGACACCCTTCAGCGCGTCGATCGCCCGCAACGTCTGTGGATCTTTCGCCTTGATGATGTTTTTCTCTTCGTCCGGTTTCGCGCTGTCGGCATTGCGCAACGTGAAGAGCGCGCGCTCCTGCTCTGCCGTCATCGGAACGCGAATATTCGGTGTCACGCCATTTCCCTGAATGACCTGCTTGCTCGGCGTGTAGTATTTTGCCGTGGTAAAACGCACCGCCGAACCGTCTGGCAACTGCATGACATTCTGCACGGAACCCTTCCCGAACGTGGTTTCGCCGACGAGGATGGCGCGGTGCAAATCCTTGAGCGCTCCGGAAACGATCTCCGCACCACTCGCGCTGCCTTCGTTAATCAGGAGCGCCATGGGAAAAGGCGGACGCTCTTTTCTCGCCCCAGAGGTCGAGTAATCGTGTTGCTGGGAAGCAACCCGGCCCTGGGTTGAGACGACTTTCGTATTGGGCGGCAAAAATTGAGCACAGACGTCCACCGCGCTGTTCAAAAGCCCGCCTGGATTATTCCGAAGATCGAGAATGAGCGCCTGCATTCCTTGCTTTTGCAATTCGTCGAGAGCTTTCGATAATTCCTCGGCCGTCGGTTCATTGAATTGAATCAGCCGGATGTAAGCGATCTGGAATGGGCCGGTCAGATCCGCGTCCAGCAACCTCGTTCCCTTGACGCTTTGCACTTTGATCCCGAAAGAATGCCGGCCTTGGCCGCGGGCGTGTCCTCCATCGCGGTGACGACCGTAGGCAGACCGTTTTTCATCGAAACCTCGATCCCGAGGCCGTTGAAGCGACTGCGCGTGTCTTCTTGCATGTCGCGGAAGTCATTTGGGTCCATGAATTGGCTATGGGGATCAAGCGACGAAAGCATGCCTTTCAACGCCGCTGTGATGAGATCATGATAGCTCGTCTTGTTCCCATCTACATAATCCTGTCGAATCAATTGGATAGCTTTTGCGAAAATGGAAATTTGTGAGTAACCATTGTCGTCGTCCCTCTTTGCTGCCTGCTCATCTTGGGCGCGGGCGCAAGACAGCGCACCGAAAACCAGCAGACAAGCCAACAAAGGCGCGGCGATGGAACGTTTCATATTTCGAACAAGAATCAGCAACTCGATTGGACAATCGCTCATCCGGAAATCTTTGGCAACGCGCAAAGGTTGTCTAACTTTGCGCGAGCGGAACCCGCTTTTGTGATGAAGTTGCATTCGGCCATTTTTTTGTCGGTCACGCTCTGTTTACCGTGGGCGAGCAGTTTCGCTGCGCAACCTGCCGACGCCGAATACGAGGCGGTAGCCGAGGAATACATCAAAGGTTATTTCGCCGCTCGCCCACTTCAGGGAACCGCTCTTGGGTTTCACGAATACGACGGCAAAATCACTGATTACAGCCGACTCGCACTTGATGCCGAGCTTTCCCGGTTAAGGCGGTTTGACGATCGATTGAGGAAGTTCGACCCGAGCAAGTTGAGTCCTCGCCAATCGCTCGATCTCAGAATTCTGCAAGCAGCGATCAAAAACGAACTCTTTCAAATGCAGGAGATGTCCATCTTCGAGCGCAATCCCATGGTCTACGCGCGCGCCGCCGATGTGAATGTATATGTGCAAAGGAATTTTGCGCCGCTCGAAGATCGCGTTCGCAGCCTTGTCGCAATCGAATGCCAAATCCCCAATATCCTCATCGCAGCAAGAACCAACCTGAACGAGGTCCTTCCCAAACCATATGTGGAACTTGCTATTCAAATCGCGCGAGGTTCCTCAGATTTTCTGAAAAAAAACCTGGTTGCCGCGATAACCGGACTAAAGGACGAGCAAATTCGCGCTGCCTTTCAGGATGCCAACCGCAGAGCAGCCAACGCGCTCGCCGATTATGCGACCTGGCTGGAACGCGAAAAACTCCCAAAGTCGTCCCAGGATTTCGCTCTCGGCGAAGAGAAATACGGACGTCTGCTGGCGCAGACCGAACTTGTCGATCTTCCGCCTGCGAAAATTCTCGAGATCGGGATGAGTCAACTAAAAGCGGAACAGGAAGCGTTTGCCGATGCCGCAAAGAAAATCGATCCAAACAAATCGGCCATTGAAGTTTTCAAACAAATCCAAAACGAGCATCCGACGCCGGAAAATCTTATTCGGGACGTAGCCAAAGACCTGGACAAGATTCGGAAATACGTTTCGAGCCATAACTTGGTGACGATTCCGTCGGATGTTCGGGCCCAGGTCAAAGAAACGCCGCAATATCTACGCGCCACCTCGTTTGCATCAATGGATACGCCCGGCCCGTTCGAGAAGCGCGCGACCGAAGCTTATTATTATGTCACGCCAACGGAGAGCGACTGGCCAGAAAAACAAAAGGAAGAATGGCTGACCGCCTTCAATTATTACACTTCGGACATCGTTTCGATCCATGAAGCTTATCCGGGCCATTATGTGCAGTTTCTGCGCCTGAATGCGTCGCCAGCGAGTAAAGTCGAAAAGATTTTTGGCAGTTATGCCTTTATCGAAGGCTGGGCTCATTACTGCGAGAAAATGATGATCGACGAGGGCTTCGGCAGCGCCACTGGCGCGACTCCCACCGAAGAGGAGCTCAAACGCGCGGCCAAATATCGCATGGCGCAAGCGGACGAGGCGCTGCTGCGCTTATGCCGGCTCTGCGTGTCGATCAAGATGCACACCCAGAACATGTCGATCGATGAGGCAACGAAGTTTTTTCAGGAAAATTGTCATTATGAGGAAAAGCCGGCCCGCTCTGAAGCGATGCGCGGGAGTTTTGATCCCGGCTATCTCAATTACACGCTCGGCAAATTGCAGATCCTGAAACTGCGCGAGGACTACAAAGCACAGCAGGGCGAGGAATTCTCGCTACAGAAATTCCATAACGAGCTGCTCAATCACGGCATGCCACCAATCCGTCTCCTCCGCGAGATCATGCTCAAAGACCAAGCGAAATGGGACGAAGTTTTATGATACGCAGTTTTCAAAACCATTGCCGGGGAGATGTTCCAACCGTCTTTCAATCCCCGGGGGCGATCTGATACTGCTCCAATTTCCCGTCGGACATTTCGTACGTCCAGGCCCGTAGAGTTTTCTGCGCGAATTTGACTCGGTACACGCGCAACGTCATGCCTCCACGGAGATCCTGGCGCTCTTGAACAAACTCCTGCGGCATTCCCAAAGGACCGAGCCCGGCAGCGAAATCTTTCAGTGCCTGCTCGCTAAAGTAGGCGTTGGCATTATCCGTGAAAAGCGATCGATCGATCGATCCATTCTGCAAGCCTGCAAAAATCTTACGAGCTTGTTCCTGCTTCGCCGGTGTCGCCGGATCATTGCTTGCTACTAACAGAGGAGTGATGCCATTAGCGATTTGATCCGCCGCGCGTGCCGCATCCTGATTAGTGAGCACGGCAACGGCCACGCGATCGTCTGGCAGGACAATATTCTGAGCGGTGAAACCTGAAACCTCTCCACTATGCGAGATCTGTCGATGTCCGGCCGCGTTGCTCAATTGGACGCCAAGTCCGTACCCCGTAGCCAACCCGTTCTTGAGCAGATCTTCGCGCTCGAGTTCAGCGTACGAAGACGGTTTCATCAACTTTTGATCGATAATCGAGATATCCCACTTCGCTAGATCCTGCGCCGGCATAGCCAACTCTCCGGCGGCGAACAACCAACCCTTGCCCGCCATCGGCGCCGGACGCAACGGCCCAAGCGCATAACGCAAATAACCGGTCGGATCGGTCTCGGGGAGCTTTTCCTGATCGACGTTGGCAACGCTTCTCATTTGCAACGGCACGAATACTTTTTCGCCCAGAAATTGAAGCAAGGGCTTGCCGCTCGCTTTTTCTGCGATGACCCCGGCAATCACATAGTTCGTGTTGCTGTATTGCCACTTTGTGCCTGGGTCAAAATCAAGCGGCTTGCGCGCCCAACGATCCAGAATTTTCTCTCCCGTGACTGGCTGGAGCATCGTCGGCATCAGGTAATCCTGCGGCCAATAGTCCTGATAACCGGAGGTGTGCGAAAGCAACTGGCGAATCGTAACCTCCTTGGATCGAGTTAGATTCGGGATAAACTTCGCGACTTTGTCATCGAGCGACAGCTTGCGTTGTTCCTGCAGGAGAAGAATTGCCGTGGCCGTGAACTGCTTGCTGATCGAGCCGATGCTATATCGCATCTCAGGCGTGGCCGGCATCCGCGGTTCGACGCGCGCATCGCCGTAAGCCTTCACATAAACGAGCCGACCGTTCTTTATGATCGCTATCGACGCGCTCGGGACACCGCTCTTGGCGAGAGCTTCGCTTGCGATCTTATCGATCTTCTCGCGTAGATCGGGCGACAGTTGGCCTTGGGCAACGGCCGGGAAGATCGCGAAAGCCAGGAGAAAAACGATGCAAAGATAACGCATCAACACGTAACGACGACGCATGGAATTCTGGTTAACGAAATTATGATAGGTGCCATGAGCCACACAATTATATCAGAGAGTGACGGACTAAAGAGGTGATTGCTTACAGAGGATAGTGTCTCAATTTGGAGTTCTCTGCGCTGCGCTTTCTCCGCATCCTCAGCATCTTTGAGGTGAGTGTCGACATAGCTCAGAGGCGCACAGCGCTGTTAGTAACCGTAGTCGTTGAACGCGGGCCGGCGTCACCGACATCAGCTCCAACCCTACTCGTCAGCGTCGGAACTCCCCAGCAGATCCTTTAGCAGTGGCTGCGGGTTTGATGGCAGTTCCTCCACATCGCGCAATTTCTTTGTGATGGCGCGCGAACGCACCGCAACATTATCCACCTGTCGTGCGGCTTGATCGAGCTTGTCCTTCACCGCCGATAACGCTTCACCGAACTTACCAAACTCGGTTTTGACGCCCGCGAGCAAATTCCAGACTTCGCTCGAACGCTTTTGGATCGCGAGCGTACGAAAACCCATCTGCAAGCTGTTCAGCAGCGCCGCAAGCGTAGTCGGACCGGCAAAAACGACGCGACAGTCGCGCTGCACCTGCTCCACTAAACCGACGCGACGGATCGCCTCGGCGTAAAGACCCTCGGTCGGGAGGAACATCAGCGCGAAATCCGTGGTTTGCGGGGGATTAATATACTTCTGGCAAATATCCTTGGCGCTGCGCTTCAATTGTGTTTCGAGACTCTTGATCGCCTCCTCAATTCCCGGCAGGTCGCCCTTCTCCTGCGCCGCGATTAGGCGTTGGTGATCTTCCGTCGGAAATTTTGCATCGATTGGCAACCAAACCGGCGTGCCGTTCTCGTCGCCTGGCAACTTGATCGCGAATTCGACATGATCGCCGGTCTCTTCGCGCGTCTTCACGTTTCGCGCGAATTGGTCGGGCGTGAGTATCTGTTCAAGCAATGCCCCAAGCTGAACCTCGCCCCAGCCGCCGCGTGTTTTCACATTGGTGAGAACCTTTTGCAATCCGCCGACGTCGCTCGCAAGTTGCTGCATTGCGCCCAGCCCTTGATGGACTTGCTCGAGTCTGTCGCTCACGATTTTGAATGATTCGCCCAGCCGCTTCTCGAGTGTGCCTTGCAATTTCTCGTCAACCGTTGCGCGCATCTTGTCGATTTGCTTCGAGTTGTCCTCCTGCAATTGCATCAGACGGAGATCGACAATCGAACGTACGCCCTCGAGTGACTTGCTCAGCTCTTCGCGTTGCGCTTTCGACGCGTTGGCACTTTCTTCCCGGCCGCGAGACATCTCTTCGCGGATGATCCGTTCGCCACGCTCCTGCGCACGATCGAGCATCTCCAGCCGCTTCACCAGCTCGGACTCGACGCCGCTACCTGTCCGCCGAGTGACGACGAAAACAATCGCCGCGACAATACCGCTGCAGATTACACCGATAAGCAAATAGATCATCGGACTCATGAGGTGTGAGAAACCATTTCTGTTATGTCAAGCGATATGCCAGTCCGGCTCGGACCGAGACATTTTTTACTGTTAACAATGAGAGATTCCTCGACTTCTCTCGGAATGACAAGGGCCGGTTAAAACCGCAGCTTCACTCCTCCGTACCCGGCCCGGCCAAGCGCAGGAAAGCCAAAAACCTCCGCATAATGCTCGTTCGTCAGATTGTCGATCCGGCCAAAGATCGACAAATGCGGGCTCACTTCATATTCCGCTGCCAGGTTGACGAAGCTGTAATCTTCGATGTCGAAATTCGGTCCGCCGAAATTCAATTCTTCACGCGCGTTCACGAATTTTGCCTCTGCCGTGATCCGGAGTCTCTTCCACCAAAGATACGAACCGGAAAGGTAAACTTCGTTGCGCGGCCGGCGCGGCAAACGCGCGCCTTGCGGCTGGCTAATATCGCTCGACGAAGTTTTTTCCGCGTCGAGATACGTATAGCTCGCGGTAAGAATCAGCTCGGCGATCGGTTGCGCGCGTAATTCCGCTTCGAGCCCCTGCGTTCGCGCCGCCCCGAGATTGAGGGTCTCAAAAAGTCCATTGAATCCGATCAAGTTCGACAAGTCGTTATGAAAATAAGTCACACCAACCGTCACGCGATTTTCCCAAAGCCGCTGCTCGACACCGATGTCCCAACCGAGATCTTTTTCCGGTTCGAGCCCGAAATTATTCCCGAAGATCTTGTCCTGACTGCTGGGCGGACTGAACCCGGTTGCGACACTCGAATGCAAGGTCGTGTTCGTCCTATCGATCTTATAGCTACCAGCGAAGCGATACGTCCACACATCGCCGAATTGATTGAAGTGATCGAAGCGCCCGCCAGCGACTAGAATCAAAGTGTCGATCTGCGCTGTGGCTTGCAAAAACCCGGCTGTCTCCTGGGTGTGATCGCTTACAAAAGTTGGTTGCGGTCCGAAAATCTGCAAAACAAATGGACGCTCCTGTCCGGCATTGACACGGCTGTAGAAGAATCCTGAGGTAAGCGTCAGCCATG
>WNFR01012026.1_pt1 | contig 10952 bp, 9 predicted proteins | sample 5400221 | NCBI WGS metagenome assembly WNFR01 (sample SAMN13153357, study PRJNA577476) | soil metagenome | isolation source: 40 cm soil under Madrone tree | place: USA:California | collected 2016-06-14 | reverse complement strand
TCCAGACATTGACAGGCTTACGCAGATTTTTTCAAATGCCGTTGCGCCCTCGTTCTTTCTTGGTGCTATTGCTGCTTTCGTGTCCCTGATGATGTCACGGCTCGCGGCCGTCAACGCACGCATCAACGCTACCAGAGCACTCCCAGATCAAGACCGCTCTGCGGTTGGAAGCAGCATGGCACTTCGTCCGCTCACGCGCCGTGCGAGCCTGCTGAATGACGGCATCATATTGTCGCTCGGCGGCGGGGTCTGCGCGACGCTCCTTCTTGCAGCTCTTTTCGCGAGCCAGTTCTTTGGCCTGAAACATGTCTATGGCGCGGGCCTTTTGTTTTTTGTAGCCACGTTGCTCTTGGGGGTTGCGCTGTTTCGGTTCGCACAGGAAGCATGGCTTGCACGCCGCGAACTGGAGGAATAGCAATCAAGGACCGTCCGCGATGGAAACCATCCGCTTCACAGCCAGCTCAATTCCGCTAATGGCACGAAACGGACATGCCGACTCTGTTCCGCAACGTCCGCTTTCAGGGGCAAAGCGGAAAACATATGCTCGCATGGAGCTTTTCCGAGTTTGACCCAACTCGGACATCAGCTTGGCCTGCTGGCAACATGCGACTCAGCCTTATCCCCTTCCTGAAGGGCGGTTTAGCCCGATAAGATGCTCTTGTTGGGACCTGGGGGGCGGAATATGGCTCGGCCATCAAGAACGGGCGGCAAGACGAGCGCGGCGAAAACGCGCAAGGCAGGCCCAGCAAAGGACCACAAGCCCGGCAAGACCAAGGGACGCATTGCGCTAGCGGCCACCCGAGTTAAGCGTCGTTCGGTCTCCGGTCCGAGCAAAGAATTGAAGGAAGCCCGCGAGCAACAGGCGGCGACGGCCGAAATATTGAAGGTCATCGCAAGCTCGCCCTCCAACGTGCAGCCGGTGTTCGATGCCATTGTCGCCAACGCCGACAGGCTGATCAGCGGTTTCACCACCGGGGTGTATCGATTTGTCGACGACATCATTCACCTGGCCGCAATTACGTCGGTCAGCCCGGATGCTGACGCGGCCTTGAAAGCCCAGTTCCCGCGCCCGGCCGGCGGCGCCAAGCACTTCAGGATGGCGCTTGCCGGAGAGGTCTGGGCGGTCGCCGACACCGAAGCCCAGCCGGATAAACCGTTAAAGGATATAGCGCGGGTTCGCGGCTTCCGGAGCGTGTTGTACTCGCCCCTGATGAGCAATGGAAAATCGATTGGCGTCATCGTCGTCAGCCGCCGCAACGCCGGTCCATTCTCAGCGCATCACGTTCAGTTGCTGCAGACCTTCGCCGACCAGGCGGTGATCGCAATCGGCAATGTTCGGATGTTCGAGCAGGTGCAGGCGAGAACGCGCGACCTCACAGAGTCGCTGGAGCAGCAAACCGCGACGTCGGAAGTATTGCAGGTCATCAGCAGCACGCCTGGCGAGCTGGAACCGGTGTTCAAGAGTATGCTGGAGAACGCTACGCGCATTTGCGGTGCAAATTTTGGCCAGATGAACCTTTACGAGAAGGGACGCTTCCGCCCCGTTGCCAACTACAATGTGCCGGCCGCCTACACCGCCTGGCTGACGACCCAACCGCCGTTCCAACCGCATCCGCAAAGTGGTCTCGGCACCGTCGCCCGAACCCACCAGGTGGTCCACATCGAAGATGTTCGAATCCTGCCGGCCTATGTGGTGGGCGATCCTTCCGTGGTTGCACTATCCGATCTCGCCAGGGCGCGGTCATATTTCGTCGTGCCGATGCTCATGGAAAACGAACTAATCGGCTCGATCACAATTTTCCGGCAAGAGGTGAAGCCATTCACAGACAAGCAGACACAGTTGGTGCAGAACTTCGCCAACCAAGCCGTGATCGCGATCGAGAATACGCGCTTGCTCAAGGAATTGCGCGAACGTACCGAGGACCTGAGCGAGTCGCTGCAGCAGCAGACCGCGACCGCGGACGTGCTCAAGGTGATCAGCCGCTCGGCTTTCGATCTGAAAACCGTGCTCGATACACTAGTCTCCTCCGCAGCTCGCTTGTGCTCTGCCGACAAGGGTGTGATCTTTCAGAGGGACGCCGATGATCTGTACCGGCTTGCGGCAACTTGTGGCTTCTCGCGCGAATTTATCCAGTATGCCCTTGAGCACCCGATCTCGCCCGACGCCAGCACCACGACCGGTCGCGTGGCAACCGAGGAAAAGACGGTCCATATACCCGACGTGTTGGCGGATGCTGACTACACCGCGACGGGGTATCAGAAGTCCGGGGGCTATCGCACGACCCTCGGTGTCCCGCTACTCCGGGATGGTACACCGATCGGCTCCTTCTCCCTCACTCGTTCGGTGATGCAGCCTTTCACTGCAAGGCAGATCGAGCTGGTCGAGACCTTTGCCGACCAGGCTGTCATCGCGATCGAGAATGCCCGGTTGTTCGGGGAAGTACAGGAGCGCACCAAGGAGCTCGCTGCATCGCTTGACGATCTACGCACCGCGCAAGATCGCCTGGTGCAGACCGAGAAGCTCGCCTCGCTCGGCCAGCTCACCGCTGGGATCGCCCACGAGATCAAGAATCCGCTCAATTTCGTCAACAATTTCTCCGCGCTGTCCGCGGAATTGACCGATGAGCTGAATGACGCCCTCAAGCCGGTCGCGATGGACGGCAAGGTCCGGCAAGAAGTCGACGAATTGACAGGTCTGCTGAAGGAGAATCTCGAAAAGGTCGTGCAGCACGGCAAGCGTGCCGACTCCATCGTCAAGAACATGCTGCTGCATTCGCGTGAAGGCTCCGGCGAGCACCGGCCTGCGGATATCAATTCGCTTCTCGATGAGAGCCTCAACCTCGCCTATCACGGTGCCCGCGCCGAAAAAGGCGAGTTCAATATCACGCTGCAGCGGGACTTCGATGCGGACGCTGGTACAATCGAACTATTTCCGCAGGAGATCACCCGCGCATTTCTCAATCTGATCTCGAACGGCGTCTATGCTGCGACCAAACGCAAGACCGAGGTTAAGGAACCTGGTTTTGAGCCAACCCTCCGGGCCACCACGAAGAACCTCGGAACCACCGTTGAAATTCGCATTCGCGACAACGGCACCGGCATCCCGGCCGAAGTGCAGGAAAAGATGTTCAATCCGTTCTTCACGACAAAGCCAGCCGGTGAAGGGACTGGCCTTGGTCTCTCGATGACGCACGACATCGTTGTGAAGCAACACGGCGGCAGAATTGACGTCACGACCGAACCTGGGCAGTTCACGGAATTCATTATCGTCCTGCCGAGGAAGAGCAATTTGTCAGGCACGGATCGAGGTAAGCCATGAGCGTTCTGGTTCTTGTGGTCGACGACGAACCCGACGTCGAGCCACTGTTCCGCCAGCAATTCCGGCGCGACCTGCGTGCGCAACGCTTCGTGATGGACTTCGCCGTTTCAGCGGCGGATGCTCTGACGCAGATCGCAAGCCCCATCGAACAGACGCTGATATTGATCCTCTCGGACATCAACATGCCCGGCATGACCGGACTTGAGATGCTCCCAAAAGCCAGGGAGATGCGACCTGACGTCCCCATCATTATGATCACCGCCTATGGCGATCCCGAAACCAAGCGAAAGGCGATAGAAGGTGGCGCGACCGGGTTGCTGACCAAGCCCATCGACTTCACTTTGCTTCGTGAAGAGATCGACACGCGGCTGGCTCAGGCGCGTTGACCTGGCAAAATCGCCATGGCCGCTATTGGCACGAAACGGACATGCGGCAACAGCCTGACGATGTCCGCTTCTAAGGGTAGAACGGACTTCCATTTAAGTGGGGCCACTTCTGGTTTTGGGACCCATTTCAGACTTCGAACCTGATGCGATTTTTCAATCGCCGCTCCGTCGCAAAGTGCTAGGCTTTAAGCTTCGACAAGACGTGTTCTGAGAGGGGCACATGCGTCGGCGCGAGTTCATCACGCTTTTAGGAAGCGCGGCCACAGGATGGCCAATTTCGGTGCTCGGGGCCCAAGGGAGGATTCCGAGAGTCGCGGTCCTGTTTTTCGGATATCCCGATCCTTCGATCTTTGAGACGGGGTTCAGGGACGGCTTGCGCAATCTTGGATATGAGGAGGGGCGAAGCATTGAGCTCATCGTGCGCTCGGCTGGGGGCAAGTTAACAACACTGACGTCACTGGCGGCGGAGCTGATCGGGCTTCAGGTCGATATCATTGTCGCTTATCCGACGACGGCCGGGATCGCGGTCCACCAGCAAACAACTGAAATACCTGTCGTCGTCTACGGTGGAGATCTGGAGGCAACCAAGCTGGTTGCTAGCCTGGCTCGGCCGGGTGGGAACGTGACCGGGGTGAGCGGCGCAACCGCCGAATTGGCAACAAAGAACCTCGAGCTGATCGCGGAGATGTTGCCTGCCGTGCAACGCGTTGCGGTTCTCATTAATGCTGATTCCCTTTTCGGCGTCGCCTTGCTTGAACATGTCCAGGCCGCAGCCGAAGTGCGCAAGATCGAGATCAAATCGATTGCAATCCGGGAGTCTGATCTGCTTGATGCCGTTTTTGTGGGTTTGGAAGCGTGGCAACCGGATGCTTTGCTGATCCATCCGGCGCTTCCGCAGGAACAGATCGCCGTTCTCGCACTGAACCGTCGTTTGCCGGCTGTCTCGCCTACTTCTACCTTTTGCGAGGCAGGAGGGCTCGCGTCCTACTCGGCCGATATCAAGGCGCTGTCCGGCCAGTGCGCGACATTCGTGGACAAGATCCTGAGGGGCAGAAAGCCTCTTGATCTGCCGGTCGAATTGCCAACCAGATTCCAACTGAGGGTCAACCTGAAGACGGCCCGAACGATTGGATTGAGTATTTCTCCCACGCTGCTCGCTCGCGCCGACGAGGTGATCGAATAAGCCCTGTGATGTTGCGGTGCATGAGTCTCTTGTTGGCACCTTTCGGACATGGCACGATGTCCGAGTTGAGTCCGGTTTCGGGGGTAAAGCGGAAGTTTGACTTCGGGGCTGTCAGGGCAGCTTTTGACCCAGAACGGACATCGCCTTGATCAACACGCGGCTCCTTGCACCCATTGCCCGACGGAAACGGCTCGCTCACGGCAAGGAATAAAAGCGTGAGATGTGAAGCAGTTCACACTCGCGCCGCGGCAATCGAGCTAATTAAGAGCGTTCAGGCTTATTCTACGTATCGAACCGAACGGAGAATGCCATGAAGCTGCTCATGATCCCTGCATTCGTGGCTATGACCTTGATCGCTGCCGCAAACACCGTGCTGCGGCCGCCCGCTTCTTTGACCCACCATGCCGCTGGCTTGCAAGAAATCTACATCCAAGCATTAAGCGAGAGGCCGCCTAAGTGACGGCCTCTACATCGACGGCCAACTGCCGCCCAACGCGACAGGCGCGCCGATCACTTACATGCTGGTGGCAAGCAACACTGATGGCTCCCGGTGCTAACTAATGGCAGCAGAGGCCGCGCCAAGCGAACACTCGCTGGAGCGTGGATACGCCCATCTTCTTGAGCGAAGCAAGGCGTGGGAGCGAAAGCAATGAAGATTTCTGTTTCCGCAATCTTCGCCGTAACAATATTTGGCGTCACGGCTCCCTCTGCCAGCGCACATGACTGGTATCCACACGAGTGCTGTCACGACAAAGACTGCGCGCCCGTCGAGAGTATGACTCTAATTACGCCGGCCGGTGGCGGTGCCCCCTACATGGTCGTTGCATCGAAGCACGGTAAAGCCATTCTTAGAAGAGACTTTCCGACGCTCGAATCGAAAGACAGCCGGATGCACGTGTGCCTGGGACAATACGAGACGGGTGAAAAGGAAGTGATGTGTCTCTTCATCCCGCCCGGCACGTAGAACGACGGTTTGCCTCACCACGAATGCAACAATCAGACTTGGAGACCTTGGAATACAGGTTTCCGTGAAGGCGTTCACATGGGTTTTGTGGTGTGGAGGGGTACTTAGGACAACTAGCTGGACTGGTTCTCTCATCACACTCGCTTGGAGCGCAAGCGCAAGGCCGCGAATTCCGGTATTGGCACTGAACGGTCATGGCGCGATGTCCGACTTGAGTCCGCTTTCGGGGGTAGAGCGGAAGTTAGATTTCGGAGCCGTCAGGTCCGTTGATGACCCAACTGAGACATTAGCCGCGCCCAACGGCAATCCTCTCGGTGCCGGTTTCAGCCCCTATCAAAGTACGCGTTTGAGCCGGTAAGATGCCTTGCTCTGGTCTTGGGAATAGGCATGAAGCGGCGAGATTTCATCACGCTCATAGGCGGCGCGGCGGCTGCGTGGCCGCTGGCCGCGCGGGCGCAGCAGGTGCCGGTGATCGGTGTTCTCTATAGCGGGAACTCTGAGGCACTGCAGGAGGACTTCGCCGCATTTCGCGATGGCTTGGCCGAAACGGGCCTCGTTGAGGGTCGCAACGTCGCCTTCGAATTTCGAATGGCGGAAAGCCACCTGGATCGACTTCCTGCACTAGCTGATGACTTGGCTCGCCGCCGCGTAGCGGTGATTTTTTCTGGAAGTAATGCAGCGCCAACCCTCGCAGCGAAGGCGGCGACGACGACAATTCCTATCGTGTTTTTCATGGGCGCTGACCCCGTTGAACTTGGGGTGGTCGCTAGCCTCGCTCACCCCGGCGGAAACATCACCGGTGTTACCGTCCTCGCCGCAGAACTGTTCGGAAAGCGTCTCGAACTGCTGCACGAAATCGCCCCAAACGTTTCAAAGATTGCGTACCTGGTGAACCCAACCAATCGGGCTTTTTCTGAAAGCCTGCTAAGCGAGCAGACCGAGGCGGCGCATGGTTTGGGCCTACAACTGACAATTTTGAATGCGAGCATTCCGAGCGACATTGATCGTGCATTTACGGTCATGAGCGAGGAGGGATTGGGCGCAATGTTGGTTGGTCCAGATACGTTCTTTCAGGCACAGCGCGATCAGATCGTGACCTTGGCCGCTCGTTATAAGATACCTGCATCATACTCCCGACGCGCTGATGCTGCCGCTGGTGGCCTAATCAGCTATGGCAGTGATTTTCCCGACGCATACCACCGGATTGGGGTTTACGCCGGTCGCATTCTAGGAGGTGAAAATCCTAAAGACCTCCCTGTACAGCAGCCAACAAAATTCAAGCTTGTCGTCAACCTGAAAGCCGCCAGACAAATCGGCATCGAAATGCCACCGGCGTTGATCACCCGCGCCGACGAGGTGATCGAATGAGGCCCGCCGACTTCCGGTAATGGCACGAAACGGACATGCCGCGATGTCCGACTTGAGTCCGCTATGCGCTGCACAGCGGACATTGACCGGACCTTGTTCGCTAGTCCTTTATGTATCCCTGAATGATGCTTCGCAGGCTGTCACCCGCGCTGATGCTTGATGCCCGATTGTAATGCGCTTCGGTAACGTGAGGGTCGGTGTGATGCAGCAGCGCGCTGGCGAGGTGCGGATTGGCGCCGCCATGGATGGCAGCACTGGAGGCGATAGCGGTGCGGAACAGGTGCGGGCTGACGGCGATGCCTACGGTGGTGCGGGTGGTCTCCGTGAGCACACGCTCGACTCCGGCGTAGCTCATAGAGGCGCCATCGTTCGACGAGAGCCACAAGGCCTTGGTCGATTGATCTGCTCCGGCCAGAATTGGCCGGTACGTTTTGAGATAGCGATCCAGCGCGGGCTGTAGCAGATCGTCGATCCGCCGCTCGTCGGGACGGCCCTCTTTCGTCTCTGACGCCGACAGCACGATCCACCACGAGCCTTTGATTTCGACGAAGTTGCGTCCGATTTCCAGATCGACAAAGTTTTTCAGCCTGATGGGATGCATGGCAAGCATGGCGACCATCAGGCCGTTGCGAACCTGGCGGGCCTGGGCCAGCTGTGACATCTTGCGGGAGTTCTCGGCTTCCGCGATCAAGGTCAGGCCGGCTTCGATCAGGACTTCCGTCAGCACCCAACGGTTGGCCTTCGAACGCGGCCGCATCACCAGAGCCAGATCCTTTTCGATCTCGGCGAGCCAGGACATGTCCCGAGCGGGATTGATGAGTTCGCACGCTCGTCGCAGCTTGTGGATCGATCCTTGAACCGTCACCGAGCCGACGCGGGCGGCCAATTCCGCCAAATAGGCATCGACGTTCTCCGGTGCGACATGACCGCCTGCTGTCCTGTTTGGATCGAGCAATCCCCGCCGGTTCATGCAATCGAGGAAATAGCCGTAGCGCCGCGCGAGGTCGTCGAGAGTGATCTGCTTCATGTGGCTGCCGGCGCCGCCGCGTTTCAGGCGTTGGCTTGGCTGGCAGGCAGACATCCAGGCTCTGCGGTCCGCCTCGGGCCAAAACTCGATCGGAAGCGATCGAATCTTTGCTTCGGTAGATGACTTATTTGTCTGCGCTGCCAACATCGGTAAGCCCGCTTGACGGTTTCGTAGTCGCCGGGGTGGTGCTTGAGATAGATCGCCGCACAGGCATGGCGGAACTGGTGAACTGTTATCTGCACGCCCGTCGCTTTCTGGATTCGCTCCTTGATCTGCGTGCTGAACATGTTCGCCGTTTTGGGCTGTCCGGCGACACCCGGGAACAGCCAGCCCGCGTTGGAGCCGCGCGCCAGCGTCGGCCGGAACTCATGGATGTATTCATCGATGAGCCGGGTGAGACCTTCGTCGAACGTAAATTCGAGATTGACCCGGTTCTTGACGTCATAGTGCGAGAAGACCAGCCAGAACGGTGATTCCGGACCGCCGGGCTTGATCAGGTTCTTGCCCAGTTCGATGGAGACCAGGTTGGCCAGCCGGACCGGCGCAAACGACAGGATGGCGATGGCGACCGCGAGCTGGGCGGTCACGGCCGCCTTGACCGGCGCGTGCGCTTGATCGGCACGGGCTTGCCGCATCAAGGCATTCGGCAGCGAGACCACCTCGCTCCAGATGCCTTCCGTCAGCACCTGCCGGATCAGCGCGAGGTTTTTACCCGTCAACCCTCCATGACGGTATTCTTCCAAGGACGCCCGGATGTCGTCGAGACGTTCGATGGCGGCTTCGTCGAGGCCGGTCTGCCGCGCCAGGCTGAGCAGCTTCCATGCGAGATCGATGGTGTAGACCTTCGGCTCCGCTCCATTGTTCTCCCAGTAGGCGTCGAGCACCGGCTCGGCCACGTCGGGGTGGACCAGAGCAGCCAGCGACTTCAGGTTTTCGATGGGGGTCCCGATCTTGACCGCCATCCGCGCCACTGCCACCAGCTCCGCGCGCCGGGTCTTGATCGTCTTCGGGCTGCACGGCCGGCTGCGCCTGCCGTTGGGCCCCTTCCGGACTTTGCCGAGCCCTGCGAGATAGCGATCGACATCGCGGCGCAGGCCCTCGGGAAAGTCTTCCCATGTCGGACCCTCCTGGGCCTTGACCGGCGGTTCCGTCAGCCGCTGTGCAGGCCATTCCGGGTTCTCATTCGCAGAGGCATTCCACGCCCGGGCGATCGAGCGGTGCGCCATGGTGCTGGCAGCCAGAGACGTCGTCTCGGCGCGGTAGCGCAGGTAATCCCTGAGGACGGCGTCATCCACCGCCGCGGGCGCCAGACCCATGCCCGAACCGTAGCGCATGAGACCGTAGAGGCGAGCGCGACGGCCGCGGTCAACGATAACGTCGCGCAGCACCGCCCACTCGGCCGACAAGGCCACCCCGCGCGAGGGCACACTGTGCTCCTTGCCGAACCAGCGCAGCGCCGCCGCGACATTGGATTTGTGATTGGCCACGGTTTTTGCCGTGACGCCCAATCGGGCGTGATGCAGCTGGCCGACCGGCAAGCGGATCGCCGTCCACCTCGCCGGGGTCACCTCACCCGGGCGGTTGAGCCATTTGGCAATCTGCCGCAGCGAGCAGACCCAGTGACGCTTGACGCTCGCGGAGAGGTCGGCGGCGTCCTCGATCGCGGTCATCGCTACGGAGAAGGTGGGTTCGAGGGGTGCCATCGGTTCGGTCATTGGGATCAATTCCTTCGCGCTGCCGATGGAGGGAATTCCCCACCGATGTATACTAGAGCATATTGGGAAAGCGTCAACAGTATAAAGGCTTCATGTACTGCTGTTATTAATCCTAACCTTCAACTATTCTGTGTCACATTGATGTATATCGATGTACAGAGATGGATGATTATTACGGGTCCAAAAGAAGAAGGCGCGAGGATTGTCGCCCTCGCGCGCTCTTTGTATTCGGGTTCATTCCCTCTCTGATCATCCGCTGGTCGAGGTGCGCTGCTGGCCCTTCATCCACTGCTGGAGGGAGGCTTCCGCGTAGCGGACCGCGCCGCCCAACTTGGCGTAGGTCGGCCCATCGCCGGCGAGCCGGCGCTTGGCCAGCCAGGACACGCTGAGGTTCAGGTGCCGCGCCGCCTGTTTCGGGGTCAGCATGACCGACGTCGCGGTCGGCCGATTGGTCACCGCCGGACCGCTCGGGCTGGAAGTCTTGGAGAGCATTTGGATGTCGTCCCTAAGTTGGAGGAAGCACCGGCGTTCCGCCGGTGCAATTGCCGAACAAGCGCGGCAACCATCTTCCAACTAGGGGAACGATCCGGGTGGGTCACATCGACAAAACCACCTCAGGCCGAGGACGGGTTTTGTCGATGCTTTTGCCCGAGTCGCGTTTTGCTTCGATACAGCCGTTGGCCGCAAGCCTCGGCGCTTGACGAACGCATCTGCGGATCAAGAAAACCTTCGAGTGCCTGTGCGGCGTCCAGAAGCCAGCCAACCCATGCATAGGAAATCCGGTCCTTACTCAAGCGTGGCTTGACCCCTGCCGTGTTGGCGACCTCCAGCAGAAGGGCCGTAAACTCGTCATGCCATTCAGCCTGGGGACGGCCGCTTTTCCCCACCATCGATAGCTTTAGATCTCGTGCGGCCACGAGGCAGGCATGAGCCATCTTAGCGGCGTCACCTCTGAACAATGATATCAGTTTATCCGTCTGAAGCTTTCAG
>WNFR01007685.1_pt1 | contig 10952 bp, 9 predicted proteins | sample 5400221 | NCBI WGS metagenome assembly WNFR01 (sample SAMN13153357, study PRJNA577476) | soil metagenome | isolation source: 40 cm soil under Madrone tree | place: USA:California | collected 2016-06-14 | reverse complement strand
CGCGCGCTGTTACTTTGCCTGCTTGCAAAGTCTATGTTCTGGCGGATTCTACTGGGAAACGGGATTGCGCTTCCAAAATCTGGATTCCTCGTTGCTCGATTTGTATTTGACCTGATTTTCACAAAGAAACTTGTAACATGAGATTGCCGAGCAGCATCCCAACCTACGCGTACTCACTTCGTCTGTTGTTCCGCACGTCCCTGGTCTGCGGCAGGCCCCCAAAACGTCTGACAGGAGAACACAACAATGAAGAGACTCTGGTTGGTAGCCATTACTGTATTGTGCTTCAGCGCGATGAGCGTCGCCGCTGATGACGACGACAACACCTTTAAAGCCCGTCTTCGCGGATTGGGCGAAGCTCCTCCGGTGGCGAGTCAAGCGACTGGTTCCTTTGTCGGCACCCTCAGTGCCGATGGCACAACCCTTACTTATACCCTCACCTACAACAACCTGAATGCTCAGGTACTTTTCTCCCACATCCACTTTGGTTTCACCAAGGAGGTTGGCGGGATCATGGTGTTCCTCTGTGGTCCAGCCGCGGGCGCGCCGGGTGGCCCCCCTGCTGGCTTTCCGAACCCGCCGGCGTGTCCGGACACTACTTCCGGCACCGTCACGGGCTCGGTCACGGCGGCTAACGTGGTTGGACCCAACGCGCAAGGCATCACTCCCGGCACCGACTTCGCGAAGGTAGTGCAGTCGTTGCGGGAAGGAGCGGCCTACGTAAACGTCCACAGCACGCGCTCTCCCGGAGGCGAAATCCGCGGGCCGGTGCGGTCTGGCGACGATGGCGACAAAGACGATCGGTAGTTTTTTCTGGAGTCAGCGCAAGGAGCCCCGCTTTGGCGGGGTTTTTGTTCGGAACCGAGCTTGTTTTCTTCCACACAGAATCGTCAATTATTCGTTCCTCAGCACTACCAGCGGATCTACTCGCGTCGCCCGGAATGCCGGGACCGCGCAGGCAAGCAGCGCCAGAGCTGCCAGCAATAATGATACAGCCAGAAAAGTGGGGATATCCGTGGCCTTCACGCCGAACAGCATGCTGGTAAGCACCCGAGATGCGGCGAACGCGGCTACCAATCCGATTGCAACTCCTGCTGCAATCAGCTTGGCGGCGTGGCCGAGTATCAGTTGCAGAACGTTGGCGCGCTGGGCGCCGAGAGCCATCCGCAGCCCGATCTCCTGACGGCGTTGCAGAACGTAATACGAGAGCACGCCGTAAATTCCAATTGCAGCGAGAAACAGTGCGATTGCGCTAAAGAGTCCCATCAGCCACATGGGAGCGCGACGGGGCGCCAGTGACAATGCCACTACTTCATCCATGGAGCGGATGCGGGCAATCACCTGGTTCTTGTCGAACTGGTGGATCTGATGGCTCACGGCCTGGACCGTGCTGAGCGGATCCTGCTCTGTGCGGACAACGAAGTTGAAGGCAAGGAATTTGACGATGTCCGCTTTCTGCGCGACCGGAGCATAGAACGTGGGATGGACCGTCTCTGCCAACGTTTCTTGTTTGGTGTCGCCGACTACGCCCACAATTTCGCTGAATCCGGGGTTTCCCCACCCCACGTCAATGTGTTTGCCAATTGGGTCCTCATTGGGAAGGAACTGGCGGGCAAATGTCTGGTTGATGATCACCACAGCCGGAGCGGCCGCATTGTCAGCGTCAGTTATGTAGCGTCCTTTGAGTAATGGCACGCGGAGGGCCTGAAAGTAATTTCCACCGACGAATTGCTTTTGTGCATTCACCGGATGCTTTGGATCTCTTGGTCGTCCTTCAATGGTAAAACCCCCGTCGGTCGAACCTCCGGAGAGTGGCAGGTTGGTGATGAATCCCGCCGACTGGACTCCCGGTACCGTGCTAATCCGCTCCTGCATTTGCTGCAGGTAGTTGATCTCGACCTTGGGATCCGCATATCGCACCGGCGAAGGCCAGATTCCCATGGTCAGCACGTGGTCGGTGGAGAATCCTTTATCCACGTTGAGCAGCCGCACGAAGCTGCGCAGCAACAGTCCAGCTCCCGCGAGCAGGACCAACGAGAACGCGATTTCGCTGATGATCAGCGTCTGGCGCAGCCAGTTGCTGCCCGGTCCACTCTGGCGACCACCTTGTTTGAGTTCCTCCTGCAAGTTGCCCTTGACGACCTGGACGCAAGGCGCAAGGCCGAAGACAATTCCGGTCACAAGCGCAATCCCAGCGCTGAAGAGCAGGACCGTGAGATCAATATGGATGGCCGCGTCGTGCGGCAGGCGTTTTGCCAACAGGGTGGTCAAGACTCCCAGACCCGCCCAGGCGAGCAGGATTCCAATTACGCCTCCCAGCGCAGCCAGCAAGAGACTCTCCGTCAGAAGCTGACGCACCAGACGCAGCCGGCCAGCGCCAAGCGAGATTCGTACAGCGATTTCTTTGCTTCGCGAAGCAGCGCGCGCCAGCAGCAGGTTTGCCGTGTTGGCACATGCGATCAATAGAACTGACACTACCGCCCCTAGAAGAACGAACAAGAGGGGCCGGGAATCCCCAACCAGCGACTCCTGATAGAGCGTGACGGTTGCGGGGACGAAGTTTGAATCAATCTTTTGCAGCCGGGGGACCATCGCTGTCATGGCGGTCCTGGCTTGACCCGGTGATATGCCCGAACGAAGCTTCACAATCATCGGCAGGAAATTGAGTCCGGAAGGAGCCACGGTTGTATCAAGCCGAAGCGGAGTCAGCACCTGAGCATCGCCGACAAAAGTAAAATCTTCAGGGAGCACACCCACAATGGTGAATACTTTGTCATTCAGCGTAAGCTTCTGCCCGATGGCGGAAGGACTGGAGTGGAAGTGCGACCGCCAGAACGAATGTGTGATCATGGCCACTGGATTGGAGGTGCGGGCATCTTCCTCGGGAAGGAAAATGCGGCCAGCTTCCGGTTTAACTCCGAACATCCGCAGAAGGGCGGCTGAAATGCTCATGCCGCGGAGTTGCTCGGGCTCACCCACGCCGGTGAGGGCAAATCCTGAATTGATGAACGCGGCCGCGTCTTCGAAGACTTCCTTCTCGTCTCTCCACGTCAGAAATTCCGTGTAAGAGACAGGAATATGCCTGCTACCCGAGAGACCCTCCAGCAGCATCAGTCGTTGCGAGTCGGGATACGGCAGCGGCTGCAGCAGGACTGAGTTGACTACGCTGAAAATCGCAGTGTTAACGCCAATGCCGATGGCCAATACCAGCACGGCAACAGCGGTAAATCCAGGGTTCTTGCGCAGCATGCGCAGCCCAAAGCGAAGATCCTGAAGGAAAGTGTCCATACGGAGGCCTCCGGCCACATCAATAGCGTTAGACCGCTTGCGAAGGCTCTGGTCACGACACAATCATGATTTAAACGAAGTTTTGTAGTAACTTCTCTACAATAAACAATAGACTTACTTCCCAAAGCGAAGCCGGCGGCTGGAAGCCGAGGCTTTTCACGAACATGAATGACCGAAAGAATTTTCTGATCAAGCACTTTGGTCTGCGCGGCGTCGCCATATTTGAGGCGGCCAAGGGAATCCTTGGCCTTGCGGCGGCAATCTGGCTGCTCACCTTGAGAAACAAGGACCTCACGCATGTGGCCTTGCGCCTTCTTGCGGCCCTGCATATTGGCCCTGATCGCCAGCTCGCCCAGCAGATCCTTCATGCCGCAGGGAAGATGAACAACCATTTTCTCTGGTTCCTCGTTCTTACCGCTCTGATCTATATGATCGTTCGCTTCGTTGAAGCCGGCGGTCTCTGGCTGGAAAAGGAATGGGCCGAATGGTTTGCTGTACTTTCAGGGTCACTTTATCTGCCCGTGGAACTTTACGCGATTGTGCGCCACGCCAACGCTTTGAAATGGGCGATATTCCTGGCGAATATCGTAGTGGTGCTATATATGGCGTGGTTGCTGCGCGATTCCTATAAGCGCAGAAAATTGGCGGCCGCCGAAAAGCCGGCCACTTAGCTTCGCTTACGGAAGCTTGGGCGGCGCCACTAGATATTCGTCACCGGTCCGAGCCAGCAAAATTTCACGCCGATGTTTCAGCAATTCCAGTCTGCCGGAAACTCTAACAACTTCCTGTTTTTGTTCATTCGTCAGTTGGTCCAGATGCCCCAGTTCATCCAAGCGCGCTTGCAGACGGGGGATCTCACGGTCCATAAGAATCGGCGCAATCATGGCGCCCTTTACCTGTCCGCTCTTGAGTTGGAGATGATTGTTCTCCGTCCAAACCGGAAGGATTCCCATGTCCGCTAGTTCCACCCGAATTCCCGCGGGGCCGTAGTCTTTTTTGACAACTGCGAATTTCACGATCAAGGAATCTCGGGGATCGCCATTCTGGTCGGGCATCAATCCCTGAACGTAAGTGCGCGACTGGTTGGAAAGGAAATTTCCCAGCGAATAAACAATGACCGTATTGCGCTGGTCCTGGGTTAGGTACGTCTCAATGGGTTGCAGAACGTGCGGATGATGTCCGATCACCGCGTTGGCCCCGGCTTCAAGCATGTTGTGCGCGAATTCTACGTCACGCGGCTGCGGGGCGGGCGCGTACTCAATGCCCCAGTGAATCGAAATCAGCAGCAGATCGCACTGCGAACGTGCCGCTTTGATGGCATCGATCACTGCGGCTTCAGACAGTCCAGGACCCTCGGCGTCTGTATAAGGAACAAATGCCACGTGCGGCAAGTCGTCTTTGTCGGGATTGTGATGGCCATTGAGCCAGCGCGTCATTCCCAGCCAGCCAACCTTGATTCCGTTCTTCTCGATGATCACAGGTTTCAACGCGATGTCCGCGGATTGTCCCGCGCCGACAAACATCAGGTCATGCTCGCGAAGATGGTCGATGGTTTCGGCAAAGCCGCCCTGTCCCTGATCGAAGACGTGGTTGTTGGCGAAAGAGACGATCTTGATGCCGCTGGCTTTCAGCGAATCGAGCAGAATCGGCGGCGCGTCAAACTGAAAAGCCTTTGTGCCGAGCGAGTGCGTGGGCGCAACCGGCGTCTCAAGATTCACGAAGCCGATGTCGGCTTTGAGGAAAACGTCAGATACAGCCGCGAAGAGAGCGTCCCAACCGCCATGATTGCCGGCCACGGGTGCGCTGTTCTCCGGGGAATTTTTTTGGTTTGCGGCCTGGTTCAGGTTGTGCGCGTTGGCGGACTGGACTACGGCTTGGTGTGGAATCACATCGCCGGCGGCGGCGAAAGTGATGCGGCTGACCTCGCGTGGATACGGTCCAGTGGCGGCAGCTTGTCCGCTACGTCCCCAGCGGACAAGGGTAAGAGCGAGAAGGACAAGTACGATACCAAGCGCGGCCCTGCTCAGCGCGCGGTTGCGGCCGGAAAAATCTCTGATGTGCATAGGAGCCTGCTGTCTTCAGTTACTTCGCTTCATAGACAGTTTGCCCGCCGACAACTGTCCGCAAAACTTTGGTCTTCAGGATCTCTGAGGGAGCAACTTTAGTGATATCGCGATCGAGGACCACAAAATCCGCCAGCATTCCCGGGCGCAGCGAGCCTTTCTCGTTTTCCGCAAACTGCGCGTACGCCGCGCCGGTAGTATAGGCGGCAATCGCCTGATGAATCGTGATCTTCTGTTCGGGGACGTACTCCTTTGTTCCCGCTTCGTTCTTCCGGGTCACAGCGGCATAGAGCCCGCGGAATGGAGTGATTGGCTCGACTGGATAATCGGTGCCGAACGCGAGCACGACGCCATCGTCGAGGAACTCTTTCCAGGCGTACGAGTGTTTTGCGCGGTCCGCTCCTATCCGCGACTCTGCCCAGTTCATGTCCGTGAGCAGATGGTTGGGCTGCATGGACGCGATGACCCTCAGCTCTTGGAATTTCTTAAAGTCTTCTGGCGCAACTACCTGAGCGTGTTCAATGCGGAAGCGAAACTGCGGAAGGGTCAAAATGGGAACGCTGTGCATCGCCGAGACGAACGCTTCCAGCGCCATCCGGTTACCGCGATCACCAATCGCATGGAAACCAATCTGGAAGCCGGCCTGAAGACGCTCGGCGGTCCTTTTGTTCAGCGCGTCCTGCTCGTAGCGGGGAAGACCGGAGTTCTTTGGATCATCGCTGTATGGCGCAAGCATGGCTGCGGTGCGCGATCCCAGTGAGCCGTCCATGAAGCCTTTGAGCATCGCGGTGTGCAGCATGGGATCGTTCGCCGGGTGGTGCGCGCGCATTGCCTTCAATTTTTCGACAGACGCATCAAACGGCAGCCATTCGGAGATACGTAGTGTCAGCTTGCCCTCTTTTTCAAGCTGTTCGTAAACCAGGAAGTCTTCCCACCCGGAATTGTCCTGCGCTGATGTCACGCCCCACTGCGCTGCGTCGGCCAGAGCGAGTTCGATCCCGCGACGCCGTTGCATTGCGGTAGGCGGTGGAACTTTGGAGAAAACGGCATCTCTCGCAGTCTCACGCAGAATTCCCGCGAGTTCACCTTTGGCATCATGGTCAATCTTGCCGCCATGGGGGTCGGGCGTTTGCGGGGTAAGGCCCGCGGCTTTCAGCGCCGCCGTGTTCGCGATTGAGATATGGCCGTCAACTCTGGAGAAGATTGCCGGATGACCGTTAGTCACTGCGTCAATGTCTTCGCGCGTGGGTAGTCTCTGGTCCGTCCAGAGCGTGTGGTCCCAGCCGCCGCCGAGCAGCCAGTCACCGGGCGCGGCCTGCTTCGCGTGGGCGGCGATGCGCTGTTTCATTTCGTCCAGCGACTTCACACCCACCAGGTCCACATTGAGCTTTTCCGCACCGGCGCTGGCGAGGTGAGTGTGGGCGTCGTTGAAACCGGGCATCACAAAGTGTCCGCCCAGATCGACGACTTTGGTTGCCGGGCCTTTGAGCTTCTGGATTTGGTCGTTGCTTCCTGTCGCGCTGATCCTGCCATTGGCGACAGCGAAGGCTTGCGCGCGCCCCAGTTCCACGGCGCCACTGATTGCCACCTGACCGCCTTTGGTTAGGGTTGTGACCGAGCCGGTGTAAACATCACCGTTGATAAAAATCAGGTCGGGGGACTGCGGTGTTTGTGCGCTGGAAGAATTCGTCATAGTTGCGGCTGCGAGCAGCAGGATCAGCAGTCTCATTCTTTCACTCCGGTAAGAGTCAACAATGTCAGCAGTATGCGCTTAAGTCCAAGATCGCGGTTGGTGCAGTCAAACCACTCGCGCAGAGTGTGCGCGCCGCCGCCGTCACCTCCGGTACCGATGGTGGTGGCTTCTTTGCCCAATGCCATGGGGATGTTGGCGTCAGTAGAAGCTACGCGCGGCACAGACTTGATTCCTAAGTGGGCGTCCACGGCGCGGACCACCTGAATGATGCGCGCATCTGCCGGCAACTCTGAGGCCGGACGGTCGCCAATGCACTCGATAGTGAAACTTACGTTGGAGCCGTCGAGCTTCGGCGCGCGGAAGGTGAGCGGCACTTCATGCCACGCCGCGGCAACGGCTTGGCGCAGAACGTCTTCCAACCGCTGCAACTCCTGCATCGAGGCAGAACGAAGGTCCACGCGTGCGGTGGCGGATTCCGGAATTGAGTTGACCGAAGTCCCGCCTTGAATCACGCCTATATTAAAGGTCGTACGCGGCGAATCCGGGACTTTGGCTTCGCTGAAATACGCCAGGGCCCGGGCCAGCAGGATGATCGGGTTCGGTATGCCGAAATCGCTCCAGGAATGTCCTCCCGGGCCGCGAAACGTAATCTCAAAGCGCCGGCTGCCCAGCGCCTGGGTGACATATGAGTCCGCGCCCGCGCCGTCAATCACCAACAACGAGCTGATTGCTTCACTCCAGTGAGGATTGGAAAAGATGTGGCGCATTCCCCGAAGATTGCCTTCCCCTTCCTCGCCGACATTGCCGATGAAAACAACGTTGGTTTCCGTCTGGATCTCCGCATGTTTGAGCGCTGCTGCTATTCCCATCACCGCGACAACTCCTGCAGCGTTGTCACTGATGCCGGGACCGTAAAGTTTGTTACCTTCTTCTCTGGAAGCGACGGGAGTTTGTGCGGGAAAGACCGTATCAATATGGGCGCTGATTCCAAGCAATGGTCTCTCGTCGCCTTCGCGGAGCAGCGCGAACACATTGCCGAGTTCGTCCGCCTGGACATTGTTTAGTCCGAGAGCGTAATAACGACCTTGAAGCCAACGGCTGCGGGCGGCCTCACCAAAGGGTGGCGCGGGAATCTCGGCCAATTCGCGCTGCCAGCGGCGGAATTCCATCTCCTGGTTGTGCAGGTAAAGGAATGCCGAGTGGACCGAACGCATGGCGGCGATGCGGGTGACTTCCTGCTGCGTGGTGACCGGAGTGATGGTTTCAGAGTGTGGCATTCGGCCGGGGCATGGCCCATGGGAATAGTACAACGCCGGAGTAAGTGTGTGAAATCGTGCAGAAGGAAAGCGGCCCCGGAGGCCGCTTCCGTGAAAGGAATCGACTTCCAGTTATTTTGGTGCGGTCGTCGCCGCGGCTCCGCCCTTCTTGCCTTTGTGATGGTGGTGCCGGTGATGATGCTTCTTCCCGGCTGGCTTGGTCGTGGGTGCGGTCGTGCCAGTTGTTCCAGCGGTTTGCGCGACGGACAGGGCGGTCCCCAGGACCAGCGCGCACACGAATACGAACAGCTTCTTCATGCGATCTCCTTCAAAGGAATTTCAGAGTGTAATCGCGCTAACCCAGTGGAGCGGGAATAGTTGCGTTTCGGGAACAAAATAATGTGGATTCGCGGCCAAAAAGAAGCGACCCGTGAAGGGCCGCTTCAAATCGGAAAGCAGTTTCCCGAAAGTTATTTCGGGGCCGGAGTCGTGGTGCCGCCGCTGTTTTTCTTGCTTTTCTTGCCGCCCTTATGGTGCTTCTTGCCTTTCTTGCCGGTGTCAGTCTTAGTTGTGTCAGCTGGTTTTCCAGTGCTGCCGCCGCCGGCTTGAGCGAACGACAGAGTTACACCGAGCACCAGTGTGCACAGCAATGTGAGTAGCTTCTTCATGCAATTCTCCTTGGAGGGAAATCAGAATATTTACTACTTTAAAACCCCACGAACCTGAAATTGTTTCGGTTGACGGGTTAGATATTAGCAGAGACTCGGCCACAGCAAGCGAGAATTTCGTGATCCGATAGACAGCGGTCTGAGGCCTTGGCTTTTTCGAAAATCCGCTCCACCAGCTCCGCAGAAGCCACTATGCCTTTGCGCTCCAACCAGAAGATTACATTGGATTTACCACTCATGGGCCCGATCTCAATAATTTGCTCCAGGCCGAAATAGTGCGAAGGGACACCAGAGTACACGCTGTTTGCGAGTTCCACATCGCCCTTTCGGAACGCCTTAATCACCGCCGCGGCATGGACGCCGGTCGCTGTCCTGAAAGCATCGTCTCCCAAGACCGGATAATTCCGCGGGACGGGAACTTCGGTCGCCTCTGACACGCAAACGCAATATTCCCGGAGTTTGGTCAAGTTCTGGTCCACCCAGGGAGCCACGCCCATGAGTTTCAGGTTGACCAGCATCTGGTCCATCTGCGTATTTCCGACGCGCTCGCCAATGCCAATCGCCGTGCCGTGAACGCAGTCTGCTCCGGCGGACAGAGCGGCCAGCGAGTTGGCAACGGCAAGTCCGCGGTCGCTGTGTCCGTGCCAGTCGACGCGGATCTTTTCACCGGACGGCTTGACCACCTCGTCGATCACGAAACGGACCAGCGCGTAAGCGCCAGATGGCGTAGCGTGTCCAACAGTGTCACAGATTACGATGGCGGTCGCACCGCAATTGAGAGCCGTGCTGTATAGCGCCTTGACGGTCTCCGGATCGCACCGGGAAGTGTCTTCGGTGACGTACATGACCTCAAGGCCGAGGGAGCGGGCAAACGTAACGGCATTTTCGGTTGTGCGGAGAAGGAAATCAGGGGTCCAGTCTTCCGCGTAGCGGCGAATCGGGCTGGAGCCGATAAATGTCGCGACCTCAATCTGCAAACCAACTCGTTGCGAAATCTCGGCCACCGGACGAATGTCATTTTCATGGGTCCGCGCGGCACAATTCGGCTTGATCTTCAGCTTGCAGCCGGCAATCTCTCGGGCTAGTCGCTCCACGTCGGCCACCGCGCGCGGTCCGGCGCCTGGTAATCCGATATCCAGCATGTTGATGCCAAGGTCCTCCATCAGATGGAGGATCCTGATCTTATCTTCAATGCTGGGATCTTTGACTGACGGAGACTGCAAACCGTCGCGCAGGGATTCGTCGTTGAGCAATACCGGTCTGGCGGTCTCGAGTTCAGGTCCGCGGACGGAATTCCAATCGTAGATAAGGTCGGAATGCTTCAGGGCCACAGTTTTTCCGATGCCACCTTTGAAAAAGTTTATCTTAAAGCGGCTTGCGGCGCAGGTAGGATTTTGCGCTTTTCAACGCGCCTTGCACTCGATTCGTTAGTTTTTTCGCGAATAGCAGCTCAACAAACCCTGCCATCTGCCCGGCGAAGGCGGGGCCGTATCCGTACCACCAGAGTTTTTTCATGCCAGGCATCCGGTCGGAGTCGACATACTTGGGCCAGACCATTTCTTCTAATCCAAGTTTCCCATGGGTGCGTCCGATGCCGCTGGCTTTTACGCCGCCATGCGGAGCTTCGCTGATGCCATAACAGGAAATCACGTCATTCACCATCACTGTGCCGGCCTGAATGCGGCGCGCGAGCGCTTCACCGCGTGCGCGGTCACGAGTCCAGACGCTGGCTGCGAGTCCGAACTGCGAATCATTGGCCAGCCCGACGGCTTCATCGTCTGTTTTGAAAGTGGCAACGGGAAGGACCGGACCAAATGTTTCTTCCTGCATGATTCGCATGGCGGGAGTTACTCCCTCGAGAATGGTGGGAGCAAAAAAGTTTGGACCAAGCTGAGGCACGGTCTTGCCACCGGCGAGAAGTCTGGCGCCGCGCGCGATGGCATCTTCTACCTGCTCGCGGACAATATTGAGTTGCCGCTCATGA
>WNFR01030506.1_pt1 | contig 10954 bp, 8 predicted proteins | sample 5400221 | NCBI WGS metagenome assembly WNFR01 (sample SAMN13153357, study PRJNA577476) | soil metagenome | isolation source: 40 cm soil under Madrone tree | place: USA:California | collected 2016-06-14 | reverse complement strand
CGCATGCTGGCGACGTGTCACGAGCATGGGCTCACTCCGATGGTCACGTTTCACCACTTCACTTCGCCGCGCTGGCTGGCCGCCTCCGGCGGCTGGGAGGCGAAGGACACGCCGGAGAAGTTTGCCCGTTTCTGTGAAAGGGCAATGGCTCACCTGGGCGATCTGATGCCGCTGGCCTGTACGCTCAACGAGGTCAACATCGGGCCGCTCATCTCGGCCAGAGCTGGTGCAGAAATGGGCTTCACTCGCACGGAGCCGTGGTTTGAGGCGGCTGCGCGCAGAGCCGGCAGCGACGCCTCGCGCTTCACTCCGTTTCTATACGCCGACGCCGAGCACGGTCGTGCAACGATCCTGGCGGCGCACCGGCGTGCGGTGGAGGCCATCAAGGCCGGACCGGGCAGATGTGAGGTCGGGCTTACCCTGGCGATGCAGGATATCCAGGCAGGGCCCGGTGGTGAGGAAATGGCCGCGCGGATGCGCCGGGAGCTGTTGAACGTCTACCTGGAGGGGACCCGGGGCGACGACTTCATCGGTGTCCAGACCTACTCCCGCCAGCGTTTCGGCCCTGATGGTCCACTGGGACCAGAAGAGGGAGTGGAACTCACCCAGATGGGATACGAATTCTGGCCGGAGGCGCTCGAAGCGACGATCCGCTACGCGAGCGCGGCGACGGGCCTGCCTGTTATCGTGACAGAAAATGGTGTCGCTACAGACGACGACACGCGGCGCATTGCCTATGTCGAGCGGGCGTTGCGCGGCGTCGCCGCCTGTCTGCACGATGGGATCGACGTGCGTGGCTACACTTACTGGTCGGCCCTGGACAACTTCGAGTGGAGCCTTGGCTATCGCCCGACCTTCGGTCTCATCGCGGTCGATCGACGGACGCAGGAGCGCACCGTCAAGCCGAGCGCCCCCTGGCTGGGACACATCGCGCGTGCGCAGGGATTCTGAGCGCAGCCCATTAGGGCAGTCAAAAGTACCCTCGATCCTCAACGGCTACTCGATCCGGGAGCGCTTATCGATCCTCAAAGAGCGTCTCCCGTTTCTCGCTGCCCTTATGATGATCTTTTGACGAGTCTCTCACCTAATTGGCGGGATTTATATGTTCCCTTTTTTAAGGCAGCAAACCCATTACGCTCATCTTGTATTCTGTCCTGCATCTCCTGGCTGTGATAAATCAGGTGAATATCATTTCTAAATGCGGGAAGATATCTACTGATCATGGTATCACTTGAGATATATTTGATCTTTCTGCCTTCTTCCTTAAACCCTTCCCTAGCGAGAAAGGCATCAGTTCTTCTGATATGCCAAGAACTTGTGATCACACCAATGGTTCTTTTCTCCTGAAATTGTTCAGTTGTAAAGAGCTTCGCTAACTCACGTGCATTTTCCTCGGTTGTCTTTGAGTGCTCTTCCAAGTACATGCATGTTTCTGGCACACCATATACCAGCAATTCTGCTTGCATAACCGAGGCCTCCGATGGGGCCTCTTTGTCTTGTGGATCGGTTTTCCCGGTAGAGAGCAGGAGACAGTCTGAAACACCGAGATGGTACAAGAGTGCTGCTGTAATGACCCTTCCCTGGGCACCAAAACTTTTTTTCGTCCCTTTTTCGTAGGGAGTGGTGATATATCGATCTGCGCTTTTGACGATATTTCCCCCTAAAACAACGACGACCTCACACATAAAAGGAGGTTGCAATGTTTCCTGTGAGATTTTTTGGGCAAGATATTCCTGCACCTGCTGAGCAAGAAGTATTGGACTTTCTATTTTTAGTTTAACCATGCGCCAAGCTTGAGCGAGGAACGTGACAGAGCACGTTTTGCTGCGCTGTGAACAGCGTAGCAGAGAGTACCACAGCGTTTTTTGCCACCTTCACACTATGCGTTTCTCGCTCTTTCTCCATATCCTCATTATAGCAGAGTATTCTTTGCATGTAACTATCATTTTTGGTGGTGAAGTAATGAAGACTTCATAACAGCTTCGCATAGCCACAAGCTATTTTTGAGTAGACTTTCGGTAGACTTCGGGTTACCGGTAACCTTGAAAAGAAAAACCTTTCTAAGTATACTTAAGTGCGAAATAGTGAACGAACTGACTAGAGGGAACTCCCAGATACCCCATACCTATACTACTCACACCTATACCATCACCAAGGACAAGTATTGCGGAGGGATTCGCTATGGGACATATTGCCAGATCGGTGAGACTCTCCGATCTTGTGAATATTGGATTGCAAACCGAACAGCTTCTTCACCAGGCGAGGATCTACACCCAGCAGGAGTTGCGTGAGCTCGGGCCAGTTGAAGCTTGGAGACGTATCAAACGTCTTTATCCTGAGAAAGCGACGCTCACCTGTTTGTTGGTATTACAAGGGGCACTGCTCGCTATTCCGTGGAGACATCTACCGGAAGAGATCACCCTGCGACTGCTCGCTGAGGTAGACGTATGGTGACTCAATTTTCTCATCTGTGATGATCATTTGAGGCGGTTTCCCCGACTTGCTCTCGATGAATGGCAGTTTTTTGATGCTCCCTGTCGTTTCTGCCACTGGCAGCAATGCTCAGTTTCTGGCAGTATTCTAGCAGAAAGACTTTTTTTTGCCAAGAAGAGCCAAGAAAGGATCTCACATGAAGACCGTACATATGGAGCGAAAGTTCAGCCTCTTCCTGGATGGCAGGAAGACCCAGCAAGGAGGGAGGTGATCTATGGAGGATGCGGGAGATACCTATACACAACTCATCGCGTTTCTTGATCAACACGGGGTGCCGTACCGGTTGATCGACCATGCGCCCGAGGGACGAACGGAACTGGTGAGTCCGATGCGTGGGAACGCGCTATCGCAGGCGGCGAAGTGCATCGTCCTGATGGTCAAGATCGGCAAGAAGATCACCAGGTACATTCTTGCGGTCGTTCCAGGTGATACGAGAGTGGATTTGCAAGCAGTCAAGGCGCTGATGCGGGGTACCTACGTTGCGTTTGCCTCATCGGACACCGCCGAACGGCTCGCGGGCAGTGTGACAGGCACGGTCCTGCCGTTCTCCTTCAACCCGGAGTTGGAATTGGTCGTCGATCCCTCATTGCTCGAAAACGACGAGATCTATTTCAACGCGGCGCGCATAGATCGTTCAATGGTTTTGAAGACGAGTGACTATGTTGCGGTGGCCAAGCCGCGCCTGGGACGCATTGTCGAAGGTCGAGGAGCCTCGCCGGAAGTCGCTTCTCCTACGGACGGTGCGACCTGGTCCCCGTAGCATTATCAATTCATATATGAGACGAGGCGGACATTATGGATACACATGCATCATATACGATCAATCTAGACGCGCAGAAGGTATAGGTGAATAACTGACTTTTAGGACGATGCAAAAGATCTTATCGCACGCTACTCTATCCATAAACCAGAGTCGTCCTGCGCGATTCTCTTGGAGGGAAGACTCATAAACTATTGGATATTGGATAGCTGGTTGGTGTATCCTGGACACGAGGATGAGTTTATTGCACATTGGACTGACCTCGTGCAATGGACAATGCAAGAGGTTCCAGGCATTGCGAGTGGCATTCCACTGTATCGAGATAGACAACAGATGAATCGCTTTTTCTGCCCTATCGCCTGGGAAAGCGCTGAAGCGATTGCTGCGTGGCGAGCGAGCCAGGGCTACCAAAGCCGTATAGCGCAGATAGAGCGTCTTTGTGCTGAACTGGAGGCAAGGACATTGGTACTGGCCACGAAAGTCACCCCGTCAGCCACTGCATAGAGCTTCATGTAGCGTCATGAAAGGACTGGCTGGATTGACCCTGGTCATCTGCGACGTGCTTGTTGACCATGCTCAGCAATGATATGCTGGACAACGTGAAGTACTGAGCGTACAATGGACCTACCAGGGTATCGTAACTCTTACCAACTTAGGAGTGCCGACGATGGAGACGGTCCAAGTCCGGTTTTTAGGCAGCGGAGATGCCTTTGGCAGTGGGGGACGCTTGCAAACCTGTATCTGGATCAGAGCGAGCACCAGCACATTTCTGGTCGATTGCGGAGCGTCTTCTTTGATTGCTCTGCGCCGTTGGGGCATGGCGCCCAATGACATTGACACGATTCTGCTCACACACCTACACGGCGATCATTTCGGCGGCATCCCCTTTTTTGTACTGGATGCCCAATTGATTAGCAAACGGAGCCGTCCACTCGTCATCGTGGGGCCCTCTGGTACGCAGAGAAGAGTAGTGGCGGCAATGGACATCTTCTTTCCTGGCTCCTCCCAGGTCCAACAAAAGTTCTCATTGGAGATACGAGAGTTCGCATCCGATCAACCTCAAACACTGGGCGACGTGATTGTCACCGCTTACCGTGTTCAGCATCCCGCTGGAGACCCGTCCCTCGCCTTGCGCATGGAGTGCAATGGGAAAACGATCACTTATACTGGCGATACGCAGTGGACAGAGGGCCTCTTGCCAGCAGCCAGGGGAGCCGATCTCTTGATTGCAGAGGCGTACTGTTTCGAGAAGAAGGTCAAGTTTCACCTGGATTTTCAGACCTTGATGGCTCACCTAGACGAGCTTCAGCCGAAACGACTGATCGTGACCCATATGAGCGAGGACATGCTTGCACGGCTGGATGAGATCCCCTGTGAATGTGCAGAAGATGGAAAGCTTATCGAGGTGTAAAGGGGCGATCATCCTCCTGGCATCATCGAGATGTATCTATCAACGGCGAAGCCTCACCCTCATTCATCGTAGATCACTTGCACACGAGGCCACTTGCGCACAATTTGCTTGGAATGCAAGCGTTGAGCAAACTGCTCCCGTGTGACGCGACATGGGTTTCGACGCAAAACCATGTTGAAGAGATCAGAGAGGCCACAGGGAGCAGCAATGTAGATCTCATCAGTAGCGAGGAGTCGTACAGCAACACTGGTAGCTGTTTCAGGCCAGGTGCCTACTGCTTGCTCACTTGAGTGCAAAGCAGGAACAGAAAAACCGAACACTTCTTCATACCAAAGATGGACAGCCGCTTGATTGGTTGCTTCCCATGCCACGTGAGGAAGTCTTCGTGCCAACTGTTGCTGTACCATGCGATCTCGTTCGGGACGTACGTCCTGGGGGTCGAAGAAGATGACATCAATATCCGCCAGTGGAGTAGGAGTCTGATACTGATGGAGATGAGACCGAATCAATTGGGTGAGTTCTTGGCGGTAGATCTGTTCTTCCACAGTATCCTGCCTCTTTTCTCTCGTATTCAAATGTCACCAGCAGTGGGTATGGAAGATTATCATACCCACACTTGCTCTGGAAGGCAAGATAGTATTGCCACCAGGGCTTGTGAATTATCCAGGCAACAGCGATTGGCCTGGCCCAGCCCTGGCGGGTGCCAGGTGCGGGGAGGCAGGTACAGTACCTTTTCGGTATAATTATCTGCCAACATCCCGGAGACAGGCTAAACTGTTGTAATCGTCCCGTCGGCGTTGACGTGGATCGATACACGGGGTAGAGGGGTTTGGGCAGGACCTTGCACGACGCTAAAGCCATGGGCGGGATCGAAGATTGCGCCGTGGGCGGGGCAGACGAGTTGATGAGTACCGACGTCGAAATAGACGGGCACGCCTTCATGTGTACAAGCTTGTTCGCAGGCCACGAAATCACCATTGGGAAGATGGATAAGGATACTGCCGTTTCCATCGGCTGGATTTGTGAAGTTCTTGCTACTGTTGCTTGGTATGCCGGTAGAGCCGATTACCGTTCCTGGATGAGACGGATGCGTTGGAGCCGGTGTGCCGTGTGTTTGCGGCGTGGTTGATAGAGCAGTATTGCCAGGCTGTGTTTGCTTTACGCTTTGAGCGAAATGGGCAAAACTAATGCCACCGATACCGAGTATACCTACAACGCCGGTGCCAACCAATAGGCCCACAACTACCTTCCTGCGCCCCTTGATAGATGCCTTGCGTCGTGTGTTTGCAGTATAGCTAGTGGAAGGATGCCTGGTGGCGCTGCGCGCAAACGTCCCCGGCACCTGCTGTGTTGTGTTTGCTGAATTAGCCGACCACCAGACAAAAGGATCAGCTTCGGGCGAGTTTTGGAACTGAGCATGGAATGATGCAACCACAGGCCTTGCAGCTTCAGTTTGATCAGTAGCCAGGGGTGCCGGCTGTTGATACTGCCAGCTGCTCGTTCCAGCAGCGGGAACTGGAGGCACGACCTCAGATTCCGGAGCAGGGGCTTGCACAGCAGGGATACGCCTGGTGATAACGGGGGGCTTCAATTGCCATTTCCTGGTGGGGACAATGTCCTCATCGAACCAGTTGACCGTGGGTGGCAATGTGACCTGCGAATGCATGGTCGCCTGCACGTTGGCAATAGCAGGAGCATTCGCTGCATCCTTTAACAGCTTCAGCACACGTTCGAAGGCTCGCGCAACTTCGCCAGCATACTTAAAACGTTTGCCAGGGTCACGTTCCATGGCCTGGTAAAAAAGCAGGTCATAGGCGGCAGGTAGATCAGGACATAGCTCGTGCAGCGCAGGAACGGGCTGCCTAAAACGTTTTGCAACAATCTCCAGCGGCTCCGTCCCCGTAAATGGCAACGAGCCGCTCAAGAGTTCAAAGAGCATGACACCCAGGGAGTATACATCGGCGCGAGCATCGAAAGGTAGCCCGCGCACGCATTCGGGAGCAACATACTCAGGCGCACCGAGAAACGTTCCCGCGATACTGAAGAGGTGGGCCTGTGGATGATGGCTCTCTTCGACACCCTGCATTTGCAGCATTTGCTTGAGTCCAAAGCCGGTCACCCGCAAGGCTTGCTCATTGATCACCAGAATATTGGCGGGATTCAAGAGACCATGCACAACACCCTGGCTATGCGCATGGTCGAGGCCCGCTGCTATCTGCTGCACCATCTCCAACGCGCGTTGGGGGGTAAAGCGCTGCTGTTGCTTGATAACTTGCGCAAGCGAACCTCCCTTGACGAAGGATGTCACTAGATAGGGAAAGCCAAACTGCACACCAAAATCGTAGATGGGGAGAACGTGAGGATGATTCAACCTGACAAGCGACGCACCTTCTTGAAGGAACCGTGCATTAAAACGTTCGCGCGCCTGGGCTGAGAGCGTTTCTGGGAGGATGAAGGTTGTGATCATGACGGTGCGGTTCAGCAAACGCTGCTGGGCCATGTAGACGGCGCTCAACTTTCCCTTACCAAGCACCCGCTGCACTTGATAATCCCCCAATGTCTTTCCTACAAGCTGATCTACGGAAACTGTCTGCATCTAGCCTTACTCCGATCAGGGTTATGCAAAAATTCTGTTTTTCATCGCCTGCGGCGATGAAAAACGGAAAAAAGAGTATTTCGGGGACACCCCGAACCCCGGCAGAGGGCTGTCGCCCTCTGCACTCCCGGTAGGCGGAACTGTTCCTCGGGACCTCTGCCAACCCCGGCAAGAGGGCTTCCGCCCTCTGCACTCCTGTATTTAAAACTCGTTTGGTTGGTAGTGTACATACGTGTATCAATTTGCGTCAAATTGCGGTGCTTACGATAGGACTTGTGGGGGGAAGAAAGGCTTGATCTTAACCATAACGGTTTGGTCTGAATCAGTTATGATTATAGAACTCGATTTTCCGGCGCCACTCGCTGCCACCGGCAGCATTCCACCATTCCAGGAGTGTACCGACTTTGCCCCCTGTAATATCAAATCCGCTTACATAGTTATCATTCAAATCAGCACGACTGGAGAAAAATCTATACGAAAAAAGTTCATATGCTTAGCGTCTTGATAATGATTAAGCGGATTTGATATAAGATAACGAGGTCGCCCTGGTCCGACGCCTCTGACCAGTGATCCTCGCACTATATGTTTGCTCTGTTGAGAGCAAGCTTGAACCTCTTATAAAGCACATTTTCTATAGAAAAGATTTTTTCGTTTATAGAAATGATAGTTGAGATAATATAAATACTTGACAAAGTAACACATACGACGTATACTTTGTGCGGTGACGAAAAGAGGACCTGGTTGTAACAAAAGCGCAGTCTTCTTTTAACGGGCCTCCCAGAGCAGTTTCAGCACCAACTCACTCGTGTGCGCTGTTGTCCCAGCTGATCTCAAATGGAGATTTGAAACTCATGACTGGATTTCACATCCTTGAGTTATTTGTGTTTCTCGCGGTCGGCATTGGAGTACCGGCAGCTTTTGTTGTGGGTTTTACCTATCGCTTGAGAAAGAGGACCATCAAAAAGTTCTGAAGGCAATCATATTGAGCTGTACTAACCGTTTTAGCTCAATGCAGCTGCCGACGGATAAGATGGGAGTAATAATGCTGCCCAGACGAGAAAGGATGGTGTTTCTCGCCCAGGCAAGGACGGCTCTCAGACGGCAGATTGACGTTTCTTCTTGTGCTCCCCCTGGCTGGTTCCGCCATCCTCGTCGACGGAGAAGATGTGTTGACCCTCGATACAGTAATATAAGAGGTTGCCGTACTCGTCGGTTTCAGGGACTGTTTCGGTTTCGACATCTACCAGCAAGGTGGCTTCCTCTTCGTCTTCCGGACAGGTGTGGTGTTTGAACCAATGGAGATTCATGTTGCTTCCTCCCCTTTGTTGTGTTTAAGGAATTGCTCGCTGCTGGTGAATATATTTATTTTTTGCTGTTCTTCAACATTTAGCTCTGAGAGAGACAGAAAGTACTAGTGCTTTGTGGCACAAATGGTTCGATGGCGTATGGCATGATTGGGAGCCAGTTGGATGACGAGCATTATTTAGGCTCGGGTGCAGGGTGGAGTGCCGGCTGCTCGCGGATTTTAAGGACAAAGACGGCTCCAAGTAGGAGAAAGATGGTTGCGACTGCGAAGATGAGGCGATAGCCGAGGGCCGTTGGGGCATAACTACTCACCAGGACGATGATGAAACTGCCCAGGGCAGGGGCAAGGATAGAGGGCAAATTGCTGGAAGCACCCCAAATGGCAAAATCTTTGCCGACATTTTCTAGTGAGGGCATGGAATCAATTGCTAAGGCCCAATCTACGCTGGTATAGGCACCGTAGCCCAGGCCGAAGAGAACACCGAGCGCCCAGAGAGGGAAACCGCCAGGAGCAATGACGAATGTGAGCGAGGCCAGTGCCATACAAATGGTAGCTGCGCAGACGACAGGGGCGCGCCTGACGCGATCAGAGTAGATACCAAGCGCGAAGGCACTGAGGATAGCTCCAAGCAGTGCCAGGATTGCCACCCCCGCCGTGGCTTGCACAAAATTCGTCACGTGCGCGACATTGGCGAAATAGTATTCGATGAATGTCATGAATAAGGTAAGCCCCATCATGACGGCAAAGCGCGTGATGAAGACGAGCGTGAAGTTATATTCGCGCCAGGGTGCGATCCAGTTCTGGGCAAACCAGCGGCGAAAGCGGAGTATGGCGCTTGCGCTCGAGTGGGTAGATCCGGCTACTGGAGGCTTGGACGGGATTTCATGCACACCAATAACTGTAATGAGCATACCCACGAACAAGGCGATGGCTGTCAGGATGTAGAAGAGAGTTGCCCCGCGCCGAATAATGTCACCGCTGGTGGAGGTCAGGCTGACCTGCGCCAGCAGGAACGCTGCCAATCCCAGGCTACCCACGTTGCCAAGAATGGTCATCAGTCCGTAGTACCCCGAGGCCGCGCCACGTTGTTCCTTGGGCACACGATCCGGCAGGAGAGCTTGATAGGCGGCATTGGCGGCATTGCTGCCGACCTGCCAGATGACTAGACCCAGCAAGAAGATGAGCACGTTGCCGGCTGCAGCCAGTAAGAGTGCGCCGAGTATAAGCAAGAGGGTGCCTGCGACGATGTATGGGCGTCGACGGCCAAACCTGCTGGTGGTACGATCAGAGGCCATGCCAAATAAGGGCGGCATGATCAATGAGACAACAGCCCCCACCGTCGAGATCCAGCCAAGTAACAATGCCTGCTGGGCGTTCCCTACCTGGCCAGAAGGTAGAAAGAGCAAAATCTGTAGTGGAATCACGATGGGAAAAAGTGCTGCGGACTGGGCATTAAGTGAAAACCAGAAGATGCTGAGGGCAAGCTGATCACGAATGGTCAGTCTGGGGGGAGAAGCCTGCGAATCCATGTACATCGCCTTCTAAGCTTAATTTAGCCCGTCAATGGAAAAGTGTATTGAAAACAGGGCTAATACGAGATCATATCATATTAGCCCTGGGCTGCTTCGCCGCGAGTTCCTGCACCAGCTTAATAGTTCACGATCGCTGCTTCGGTATCAGTGTTGCCAAAGCTGGTCGCGCAGGCACTGTCGGGGTTGGGCGCGACCGCCGTCTTGGAGCCGGCGTATACGGCATTGCGAAAGTTATCAACCGCCTGGCAGGGAGTGGCATTGCGCGCATCGGTCCACACGACGTAGGCGCTGGTGGGTCCGGCCACGATGTCGATGTAATCGCCGATGAATTGTTCTTGTAGGTTGTTGTAGCCGGAGCCGTCGGGATTCGAAGAGGCCGTGCTGACCCGGACCGGTGCATCAAAGGCCAGTCCACCTACCGGAGACTCGGCGAAGTAGTTGTCGTAGACCTGCACACCCGTCTGAAAGGGGTTGTTTGCTGGGGGCTGCGTCAGGGCATCAAAGGTGAGGCTGACGGTGCCATTTGGGGCAATGCTGGCCTCTGGGAAGAAGGCATTGCGGCCAGAGACGCGGGCAATCGTGCCAAGCTGGGTCCAGTGGGTGCCATCGAGCGAGACCGCGCCTTTGACGACGCCCTGCCCGCTGCCAAAGTCGCACCAGACGACATAGACACGCGTGCTGCTGGGATCAGCCGCCGGGTGGGGATAGCAATCCACCCGCGCGCTCATGCCCGGCACGCGGTTGAAGAGGTCCACCACATCAAAAGGCGTACCCGTCAGTGGGTAATCGGTCACCTGAGCGATGGTGACCGGTGCAGCGAAGGTCTGGCCGCCATCGGTGGAGGTGGCGACGACTT
>WNFR01007682.1_pt1 | contig 10954 bp, 9 predicted proteins | sample 5400221 | NCBI WGS metagenome assembly WNFR01 (sample SAMN13153357, study PRJNA577476) | soil metagenome | isolation source: 40 cm soil under Madrone tree | place: USA:California | collected 2016-06-14 | reverse complement strand
AATCATCAAAGAGATACAAGATACCTGCAAGGACGGATTCGCATTGATGGCCTACTTTTATTTCGACTTCAAAGACACCGGAAAGCAAGAACGCCGCGCGTTACTCTCCTCCCTCCTCATCCAGCTCTCTGATCAATCTGACGTTTACTGTGACATCCTTCTTGGCTTGTACACCGCCCACAGACGGGAATCGGTACAGCCCACCGACGAGGCCCTTACAGAATGCCTGAAAACCATGCTGGTGGCTCTCGGAGAAACACCGATCTACATCGTTATAGACGCACTTGAAGAAAGTCCTAACAGATCGGGCATGCCATCGCCTCGCGAGAAGGTCCTGCGATTGCTCGAGGAACTCGTCGAATTGAAAATTTCACACTTACATTTATGCATCACTAGCCGCCCTGAATTTGACATCCGTACTGCGCTCGCGCCGCTGGCACGTCACAGCGTCTCTCTTCACGACGAGAATGGACAAAAGGAGGATATTGCAAACTACGTTAGTTCAGTTGTCCACTCTGACTCAAGGATGCGGAGATGGAGACCTGAGCAAAAGGACGATGTCATTGATAAACTCTCGGCCAGGGCAGACGGAATGTAATATCTTTGCTACTTCTGCCCCCTCATGCATGCTGAGCATTGTTACACAGGTTCCGCTGGGTGTTTTGCCAACTGGAGATATTACGTCACTGTTTCCCATCAAGCGTACTTCAGATCCTTGAAGAACTACCTGCGTCTCTGGACGAGACATACGAACGGATACTGAGGGAGATCGGCAAGGCGAACCAAGGGCATGCGTACCGTCTCCTGCAATGCCTTGCTGTGGCTTTTCGTCCTCTTCGAGTGGAGGAACTCGCGGAAGTCCTAGCCGTCGACTTCAACGCCGGAGGCGGCGTCCCAAAGTTAAAAGCAGATTGGCGGTGGGAAGATAACGAAGAGGCAGTGCTGTCAGCATGCTCTAGCCTCGTATCCGTAGTCATAGATGGCGATTCCCGGGTGGTTCAGTTTTCCCACTTCTCCGTCAAAGAATTCCTTACGTCAGATCGCCTGGCACGTTCTCCTACAGAAGAGTCTCGATTCCATATTCGTTTCGAGTCTGCCCACACGATTCTTGCGCAGGCGTCTCTTAGTGTCCTTCTCCGACTAGACGAACACATTGACCGCGACAGCATTGTGGACTTTCCCCTTGCCCGATACGCCGCAGACCACTGGATCGGCCATGTCGAGTTTGAGAACGTTTTGGCACACGTAAACGACGGGGTTGATCGTCTGTTTGATCCAGACAAACCGCATCTCGTCGCACTGCTCTGGCTCCGCGACTTAAGCGATCCCTGGAAGTTTAGGAGGACCCCTGCACAACTAGAAAGACCCCCCTTGTATTACGCCGTGGAGATGGGACATCGTCCCCTGGTAGTGCACGTACTTTCGAAGCGTCCGCAGGACCTAAACGTCAAGGGTAGATACTACGGGACACCATTCCACGCTGCAATTTCCAAGAGGGACATCGAGATGGTACGGTTACTACTGGCGAATGGCGCCGACGTGACTAACCACGGCGAGGACAACCGGACTCCTCTGCATCTCGCATCGAAAATAGGTTTCAATGACGTTGTTCGGTTATTACTCAGTCGTGGCGTAGATGTGGACACCCGAAACGACATTGGATGGACAGCACTGCATCTTGCAGTACTTTTTAATCGTTTCGAGACTGCCAAGATACTTCTCAAGCACAATACTGATGTCGGTGCGAGCGATATCATTGGCCAGGGCCCGTTGCACCTCGCAGCCAAACAAGGACATCTGGAACTCATGCGACTATTGCTAGAGCACGGTTGTCATGCGAATGCGCGTGATTACGCTGGCCGCACTCCTTTCGACCTTTGGAAAAAGGGATATTTTAAGGAGAAATCAGAGATAGGAAAACTACTTTTGGAACACATGAATAAACAAGGGGCGGGGCGGAGCCGGACGGTGATTACACATGCGGCCAGATGATGATCGGCGATGAGATTCGCAGGTAGAGTAGATATTTCGTGTGTCGGTAGCTAGTATCACGGGGTTTTATTGTCCAATAGAGTGGACGATACGTAAATGCAATTGGATTATATACGGACACTACGCTTTTCAGACAGGCGTTCGCACTCTACTCTAGAAGTGAATAGCCTTGCCACAGGATACTTGAAGAGTGGCTCCGCGGAACGCCTCAGACAATGCCAGTGTGTGCTGGGACGAGTAATGATTAGGACAGCACGAAGAAAGAAAAAGGGGAAAGAAGGTGGCATAGATGTGCGTGCGTTGTTCGTGCGTCGTACCGTATTCGAGCGCTTTACAGTAGGACCTGACCTGACAAATTCGGCAACTCCATCCCACGGTCCAAATACGCACCAACACCAACATGTGCACTCCGACTCGGAGTATGCGGTCCGTCTCAGCCTCCCTCCTCCTTCAGGTCCTGTTCCACACTTCGGGGTGTGCACGATACTCAGGATCGTGTTATATATAGTTGACACGACCATGCCCGCTGTGGATGTATTCTCCCGCGGCGATTCCCTCTTCCTCGGCTTTGTGAGCGAGCATCGGTCCGAAGGTCACGTTCCCAATCCATATGATGTTCGGCACGCTCGTGTTGAACTTGTCGTTGATACGATGAGTTGACTTGGATACCGATCTTTTCAAGGTTGAGGCCTTAAATGTATGGCCTAGGTTCGACAGCGATGAAAACGGCGTCTGCCTATATCGTACCGTATGAGTACTCTCGCAGATAATGAAAAAGTCGTGTCTGTTTGCCGTCCGAGTTCGGTTGAGGGCGGCGGTTCGCGCGATCACATCCTTGTACTCTTGGTTCGAATCCAAACGAGCAATCCACACGAGCGAGCGGTGATCGTAGACTGCCCAACCCAGCGGCAATTCTTCCTTGCTGCAAGATAACGTGTTCGGCAACCGCGTAAAGATCTGCAAATGGAAGGTACACACAATGCCAAAACCTATAAAATGTTCAGCTCCTTCCCCCCAGCAGATGATGACCGGCTGTCTCGTGCTCTGTACGAGCTGCTCCGGGAAGACTCTAGCCATCCTTTTTCTGAACCACACACAGATCCCACAACAACGATGAAACGTGCGGACACAAACTCTCCTCCTTCTGCTGGTACCTTAAAACCTGCAGGCAAGAAGAAACAGAAGACCGATAGGTGAAAGCGGCGAGGTCAGTGGCATGTTACATGTTTACAGCCTTAATTTGTTTGGGGTGAGACCCCCCCTGTAATGCGTTCAACGGTTGCGGTATCTCCGTGGCTGTAGTGTTAAGTTGGAACATAACCATAGTGGATACAATCGCCAGTTAGTAAATACGCATTGTAGGGTCACATAGAGTATGTACCCCAAGGCACCCAGAAATGGATCTCAACAAACAAACAAAGTATTTCCCTAGGTATGTTATCAATAGTGATTCAGGAAGACGAGACCAGAATGAAATACAATTATGACTGTAGAGACATTTGGTTGATCCGAGTAGCACCCTGAAAGAATAGATATCCACGGCAAGGTTTCCTCAAATTTAAAGAATACAGGTGCACGCGTCCCGGGGTAATGGAAACATTTAGGTACAAAGGGGCGGAAAATACGGCCCGGGTCGCGGAACCAGACCCCTGACGTTCGCGCTAAAGTTTGACGGTCCTCACAGATCTACAACGAAGCGCGATGGGCCCTGCGGCGAAGGACAGCAAACGGGAACGCACCTGGCAACACGGGGGATACGATTATAGAGCACCTCGTATACGCCTGCGGGCTTCTCGACGCGTATCACGGGCCCGTCGTCCAGCAGGACCCACGAGCGTCCACTCGTACGGAAGTCCGGGTCCGTCGCGGCGCGGAATATGGCGCCTGCGATGCGCGGGACGGGCGTTAGTGGTATGCCGGCAAGCATGACCTTTAGCGGGCGATCGAGGATGCCCGTGTCTGTCACAGAGCATCAGCACGAGGAAAAACAAAGGGGGACGGGGTACGTAGTATGTACCGGCGAACCAGGGGTGGATGGTGGCGAGGCGGATTTTGTCTGCCTTTAAGATTGGATCTAGAGCGCGCATTAGACCGAGCACGGCGTGCTTCGAGGCGGTGTACTGCGGAGCTTTGATTAGGCCCGTCCAGGATGCTGATCGTATGGTTCGGTGTGAGACGCGTCAAGGACGAAGGGCACGAGTCGCGTACAGACTGAGCCGATAAGAACGATCGCCTTCCACGAGTCAGGAGCACGATTGCGCTTCACGTAGTGCACTCCGAGATGTACGGCTGCGGGAGATCAATTCGAGGGCGACGACGGATATACTATAACACACTGTAGAAGACACCTGTCAGGTTGACGTCCAGGGTCGCGAGTTTTGGCGCGACGGGCTTGCCGTTGACAAGTGTGAGCCTACCGGTACAGATCCCCTTTTCAGCTTCAGTGATACCGGCGTTGGGGATCTAAAGAGGGCCCCAACACATTTGAGGCTGTACAACGCGGCACGGCATAAGAGAATACGAACCACAATATCGACGACCCCATAGCGCTCGAACGCGAGCTCAAAGAGTGCAACTTGGTCATCCCAGTTGACCACGTTACATTTGATCGACGCGGCCTCTCTATGGGTAAGAATAGTCGAGTCAGTTCCCAAAGTCTTCCTACTAGTATGAAAGTTGTAGCACTACTCACCCCCCATCTTTGGTAATACTCGCAATGACAGCTTCCGCCCCAGACACGTTCATGTCTCCAATTACCACTTTGGCACCAACGGCGATAAGCCATAGTGGATCATCATTCTATGAGATCGCGTATGACTTACCCATGCTTTGCGAAAGTCAAAGCCACTTCCTTGCCAATCCCATTCGCGCCTCCTGCGCGACGTTCCCGTATTCTGACCCATGCCATCAAAGAGGATCGCGCCACATACCCGTCAGCACGACGACCTTTCCTTTGGCGCGTTCCGCATACGCAAACAGTTCGTCGTCAGAGACAATGGTGGTCATGGATGGGGTGACAATAGGAAGGAAATGTCGTCAAGGTGTTGAAAAAGGGACACGATAGCAAGTTTGACGTCAGAGCTGTTGCGCGACAACAAATGGTGTTGGCGTGTCCAAGCGCGTCCGCGATTAGTAAGCTTCGGGTCGGTCGACGTTTGTTTGTTGAGTCTTAATTAAGTTACTGTACTCTCTCTCACCATTCAATCCTCCCTCCTCTGGACGACCACGCGGTGTTGGTGATCACGCCGCCCGGCCCAAGTACGTTTCCCCCCCTCTCTTCCTTACTTCTTCCTCATGAGAACCACGCAGCAACGACGACGCCGATCTCAATTAATCATGCTTCAAGTTTCAGTATACACACTCTGGAAGCACCCGACATAATGCCTCTGCCATACAGGACGGCCCTGGACCTGCTATCACTGTGGATGCTGAAGAGGTGGAGAAGCTCACGCCGGAATGTACCGTTCTGCGTGCCTTCCTTACTCTTTTTTTCTGACGATGGTTATTTAGGTGACTACTCGTCTGTGCCGCGCTCCTGCCAGCTCTCCGAACATCCCCCACCGCAATCTCAACTTCGGCGTTCCCGATGGCCACGACTACTTTTTACACGGCACATATGCTCCCTGCGAGACCCTTCTCACGGGAGGCTACCCGTCGTCATCAAGCACTCCGCGTCCAGGTCGCTCTCCGCTTTTCTGCGGTCAGCGGAGAAAGGTTTTCAAGATTCCCGGCCCGACGTGCCGTTTGCTGCGGTGTTTTCGTTCCGATGCCCGAGTAATGCGGATTTTGTTGCGCATCCACTTCATCACACACTTGGGGAGGAAGATGAGCGGAGGAAACGCTCTGAGGGGCGTGAAACGGGGCAGGCGGAAGAAGCGAATGCGGAAAAGACATCACAGTGACGGAGTTGTGGAAGCCAACGTTCGCTGTTCGAAAACCTCGGGCTCGAGTACTGCCATTACATTCCCGACTCCTTCCCTTCACTGATGCTTTCAATCATCAAGGCACAACGGCTTTGTATCCTCTTGCGCAGGTCAAATCCGCATTGCGCAAGTACGACAAGCGCGATATAGTCAACCGCTTCGAGCAGCAATACATCGCAAACAAAGGTACTACGACGGGAACACCTCGTGTATGCACCTCGTGTTAGATAGCCGCCCAAGCGCCGGGATTTTTTCCTCCTCAATTTCTATCCCAGGATGATAAAATTCATTTATGGCCCGCTTTTCGCAAGTGCGATCACAAGAAGCGCCACAAATATAATCATTTATCGATATTTATCCAGTTCCAGTGATGCGACAGCTAAAAGGCCACCCAATCGGAATTTGCCGATAGTGACAGACCTGAATCGATTCTCGGACCGTAGATTGCTCTCTGAATTCGAGCTTCACTCTCGTCGGAAGGGTGAGGCATGGTTACTGCCCTCAAAGTGAATCCTAAGACATCGCGACTGCCAACGCAAGCCTCTAATTCTCCTATCCGTGAACAGACGACTGCCTCCCTGTCCATAGAGCTCCAAGCACCGCAGCGCCGCCTTTTCCCGTTCTCACTCCTGTGGCCGCCAAGGGCGGCGTCTTTGCGGGCCCGGCAGGCCTTAAAGCCCGGCAAAAGGCTCGGGTCTCCGGGCCAGGGTCTGCAAGCCTCTGCCTCTGCTTGTGCTTGCCACGGGCTCCAAGTCTTTCACATGCGCACACCATATGTGGCTGCGATACAAATAACCTCCGACCTCGCACTCCAATGTAGCTCCACCTTACTATACCTTAACTCCTCCGCTTCCTCTCGATGCTAATGTCACAGGTGTGTCTCGCATGGGTGACCGCTTTTCATGAGTATCGTACTTCCCCCGAGGAAAGAGGTAACAGCCATTAGACATATGTAAGGCCGATGCCTTACACAAGCACGCACGACGTCATAGGAATCACCGGTCGATAAAAGGACAGGAACTGAGCCCTATTTAGATTAGTCTTTCCTTCCTGTACATCCATCTACACACACTCTCTCTCTTAATGACACGCGCTGTTCCTGTTTCCGTACAAGCGTGACCCCCCAACTCAGTGTTTTACGGCTTCCCGCCGGTTTTACAACATACAAATATTATATGACCATGTCCGCCGCGAGCCTAACGAAAGTCCACACAGATGGGTGGTGTATCATAGAGAACGCAGCATGCTACGATTATAGCCCCTGCCCAGACGGCAGATCGTTTCAGCATACAAAGAAAAGGAATGGTCAGAGGACTAGCAGTCTAGCACTATCACGCGGCACTTGCAACCACCGCCAAACCTGACTGACACACTCGGCGTGATTGCGCTGTTGTCATCGTCCTTCTCCCAGTCCTCGGTTGTAGCGGCAGGCCCCTGCGCGCGGGCAGTAGACTCACGAGGAAGGACGCGAATACGCGGTTGACGATGGACGCACTCTCCGGTATCGTGCCAAGGTAGCCTGATGCACCTGTGACGCACGTCTCAGCATGTGCTGTACATAGATAAATAGCGCACGCACCCCGCACAAAGTAGAGCTTGGCTCCGTCGTTCGCATTGACGAGCTGCTCTTGCATGTTGAACGCGGCATCTAAAGGGAGTCACTTAGTGAGTGCTGGATCGTCGACCAGGCACGGGTATTGACGTACATGTATGAGAAAAACAGGTTGTACAATCCGCGATAACAAATTTTGGGATGCACTTTCACACTGGTTTCTGTGAGGGAAGAGCGGAAAAGCTGGCACGACAAGGTTCATTGCCGTACAAGCACATTCTCGCTTCCAGGCGCAAGGAGTCCCGAGAGCATTGGACGGGTGAGTGAAGGAGTGCGGACGCAAGGAAGGTGGCATGGAGGTACAGAAATCTGGTTGTATGTCAGATGGTAAGTGGCTTGAGACAGTTTTGTCATGTGTGGAAAAATGTTATGTCTATGCTGTGAGTGTTGGAACGTCGTTCGAATTGAGCTGAACTGCTAAAACGCCAAGTGGTGAGTGAGACCGGGCCGCCGGGGCCGGGCATGCCACAACCACGTCTTGGCCTCTTCGCATCTCTGTCAAGGGTCCTTCTGAACACCCATGAACGCCCGGGGTGCGGCACTGTCTATTGTTGCTTTGCCTGTGGAGATCATTGTCCGAGTATTTGACATTTGCAACGCCCGAACTCTCGTGAGGTGTCTTCGAGTGCAGTTACCCACATGTTTATTTTTCTTCCGGCAACTTATCATGCAATCATTTGGGTCGTTTCACAGGTCTGTCATCGTATACACGATGTCATTTTCAACTCGGTCGCGTTGCAATACAAGATCGAGTTGTTTGCCCAGGGAATGCACGACAATACCCAAATCCAGGATGGTGCCAACATGGCCGATCGCCTGTCTATGCTCACCGCATATGGAGACGCCTTGAAGGAGCTTGCATGGACTAACTACGAGACGATCGATCTCACAAATACCCAGATCCGTGGTCGTCGCTACATGTCTGACGGCATACTTGTGATTCAAAAAGAACGACCTTCCAGAGAAAACATGGCCAATGGTACCTGGCTGGATGTTTATCAGCTGCCCTCCGCACTGCGGGGTGTGCCAGCGCGGCGATGGACACTCGAGTTTGAGTTTTCCGTGGTATTCTTCATGCTCGATGCTGCCAGCGATCTGCTCGTATTAGGTGAATACGATAGAGAGTGAGTTGCCCCACATGCTGACTGAGATTGAACACTCCTTACCGCTAGTTTTTTTATAGGCGTAGGCGTTATCACATTCACCTGCGCTGCCTTTCCACCGGCGATGTACATTCACGTTCCCGGTCCAATGGGTTGAACATGCCTGAAGACTTGAGCCCTGAGTTCAACGGTTACGACTGCAAGGTCTACGCGGACTATCTCGCGCTTCCAATGCATCACTTCGGGCAGTTCATATGCGTGTGGAATTGGTGTACTGGGGCTTTGCTTTTTCAGTTAGTGCGTGTCCTGGTTCCCTCACCCTCCTCTGTGTCCCTGTCCGGTAGCGCCTCACCTCCAAAACCAGAGAATCAAGTCACACTGTGCGTATTGCTTCCTGGACGAATCGCACCTGGTCTTGGCCACATGGAGCTATGAACTTTCAAGTTGGATGGACAGTGAACATGTGAAAAAGCTGCTCATTTATTCCCTCTCTGAATCCCTCCGCGACCCTGTCAACTTGCTCACCCCTCACCTTGAGTTCATCTTCGACCTCCCGTCCATCATACTCCAAAGTCCGCACGAGGTCTCTTCGTCATTGTCATGCTGTCGCTGTGACGTCCCAAGCCACGCTCTGCCGGTCGGACACTTCTACTCGGGCGTGGAGGACGCGGTGCTTAGCTTTTCCGTCCCTCGCAATGTCCGCTTCCGAGATTATAGACCTGATGCTTTCGAGATGCACATCCCCGCACGATTCCTCCTGAATCACGATTTGGCACCACCGGGAACTAGGACGGATGTCACGGCACCTCCGGTGCCATTGCACATGTGGGGAGACAAGGTGTGCGTCAACTTGCGTACCCGAATGCTGGACGCGTCTTTGAATGGCCTCCCCTCAACCTTTGCCGGGCGAAGTGTCATGTTCAAGACACGTCAACGGCCCTGGCCGCCGCAGCGTCCACATTCGTCCTCTTCCACAGCGCCTGACGTGGCCACTATCATGGTGGGTCAGGAACCTTCCACGGTCAACGTCCTTGCGATGGCGGACCACCATCCACGGCGCGTTGCACGGGCACTCGCACGTAACGACGCGCACATCACGTTTGGCCTGACACTAAAGCCGCCCTTCAGTGTGGACGATATGGTCGCAGAAGAGATAGAGGCCGGAAGAAGAGAGCGCAGTGCTCGACGGGGGGAGAACCAAGCGCCGTACATTCGCACCGAGGCGGTGCTGCCAGATGAACTGCAGGGCAGATTTGACGATGAGCATTCTTTCTATGCGGCCATGTGCGGTGATGCCGTGGTCGTCTTTCAGGCAAGCACCGCGTGCAGCCCGGTCAGCGGTATGGACTAGCTGATTTCGCTCTTTCTAGGATTGGACAGCTCCGACATGGGAAGATGATGCATACACTAAGACAGAAAAGATCTACATTTTCACGTTTTGATATCTGGATCAGTGTCCGAAAGAGCCCTTCCGGCAACCCTGCCAGCATTAACTGTGGATGCCTTCAGGCACAGGCAGGGAAAACCTTTCCGAGCTTCCGAAACTGTTGCCCCTGCTCGGCCCTGGCGGCAGAGACAGAAGGGCCAAATGGTGACCTTTAATATTACTGATGCACTCGTAGAAGCTGTAGCCAGTGGACCTGCTGTAGGATAGATCAGGAATGTATTAAATAAGAGTGTGCGTGCCCTGCATAACCAGACCATGAATGAATGAGCCTCTCAGTCTTTGCATACAATAAAGAGGCGGCAGAGGTTGAGGCACTTATACATTTGAGACAGAAGGATCAATAATGTTTTCATTGAAATATGCGCAAGGTACGACTGGTCTTGCCTTAGAGGCTTCACCAGTGACAAAGGACAGTTTTTTAAAAAAAAATTGTAGTGAGCGTTGGAATGTAGTGCCAGAGTGCCATAAATGGGACCGGGCGAGAGCGGTTCCGCTCGTCCTGTGTACAATTTTATCCAAAGTTCAACGTTCAACTTTGATCCACATCCCGCCTTCAAATTTCTACCAGCTGCCAATCTCATTTTACCATATCATCACGGTAAGCGAATCATTCGCCGTCTCGGACTGCTTCTTACTTAACTCTATTGTGTTGTGGAAGTCTATTCCTTATGTCGCCATGCGTCGTCGCCTGATGCGCGAGTTGAAAGAACTTAGGACGAGCCCCCCGGAAGGGATTCGCGTACAGTTGAGCGAGGAGAGCGTGTTGGACGTCGTAGGGATCGTCGAGGGCCCAGGTGCGTCCCGTTGGGTCGAGTTTTTGGGAACTGGCCAGTCATGACGCGTTTTGTTTGGCAGAGGGAGGGAACAACATATGAAG
>WNFR01007679.1_pt1 | contig 10956 bp, 13 predicted proteins | sample 5400221 | NCBI WGS metagenome assembly WNFR01 (sample SAMN13153357, study PRJNA577476) | soil metagenome | isolation source: 40 cm soil under Madrone tree | place: USA:California | collected 2016-06-14 | reverse complement strand
GCCCTTGCGGACCTGGCGGATCGTAATCTCAGCCTCGGTCGGTACGTCCTCGACCAGAAGAATGCGAACCGGGTCACGATCAGCACCAGACTTGGTGCGATCGTTCGGTTGCACCACCACTGGATCGTAAGTTGGATGCTCCTGCTCGGCCATCGTCGGACACTCCTTGTGCATTGAAGGCTCCTTAGCATCACCGCGGCTCGGCACATCGAGAACGCCTGCCCAACCTAACATGCCGTCTGCAACGAGCTTGTGAACTGTATGTCTCCTTGGGGGAAAATGTGTGACACAGCGCACACATGCGACCTCATCCAGCTCGTTCCGTAAGCCGGCTCAACCGATACCCAACAGCCGTCATAATCGTTGGCCCAATGAAGCCAAGGGCTAGCGTACTCGACGATTTGCGCAAATATGTCTAGTGTGTAACCATATACACACTAGACTGGGTTTCACCAGGAGTATCGCCGCAATGAGCAAACGCATCAATGTAATGATTGACGAGGATACCTGGGGGTTCCTTGGCAGGGTTCCGGCCGGCGAGCGCAGCCGTGCCATCAATGAGGCGTTACGCGCCTGGGCCATGCGGCGCCGACGCAGCGACGCGGTGCGTGAAATGGAGGCCGTGCGCGCGCAACTGCCGAAAATTAGCACGGACGAACTGACGAGGTGGATCCGAGAAGACCGGGAGCGCGGCCACTAATGCAAACGCCATTGGTGGTGCCTGATGCATCCGTCTTGCTCAAGTGGGTGCTGCCATCGGATGACGAACCGGACGCGGACAAGGCGCTACTCCTTCGCGCTGCGATCCTGGATGAAACGGTGCGCGCACTCCTTCCGGCGCTATGGCTTTACGAAGTTGGTAATACGGTTGCACGACGCTTTCCGACGCATGCTTCGGATTCGCTGTCTGCGCTGATGAAGTTTGGGCTTGATGAGGCGCTGCCGTCGCCCCCTTGGCTCGCAAAAACCCTGGAACTGACCAGCCGCTATGCGGTGTCGTTTTACGACTCCGCCTATCACGCGCTCGCGCTCATACACAACGGGTTGTTTGTCACGGCCGATACTCGGTATGTCAACCGGGTTACAGAGTCGGGGTCCGTCATTGCACTCAGCGATTGGCAGCCGCCTCGCACGCCATCATCGCGTCGTCGCAGTAGCTAGAAGGGTAGTCGACAGAGTTGACTTGGAGGATAAAAGGTAGTACGATTTATAGCATGAATACAAGGTCACTATCTGCAACACAGCTTGCCGCGCTTTCAGCGCTCATTGCGACGCCTGCCAGCAAGGCAAAAGCATCGATCACACTTTCAGGCAATCTTCTGAAGGTCATCGATTCGTTGGCGGGCGCGGCTCAACGGTCCGCATGGATTGAGCGCGCTGTTCAAAGCTACGCGGCACGCCAGCTGAAGGAGCGGCGCCGAGAGCGGGAGCTAGTGCTCTTGAATAGACACGCAGATGCATTGAACGCCGAAGGCGACGATAGTGCGACGTACCAGGCAAACTGGACCGCGGAGTAAGCCGTCATGCCCTCGGGCTTGCGCCGCGGCGAGATTTATCGTGTTCGTCAGCCCCAACACGGCGACCCAAAAAGGTCGCGCTGCTTCGCCGTGGTGAGCCGCCAGGATCTGCTGGATTCAAAGGCCAATCGCGTTCTGTGCGCGCCAATCAATACGTCCGGCGTCGGCCTGTCGACCGAAGTGCAAGTCGGGAGCGATGAAGGCTTGAAGCACGATTCAGTCATCAATTGCGACCAAATCACACGCCTTGAGAAAAGCATGCTCACCGACTATATCGGTGCGCTGTCACTGGCAAAGCTGAAGCAACTGCGCAGCGCGTTGGTTGTGGCCTTTGACATAGATGATGATCTGGACGCTGATATTCCTGACCTGACGTGATATCCGCCATTACTGGCAAGCACCTATCCCACGCAATATCGATATGCTTGACCAATGCGCTCTAATTAGGAGAATCTTTGCGAATGCTCAAGATTGAACAAAACGACAGTGCGCTCAAGCAATCTGATCCAGATCAACAACCGATCCAACGTGTCATCGGGCGGCGTGTCTCACCGCCGTTGGGGCGGTTTCCAAGCGCCGCGATCCGAGCGGCTATGGACGCCAATCTGATTTACCGCACACGCGTGCCCAAGGGCATCTTTGTTTATCAAAATCACGAGGAAATGACACGCGATCGCGAACTCTGGACGCTCGAGGCGATGCTCGCCAGACAGAGTGAACGTGGCTGATTACACACGTCCTGCCACCTGGCAGGATTTGAAGTCCCTCGTCAAATATCTTGATGACGCAAACGTTGAATACGCCTTGGTCGGCGGTTATGCCATCGCCGCTCATGGATTCAATCGCGCCTCGGAAGACATCGATATTCTGGTCAACCCTTCGGTGGAGAATGCGCGCCGCTGGATATTTGCCCTCAGTCATTTGCCTGACCATGCCACACAGGAACTCGCTGCGAATCCCGACGTATTCGCGGACGACAAACGTTACGCACTGCGCGTCAATGACGAGTTCACCGTCGATGTGATGCCTTCGATCGCCGGCCACTCCTGGAACGAAATGCAGCCCTATATCGAGACGATCGATTTCGAAGGAATCAATTTAAAGCTCCTGAACCTCGAAGGTTTGCTAATGACCAAGCAGGGCGTACGGCCCAAAGATCAAATGGATGCAGCGGTGTTGCGACGGGCGCTCGTTGCATTGGGAAAGTCAAAACTACTTTGACCGCAGGAGGCGGCGTATGCGCGCACCTTTGTCGACGGATTGAATAGCGCGACAGAATTACGCAATTTAGGACACCATTAACCAGATTGCTGACCAATACCGCGGCAGTCCCCGATTGATCCGTGAGTAATAACGGACCGTGAAGAGCAACGGGAACCAGCGGGTTGTAGATCTGTTGAAACAAGCCGGCATCCATAAATTGATGCAACGGCTAAACCTACCATTGAGGCCGTAGGCTGTAGTGGTGAATATCTGGTGGAAACGCCTAGAAACGCAACAGACCCAAACATGCCATCCCTTCGTATAATGTATATTATGTTAAGTTATGGTTACGGCGACTCCTGCGACGCCGCGTGCTCAATTGTTCCGCCGTCAATGTGACCGCGTCCTCTTCCAACATCCTCGGTCAGCGAAACTTCTCATCGCTCTCGATCTTCTTCCACCACACACAAAAGCCGTTGCGATCCCAACCCAAAATCTTCAGCGCGTCATAGCGACGTCCGACGAACACATACAGCGCCTCGGGCGCGAACGGATCGTGCTGCATCCCTTCGCGCACCAGCGCCGCCAGACCGTTGCGGCCCTTCCTCATGTCGATCGGTTGCCGGTGCAAGTACACACCTTCACCTCCCCCACAGGGCGCATCATCGCGCCTCTCCCGACATGAATGCCGACAGCCACGAGACTTCCGGATAACCCGCGCACTCGATCGTCCAACCCGATGGATGGTGAATCCGACACCCCGTCGGCGCTGCTGTCGCCGTCAACGTCGCTGCGGCCGGGGCAACCCGTACCGGCGCAAACCCCACCACTGCCTTGGGATGTTGCACCCGGCGACGCTCACTGATCACCCCTTTGCGGACCAAGACCCGCTTGACCCATGCCCACTGGTGCAGGCTCAGTTCCTTCTCCCGGCAGTACCGTGAAAAGCTCACCCCCAGTCGACTGGCCTGCTCCAAGTGGCCCAAGCACGCTCGCTCACGTTCATTCAGCGCTTCCAGGGTCCACTTCGGCATCGCACCCCCCACCTCAGCAGTAACAGCGCCGCGGTGGAAAGCTTCGCCCGGTCAGGTCATGGCGGGGAATACGGGCTTGCTGAAGTGCTTACTCAAAAATGAGGGGACCCCGTATGCGGCCACGGTGCACGCCGACGGCCCCGCGCCGATCAAAATTGGTGCGCCCGTCGGCGGGCATGCACTCTGTTGGCATGTGCTCTCTCCTTCCCGGACTGGCGCGAGGGTACGAAGCTGCCGCCTTGATTGCGGCCGCCCTTCATGTGATAAGTGATCTACTGTGGGCTCGTTTCACCCACGGACCCAATCGGGAAGGTTTCTTCACTATCGAGGTAGGGATGGAAAACGATTCTGTCGTGGCTTCTCCAAGTCGACGTGATCTGTTGCGCATGATCGGCGTGACGGCCGGAAGTACCGCCATGTACCAGGCCATGAGCAGCCTCGGCTTTGCTGCGGAGTCCCCTTATCGCGGTCCCGTCGATTTGCAAGGCACACCCAAGGGTGCCTCAGTGCTGATACTCGGAGCGGGCATGGCCGGGATGAGCGCGGCCTTCGAGCTCCGCAACGCCGGCTACCAGGTGCAGGTATTGGAATTCAACGGCCGTGCAGGCGGGCGCAATTGGAGTCTGCGCGGCGGCGACAGCTATACGGAGCTTGGCGGACTCACCCAGCAGTGCCAATTCGACAAAGGCCTGTACATCAATCCCGGTCCATGGCGAATCCCCTATCACCACCGAGGCATGCTCAGCTACTGCAAGCGGCTCGGGGTGCCGCTCGAGCCGTTCCTGCAGGTGAACTACAACGCGTATCTTCATAGCAGCCGAGCGTTCGGCGGCAAGCCGCAGCGCTATCGGGAAATCAAGGCCGATTACCAAGGGCATGTGGCCGAGCTCCTGTCCAAAGCCGCGCGCCAGAACGCCCTCGACGCGTCGGTCAGCAAAGAAGATCAGGAAAAACTGCTCGAATCGCTTCGAGATTGGGGAGCGCTCGACAAGACCAACGCCTACGTCTCTAGCAACGCGGGCAGCGATCGGCGCGGCTATCAGAAGGAGCCCGGCGGCGGTTTGAGCGCCCGCCCGATTCCTTCCAAGCCCATTGCCCTCGCCGACATATTGGACTCGAGGCTGTGGCAGGGCGTATCGGCCGGCGATATGTTCGACATGCAGACGGCTTTGTTCCAGCCCGTGGGCGGCATGGGGCGGGTTGGCGAGGCGTTCGGCCGTGAGCTCGGGCCGTTGATTCGCTACAACGCCAAGGTCACGGACATCCACCAAGACAATCAGGGCGTGAGCGTTGCGTACGAGGACACCCGCTCACCCGGCACCAAGCTCAAAGCCAGGGCGGATTGGTGCCTGTGCACGATTCCGCTGCCCATCCTCGCGCAGATACCCATGAATGTCGGACCGGCAATGGCTGCTGCGATCTCAGCGGTGCCGTACGCCTCGGCAGTCAAGGTGGGCCTGCAGTTCAAACGCCGCTTCTGGGAGGAAGACGAGCATATCTATGGCGGGGTCACCTACACCGATTTGCCCATCAGCAATATCGGCTACCCGAACACCGGATTTCACGGCGGCGGCAAGGGCGTGCTCTTGGGCGCGTATATCTGGGGCATGAATGCCATGGAATTCACCGCCATGACGCCGGATGAGCGCGTGCGCAAGGCATTGGAATACGGAAGCCAGATTCATCCCCAATACCCGCAAGAGTTCGACAACGGTGTGGCCGTGGCCTGGCATCGCTCGCCCTTCACCATGGGCTGCTTCGGCATGTGGACCGACCAAACTCGTGCCAAGCATTATGACGATTTGTGCGGGATCGACGGACGCATTGCGCTGGCGGGCGAACATGCCTCCTTCATAGGAGGCTGGCAGGAAGGGGCAGTCACGTCGGCCCTGGATGCCATCGGCCGGCTGCATGAGCGCGCCGTGGCGCAGGGAGCAAAGGCATGAACGCCCTATTCCATCGCGCACTATCCCATCGCCTCAAGATGCAACGCCTAGCGGCGCTGTTGGTGGCCGCCGGCGCAGCAGCAGGCGCCCATGCAGATAATTCTGGGTTCAACTCGCGCGCCAACGTCGGCAACACCGGCGGGGCGGACATCTACGGACGTATTTGTCAGGGCTGCCACATGGCCCAGGCCCAAGGCGCGGTCGGCGCCGGTCATTATCCCAAGCTGGCCGGCGATCCCGCGCTGGTCTCCTGGCAATACGTGGCGTTGACCGTGCTCAACGGCAAAAACGGCATGCCGGCTTTCGGCTTGCCGGCGGATCAATTTATTTTCGGCGCCGTCCACTTGAGCGATGCTCAAGTCGCCGACGTGGTCAATTATGTGCGCAGCCATTTCGGCAACAAATGGAAGGGCAGCGTGACCGCCGATCAAGTAGCGGCGCTGCCCCATCCCGCTCCCGCTGCCGCTCCTTGATGGCGAAATGCATGGGCGCGGCTACGGAATGGCGCTGCCGCTGAGGCGAGATCGAGTCTCGCAATAACGAGCGGAGACTGTCATTTACCGCACGGTCTTGGCGCGCGGGGCTCCTATCATGCACTGTCCGAAGTCGCCCCGGCGACTCTCTTCGCTGCGATTGTTGCACTAAATCCGCAATCTCCAATGCTAGAGATATTTTGAGATTTCGAGTGTAAGCCTTTAAAGAAATTACATAAAAAGAACGATGATTTCTCAAGGCAAAGGCGGTTGCCGTTCAAATGAGACAGATTTGCATCACTTGGCCCACTAATTGCAATCCATCTGAAATCTTGCGGCAGCGGCGGCAGCGATCTGTCACCGGTGACGCGGAGTTCGAATGGGTTCACGCAAATTTAGGAGACCGGTTAATGGAAATGAACTCGAGCAAGACGCAGCAACTCACCATACGACTTGCGATCGCGTTGATCTGTGCAAGCGCGGCCGCAACGCATTCGTCAGCCGTTCTGGCTGATACCGCCGCGCGCAATGCGGCGGCGGCCGACACCAGTGGTGAACTGGAAGAGGTCATCGTAACGGGGACCCGGCAGGCCGGGCAGAAGGCTGCCGACAGCCCGGCTCCGATACAGATTCTGAGCTCCGACGCCTTGCAGAAGGCCTCCGGTAATCCTGACCTCATGTCGACCCTGGCGCAGATCGTGCCCTCGCTGACGATGCAGTCCTTCGGCTTCGACATGGCGGGCCAGACCCTGCAGGCCAAGTTGCGCGGCCTCAGCCCCAATCATGTGCTGGTCTTGGTCAATGGTAAGAGGCGGCACACTACGGCCAATCTTGCGGTCGATACCGGTTCGGTTTACCAGGGCGGCGCCGGCGTCGACCTGAATTTCATTCCCTTGGATGCCATCGACCACATCGAAGTACTCACGGACGGAGCGGCCGCGCAGTACGGTACCGATGCAATTGCCGGCGTCATCAATATCATCTTGAAGAAGAATACCTCGGGCGGCATCGCCAGCGCGACCTACGGCCAGTATGCAAACGGCGGCGGCAAAACCGAGGACGTCAGCGGCAACGCGGGATTCGAGCCTGCGGACGGTGGTTATTTCAGTTTGACCGGCCAATATCATAACCACGGGCATAGCAACGTGGGCGCCATCGACGAACGAGTGATCAATCCGGCGAATACTGCACTTAAAAATCCTGACGGTTCGTACAATTATCCAAAGTCCAATCTAACCAACGTTCCAGGGTATCCGTATCTGAACCGCATTTCAGGCGATGGGCAACAGCAATCGAAACAGTTGCTGGTCAACACGGGGTTCGATTTCACGAACGGCACTGAGATCTATTCCACGATCACCTATGCCCACAAAGACGCCGCATCTTACGAGAACTACCGGCTGCCGAATAAGGCGGACTATACAAGCGCTCTAACGGGCCAGACCGTTTATGCTCTGCCGTTCGGCTTCAATCCTCAAGAAGCCAGCTATGAAAACGATTATCAGTTGAACCTCGGTATCAAGGGCGCTATCGCCTCCTGGAATTGGGATCTGAGTTCGGGATATGGCGGAGACAAAGTGTCCGTCTCTACCATCGACTCGTACAACACGGGCTACGCCCAGAACGTCGGCTTTCCCAGCCCCACCAATTTTTATGACGGCTATTTGCAAGCGACGCAATGGACAACGACGGCGGACATCAACAAGGACTTCGATGTCGGATTCGCGGGACCTTTAAACGTGGCCTTCGGCGGAGAGTACCGTAGGGAGACTTATACCATCGGTAACGGCAGTACGATCTCCTGGGAGGACGGCGGCGCGTCGTCGTTCCCCGGCTGGACGCCGAGCAACGCAGGCACCAACAGCCGGAAGAACTATGCCGGATATATAGATCTTGCTGCGAAACCCATAGAAGGCTTGCGCATCGACGCCGCCGGACGCTATGAGCACTACAGTGATTTCGGCAGCGCGAAGGTCGGCAAGCTAACGGCGCGATACGACTTCACGCCGGAATTCGCCCTGCGCGGTACCGTCAGCAACGGCTTTAGGGCGCCGACATTGGCCGAAGAATATTACTCGGCGGTCAACGTCGGACCGACGACCGCCTTCGCGCAATTGGCGCCCAATTCGCCGGCGGCAGCGCTGCTCGGGCTCGGTAACGGATTGCAGCCCGAGCATTCGGTCAACCTCAGCCTGGGCGCGGTGTGGCGTCCCACACCAGGAATGAATGCAACTCTCGATGTGTACCAAATAACGATCACGAACCGCATTGTCGGCAGCGGACAAATCATCGGACAGAAAGGCAAGACCACGGTATCGGGCCCGGTCAACGACGCAATCGCGGCGAGCGGCGCTCCGATAGATCCGCAGGTTCTGGCAAGCGGTACCACCGGCATCAACATTTTCGCGAACGGTATCGATACACGGACGAGGGGCGCTGATTTGGTGTTCGACTTTCCCATCGACTATGCCTTCGGCAAGGTTGATTGGTCGATCGGAGCCACGTACAACGATACGACTATCACCAAGTATGCAAGCACACCTGCGTTACTGGCCGGCGGAAGTCCGCCGACAAACGAGCTATATGATCCGCAGGCATATTCCGATCTGACGACGGCAAACCCGAAATATGTGGTCAACCTGGGTGCGTTGTGGACCACGGGAAAACTCGCCATCAACCTGGTGGAGAAGATCTACGGGCCTTCGTCCGAATATGAGAACGACGATGGCGACAATGGCGGCACGGGAGCGGGCACTTTCCCGGCTTGCACCCCTAAGGGCGGTACCTTCATTTGCCCGGGCGGCTATGACTACTTCCAGTCGAAAATCGGTGTAACGGCGATCACGAATCTCGATTTGAGCTATCAAATGAAGGAGCATGTGAAGTTCAGCATCGGGGCCCTCAACTTGTTCAACAAGTTCCCCGGAAGGCTGAATGCCCTGCAGCAAGCCCACGAGGATAGCTTCGCGTACGGCGACAACGCGGGCGTGACGCAATACCCAGGCTTCTCGCCGTTCGGCATCAACGGCGGCTTCTACTACGCAAAGGCGACGATCACGTTCTAAGCCTGGGATCTCTCGAGTCTACGTCTACGAGACAGGGCGGCGGCGATCAGGGCTGCCGCCCACTTTTTTTCGGGCGTCGCTGTTCTATAATCGACGAACGCTCGGGGTCACACACACAAGGGGATTGGAAATGCTGAAGATCGAACGTCGACGCGGCGTGATGCTCGCCTTAGGGTTCTTCGCCACCGCGGTCACTTGCGTTGCCGTGGGAGCCGAAGATATCGTGCGTACTCCCCTGCCCGATGGCAATCCTTTTCCGATTTCCGCTGCCGTCACCGTCCGCGCCGGCGTCGACACGGTCTACGTCAGCGGAGCATTGCCGTCCGCCATCAACAAGGATGCGCCGAAAGGCACGCCGCCGGTCTACGGCGATATGGAAACCCAGACCGTCAGCGTGCTCACACAGATCAAAGGCACGCTTGCCAAGCTCGGACTCGGGATGGGCGACATCGTCAAGATGACGGTATTCATGGCGGCCGACCCGGCGAATGACAATAAGCTGAATTTTCCCGGACTGATGGCTGGCTACAGCCAGTTCTTCGGCACCAAGGAACAGCCGAACAAGCCTGCGCGCAGCGCGGTCCAAGTCGCTGCGTTGGTTGCGCCGGGCGCCTTGCTGGAAATCGAAGTCATCGCGGCGAAGCGGCGCTGACGCGCCTGCTCAATCGTGGGGCGGGAACCGCGATGGCCGGCGCTGCCTTCGCGGTTGCCACCCAGTAGGTACGCTTCACTGGTAACCGGCGGTTGGCGGGTTACTCGTGCGCCCCGCTCAGCACGCCCGATTCAGGAGGATTTGCCCTTCTGAAGGGAAACGGATTCCAGCTTTTCGACGTCCGCCAGATCCTGTGTACGCGCGCTGGCGCGCTTGTTGGCAATCAGATCTTCCAGTGAAATCACCGGAACTTCTATGCCTTCTATGGAAATGATTGTCTTGTTTGCGTAGGCTTGTTCGAACTTAACGCCGCTAATGTTGGTTATGATGTCGATGCGTCGTGGGCTATTACCGATTTGAAACACAACGCCTTCAGACGAGAGATCTGCTTCGGATATGTCGTGGAGGGGAGTGCCGAATTTGGTCAAAGCGCGCATTAAATTCGCTGCATTCTCCGGCGTCGCCCAAACAAAAAAGTCGATGTCCTTGGTCGCGCGGGGGAATCCATGCACAGCAACAGCATAAGCACCCACCAGAAGAAATCTAACGTTTTCCTCTAACAAGCACTGCAACATCTCTTTGTAATCTTTGTTCAGCATTTATGCCTTGAAAGAAAAGCCAGACTTCCTGGGTCAGATCCCAAACCTGCGAAAGGCGTTCCTCGGGACGGCCCGGCATATAACCACTGTCATCTGCTGCGGCGTGCGATCGGTAAATACGTACATGCTGTCGATCAAGGGGAGGCATAGCACAAATCCCAATGGATCATTCACTCAATAATGATAATTATACACATATAAGTACATGATTGAAATGACTATTTTCCTCCGTCTCGGCTTCTAACCTCGAAGGGTTTCCGCCGGCGCGACCGCGCGCGCCGTTACTTGCCCTCAGCACTCAACATCCCCGCGATCGGCAACGCGGGCCTGTAAGACCATCTGCGTATTTTTAATTGCCGGATGTGCGGCTATGCACTCCATCATCCACTTTCCGAGTCCTCTGCTCCGATATTGTGGCTCCACGACGATGTCTGCAATCCAAGAAAACACCGTGTAATCGGTAACCG
>WNFR01015728.1_pt1 | contig 10957 bp, 9 predicted proteins | sample 5400221 | NCBI WGS metagenome assembly WNFR01 (sample SAMN13153357, study PRJNA577476) | soil metagenome | isolation source: 40 cm soil under Madrone tree | place: USA:California | collected 2016-06-14 | reverse complement strand
TGAAACCGCAGCCCACCCCGTACGACCTCGGCTACCGCATGCCTGCCGAATGGGAGCGCCATCAGGCCACATGGCTGGCATGGCCGCACAACCGCACCGACTGGCCGGAAAAATTCGACGCGATTCTCTGGGTGTTCGCCGACATCGTTCGCCATTTAGCTCGGGTGGAAGATGTAAATCTCATTGTCGGAAATAAAAATGAGAAGAAGCAGGCGCGCAAGATCCTCGGCGACAGCCAGGGTGATCTGAAGAGAATCAGATTCCACGTCTGGCCGACGAATCGGATATGGACGCGCGACTCGGGTCCAATTTTTGTTCGCCGCAGTTCGGGGCCACACCCCGGCGCCCTCATCAACTGGCGCTTCAATGCCTGGGCCAAATACCCGGACTGCAAGCAAGATAACGAATTACCGGGGCGAATCGCTAAGAAACTCAGGCTGCCGCAATTCAGGCCCATGATCAAGCGCAGCGCCAAGCCTTATCACGTTGTCCTGGAGGGCGGTAGTATTGATGTGAACGGCGCTGGACTCATGCTCACCACGGAAGAATGTCTTTTGAGCAAGGTCCAGCAACGCAATCCCGGGCTTTCACGCCGGGATCTCGAAAGCTTATTTCATGACTATCTGGGCATCGAAAAAGTGATCTGGCTGGGCCGCGGCATTGTTGGCGACGACACTCACGGTCACGTGGACGACATTTCCCGATTTATCTCCACAGACACTGTTCTGACTGCCGTGGAAAGGAACCGCGCTGATGCGAACCATGCTCCTCTGCAGGAAAATCTCAAGCGCCTAAAGTCAGCGACTGATTTGCACGGGCGCAAGCTTCAGGTGATTGAGCTTCCGCTTCCCCGCCCTGTTATCTTTCGCGGACAACGCCTGCCTGCCAGTTACGCTAATTTTTACATCGCAAACGAGCTGGTTCTGGTTCCAACCTTCAACGATCCCAATGATCGTGTTGCGCTCAACATTCTGGCTGAGCTTTTTCGCGAAAGAGAGATTGTTGGAATCCACAGTGGCGATTTCATTTGGGGACTCGGCGCCATGCACTGCATGACCCAGCAGCAGCCGGCATAGTCACGACACAAAAAATGCCCGGCGGCTTGCGCCCGCCGGGCAGTCTTACTTCTCAGTCGTCGGTGGATGTTTATTTCTTGCGGGCGATCAGGCCAGAGACCAGCGATCCGAGGCCAAGCAATCCCAACAAGGGCAGCGGGGAGGCAGTTTGCGGAAGCTTCTGCGCGTTAGCGCTCTGGTCAGCGTTGCCTGCGTTGCTGGCATTCTGATCAGCAGACGCGCTGGGAGCTGCTGCATTCTGGTCGGTGCTGCTGGGGGTTGCACTGGTGCTCGGAGTAGTTGCGGACGATGGGTTCTGGCTAGAAGTTGCTGAGCTCGTGCTGCTGCTCGGTGTCTGAGTTTGGTCTGCCGCGCTCGGACTGCTCGCGCTTGAACTCGGAGCTTCTGCGCTTGGAGTAGAGCTGGCGCTGCTCGCTGAACTTGCAGAGCTGCTCGGAGCCGCTGCCGCACTCTGGTTGCTCGTGTCTGAACTAGGCGTAGAGCTGGAACTCGGACTGGTGGAGGACGCACTGCTCGGGCTCGCCGAACTGGCGCCTGCCGCTGCTCCGCTGGTTGCGTCCGGCATTCCAGACGAAGCCTGGCTCGTGCTGCACGTATCGGAAATCATGTTCACCGATTTCACGGTCAGCGACGAGCTGTCACTTCCCCGTGTTCCATGCACTTCCACCTGATGTCCGTCATGCGGCTTCAAAGTGGAATCATCGCCGTTCAGAGTTATGTTTTGGCCGTTCGAAGACAGCATCCAATTCCCGCCAGACTGTTTCAGACAGCCGCGCACTACTGTGTCCTGGGAATTACTGGACGATGTGCTGGTTTGGCTGCTCTGGTCCGAGCTGGAAGTGCTGGGTTGCTGGCTGGGCGTCTGCTGACTGGGTTGAGTACTCGGTGTACTGCTGCTCTGACTACCACTGCTGCTGCTGCCGCTCTGCGCGAATGCCAGGCCGGTTGCCAGCATCAATGACAATACCAATTTCTTATTCATGTGTTGCTCCTTCGAAGTTTTCACTGCCCGTCGGGCGAACTCGGCCCCTCACACGAGTGAGTCGCAGAGGGACAGACGTCATGACCTTTGTTTAGAGATTAGTAAACAGTGGCGGGTTGACTCGGGGAAAAACATTATCCAGAGCGGCAGCCGCTGATAGAATCAGGCGACACTCGGAATTGGAGCTGGGATCTGCTGCTCGGGCGCAAAAGGCACATTTTATGGGGCTTACGAACGATACAGAATGGATGGAACTCGCCCTGGAGCAGGCCGCACTGGCCGCTCAGATGGGCGAAGTGCCTGTTGGCGCTTTAGTAATCAAAGATGGCGAGATCGCCGGACGCGGGCACAACCGCAACCTGCTCGATCACGACCCCACGGCCCACGCGGAAATTGTTGCCCTGCGCCAGGCCGCGGCACGACTGGGAAACCACCGGCTGGGGGGCTGCGACATCTTTGTTACAATTGAGCCATGCGCCATGTGCGCCGGCGCCATGATTCACGCTCGTTTGGCGCGTCTGGTATATGGCGCCAGCGACCTCAAAGCCGGAGCTGCCGGGTCCGTGCTCCAGGTCATTAACCATCCCGAATTGAATCACCGGATGGAAGTGGTTTCAGGCGTCCTGGCGGACAGGTGCTCTGAAATCCTGCAAAGTTTTTTCAAACAGAGACGGAGCTGACCTGCTCCTGACAATTCAACAGCGCTCCTGCTGAAAGCCACGCTGCCAGGGAGTGCTGCGGAGAGATGGCCGAGTGGTTGAAGGCGCTCGGTATCGGGGGTTCGAATCCCTCTCTCTCCGCCAGAATTCCATTCCTTATCCTTCGAACTGGTGCTCAGCGCTTCTGCTCGCGACCCACTACACCGCGAAACACCCTCAAGCCAGACGGTCTCAGCCTGACCTGTCCCTCCGAAATCCAGATCTGTGGAAGCAACTGACTTGGAGCAAGGCCTCCTAAAGCTAAAGATTTATCCCGAATTGCCGAAATACCTACTTGGGGGTTTTCTAAGGATGAGGATATTGCTCCAGAGCAGATTCCAGAAGCGGGTCATTTGGGCCGTGCTCCTTTTGTTCGCGGCACATGTGGGTACTGCGTGGCTGCGACCGATCCTAAAAGACCAAGGCCTGATTTCGAATATTGTAATGCTGTTGGCGTGTCTGCTCGCGCTGGTCGCGTGTTATCACGCCTCGCGACGCTCCACCAGTCTGGGCACAAAATTCTGGCTGTTGATCATGGCTTGGCTCGCCCTTTGGGCAACCGGACAAACAATATGGATTTATTGCGAAAATTTTCTTCACCGGTCGATCGAACGGCCTTGGCCAAGTGACATCATTTTTTTTATCGCGCTTACACCCCTGGCCACCTCGATCTTTCTGGTTTCAGATGACAATTCGGAAATCAAAGACTGGGAACTGGCGCTTGATTTTGTTCAATTGGTTATTGTTCTGGCCGCATGTTATTTCTTTTTTCTTCACGTCCCTGCTTTTTGGTGGTCCCATGGGACGAACATAGGCTGGACCATGGAACGGATGTGGAACGTACGCAATTTTTCATTGGCGTTCGCGTTCGTGCTCAGAGCTAGCCTTTCACGCTCTCCTGTTGTGAGAAGACTTTTTGGATACATGTCCGGGGCGTTGTTGTTCATGGCCAGCGTGAACTCTCTGGGTGTACACGCCATTGATCGATTGAACCTGCCTTCCGGTGGCTGGGTTGACCTGGCGTGGAGCACTCCTTTTCTCGTAGTAGCCCTGATTGCATCCGGCTGGAAGGATGTATCACCAACCGTACCATCTGTCCCTCGCCTCGCCAGCCGGTTCGGTAGTTTGCTGAGTCTGACGCTGCCCCCGCTGATCTTGCCGTGCCTGGTGCTTCTGCTGGCCGCGCGCATTGCGGCCTCGCAGGTTACAGTTGCGTTTGTGACCATTGTCGCGTCCTTCGTATGTTTCAGCCTCCGCCTGCTAATTGCCCAGACGCGTCTTTTGCACTCGCGAGAACTGCAACAAGCCAAGGAATCGGCCGAGGCTGCCAGTCGTCTGAAAAGCGAGTTCCTGGCCAACATGAGTCACGAGATTCGCACGCCCATGAACGGCATAATCGGCATGGTCGATCTTGTGCTCGATACGGAATTGAATGACGAACAACGAGACTTTCTATCTTCCGCCCGCGAATCCGCGGTCTGTCTGCACTCCATCGTGAACGACATCCTCGACTTTTCGAAGATTGAGGCAGGCAAGTTGCAGGTTGAACATATTACGGTTGACCTCGACAAGCTGGTTGACTCTTGCCGCGCAGCGTTTACTCTGGCGGCACGCCAAAAGAAACTTGAGTTTACGTGCGAGATCTCGCCCGATACACCGCGTTTCGTGCTCGGTGACCCAACACGTCTACGTCAAGTCTTGTTCAACCTGCTTGGAAATGCCATTAAGTTCACTGAGCACGGAGGCATTACCTTGCGTGTGACCAAAATTCAAGAAGTCGTCCCTGGCCCGGCCTCGCTGCAGTTCTCCGTCGCAGACACAGGAATTGGCATCCCAGCAGAAAAACGAAAGGTTATCTTTGAGGCGTTTTCGCAGGAGGACAATTCCACGACCCGACGTTTTGGCGGTACCGGTCTTGGTCTCACCATCTCTTCACGGCTGACTGGCCTGATGGGCGGATCCTTATGGCTCGATGCCCATAAAGACAATGGATCGGACTTCCACTTCACTATTCCACTGGTGTCCAGTGCGGCTCCGCCAGACTCCATGAGAGCTGGAGCCGACAATACTTTTGGCATTACCATGAATCCTGTATTGACGGCCGCGGACTCGAGCAATGTGAAAGACCTTTCCGGGTTCGAGTTCGAGCGGCGGCCTATGCGGATTTTGATCGCAGAAGATAACTTGATCAACCAAAAACTGGCGTTAAAGCAGTTGGAGCGTATGGGCCACTCTGTTGTGGTGGCAAATAACGGAACAGAGGCAGTGGCTCTGCACGAGAAGGGCAACATCGACCTGGTGTTGATGGACGTACAGATGCCGGAAATGGGCGGCTTGGAAGCTGCGACCATCATCCGGCTCCGGGAGCAACTGACCGGCGCCCATGTGCCGATTATCGCCTTGACCGCAATGGCATTCTCGGGTGACGTCGAACAGTGCTTCAATGCGGGGATGGATGGCTATCTATCAAAGCCTTTTGAGGCTGATAAATTGAAGTCAACCATAGCGGATGTACTTGCGCGGTTGAGGTCAACGGTCGCACTCGACGGAAGTTTTCCAGCCATAGACAGCACGACTGCTTCACCAAGCCCCAGCTCGGTTGTGAGCTCAGCCGACTGAGGCCCCCTCCATAGACTCCAGATGAAACTGAGGCGCATTAAGGGTTTTGGGCATCCTCCCTGGTTTTTGGAGTGATTCCCTGCTCGCGCTACCAGCTGTAGTGAACGGTGTATGTAACCGTCTTCTCCTTATCGGGTGGCACCTGGACACGAAACTCGACCTTCTGGGAATCGGATTTTTGGAATTCGTCGGATTTTTGCGAGATCGTCCAATTGGACCAGCGATAGAGATGCTCCACTACCCGGACCTCCGCAGGCGCTGACTTGTGGTTGCGCAGCTTAATCTCAAAACTTTCATCCACCCAACGCTCCTGGGAATTTACTTTGTAGTAGGTGCGGCGCCGCTCGCCCACGATGTCGAATGCATTGCCGGTGTAAAACCGCACGGTTTCGTCGCTGGGAGTGTGGTCGATCTTGTCTTCGCCGGTGAATTCCATCTGTCCATCCTGGTCGTGGCGGTAGAAGCGCACGCGGCCCATGGGCAGAGGCATTCCTAGACCGTTGTTCTTGGAATTCTTAAACTCCATCATGACCCAAACCTTGGGGTTGGACTCGGTCCCGTATTCTGCATTGTTGCGGATATTTTCATAATTCCACCCGCGATATTGTTGGCCGACCTTCACGCCGTCATAGACGTAGAGCCGGTTGGCGTGGACGCCGGTGGCGCGCAGAAATTCTACTTGCTTGACCTCGCGGTCGCGCAACGTGGTGGCGCGCTCCAGCGTATAGAGGTGGTATTCATCAAAGGTTTTTTCGGTTACCACGGGCTGCATAGCGTCCATGGCGGCCGAAGCCCTCATCGTATATCCGTAGACTTCAGGCTGCTGGATCTTGGAGACATCGCCGGCCATGAGCTTGATGTGTGCGTCTTCGAAGGTTTTGCCGCTCTGATTATCGAGTGTGACCCAGCCAACGATGTCGGCGACATCGCCTTTTTCCGGGGACACAATGTTGTAGTCCGCGTGCCAGCTCATGCCGCCTGAGACATAGGAGAGTTCAGCCACTCGTTTGCCGGCCTCTGAAGATTGCAGTTGCCAGTCGAACGTCGGATGAAGAATGGTGTCCACGCCGAGCGATGGGTAGACCGGCTTACCAGGAAGACTGAATTGCAGCCGGCCATCAACTTCAATGATGGGCTGGCCTGAGCCGCCCTGGACCATTGCCATCTGCTGCTGGTAATACTGCTGGCCGTACCGCTGATATGCCTCATAGTGGGGCACGTAGCCGCTGCGGATGACCTTTCCCTTTACGATGATCGGATGCCCCTGGCCGTCATTCATCCCGGTCTCAAACTCAATCGTCTTACCCTCAAATAGACTGAGCAAAAGACCTTCGGATATGGGGTCGTTGCGGTAGTTTTGTTCCAGAATTTGCAAACGTCCACCGCGCGGATCGCGCAGCACCACGGAGTCAGGTTCCACGTGCGCGGTGATGTTGCTGTAGAGCACATGATTGACTCCCGCTTTCAAGTCCAGCGGCACGCTTTGCCGCACTACGGCAAAGTTCTGGTTGTAAATGGTGAGTGAGGGTGAATCCTGTTGCTGGGCCGCGGCCACGGCAGCCGCTGCAATAACTGTGGCCCACAAGCCTGCTACTGAAGTTCTGCGCATGACACCTCCGAGACCTGATACTACATAGAATGCAGCATAGTCTAGACCTTGCGCTGTGTAATTGCTCGGTTACTGGAATATTTTAAGGACGGCGCAAGGCAGCTGGGTCCGCTTGCCGGCCGATAATTGGGATACTCAAGAGTGAAGAAGAACTACTTGCTGGGAGCCGCTGCGGCCTGAGTATCAGACGCTTTCATCCTCTTGCGCTCGGTCCGCGCCCACTGGTAGAGCAAGTCCACGTCGGCATCTGAGAGCTTGGCATTGCGATGGATGAGCAGGTATTGCGGCAACGGCATTTTTCGATTGTGGACCATGGTCGCAATACCGCTGAGCTTGTCCTGACGCTCGTCAGCCGTCATCTCATTCCAATGCGACATATTCCAGTTTTTTCGGCCCTCGCTTACATCGCCTTCGACCAGCCATGACATCGGAACTACATAGCTGTACAGGGGCCACTTCGTTTGTTCGGAATGGCAATCAATGCAGGACCGCTGTAACGTACTCATGACCGCGGGTGGGACTTCCGCGCCTTGCAGCAAGGCGGCATCGGAGTGCACCGCTTTGACCCTGCCGAAAGGATGGATGAACGAGCAGATCACGACCAAGACGATCAGAACCAACAGTATTGTGCGCCAGCGTTTTCTCAAGCTTACTCCTCAATTCCAGTTCGCATGCTAAAGTCTGATTCCTGTTTATTTCACTATGATCTTGCCGGTCATCGTTGGATGAATCGAACAAAGGTAGTCATACGTACCCGGTTTGTCAAACGTGTAACTGAACTTTTCGTCTGTGTGAAGCGCCTTGGATTTGAAGGCCTGGTCTTTGTCGACGACGCTGTGGGGAATGTCGTCTTTGTTGATCCACGTAACCCGGGAACCCGCCGGCACCGTCAGTGTTTGGGGTGCGAAAGCAAAATTGTCGATCTTCACTTCCAAAGCGGGCTTCTCGTCAGCCTTAGCCTCGATGGTTCTGTATTTGGCAGTCACCAGAACAGGCACTGCGAGTGCGGCGATCGCTACAAGATAGAAAGCTTTTCTCATCGGAATATTCCTTCCTGTTTCCGCGACTTGAACTACCACCGAACGCGTGCTCATGTTGCGTGCGGCAGATTCAGGTCTTGAAGCTATTGGCTCGATAACTGTTTCAAATAGGCAATAATGTCAGCCCGCTCCTGAGGGTTCTTGAGGCTGAGATTCATGTCATTGTCCGGGATGAACTTATCCGTATCAGTCAGCCACTTGTCGAGCGAAGCAGCATCCCAGCTAATTTTGGCGCCCTTCAGTGCGTCAGAATAGTTAAAGCTCTGGACGCTCGCCGACTTTCGGCCAAACACGCCACGCAGCCGCGGGCCTTCTTTCTCCGCATCCAGGCTATGGCAGGATGTGCAGCGCCTTTGGAATAGGTCCTGCCCACGCTTCGGATCGGCATCTTGCGCCTGTCCCGCGGCAGTTGCACCAGAGGTACAGGACAGCATAGCCATGATCCCAAACGAGAAAACGGCCAATGCCAGGCCCAAACGGCGTTCCGGGGCACGAAAGATCGAATTCATTGTCACGAGCGACTCCCTCAAACTAAATTGTTCCCTTTTCAGGTGCTTAATCTGGATTCCGAAGGCAGAGCGGTCGTACCAATCGCTCCGCTCACTCAGCCAAACTGGGTCCACGAAGACCGGCGGACAGCGACAACGGCAACCACAGGAAAGACCACGTCAATTTTTGGTTCTATGCCGTTTTCTGTGGTCGCCATTGTCAGCGAGCAAAAACAGTATCAACATTACCCTTCGCGATGAAACCGCCGACACCTTCTCATTGCTTACCGGACAGTGTTTGAAGGTAGGCGATAACGTCCGCTCGCTCACGGGCTTGCGGGACCCGGAAAAACATGTCGCTCTTGGGCACGATCTTTTCGGGATCCTCCATCCACTGATTTAATGAAGGAGCATCCCAGGTGACGTTGGAGGCTTTCAACGCCTCAGAATATTCAAAAGTGGTGGAGAGGACGGCTGCCTTCTTGCCATACACTCCACGTAGTCTGGGTCCTTCCTTGTCTTCGTCGAGTGAGTGACAGCCGGTACAGCGTTTCTCGAATACTTCCTGTCCACGTTTGACATCTCCCTTTCCGTCATCCGCCTGCGTGGCGAAAACCGCGACTGAGTGAAAGAGAAGGCACATGATTCCCACCACAAAGACCGCCAAACCGATAGCTAGGCGGCCCTCGACGGGAATGCGGCGCCAGAATAACTCCTTCTGCACTTGTTGGTTGTCCGTCATGGTAGATCCTTTACCCCACCAGGTACGCGGGAGCGCGAAGCCCCGGGACAGAAATCTCAGAGGTTGGCGACCCCTGCGCGTCTCCAGCGCTAACCAGAGGAGAATCAACAATAGCCAGGCTGTGATTCTGGGCGACATAATGAACATCCGTTATTCCCAGTACCGATCGCAACCGTTCCGCGGGAACCTTCATTGGTCCAGGTGCTGGAGCTGATCCCGGCGCGGGTTGAGGGAAAGCGGTGGACATGGCCGTATGGAACGTGGCGTTTCCTTCAACTTTTTGCAAGACCTGGTGAATGTGTCCATTGAGGAAAGTCACTGACCCGAAACGCTTGAGATATGCCAGGGCCTTTGCGCTGTCTTCGGTGCCCCATCCCCACTGGGGATAGACGGTCCAGAGCGGGATGTGCGCGAACAGGACCACCGGCGTGCTGCTGGTAACTCCCTTCAGGTCACCCTCCAGCCATTCGAGTTGTTCGTCGCCAAGTTTGCCCATTCCTTCGACCTGCACCACGTTGTTCAGGCCCACGAAGTGCACACCTTTGTGGTTAAAGCTGTACCAGCCCTTGCCTTTGGTTCCTTTGCCGTACCGCTCAAGATACTGCTTGCCATCATCGATGTTCGTGTCATGCTCGCCGGGCACGTAAAAGATCTCTTTGGTGTGGGCGCTCTTGAGGAGTTGCGCCACGGTATCAAACTCTTCTGCCTTGGAAGAGTGGGTGAGGTCGCCGGTGTGAATCATGAACTCAGGCGCATCCGGCAGGCTATTGATTTTGTCAATAGTCGCCTGAAGAGTTCCGCTCACATCAGGATTCGCTGGCTTGTTGAAACCAATGTGACTGTCACTGATCTGGAGAAAGTGTAAATTTTATTCCACTTGGGCCATACTTAATTGACCGAGAGTTGAACGACGCCCGGCTAACCCTTGGAAAACCTTGGGTATTGACGTTTTATTCCCGGAAATTCCGATTAATTTCTGCCCTGGTGCCTCTTTCGGGGCTATAATTCGCCCCCATACCGTGGCGACCTGAAATTCGGTCCTGCCTGAGAAGGAGAATGTGGCACGACACATTCTCCTTTTTTGTTGTCGCGTGCCTTGAGCGCCAATTCGAACGTACAATTGGACTTAGGCAGACCACGCGCTCACAAATGCGCTAACCACCGGACTCCAGTCCCGTCAGACTAACAACAGTATTCGCCGTGCCTCAGGAGGCCAACCTGCAATGAATATCGGCCAAGACATTCGCTTCACTCTGCGTACCATGCGCAAGTCCCCGGCCTTCACAGCCGTCGCCGTTCTAACGCTTGCGCTTGGCATTGGCGCGAACACGGCGATATTTACTGTGGTGAACGCTGTATTCTTCAATCCCATCCCGGTCAACGATGCTAAGACCCTGGTTTCGCTCTTCACCACCGACCAGCGCAACAAGACGGCCTTGCAGACCTTTCTGCCTATCTCTTATCCCAACGCTGACGATATCCGGCACCAGGCCCAATCTCTGTCAGGCGTGGCCATCGTTTCGGGTGCGCCGGTCAGCATGACCATTAACGGCCAGTCTGACCAGTTCGGCGCAAGTCTGGTTACGGGAAATTACTTCGATCTCTTGGGAGTAAAACCTGCTGTGGGACGCACGTTTCGTCCGGAAGAAGACGGCCAGCCCGGCTCGGGGCCGGTCGTAGTGCTCAACCACGGCTTGTGGGAG
>WNFR01025576.1_pt1 | contig 10959 bp, 11 predicted proteins | sample 5400221 | NCBI WGS metagenome assembly WNFR01 (sample SAMN13153357, study PRJNA577476) | soil metagenome | isolation source: 40 cm soil under Madrone tree | place: USA:California | collected 2016-06-14 | reverse complement strand
GTTTGTCAGCAATCGAAGCGGCAATAAAGAAATCTGGGCCATGGATTACGACGGCGAAAATCAGCACCAGCTGACTCAACTCCACACCATATCGCTTACGCCGCGCTGGTCTCCCGACGCGAGCCGCATCGCCTTTACCTGCTATGCGCAGCCCGGTGGCGGCGCCGCACTGAGCGCGCAAATTTGCGTTCAATCGCTGCTGTCGAATCATCTGATCTCCTTCCCGCGCTTTCGGGGCACGAACTCTTCCCCGGCGTGGTCGCCGGATGGATCGCAGCTCATGTTCATGTCCAGCATGAACGGCAGCCCGGAACTGTACGTGACCGACCCCTCGGGCCAGCGCCCCAAGCGCATCACGTTCTCCTCGGGCGCAAGCACTTCGCCTACCTGGAATCCAAAGACAGGCCAGCAAGTGGCTTTCGTCAGCGACCGCGGAGGGATTCCGCAGCTCTACGTGATGAACTCCGATGGTTCGAGCCAGACCAAGATTGATCTTGCCGACAAAGGATACGTCATCGACCCGGCATGGTCTCCCAACGGCCAACTGCTGGCATTCAGCTGGCGACGGCCCAGCGGAAATTATGATCTCTACATAATGGAAATCGCCACGCGCCAGTTGGTTGAGCTGACGCGCGATGTAGGACGCAACGAACGTCCCAGCTGGGCTCCGGATGGCCGCCATCTCGTATTTGAATCGACCCGCACGGGCACGCGGCAAATCTGGTCCATGCTCGCCGACGGAACAGGCGCGCGGCAACTGACCAAGCAGGGCCAGAATGAATCGCCTAACTGGTCGCCGAAGTGAGGCGGTGAGGCGTGACTGGTGACTCGTGATTGGTGACTAGTCACCCGTAACCCCGTGATTTGTGGCTGGTGAAAGAGCTGTGGTCGCATCGGAATCGTAGGACAGTACGTGATTGGATTGAGCTGAATGGAAGCAAAGGGAGACTTGTGACTTACGCGAATGCGATGATTATCGGTACAGCGCTCCAGCATTTCCACCAGTCACGAGTCACAAGTCACCAGTCACCGAATGTCCACCGTATTACTTCTGGAACATCGGAATTGCACTTACTACCTGTGCTTCGGTAGATTGCTAAAGGAGGAAGACGAAAGATGCGGACTCGCACTAACACCAAGGCCCTGTTCGGCATGTTGCTCGCCCTGGTCATTTTCGGGGCAGCATGCAAGAAGCCTGTGGTACAAGCGCCACCACCCCCGCCCGCGGCGGCACCGCCAGCTGCGCGCCCGACTGTGACCCTGGAAGCGTCTCCGACTCTCATCCAAAAGGGTGAGACGGCAACGCTGACATGGTCTTCAACCAACGCAACTTCGCTGAATTTGTCGCCTGGAGTTGGTAATGTGACGGCGGAAGGTTCCACTCGCGTCACACCGTCGGATTCAATCACCTACACCATTACGGCAACAGGGCCCGGCGGATCCGCAGATGCAACTGCGCGCGTCTCCGTCGCTCCTGCGGCGCCGGCTCCCACAACATCGCACCAGCCGACGGTACAGGAGTTGTTCAATAAGGAAGTCAAAGACGCGTTTTTCGATTATGACAAAGCCGACATTCGTTCCGATGCGCGTGACGCCCTTTCATCGACCGCCCAGTTCCTGCGTTCCTATCCGCAGGTGAAGGTTGTCCTCGAAGGACATTGCGACGAGCGCGGCTCGACGGAGTACAATCTAGCTTTGGGTGATCGGCGTGCCGCGGCAGCCAAGCAATTCGTGGTTTCGCTGGGCATATCGGCCGATCGGATAGAGACAGTCAGCTACGGCAAAGAAAAACCGTTCTGCACCGCCTCTACCGAAGACTGCTACGCGCAAAATCGCAGAGGGCATTTTGTAATGAAGTGAATGTGACGGGCGCGGGCTCTACTCGGAGCCCGCCGGAGACAGGCGCGGGCTGTACTTGCAGTCCGCCAGAGGAAAGTGCGGGCTCCGCCTGGAGCCCGACAGAGTAAAGCGCGGGCTCCACTTCGAGGCTAGCTGTTTACTATCGGCCGTCCGAAGGGCATCATATATTTGGAGCCCGCCCGAAACTCTGGAATTTTAAATTCCTGTCGAATCCTGCCCTCGAAGGAGGAATACATTGCGTACTCGTTGGATTCTATTTTTTGGCGCCGCCATGCTCGCTGGAGCCCTAGGCGGCTCTTTGCTCGGTCCCGCGCCTGTTGGAGCCGTTGCCCGCGAGATCATTGAATTGCAGACGGGCGTAAACCAGCTTATTCAGGGGCAGCAGGCGCTGCAAATGGCGATCACCCAGGATTCGGCAGTTCAGCGGACTCTGATCGAACAGTCGATGGATTCCGTCAACAAGCTGAGCACCAGCATGGCCGCCGTCCAGAAAAATACCCAGGATTTGTCGGCGACTTCCGGCGCGCGCCTGGACACCATGGGCACGCAGGTGCAGGGACTCTCCGACAATGTCGCCGACTTGCAGGCGCGCCTCGGTAAACTCGATCAGAAACTTACCGACATTCAGAACACTCTCCAGAATGTGGATTCGAAAATAGCGTCGCCCGGTTCCGCGCCGCCACCAGCAGCTACGTACAACAGCCCAGGTCCTGGGCCAGGCCCTTCTTCTTCATCTGCTCCACCCTCCGGAGGAGCGCCACCCATGTCCTCGGCCGCGCCGCCCGCGTCAGCCGACGTCCTCTATTCCAACGGCCTGCGCGACATCAATGGCAGGCACTATGAACTGGCCACGCAGGAATTTCAGGATTACCTGAAATTCTACAGCGACACCGATCTGGCCTCGAACGCGCAATTCTATCTGGGCGAAATCGCTTTCATGCAGAACCAGTTTCAGCAGGCGCTCGATGCCTACAACAAAGTGATTGAAAACTTTCCGAAAAGTTTCAAGCTGGCGTCCGCCAGGATGCGCAAGGGATATTGCCTGGCGGAACTTGGACAAAAAGCCGCCGCCATCCGTGAGCTGCGCACCGTCGTCCGCCAGTATCCCGGGACGGACGAAGCAAAGCGTTCCGCGGCCAAGCTGAAAGAATTAGGCGCCACGGTTGGCTAATTCAAATAATTCCAGATGTAAAATTCGCCCGGGTACTGTCTGCGCCCTCTGTGTCCTCCCGTCGTGTTCTCTGTGTTAATTTCCGAAAAGCATTTAACAGAGTGGACACAAAGAACGCAGAGGAATATTCGCTTCCTTCTTCCGCGGAATTTGCACCGTTTCCACCCGCGTGTTATCTTCCTTTCTCAAATGGAGAAACTATATGTCCGTCAATAAAGTGATTTTAGTGGGACGTCTGGGCAAGGATCCGGAAACCAGATACACCGGCGCAGGCCAGGCCGTCTGCAACTTCTCACTCGCTACCGATGAAAGCTTCAAGGACAAAAATGGCGAGCGCCAGAAACGAACCGAATGGCACAAAATCGTTATCTGGGCCAAACAGGCGGAGATTGCCCAGCAATACCTGAAAAAGGGTTCGCAAATTTATCTGGAAGGCCGCATCCAGTCTCGCGAGTGGACCGACAAGGAAGGACAAAAGCGCACCAGCTTCGAGATCGTGGCCACAAATTTCCGCATGCTCGGCTCGCGCGCAGACTCGATGGGCGGAGGCGCGAGGAGCGCTGCGCCAGCCGGCGACTTCGAACATGACGCTCCCGCTCCTCCGAGCGAAGAACATTCCGGCCCCGAAGTCACCGACGAAGATATTCCGTTCTAACTCTGGATATTTTCCGGGGAAAATTCGGACTCTTTATCTATGTAAGGATCACGCGCGTGGTGCTCAAATGTACGTTCGCGATCGGCGCGGCGACCCCAACTCAATTTCAAATCTGAAATTTCAAATTTGAAATTGTAATTTATTTCCGAACGCGCTACTCATAGCGCAGCGCCTCAATCGGATCGAGCCGCGCTGCCTTCCTCGCTGGATAATATCCAAAGAAAATGCCCACGGCCCCCGAAAATAGCGCGGCGGTAACGATGGCCTTGACTGAAACCAGCGTCGGCCAGGAAAGAAAATTGCTGATCAGCGCCGATCCGACCAGTCCAAACAAGATTCCAATCGCTCCGCCCATCATGCTCAGCGTTACCGCTTCCACCAGAAATTGCTGCTGCACGTCGCTCTCGGTCGCGCCGACCGCCATGCGCACGCCGATTTCGCGCGTTCGCTCGGTCACGGACACCAGCATGATGTTCATGATTCCGATGCCGCCCACCAGCAGCGAGACCGACGCGATTCCTCCCAGCAGCATGGTCATGACTCCCTGGGTCTTATTCATCAGATCGGCCACTTCCGATTGCGTGCGCACAAAAAAGTCATCGTCATCTCCAGTCCGGATGCGATGCCGCTCGCGCAACAAGCTGGTAATGGGAGCGACGGCCGCGACGGATGCCACCGGAGAAATTGCCGATGCGTTGATGAACTGCACCCATGTGATTCCGGAAATTTTTCGCTGTACCGTCGTGTAGGGCGCGTAGACAGCGTCATCCTGGTCCTGCCCGATCACGTTCTGCCCTTTCGATTCCAGCACTCCATCGACGCGAAACGGAATGTTACCGATGCGCAGCGTTTTTCCGACAGGGTCTTCATCGAGGAACAGATTCTTGGCCACCGTCGTCCCAATCACGCACACATTTGCAGCTAAATCAACTTCCTCGTCGCTGAAGACCGATCCCGACTGGATGGACCAATTTCGGATTTCAAAATAGTTTGGCGTCGTGCCGTTAATGACTGTGCTCCAGTTCTGGTTTCCGTAGACAATTTGTTTGCGGCTGTTGACGGACGGCGCAGCCTCCTTGATGAGGGGAATCTCGCGCAGAATCGCGTTCATATCATCGATGGTGAGGGTTTTTACGCCGCCATATCCTACCCTGACGCCGCCCGGGCGCCCGCTTCCCGCCGCAATGAAGACCACGTTCGTTCCCATGGCCTGAATTCCCTGCTGCACCATGTATTGCGCGCCCTGCCCGATGCTTACGACCGCGATCACAGCTGCCACGCCGATAATGATTCCGAGCATTGTCAGCGCCGAACGCATCTTGTTCCGAGCCAGCGCACGCAATGCCAGCCGAAATGTATTCATGAAATCCATGATTCTATTCGGTGTCCGCAAACTTATTTTTCAGCATCGCCGTGGCCTTGACTCTCCTCGCGCGCATTATCTTCCGCGTCCTCGGCAGCCTGCTCTTCGGCAGTGGGGAGGGTTTTCAATACGTCGCGCGCGACCAACCGTTCGCGGACAATGTTGTCTCGCCGCAGCTTTCCGTCGCGAAACTCCAGCGCACGCTTGGCATACTGTGCGATATCCTGCTCGTGAGTGACGATCACAATCGTCAACCCCTGCTCTTCATTGAGCGTCTGAAAGATCTGCATGATCTCGACCGACGTGCGGCTATCGAGATTCCCGGTAGGTTCATCGGCGAGCAGGATCGCGGGACGGTTCACGAGCGCTCGGGCGATGGCCACGCGCTGCTGCTGTCCGCCGGAAAGCTGCGAAGGATGATGCCCGGCGCGTTCCGCGAGTCCCACGCGCGTCAGCGCCTCCATCGCGCGTTTGGCGCGCTCTTCGGGACTGATCCCCGCATAGACCGTGGGCAGCTCGACATTTTCCAGAGCCGAGGTGCGCGAAAGCAAGTTGAACTGCTGGAACACGAATCCCAGCTTGCGGTTTCGTATTCGCGCGAGCTCGTTCTTGGACATTCCGGAGACATCCACTCCGTCGAGAAAATACCGCCCTTTCGTGGGTCGATCCAGGCATCCCAGAACGCGTACTTCCAGGGAAACCCCGCGCAGCGCCTGGACCTGGATTTCTCCCAGATCGTAAATTTTGTGGACATTTTCAAGGCGAATGAGCGGCTTGCCTTGCGCCACCGTTTGCGCGGGTTCAGTTACCGGAATGGTTTGCTCTGCCATGGATGTTCGTTCGCGGCTGATATTCAGCTGATGCCAGGATTAAAAACGGCGAGGTCCTCCACCGGGACCACCGGGCGCACCCGGTCCGCCCACCGGACTGCGAGTTTGCGTTTGCGCCGCCGTATTCTTGGTCGTGGACTGCCCGATGACGAGCTCATCTCCGGGATTTAATTTTCCGCTGGTCATGGCCGTAAAGGTAAAGTCAGTCACGCCCAGGCCGACCTGGATTGGCTCGAGAGTCTTGTCGGGATTCAGCTTCCAGACGATGCCGCTGTCTTCGCGTAGACTATTCGCTACGCCGGGACGACCGCCAGTCTGGCCGCCGCCTCCCGCACCTGCGTCGCCGCCGGCCTGTTGCGCTCTTCGACCGCCGCCGCCCTGACCCTGCCCATTGCGAGGACCCTGGCCTGCGCCACTCGCTCCGCCCCCGCCGCCAATTTGACCTGCAGCTGCTGCCACCGTGCCGCCCCCGCCAGCCGCAGAGCCAATACGTCCCGCCGCAGTTCCGCGCGAACTCTCCTTGATTCCGTATTTCGCATATAGCGTCTGGCGTTCGCTATCGGACAAATCCGGTTTGAACCGCAACGCCCCGTTGGGCACTTTGACGACATCGTTGGCCCAGGCCACCGGAATGGAGACGTACGCGGTCATGCCAGGAAACAACCTGACGTTCGGATTGTCGAATTCGATGGTCGTGTTATAGGTGACAACGTTCTGGATAATTCCCGCGTTCATGCGCACCTGCGAGACGCGCCCGTAAAAAGTCTCTCTGGGGAAGGTGTCCACACGGAAAGACGCTTGCGCGCCTACCTGAATGCGCCCTACGTCTGCCTCGTCGGTATTCGTATAGACCAGCATGTGGGTCAAGTCTTGACCAATGCTGAATAAATTGGGCGCCTGCAAACTGGCCGCCACGGACTGTCCGACATCGACATTGCGGCTGATCACCGTGCCGTCGATAGGAGCGCGGATGGTGCAGTAATTCAGTTGCAAGCGCGCGGAAGCCACCGCTGCCTGCTTCATGAGCACCTGCGCCTTGGCCTGATCGCGCTGCGCGATCGTGGTCTTCAGCTGCGCCTCGGATTGGACTTCCTGTGCCTGGGACGAATGCAACGAAGCGAGCGCTCCATCATATGTGGCCTGCGCCGTATCTTTTTGTTGAACGGCGACAATTCCCTGGTCTGCAAGCTCTTTCGTGCGCCGCAACTGCGTCTCCGCATCCCCGAGCGCCGCTTGTGCCTTAGCAATATTGGCTTTCATGTTCAGCACATTGGCGCGCGCCGTTTCAATTTGCGCCTCGAGACTCTTCACATTCGCCTGAGAATTCTGGTAATCCGCTTCGGCTTGCGAAAGCGCATTTTGGAAAGGCACGGGATCGATTTGCGCGATGATGTCGCCCTTTTTTACTTTGGAGTTGAAATCCGCATTGATTTTTACGACGTTACCTGACACGACCGAGCCTACCTGCACCGTTGTGACGGGATTAATCGTTCCCGTCGCCTGCACCACTTGCGAAATGTCGCCTTTTTCCACTTTGGCGGTGAAGAATTGCGCGCTCGATCGGGTACCAATCGAAATCGTTCCGATCCACAGCATCAGCGCAACCGGGGGAGCCACCAGCATGGCCCGGTGCAGCATCGACCGTGTCCAATATTCTTTTATTTTCCCAATGACAGTTCCCATGGTTTATTCCTTCACTGTTTTGAGGCCGGACGTAACAGGATTAGCAGGTCCAGCGCGTCCCTGGGCATATGTTTGAAACGATGTTGTCGGCCAGATGGACGAACTTACGAAAAGCGTTTTACGGACGGGTCGTCACACAGATTTGAAGCCCCTGAGGACGGCGCACAATCTTTACGGAGAAATTGTCGCGTCAAACCTAATCTAATCGTGCGCTTCGTTTTGCCGGTTGCGGCGCTCCTCGTCGAATCTGCGGAGCATATCCTCGAACTTCGGTCTCTGCTCCGGCGTCAGAATTTGCCGGATTTTCTCACGGCCTTCGTGACGGACCCTTTCGTATTCGGGATCGGCGTGGCTATGTATTTCCGCATAACGGGCGCGCGTCTCGGTGAGGATCTCCTGGATCTGTTTCTGCTGATCCGGATTCAGGTCCAAATCTCTGGTGAACAGCGCCACCCGGTTCGGAACAGTGTTCGCCTGAGGTCGCGCGGCGAGCACGCGTGTGGTCACTACATAGGTGCCCACCGCGCCCAGCGCAATGCCCAGCGCGAACACCAGCAGAACCAGCAGGAAAGCTTTGCGGCTGCCTTGATTAGCGTCCATAATTTCTCTCCACCAGGGACTGCAGAACGTCTTCGTTGCTCTCGGGATCACCAGGAGGTTGCGGGAAGTCCGCGGTATTCAGCTCGGTCCGTGCAGAAGAAGGAAGACTCAGAGGGCGGCGCGGCGCAAACGCCGCCATATACACCGATAAAGCGAGCAATATCGTCGCAGCCGTCAATGACAATCTGGATGCCAGAAACTCCAGCGGATTCCAGAACGCCGCGGGCGATTCGGCGCGCATTTCCTCTTCGCGAATCTTTGCCATGACTCCCGCCACGAATGCGCTGCTCGGCTCGCCTGCCGGTTGCCAGGCATCGCGCAACAACTGTCCGCCTGTCCGCGATTTTTCCAGCGCCGCACGGCAATTGCCGCACTGCCGAAGATGATCGTTCAAGCCCGAATCGTGACTCCCCTGTAGGTAATCTTCCAGGCGCGCTTCATACTTCCTGCAGCCGCCGGAAGAATATGCCGGCCCCGCATGGAGCTTGTCAGAAACCAGATTCTTTAATTTTTTAAACACGTTTGTCGCTCCTTACTGGACTGAGTCCGGGCCGTTGAGCGGGACGCTTGTCCAGCCGCTTGCGGTATATTTCCACCAGCCGCCCTCGAGCGCGAAACAATCGCACTTTGACCGTGTTCACGTTCAGTCCCAAAACTTCGCCAATTTCTTCCACTGAAAACCCTTCAACCTCTTTCATCACCAGCATGATCTGGTCTTTTTCGTCCAGTTCCCCCAGCAGCCGTTCGACCAATTGTTGCTGCTCAACTCTGCTTCCCGCGTCTCCGTGCGGCCGCCGGTCTCCGAAACTGTGCTCCGGCACCGAATCCAATTTCCGTACTTGCTCCTCGCTCATGTCCGCTTCGTACACTAACCGGCGTACCTTCTTCTTTCTCAGGTAATCCCAGCACTCATTCACCGCTATTTTGTAGAGCCATGTGCCGAAGGCCGATCGCAGATCGAACCGACGGATCGAGAAATAGGCCTTGGCCAGCGCCTGCTGAGCCACGTCCTCCACATCCTCGCTCCCTCGCAAAATCCCTCCCACGACTGCTAGTACCCGGTGTTGATGCAGGCGCACAAGCTCCTCGTATGCGCTAACGTCTCCATTTTGTGCACGGCGCACGAGCAGCTTCTCTTTTTCCGCGGGGGTCATCGACTCTCCCGCCGCGGCCGCCCCTGCGCCCTGGCTTGTACCTGAATGAGTGACGTTAGCCATGGCCTTCAGGTTACACGCCTTTCACCGAATGTTCACATTTCTACTTGCAGGCACCGGTACTCTATGGAACAATGCCGACATGATTATCGGCGACCGTCTTCGCGCCTTGCGCGAAGAAAAGAAGTTTTCCCAAGGGGATATCGAAAAGCGTACCGGGCTTCTACGCTGCTACATTTCTCGCGTAGAAAATGGCCACACTGTTCCAGCCATTGAAACACTGGAAAAGATGGCCCGCGCTCTCGAAGTCCCACTTTACCAACTCTTCTATGACGGAGAAGAGCCTCCCGCACTCCCTAACCTTCCCAAGCGCAAAAGCGCTGACGATATCGTTTGGGGCAGTACCGGAAAAGAGGCTCGCCTTTTGAGCAAGTTCCGCAGACTGATGGGTCGGATCGAAGAACCCGACCGTCGGCTCCTGCTCTACATGGCTCAAAAGATGGCCAACCGCTAAGTCACCCGGCCTCGCGACTTGTGTGGAACGGCTTTCTCTAACATACGGCTGAAAGGCCCGCGGATTAACATGGGTAGCCTTATTGCTGCCAAGGCGATCCCGCCCGGGCCCAAGCCAATCTCGCTTTCTAACTAACTGTTTCATAAGAGAACAGTCCCCGCGATTTTCTCCCGCTACTCCCACTCGATTGTGCTCGGCGGCTTCGAACTAATGTCATACACCACCCGGTTTATTCCTCTTACCTCATTTACAATTCTCGTCGAAATCCGTTCCAGCACGTCCATGGGAAGCCGCGCCCAATCCGCGGTCATCGCATCTTCTGACTCCACCACGCGCACGGCTATTGTGAATCCATAGCTTCGCTCATCGCCCATTACACCAACGCTGCGTACCGGGAGAAGCACGGCAAAAGCCTGCCACACTTTTTCATACAATCCAGCGCGGCGAATCTCTTCCACGACAACTGCGTCTGCCTCGCGGAGCAATGACAACCGCTCTTCACTCACTTCGCCCAGCAGCCGGACCGCAAGCCCGGGTCCTGGAAACGGATGCTTGGTGAGCATCTCTTCCGGGAGGCCGAGTTCGCGCCCAATCTTCCGTACTTCGTCTTTGAACAGCTCACGCAAAGGCTCGATCAGGGCAAATGGCAGATCTTTTGGAAGTCCTCCCACATTATGGTGCGTCTTGATGGTTTGCGAGGGACCTCGGACAGCTACCGACTCGATGACGTCCGGATACAGAGTACCCTGCACGAGGAAGGCCGGCCGATCCGGTCCGCTGGCCATCTGGCGGGCCCGTTCATCGAACACGGCGATAAACTCGCCGCCGATGCGCTTGCGCTTATCTTCCGGGTCCTCTACACCCTTTAGACGCTCCAGAAACCGTTTGCTCGCGTCGACTCCTTCGACTTTGAGTCCCATGCGGTCACGCAACAATTCAAGCGTCTCGCGAAATTCGTTTTTGCGAAGCAGTCCGGTATCGACGAACACATTGGTCAGACGATCGCCAATTGCCTGGTGCACCATTACGGCGGCCACGGCCGAATAGACGCCTCCGCTTAACGCGCAAATGGCCCTTGCCTCGCCAACCTGCTTGCGAATCGATTCCACCGTTTCGGCGATAAACGCCG
>WNFR01007677.1_pt1 | contig 10959 bp, 10 predicted proteins | sample 5400221 | NCBI WGS metagenome assembly WNFR01 (sample SAMN13153357, study PRJNA577476) | soil metagenome | isolation source: 40 cm soil under Madrone tree | place: USA:California | collected 2016-06-14 | reverse complement strand
TCGGGCCGGGCGGGGATATAAGGGTCGCCATGAGCGACCGTGCCCCCCTCGGTTTCCTCCTCCGACCTTCGTTTATCGGATTCACAGATATTCCCGCTCTATTCATCGTCCATCGAGCTCTGGAAAATGCCGTGCGCGCAATCGCGGGCGCGCCGACTCGCGCTGGATGTAAATGTATCTCCGCTTATTTTCCGCTTATTAAAAGCGTTACCCTCCGGTAACTACCGCAACTTATTGATGCGGATGGTGAGGAGCCGCCTCTTCTCCAAGGAGCTATTGGAGTCACACATCCCGGCTCATGCTCCGAGCGACCGGGATGAAGCGGGATGTGTGAAGGCGATAGCGCAAAAGCGCGGCGGAGAGGGAGTTTGAGCCGTGGTTGGGGGTTGTGTGAATGCGATAGCGCTACGCGGGCAGAGAGGAGCACGAGGATGAGCATGAAGATGATCGCGAATGCCCTCCTGCCGGACTGCACGATGCGACATGTCGAGATCGAAGGAGGGCGGATTTCCGCCCTCCTTCCCGCGACGGCAGACCCGCCAGCCTCTGGCGACGTCCTCGATCTTCAGGGCGCGCTGCTGCTGCCGCCGCTGATCGATGGCCACATCCATCTCGACAAGACGCTGCTTGGCCTGCCCTGGGTGCCCAACCGGGCCGGCGACTCGGTCGCGAGCCGCACCGAGGCCGAGCGCGAGGTGCGCGCCGAGCGCACGGCGTCGGAAGAGGAGACCGGCGCCAATCTGGTGCGGCAGGTAATGGCCGCCGGCAGCCTGCATCTGCGCACGCATGTCGACATCGACAACCAGCTCGGCCTCAGGAACCTGCACGCCATCCTGAAAGTGCGCGAGCGTTTCCGCGATTTCGTCAGCATCCAGATCGTGGCCTTCCCGCAAAGCGGCATTGCCCGCTCGCCAGCCACGGCCGGGCTTTTGGACAGCGCCATCGCCGAGGGCGCCGACCTGGTGGGCGGACTCGATCCCGTGGGCATCGACGGCGATCTCGACGGCCATCTCGGCACGGTGTTCGGCATCGCCGAGCGGCGCGGTGTCGGCGTCGACATCCATTTGCACGATGGCGGCGAGGGCGGCATCGCACAGTTGCTGGCCATTGCCGCGCGCACAAAGGGCGCCGGCTTGAACGGCCGGGTCGCCGTCAGCCATGCCTTCGCCCTGGGTTCGGTGCCGAGCGAGATGGCGGCCCGCACCGCCGACACGCTGGCCGACGCCGGTGTCGCGATCATGAGCCACGGCCCGGGCGCCGCCGCCATGCCGCCGCTCAAGCTGTTGCGCGACCACGGCGTCGAGGTCTTTGGCGGCTCGGACAATATCCGCGATGCCTGGTCGCCCTTCGGCAACGGCGACATGCTGGAGCGCGCCATGATGATCGGCTACCGAGCCAATTTCCGCCGCGACGAGGAGCTGCAATTTGCCTTCGACATGGTGACCTCTGCCGCCGCGCGCGTGCTCGGCCTCGAGTCCTATGGGATCGCGGTGAGCGCACCGGCTGATTTCGTCGTGGTGGAGGCTTCGTCCATCGCCGAGGCGGTCGCCTCCCGACCTAAGCGGAAGATGGTCATCAGCAAGGGCCGCGTGATTGCGAGAGATGGGGTTTTGACGGTTTAGGCTGCCGCGCACGCAACTCAACTCAACAAAACTGTCATCCTGAGCGGAGCGAAGGATCCTTCGCTTCGCTCAGGATGACAATGGTGTTGAAACGATATCCGTGCGCCGCTACTCCACTCCCAGATAGATGCGCTGCACATCGGTGTTATTCAGCATCTCGCTCGCGGCGCCGGAGAGCACGGTGCGGCCGACCTGCAGCACATAGGCGCGGTCGGCCGTCTCCAGGGCGAGATCGACGGACTGCTCGGCCAGCAGGATCGTCAGACCCTGGGCGTGCAAGGCCTTGAAGCTGTCATACATGGCATCGACGATGACGGGCGAGAGGCCGAGGCTGGGCTCGTCTAGCAGCAGCATGCGAGGCTCGCTCATCAGCGCGCGGCCAACCGCCAGCATCTGGCGCTCACCGCCCGACATGGTGCCGGCGCGTTGGGTCCGCCGCTCCTTGAGCCTGGGGAACACGTCGTAGACCCGCTCGAGCAAAGCGGGGATGCGCTTGCGGTCTGAAAGCGGCGTGGCGCCCAGCATCAGGTTGCTCTCGACGCTCTGCTGGGTGAAGAGGCGCCAGCCCTCGGGCGAAAGCGCCAGGCCCTTGCGCACGATGGCATAGGCCGGCCGGCCGGCAAGGTCCTCGCCAGCGAAGGACACGCGCCCCTTGGACACCCGCGCGATGCCGGCGATGGCGTTCAACGTCGTGGTCTTGCCGGCGCCGTTGGAGCCGAGCAACGCCACAACCGCGCCCTCGGGCACTTCGAGCGAGACGTCGGCCACGCCGATCAGGTCGCCATAGCGGACTTCGAGGTTCTCGACCTTGAGCAACGGCGCAGTCACGACGGGGCGCTCACGACGGGGGCCCATGCTTGACGCGGCGGCGGCCGAGATAGGCCTCGATGACGGCGGGATCGCTGGTGACCTCGCGCGGCGTTCCACGCGCGATCTCGCGGCCCTGGTGGAACACCACGACGCGCTCGGCCAGCGAGACGATCACCTCCATGATGTGCTCGACGATGACGATGGTGATGCCGGTGCCATGGATGCGACGCACCAGATCGATCGCCTCGCGCACTTCGGTCGGCGTGAGGCCGGCCATGGCCTCGTCGAGCAGCAAGGCGCGCGGCTCGGAAGCGAGCGCGCGAGCGATCTCCAGGCGCTTGCGGCCGGGCGTGCCGAGGCTCCTGGCCGGCGTGTCGGCGAGCCGCGCAAGCCCAACTTTTTCGAGCACGTCGCGCGCTTTGGCCCGCGCGTCGGCGGTTTTGGGATGGCGCAGCAGCGCGCCGATGGTGGCATTGTCGAGCACCGACATGGATTCGAAGGTGAGCGGCACCTGGAAGCTGCGGGCGAGGCCCAGTTTGGCGCGCGCTTCCGGCGGCAGCTGCGTTACGTCGACATCGCCGAACATCACCGTGCCCGAAGTAGCCGACAGATCGCCGGTCAGGCAATTGAAGAAGGTCGACTTGCCGGCGCCGTTGGGGCCGATCAGGCCCACGATCTCGCCCTCGCCGACATCGACCGAGGCGTCGTTCACCGCCTTGAAGGCGCCGAAGGCTTTGACGATGTTGCGGGCCTCAATCAGCATGGCCACTCACCGGGTCGGCGGCTTTGGACGGCAGAATGGGCTTGGCCGCGAACAGCGACAGCAGGCCGCTCGGCAGGAAGCGCGCGATGATGATGATGATGGCGCCATAGACGACAAAAGTAAGCCCCGCCCCCTTGTTGCCCAGGTAGCTGTTGGAGAGTTCCTCCAGCGGCACCAGGATGAGCGCGCCGATCAGCGGGCCGAACAGATGGCCTGCACCGCCGAGGGCCGCCATCACCAGCATCTTCACCGAGATCAGGATGCCGAAGCCCGATTCCGGATCGACGAAGCCGTACATGGTGAAATAAAGCGAGCCCGCGAGCGAGGCGAAGGCGCCGCTCAGCATGTAGGCGTAGAGCTTGTAGCGGCCGGCCGACACGCCCAGCGAGCGGGCCGCGCGCTCGCTGTCCTTGATGGCGCGCAGGTAGAAGCCCATGCGGCCGATGGCGATGCGGTGCGTGACATAGAGCACGCCCACGAGCACGGCGAGGAAGATGTAGTAATAGGGCGTGGCCGAGATGAACGAGAGGTCGAGCACGGTGCGCGGCACCGGCGGGCCGCTCAGGCCCTGCGCGCCGCCGAGGAAATCGCTGGTCGAGGACAGCACCCGCACCAGTTCACCCACGGCGATCGTCGCCATGCTGAAATAGTGGCCGGACAAACGCAGCGTCGGCACGCCGATGACGGCGGCCAGCAGAACGCTCACCGCCATGCCAAGCGGTGCTCCCAGGATCGGCGGCAGGCCGAGATGGGTATAGGCGACGGCGGCCGAATAGGCACCGAAACCGAAGAACACGGCGTGGCCAACCGAAACCTGGCCAGCATAGCCACCGACGATATTCCAGGCCGAGGCGCCGATGGCGGCCAGGATGACCAGCGCGCCCATCCGGCCATAGACCGGCGAGCTGCCGGCCAACAGCGGATAGGCCAGCACGACGATCACGCCGGCCGCGATCAGCAGGTGCCGCCGGCTCATGCTTTGCCCATGAGGCCCTGCGGTCGGAACCACAGCACCAGCACGAACAGGACATAGACGATCACGTCCTTGTAGACGGGGCCGATGAGATAGGCCGAGAGCGACTCGACGGCGCCGATCAGCAGGCCGGCGACCAGCGCGCCCATCACGCTGCCGAACCCGCCGAAAGCCACGGTGACGAAGGCAACGATCGCCAGCGTCTCGCCAACCGTGGGCGAGGTGTAGAAAAAGGTGGCGATTAGGGCGCCGGCGATCCCGGTCGCCGCTCCGGCCAACGCCCAGGCCAGTGCCTGCATGCGCTGCGGGCGAATGCCCATGAGCTGGGCCGCGGTTTCGTCCTCGGAGACCGCGAGCATGCGGCTGCCAACGGCGGTGCGCGTCAGGATCAGATGCAGCACCAGGGTGACAGCAAGGCCAACGCCGCCCGCCAGCAGGCGCGACCCCTCGAAGCGCAACCCGAAGACCTCGATCGAGCCGCCGACCAGCGTGTCCGGCAAAGTGCGAAAATTGGCGCCGAACGTCCAGAAGGCCGAGTAGCGCAGGAACAGGGCCAGGCCAAAGGTACCCAGGATCTGCGCCAGCATGGGGCCGCGCATGATGTGGCGAACCAGCAGTAAGTAGCTCGCCATCCCCAGGGTCGCGATCAGGATGGCGGCGATGGGCGCCGCCGCGAACGGGCCGCCGCCCAGGCCGGTCCACACCATGATGGCGGTGTACATGCCGAGCATGACGAAGTCGCCGTGCGCGAAATTGACGACGTTCATCATGCCCCAAATCAAAGTGAGGCCGGACGAGAAGAGCGCGTAGACTGCCCCCAGCAACAGCCCGCTCAGCAGAACCTGCAGCAGCGTCATCGACATGCGGAGGACGCGCCTTCGAGAGTTCTTGCCGGCCCCGGGGCTCTTACCAGCCCTTGTAGGGCAGGATCACCTCGGTGGTGGCGCGCGCCTTGGGCCAGATCGGCAGATACTCGCCGCCACGCATCTGGGTGACGAGGCTCGAGGCCAGCACGTTCTGGCCCTTGTCGTCGAACTTCACGCCTTCGTAGCCCGTGATCATCTGGTCGGCCTTGAGGTCGGTCACCTTCAGCGCATCGCGGATCTTGGCCGGATCGGTCGAGCCCGCCCGATTGATGGCGTCGATGAGGACCATCGCGCCCTGCATGGCGCGGGCCGAGACGTCGTCGAGGTCGCTGCCGGTCTTCTTCTTGTACATGTCGTTGATCACCGCCGAGAGGCTGCCCGGCTTGCCGGCGGCGAAGGCCGAGCGGCTGATCAGCCCCTCGACCAGTGGCGCCATGGTCTTGACGAAGGACGGGTCGTTGAAGCCGGCGTCGTCGGCGATCATGATCGCGGGCTTCCAGTTCAGCTCCTTCATCGTCTTGGTGTAGAGGATGGCGTCCGACGTGTAGGAGATGAAGATGACGACGTCCGGATTCTTTTCCTTGAGCTGCAGCACCTGCGGCTGCACATCGGTGGAATTGGCCGAATAGGCGATGGTCTGGCTGATTTTGAGACCGTCCTTGGCGAACCCTTCCTTCATCACGCTGGCGACGGAATTGCCGTATTCCGTGTTCTCATGCACCACCGCGATCGAATCGACCTTGCGGCCGGCCGCCTTCTGCTCATGCAGGAAGACCGAGTAGGCCTTGGCGAAATCCGACGCCACCGGCGTGGTGCGGAAGAACCACTTGAATCCGCGCTCGGTGAGGTTGGCCGCCACCGACTCGGCGGTGAGGAAGGGGATGCCGTAGCGCTCCGCGATGGCGCTGGCCGTCACCGTGATGCCCGACTGGTAAGCGCCGATCACGGCAACCACTTTCTCCTCGGTGATGAGCCGCAGCGTCTGGTTCTGGCCGGCCGCCGGCGTGCCCTGGTTGTCAGCGAAGACGAACTCGACCTTGGCGCCCTTGAGACCGGGCAGGCCACCGCCCTTGCTGAGCGGCAGCGCCGCGAGGCCGGGCGCGCCGTTGTTGACGATGTCCGCCGCCATCTCGATCGCGGCCTTGGCGTAGGTGCCGGCGCCGGCCGAATTGCCGCTCAAGGGATAGACCGCGCCGATCTTGACCGTCTGCTGGGCCGCCGCGCCGAACGCCAAGCCCAATACCACAGCCGCAGCGCCCGCCGCGATCGCCTTGCCAACTGCACGCGCCATTACCGTCTCTCCCTTAGATATGACTTTTCTAGGCTAAAGCTTGGCACGGGCAGGCTGCGCCCGTCCACATGGCGGAACGATCTGGCCTGCAGTACTAGCTCACTATCTCGCCGCGGAAGGCCCATTTCGTCATCCGCCGTTCGACCACGGCGCAAACGGCGTACATCAGCACGCCCATGATGGCGATGGCGAACAGGCCGGCGAAAGTGGTGGGCGTGTCGTTGCGCGCGCCGGCCGAGAGCATCAGGAAGCCGATGCCGCGATTGCCGCCCACGGTCTCTGAGATCACCGAGCCGATGAAGGCCAGCGTAATGGCCACTTTGAGGCTGGCGAAGAGGTAAGGCATGGCGCGCGGAATGCCGACCTTGGTCAATATCTCGAGATGAGTGGCGCCCAGGCTGCGCAGCACGTCACGCATCTCGGGCTCGATGGTGGCCAGGCCGGTGGCGACATTAACCACGATGGGGAAGAAGCTGATGGCGAAGGCGGTGATGACCGCCGGCAGGGCGCCAACGCCGACCCAGATCATCAGGATCGGCACGATCGCGACCTTGGGAACCGCATTGAAGGCGATCAACAGGGGATAGAGGCCGGAATAGACGAAGGGCGAGGCGCCGATGGCAAGCCCCAGCAGCAGGCCGAAGCCGATGGCGAGCAGGAATCCGATCAGCGTGGTCCACAGTGTTTCCCAGCAGAACATCATCAGGATGTCGAAACGCTGCACGAAAACGACAAAGACCTTGGTTGGCCTCGGCAAAATGATCTCCGGAATGTCGAAGACCACGCACGAGGCCTCCCAGATCGCCAGCAGCCCTGCCAGCACCAGCCAGGGCATGGCCAGCCGCAGCGCCTCGCGTCGGACGCCCGCCTCCATCAGCGAAGCAACCGGCCGACCAGGCGCTTCAGCATGACGATAATGAAAATGATCGCCGCCAGGCCGGCCGCCAATACCGGCCAGTCCAGTACCATGACCGAATCGAAAAAAGCGCTCATGGATGATGCTCCTGGTGGATGCGATCGCGCAGCTCGTGGACGATCTCGACGAAGTGCGGCTCGAAGGTCGTGGCAAGCGTGCGCGGCCGCGGAATATCGATGTGTTTGGACAGCACGATCCGCCCCGGCCGCCGGCTCATCACATAGACGGTGTCGGCGAGATAGACCGCCTCGCGCAGGTCGTGCGTCACCAGCACGCCGGTGAAACGCTTCTCCAGCCACAGCGCCTGCATGACGCCCCACAGCTCCTCGCGCGTGAAGGCGTCGAGCGCACCGAACGGCTCGTCGAGCATCAGGAGCTCGGGTTCATGGATCAGGGCGCGGCAAAGATTGGAGCGCTGCTGCATGCCGCCGGAAAGCTGCCAGGGGAACTTCGCGGCAAAGTCGGCAAGGCCAACCGTCGCCAGCAGCGCCATCGCCCGCGCCTCGTACTCGGCGCGATGGCGGCGAAACCGCTTCTTGTGAGGCTCGACCACTTCCATGGGCAGCAGGATATTGTCCAGCGTGGTGCGCCACGGCATCAAGGTCGGGTTCTGGAAAGCCATGCCGACGCCCTTGATCGGCCCGCCGACGCGCTGGCCGGCGACCTGCACATGACCGCCGGTCGCGGGCAGCAGGCCGGTGACCAGCTTCATGATCGTCGACTTGCCGCAACCCGACGGCCCGACGACGGCGATGAACTCACCCTTGTCGATGCTGAAGGTGGCGTCGGCCAAAGCCGGTGTCGTCTCCTTGCCGAGCCGATAGGTGAGGCTGACCCCGTTCAGCTCGACGAAGGCCATGCCGCCTACTTCACCAGCATCCGGTCGGCCTTGGGCGGCAGGTATTTGTTCGTGAAGACCAGGGACGGGTCGGGGGCCGTGGGCAGCCCAAAGGCCTCGGACACGTCCTTGACCGACCGGGCGAAGCGCGCCGGATCGACATCGCCCATGCCGTTTTCCTTCACATAGGGCGTGAGGATATTGGTCTGCAGCGAGATTTGCAGCCGCTCCGTCTCGAGCGCATCGTCGATCAGCGGATCACGTTTCTTGGCCGCGGCGATGCCTGCCTTGTTGTCGGCGATCACATCCTTCCAGCCCCTGAGGGTGGCGGCGATGAAGCCCTTCACGGCCTTCTCGTTCTTCGCCAGCTCGGGTGAGACGATGATGCCGTTGCCGTAGACATCCATGCCGAAGTCGACATAGCGCATGGCCACGATGTCCTCGAACTTCACACCGCGCGCCTTGAGGTCGAGCATCGATGAGAAATAATGGCCCGAAATGAAGTCGACCGTACCCTGCACCAGGCTTTGCTCGCGCAGCTGCGGCGTCAGGTTGATGTGCTCCCACTTGGTGATGCCCTGCTTCTTGGCGAAGGCGGGGAACAGCCGGAACGAGGCGTCAAACACCGGCGCGCCGAGCTTCTTGCCTTCGAGGTCCTTGGGCACCTTGATGCCGCTTTTCTTCAAGACATAGACGCCGAACGGCGCAAAGTCGTAGCCCATGAAGACGCAAAGCACTTCCTTGCCGGGATTCTTGGCATTGTACTCGATCAGCGAATTCACGTCGGCAAAGCCCATCTGGTACGCACCGGTGGCGACGCGTTGGACCGCGCCGGCCGAGCCCTGTCCCGGATCCATCGTCACGTCGAGGCCTTCGGCCTTGTAGTAGCCCCGCTCCAGCGCCAGCAAAAACGGCGCGGTCGGGCCTTGGAAGACCCAATCGAGGGTGAATTTGATCGCCGTCTGCGCCTGCGCCGGCAGGGTCGCCAGCATAAGAGCTGCGGCGGCAGCGCCGCCCAGCCATTTGATCCTGTTCATTTCGTGATCCCCTCGCCCGCTTTTGTTGTCGCGACTCATAGGCGGCCGGTTGATCGCCGCCAAGAGGGATCAGGCAGATTCTATGCCAGCCTGCTGAGTCTCGACGAGGCGGGCGAAGGCGCCCCCGAGGGCGGAAAGCTCGCCATAACTGCCCTTCTCGACTACGCGGCCATGCTCGAATACCACGATCAGCTTGGCGTCGCGGATCGTCGACAGGCGGTGGGCGATCACGAAGGTCGTCCGGCCGGCCATCAGGACCTTCAGGGCCTTCTGGATGCGGGCCTCGGTCAGCGCGTCGAGCGCGCTGGTCGCCTCGTCGAGGATCAAGATCGGCGGGTTCTTGAGCAAAGCCCGGGCGATCGACAGGCGCTGGCGCTCGCCGCCCGACAGGGTCGTGCCGCGTTCGCCCACCATCGTGTCGTAGCCGTTGGGCTGGCGCATGATGAAATCGTGCGCCTCCGCGAGCTTCGCCGCCGCCTCCAGCTCGGCCGGCGTGGCATCGGGCTTGCCGACGCGCAGATTGTCGCCGATCGTGCGGTAGAACATGGTGTTGTCCTGGAACACCACACCGATATTGCGGCGGAGCGAATCGAGCGTGATATCGCGGTGGTCGATACCGTCGATGCGAATGATGCCGGACTGCGCGTCCCACATGCGGTGCAGCAGCGACAGGGTCGTGCTCTTGCCGGCGCCGGTCGGGCCGACCAACGCCACCGTGGTGCCGGCCGGGACATCGAGAGAGAAATGCACCAGCGCCGGCCGCCGGCCATCATAGGAGAAATTGACGTCATCGAACTCGACATGGCCCTTGGCCCGCCCGATATCGATGGCGCCGGGCCGGTCCGGCACGCTCGACTGGGTGTCTAGGATGCGGAAGAAGTCGGCCATCGCCGGCATCTGGTAGAAGACACGGCTGATGAAGCCCGAGGCCTGCTCCATGCGCCCGATCAGCATGGTGGCGAAACCCATGAAGCTCACGATCTCGCCCACGGTGGCCATGCCGTGGATATAGAGCCAGGTGCCCAGCAGGAAAATCAGGATCACCGTCGCGGTCGAGGCGGCGCGCGTCAGCACCGAGAGCAGCGCCCACCAGTTCAGCACCGGAAACTGGGCGACCAGCACCTCGCGGATGACGCGGTTGAGCTCGTGCGCCTCGGCGCCAAGGCGTACGAAGCTCTGGATGAGATGGACGTTGCCGAGCGCGTCGCTGGCGCGGCTGGCGAGTTCGCTGTGGTAGTCCTCGACCCGCGCCTGCAGGCGATCGGTGCGACTCACGATGTAGGCATTGGAAACGGCGAAAAACAGGATCAACACGATCAACAACAGACCCAACCGCCAGTTCATGAACAGGCTGAGCGGCAGCATGATGAAAAGCGCCGCGAAGGTGGCGAGGTTCTCGCGGAAGAAGGAGAGCCAGACGCTGAACAGGTGATCGACGCCACTCAGCATCACCTTCAGCAGGCGGCCCGAATGCTGGATATTGTGGAAAGCATAGGGCAACTGCAGCACATGCTCGAAATAGCGCGCCATCACCAACAGGCGGCGACGGTGCGCCATGCGATCGGCCTGCAGCGACACGACGATGTTGGCGGCCACCCCGCCCAGGCCGATGATCGCCCACAAGCCAAGCTGCGCCAGCGTCTTTTGCCACAGCTGGCCGTCCGTTTTGTCGGCAGACGAACTCAGCAGCTCCACGATCCGGCCGAAGATCACCGGCTCGTAGAACTGCATCGCCGCGACCGCCACGTTGGCGAATGCCAGCCAGGCGACCAGGCCCCTCTCTTCCTTCAGCAGTCCGAGGACACGGCCATAGACGCGGAAGAATTCCATTCCTGGGCGATCA
>WNFR01007675.1_pt1 | contig 10959 bp, 9 predicted proteins | sample 5400221 | NCBI WGS metagenome assembly WNFR01 (sample SAMN13153357, study PRJNA577476) | soil metagenome | isolation source: 40 cm soil under Madrone tree | place: USA:California | collected 2016-06-14 | reverse complement strand
CGATGCCTCTTAGCAATAGTTTGCGCCATTGTCATCGCTCCAGGCGATACCTGGGCACTGCAGTCTAGTGGTTCCGGTAACGCGGCTCCAGCACAGGGCCAGCAGCCGAAGATTCCAGCCGACCAGTTGGATTCTCTAGTGGCACCGATTGCCCTTTATCCAGATCCGTTACTTGCACAAGTCCTTGCAGCATCCACGTATCCTCTCGAGCTCATCCAGCTCCAGCAGTGGCTGGCAAGAAATCCCGGAGTGAAGGATAAAGCGCTGGTCGATGCTGTGGCCAAACAGCAGTGGGATCCAAGTATCCAAGCTATGGCGGCACTGCCCGATGTAGTCAAGCGGCTGGCGGACGACATCCAGTGGACCACGGATCTAGGTAACGCGTTCCTGGCGCAGCAAAGTGACGTAATGGATGCCGTGCAACGCATGCGCAAGAAGGCGCAGGACACCGGCAATTTGAAATCGAGCGAGCAGCAGAAAGTGGAGACCAAGGTTATAGAAAGCAAGAGCGTGATCGTGGTTGAACAGGCCAACCCACAAGTTGTCTATGTGCCTTCGTATGATCCCGTGGTGGTGTATGGCCCGCCGGTCTATCCGTACCCACCCATTTACTATCCGCCGGCGGGATACTACGCCGCTGGCATGGCAATTTCCTTTGGCCTCGGCATCGCTATGGGAGCGGCTTGGGGAGGAGGCTGGGGTTGGGGCGCAGGCTGGGGAAACAACCAAATCAACATTAATAACAACAATAACTTCAATCGTAACACGAACATCAACGGCGGCAATCGAAACAATATCAACGGCGGGGACCGCAACAACATCGGAGGCGGAAATCGCGGCGGAGACGCCAGCTGGAAGCACAATCCACAACATCGCGGCGGCGCCCCTTATGGGGACCGAGGCACAGCAGACCGGTTCGGCGGTACGACCCGTGGAGACGCGATGTCGAATCGCCAGGCTAACGCCCGGCAACAGGTCGGACGACAGGGCGGCAATCTCGCCAGCGATCGGGGCGGCGATGGTGGCCTCAGCAATCGGGCTGGCGGTGGGCTTGGTGCAAGCGGGGGAGGGGCGGACCGTATAGGTAGCCGGGACGTCTCGCGAAGCGGCGGCGGAAACCGGGACGCCTTCGGAGGAGGTTCCAAGGGGTACAACGGCTCGAGTGCGCGGGCAAGTAGCAGTCGCGGTGCGTCCAGCATGGGTGGAGGCTTCGGCGGAGGCGGAGGCGGAGGCGGTCGGCGTGGTGGCGGTGGAAGGCGCAGATAAGAGAACTTGCGGAAAGAAAACCATGTGGAGCACTGACATGAAGTCGATATCTACGGATCGAAATTTGAAGACGCTTCTTTGGGTTGCGAGCACGATGACAGCCGTATTTGTGCTGGCGCCCATGCTCCTTGCCGCTCAACAATCTGCCGCAAACACGGCTCGCGTTTCCGTTGCGGGAGGTGCTATGACCTTCGCTACTCCGCAGCAGGCTGCCGATGCGCTAGTTGCCGCAGCTGAGAAATTTGACGAACGCATTCTCGATCAAATTTTCGGCCAGGGTGGCGAGGATGTTGTTTTTTCTGGCGAATACCCACAAGACCGCCAGCGAGCCTCTGATTTCGCTGCGGAGGCACACGAAAAGAAAAGCATTTCCGTGGACCCTCAGAAAGGCAACCGAGCATTCCTCCTCGTGGGTAAGGAGGACTGGCCGTTCCCCGTGCCAATTGTTAAGCGCGGTGATACCTGGTCCTTCGATGCCAAAGCCGGCCGCCAAGAGCTGCTCTACCGCCGGGTCGGCAGAAATGAACTGGACGCTATTGATATCTGCCACGGTTACGTAGAAGCGCAGCAGAAATACGCACTCCAAAAGCGGGAAGGCTACGACGTGAATCAATACGCGCAGCGGATCATCAGCACTCCGGGCAAACAGGATGGCCTGGCATGGCAAAACGCGGACGGTAGTTGGGACGGCCCAATTGGAGAAAAGATCGCCGATGCGATCGAAAAGGGTTACTCCAGCAGAGCTGAGCCCTACCACGGCTATTTCTTCAAGATTCTGAAGAGGCAGGGACCCGCGGGGCCGCTCGGCGAAATGGACTTCGTGGTGAAAGGCGTGATGATTGGGGGCTTCGCCTTAGTGGCTGCGCCAGCTGAGTACGGCGTGACCGGGGTGAAGAGCTTCATCGTCGGCTATGACGGCGTTGTCTATCAGAAGGACTTCGGGCAGGCTACGCTCAATGAATTTATAAAGATGGAACGCTTCAATCCGGATCGCTCTTGGAAACCAGTGCCGGAAGGATGAGGCAAGGTCCGAAGTCAGTACGCCATTGCAGATGGCGGCACTAGGATCGAATGTAGTCGCGAGAGGCGCCCACTGTGCGTGCGTCTTTACGCTTGAGGCTCAAAGAAAATTATACACTCTGGCTTTCAATCCAAGCGATTCCGGTTTCGCTTTTCCGATTGGCGTTTATCAGGCATGCCTCAAGAGAGCAGTGAAACCTGGCCTTCATCGTTCACGCTAAGCGCCCTACCTGTCACTTTTGACAATTACATCGTGACGACATTTGGGGCAATACCATAACAGGTCAAATTGAGCCGCGATTGGAGCAATGGAATTGGGCCCGCTGTTCAAAAATCAAATCCAATAGGAGACAGGTTATGTCCCAGTTCGATGTACGTAGAATCGCGTATCGTGTAAGCCTGTCCCTTGTAGGTCTTGCATTGTTAAGCCAGATTGTCACGGCCCAGTCCGTAAAGGTCGAAGGTCTCATCAAAGCTCGAAACGGCGACACCATGATTCTGCAGACTTCCGACTCTCCGAACCTGACGGTCCTGCTGACTGATAACTCTAAAGTGGGTCAGGTTCAGGGCGTGTTCAAGGCCCGCAGGAAGCAAATGTCGATGGCCGCGCTCATCCCGGGTCTCGCCGTCAAGGTCGAAGGGACCTATAACGATCAGGACGAATTAGTGGCGACGTCCGTCTCTTTCAAGGGCAACGATCTCGAACAAGCTGAAGCGATCGAAGCGGGTATGCACGAAACTAAGGTGCAGGTGCAGCAGGTCAAGGCGCAGGCGCTGCAGAACAAAGGTGAGTTAGAAAAACAGAATGCTGAGCTGAAATCGCAGAACGAAGCACTGCAACAGCAGCAGAAGCAAATCGCGGCCAACAAGGCGGCCGTTGAGGCTGCCATCGCGCGCTTCGGCCAACTGGACGATTACTACATTTTCGATGAAATGACCGTTTATTTCGGCAACGGGAAGATTACAGTGGATCCGAAGTATACGCCCCAACTGCTGGAGTTGGCCCACAAAGCCAAAACCATCAACGGCTTTATGATTGAGGTGAAAGGCTACGCTTCCTCCGTCGGCAGCGTGACCCTAAACCAACAGCTCAGCGAAGACCGCGCCGATGACCTTACCAATATCTTGGTTCAGCAAGGACACATTCCCCTCACTAGAATGCTGGCCCCGGGCGCCATGGGGGAGAGTCACCAGGTCGGTAACGACAAGACAGCGGAAGGGCAGGCCGAGAATCGTCGCGTAGTAGTGCGCGTTCTGCAGAACAAAGGCATCGCCGGAATATAGAGGCCAGCTCGTAGGCTTCATCCTTTTCGACCAAACCTGGATGCCACAGGACAGTCGTGACGGCGAATTGATTCGAGCTCCTGTAATCGGGGCCACGTTGTCGAAGAGTATGCCGCCGCCGAAGAAGGAATAGGTCATCAGGCATGATGAGGTCCATTCGAACTGATGCGAAGTCGGCTGTCAACACAAGTTGTCCGCGAGTTTCAACCGATGATCGATCAAACTTATATCGCCTATGATCGAATAAATAGCCTGTAATTTCTGACAGTACCAAGCCCGAGCGCGCTAGGTGTAGCCTCGCAATACTTTCGGGGCTGTCCATCTGTTCGCTGAGGGATCTCCGGATGGTAGGAGCTCCTGAGAATGACATCGGCAAAATCTAGTGAGCGAGGCGCAAGGTTTGCCCTCCCTGAACTGGATACAACCCAAAAACAAGTAATTGCCGCTCTCACAAAGACCCGCGAATACTGGCAAACGACAACGCTGCCCTATAACCCGCTTCGGGCGAGTGAGACTGTGGAGAGCCGCTATGCTGCGGGCAAGGCGTTACGAAAGGGAGTTCCGCGGGAAAGCCATGCGGAATGGAAATCTCCGTCGCAGCGTCCTAGCGGCGCAGATTTTGTGATTGCAAGCAATGCAGGTCGACAGCAAGACTTGGTGCCTCTGCGGATGGGACGAATGGCGGTCTCACCTTTTGCCTTTTTGCGCGGTGCCGCAGCAGCCATGGCGTGGGACCTTTCGCATACTCCGATTACAGGGATTCAAACGGTAATCGATGGAGATGCGCATATTAATAACTTCGGCCTTTATGGCACTCCGCAACGCGATGTGGTCCTGGACCTGAACGATTTTGATGAAGCCATACCGGGTCCCTGGGAATGGGATCTTAAGCGGCTTGTAGCCAGCGTCGACCTCGCTGCGCGAGAAAACGGTTTCAACAAGCGCGAGCGCCGGAGGGCTGTAACGGAGTGCGCGGCTGGCTACCGCTTCAATCTTCAGCGGCTTCATCCCATGGGGTTTCTGGATTTGTGGTCTATCTACGGGTATGCGGACCGCAAACCCAAGATTATGAAAATCCCAAAGAAAACATGGGTCTTGATCCAAAAGACGGTGGAGAAGGCGAGAGCCACGACCAATGAAACGCTTCTGCTCAAAGTGGCGCAGTGCTTGGCAAATGGCCGGTGGCGTTTCCGGGAGGATCGCCCAATCCTGACGCGCGTGGATGACAGAACGAGAAAGGAGGTTGTCGACTCGCTAACCGAGTACCTGGAAACTGTTCCGCTAGGATACCGGCAGTTTTTGCGACGATACGCAGTGGCGGACGTCGCTCACCGAGTGGTAGGAGTGGGAAGCGTGGGCACCCGGGCCTATCTGGTGCTCCTATTCGGTAACGGCGCTAACGATCCACTGTTCATGCAAGTGAAGGAAGCTACCGCTCCTGCCCACGCGCCCTATTTGCCACCGATTTCCTGGAAGTCGCCGCATCAGGGACGCCGGGTGGTTTCCGGCCAACGCATGCTGCAGTCTGCTGGGGATCCTCTCTTAGGCTACACCACAATCCATGGGCGCGACTATTTCGTCCGACAAATGAAAAACATGAAGGCTTCCATGCCTCTAGAATGGCTGACCGGCGAACCCTTTCATGTCTGGAGTTTTGTTTGCGGCGGCCTGCTGGCGCGTGCACATTCCCGTGTTGGGGACGCCGCTAAAATCGCCGGCTACTGCGGCAAATCATATGTTTTGGATGAGGCGCTAGCAGAATTTGCCGAGTCCTATGCTGACCAAACTGAACAAGATCATGCCTCCCTTGTACGAGCTATTAGGCAACACCGAGTAAAGGCGGCGAAGGGATGAAAAATGGGTTCGGAGTGTCGGGACCACAAGCTCTTCCGGCCATTGTGGGTGGAAGACGACTGGCAGTAATTTTTCTGGTTTGTTCTAGTGTGCTGTATCCGCTGGATAACGCCGGCGCACAAGATGTTAAAACTACTTTTGTCAAATCGGTCGATTTCAACAAATACAAGAAATATGCGTGGGGATCAAACTACCTGCTGACCCAGCAGTCTAAGGAAGATCAAGAACGCATCAACATGGCGATCGTCGATTCGATTAACCGGAGTCTGCGAGCCGCAGGCTTTGTAGAAGACGATAAGAATCCAGAGTTCAGAGTTACTTACGAAGCGGGAGGGCTCCCCAAAGCCGATGTCGCTGCGCAGCGGGACTTATATGCTACCGATATGCTTAACTACACTTGGGGTAACCTAGGAGGCGTTTCCTCGGACGTGTGGATCTATAGCCTGGCGAAATTGCAGATCACCGTGACGGATGCCGCGACAAAGAGCAATCTTTGGCAAGCGACGGCGTCAAAAAAGATTAGAGACCCCATCAAATTCAGGAACAATCTCAAAGAGAATGTTGACAAATTTATTCGAAACACAATGAAGAGTTTTCCTCCGAAAAAGTGACTCAACATCGTTCAGAGCCCGCGTTCATGCATTGAGAGTCCACGGAGGGCTCACTAACCCAGTCTAGACTCTGAAATGAATTCGCAAAAGGAGCGCCTCACATGGAACCTCCCATTGCCCCGCCAGTTTTTGCTCTATTTCTTCTCATTGGGATGCTGCTCCTGCTGGAAATCGGCCGCCGTGTTCGAGTTAGGCGCCGCCCGAAAGAATCGGAAGGCGAGCAGAGTGGTTTGAGCTCGGTCGAAGGCGCGGTATTCGCCCTATTTGGCTTGATGATGGCGTTCACCTTTTCAGGAGCAGCGTCGCGCCTTGCCGAGAAACGGATGTTGATCGCCGATGAAGTCAATAGCATCGAAACCGCCTATTTGCGGCTGCATTTGCTATCTCAACAGGCACAGCCTGCACTTCGGGAGTTGTTTCGCCGCTACGTGGACTCGCGGCTGGAAACCTATCGCAGGCTTCCGGATATGGTGGCTGCCAAAATGGAGATGGCCAACTCCAAAAAGATCCAGGAAGAGACCTGGACCGCGGCGGTAGCGGCCACTTCGCTCCCTGATTCTCGTCCTTTCGGTGGTCTGTTACTGCTACCAGCCATAAACAACATGATTGACATCAGCACAACCCGCACGATGGCTCTACAAAACCATCCTCCGAGAATCATTTACGTTTTGTTGTTCGGCTTGGGACTCATTTGTTCACTTCTAGCTGGCTATCGAATGGCAAGTGGCCAACACCGGAGTTGGCTCCACATCCTCGGCTTCACAGGTCTCACGGTCATCATTGTCTACGTCATGCTTGACATCGAGTACCCGCGCGCGGGCTTAATACGTCTAGAGTCCGCCGACCAACTGCTGGTCAACCTGCGCGAGAGTATGAAGTAACAGGTATGACAGAACGGAGCCGGAGCAACCCTGTAGTTCCGCGGCTAAATTTAGAATAAGAATAAACATAGGTTAATCTGGTCCGTGGAGCGGTGTGAAGCTCCCGATTAGCGGCCAACGGAGAACTGGCCGCGGCTTCAAGGCTGGCCAGATGCTTGAGTCTATGGGCCAACGCTGGCCGATTCCGCGTCCGTGCGGCTTAGAAAGTGATCGCGCCGGAAATTTGCAGTGAGTATCCCTGAAAGGTCGATCTGGTTAGGAACTCTCGAAAATATTTGACGCCCAAGCTCGCCTTCCTTACAGGCAAAACGACGTTCACCGCAAAACCGAGGGCGTTAACTCTGTAGTGTGCTGCCGCTTGTGTGGGGGTAACGATTGGCCCGTTCTTGTCCGTCGTCTGCCATTGACCGTAGCCGGCCAATCCCAGCTGCAGGCGCAAATCCCGTTCCAGAGGGAGAGTCTGAGTTAGGGAATAATCGAGATCAAAGGTCTGACCTGGATGAATGTTGGTGCCTTGCTGGGTACCATGAAATTCGTACATCTCGAACGCGGAGATGGCGGTCGTCTTACTACTTGTCAGATAGAATGTTTCGCCGGCAGACACGCAGTTTGTCCAGTAACCAGAACCGACATTGTTATTCGCCCCAGCCTTGAATTTGCCGGTGGGCGCTAGGAACCCATAGACGGCGCGAATTTCAGCGCGTTTTGTGCGCCAGCCCAGAATGAGCGGCTGGTAATAGGAGTCGGCCAATCCTCCGCCACCACTGAGCGCGCCCTCAACATCCGATGTAAGCGAGTTGTTGGCGATCGGCAGCGTAGCCGAAGCTGAAAATAGCGCCCCTCTCAATACCTTTACCCCTTTCTTTTTGACCCAAACAAAACTATTCATGTCCATCAGTACCGAGTTTCTCCCGATGCCCAGAACCTCGCCGTTAGGGCCCCTCAGTTCGTCGCGGAAGTACGATAAGAACGAATTTGAGTAGGTGAATCCTGAGTCGGGCGTGACCCCAGAGTTCGTAGCACTCATGCCCAGGGGATATACGCCTCTAATTTGGGCTTGCAATGGTGCGGAGGGAACAAGGAGGCTGAAAATGACTAGTAAAGCGCCTGAAATTATCAACCAGCCGGTGATATGGGTCATACTAATACTACTCGCAACCACGACTGTCCAGCGACGGCGCCAAAGTCTCCCGGCGCTAGGGAACGTCATCCGGCGCCAGCGCGATGAGCGCCCCGTTGGACCTGAGTCCCGCTGTTGAGTTGCATCGTTGCTAGATTTTTCCAAAAAGTTTCCAAGGATTCCACGCCGCCGAACAACGTGGTGAATATCGTGGAGTCCGCGAGTAGGATGTCGCCTGCTCGTGCACCGTTCGGAGGCATCCAGATGAACGTGTTGAATTCCCTATTTCCAGCTTCGGTGAAAGGGTGTGGTCTGGACATATCTATCGGTTGTCTGGCCAGAACTTGGACACACCTGGTGTCCTCGTTCGTCAGAGCATAGTGCGGCAAATGCGGGTGAAAATTGAATGTTGTAACCCCCTTGAGCCAGCCCCGCGCATCTAAGTCCCTTATCGTAGTCAATGGAGCAATCTGGTTGGTTCCGCTGACCACTGCGGGACGAAGACCGTAGCGATTTTCGACCGGTACTCCGAGCCCCTTCATTAGTGAACGGGTGTACTTGCCAAAGCGTTGTTGACGGGGAACCAAGGGGTCTCCGTGGTGCGCATACTCCATCTCACGTTCATTCAGGTCGGGTGACACCCCGACGTCGTGATGTGGGCCAAGAATCAGGCACGTTCCTTCGCGGGTCAGGAACTGCCTGATTGCCTCGATTTCCTCCTTGCCGGCTTCTTGTTCGGTGACCATATGGTCAAGTCCAAACACCATTAGCGTGTCGGTATCGGAGAGCACTCGTTCGTCGAGCGGCAGTTGCTGGCCAGCCTGGTCGATCCGCTGGTAAACAGCGACGGGTTGCCCTGTCGCCTCGCCGACGAGCGCCTGGAACCTGACTGTCGATAAGTGGAACAGCTCAAGCGTGCCGGCAATCCCCTGCAAAAACATCTTCTCGGAATATTCCACACTCTCGTAATCGGGCCAGCCAACTCGGCGAACTTCGGTCATCGTTGAAAAGCGATTGTCTAGTTCAGCGACATCTCGATTGGCCTCCCAGGGGTAACTCCAAGTCCAGTAAATGCTGAACCGTCGTTTGTCAGGAGTGTATTTTCTCTGGATATGGATTTGGTTGTAAGTTCGTGCTCTGTATTTCGTTTCGCCCATCGGGCGACTCCTTCCTATTGTTACGCCCCTTGGGCGTGGCTCTTGTTCGTGAGTGCCGTGAGATATCGAAGCGCCTTTATTCCCGGTAGGAAGAAATAGGCGCCACCTCTTACGGTCGTAAAGGCGGGCAGGCCCGTGATCTTTTTTCGAATCGGCCGCTTCGGAATCGTCATGTCATAGGTGCCATCCTGGGTGCCGACAAAAGGATCTCGCTCGTTGCTTAATTCGTGAAAGTTCGGGTCGTTCGCCCACACATTCATAGCGAACTCGAACTGGCGAACTAGGCTCGCGCATCCAATAAACGCAGCGATGCCCCGTTCCTTGCCGTCCTCGGGCGCTCCCTCGGGCAATGGTGGGCCATATGTGCCTCCGCGCCGGATCATCTTGCGTCGCTTCATGTTTGTTGCCGTGTCCCGTGGGTTCATGCGACGAATATGTGAACCCAGCGGACACGCATAGCCGTACGGATCCTTCTCTGCATAAGCAAAATCATTGGTGTGTTGCAGGTCTGCGCCGAGTTCGGGATCGTCCTTGTCCGGCGCGAGGACAAGTGGCGCACCACTGCGCCATCGCCCCATCAGCTTGGCTGCGATCAACTCTTGTTGCTCATGGGTCTCGCCGTGTTGCCGCAGAAAATCGCGAAAGGCGCCGACATGTTCCTCCAAACGAAGATATGCCAGGTAGCTACCATTGCGCGAAAGGATCGCCGGCTGTGGCAGTGCAGCAGGTCCCCCCTCTTCGTCCGGATAGCCGAGAAAGAATTCGCCTGCTTCGATGGCCGGCCCGGAGCCAGGCGTCGGTTCCACGAGGGTTCCTTCGATCACGGGCTGCGAGAGCCGATCGTGATAGCCAAAGTGTTCGTGCGGGTAGCCAAACGGCGGTAGGGCCTCGAGGTCCAAGGACGAAAGCGCCTCCACACCGGTGCACCGCGAGAGGTACTCTTGATGCTCCCGGGTGCATCGCTCGCGTTCCTCCACATTGCGGGCAAAGAGCACGGCAATGGCGTGAAGACTGGGATTTGCCATGCCCCCAATCCAATGATCTGGATGATTGGCCCCTGTGGCACCGAGAGTATTCGCTCGGGCGGCCATTCCTTGACGAAACTCTTCCGGAAAAGTAGCCAACGACGCGTCATCAACGCCAAGAGCCTTCAGGCCATTCCATGTAAATGCGACGGTGACCCATCGGGAATCGAGGTGGCTCGACCCAACTGTTTGTGCGGTACCCACTTTCGCGAGGATGCCTGCCAACCAGCTACGAGCTCCTTCCGCACTGTGAAAACTCAGGAATTCGTAGCGCGCAGCAAGCGCTGGAGGGCGCGCAATCAGAAAATGCTGGATGTCATCAAGTTCTAGCATGCGGTCTCTTCGCAGTGAATTTGCCTACTGCATCTGGTCGAGCATCTTGGAAAAGGCCGCCTTCAGCTTCAAAGCCTTTTTGATCTCGCCAGCGCTGACGAACGGATACTCACCGTACTCTAGGAAGCTCGGACATTGATGCTCGCGAACAAATTTGACGAACGCCGGTGGATTCGTCTTCCAGTCTTCTGGGAACCCTTCGAGATTCTCGAACACAGTGTCTACTCCCGCTGCAGCGAACAACGCGATGGCGTCCTCGGTGTACTTGTCAAAATCGGTGTCGAAGATTCCCTGATACATGAAGTACTTGTCCTTGCCCATGTCGAAGAGCACCCACCTCAAATAGTGGAGCTTGAGCGGCGCGAGCAGGTCGGGCGATCCTTGCAGAGACTTCTCGATTGTCTTTCC
>WNFR01008121.1_pt1 | contig 10960 bp, 7 predicted proteins | sample 5400221 | NCBI WGS metagenome assembly WNFR01 (sample SAMN13153357, study PRJNA577476) | soil metagenome | isolation source: 40 cm soil under Madrone tree | place: USA:California | collected 2016-06-14 | reverse complement strand
CGCGTGGACCCGGCCGTGCCCATCGAGGCCGTCGTCGGCGTCATGTCGGATCTGGTGAGTGAGGGAAAGGTCCGATTCCTCGGCCTCTCTGAGGCTGGCGAGCAAACTATTCGCCGCGCACACGCCGTTCATCCAATCGCGGCGCTCCAGAGTGAGTATTCGTTGTGGGAGCGCAACCTTGAGCCGCGGATCATTCCGCTGCTGCGCGAGCTGGGGATTGGGCTGGTTCCGTTCGCGCCGCTCGGCCGCGGCTTCCTCACGGGGTCAGTGAAGCGCGCCGAGGAGTATCCGGAGGGCGACTACCGCCGCAACGACCCGCGCTACCAGGGCGAGAATTTCGACGCCAACATGAGAGCGGCCTCGGCCGTGCGCGACTTGGCTAAGCAGAAGGGGGTGACCCCGGGACAGATCGCGCTTGCCTGGCTGCTGCACAAGGGCCCGGACATCGTTCCGATTCCCGGCACCACGCGACGGACCCACCTCGAGGACAACGTCGGCGCGGCGGACGTATCGCTCAGCGGCGAAGAGATGTCCAGGCTCAACGCGGCGCTTTCGCCCGAGAATGTGGCAGGACCGCGTTACACCGATAAGCAGATGGCAACGGTTGATCGCTAGAGGATGTTCGGCTCGATGGTTGGAACACCTACGAGGGGAAAATGGCTCCCCACACTGGACACTCTTCGCAACCTTTTCTTCGTGCCAACAAGCGAAATGCTGGGCTTATTCTCTGAAGGCAGTACACTCGATGTCCGCCCCAGCTAAGTCGGCGCCACGACCTTCTCTAACGCCAGCTGGAATCTCGGCTAACCACCGTAACTCAGCTAACAACCATAAAATAAGACAGTAAATTATGGATACATTTCGCTACCCCACCGGATCTCAAGATGCTACAATGCGGTCAACCGGTGGATTGTTTCGCTCTTCTACGTCGACTCGATATGGCGACACTTGTCTCTCAACAAGTGAATGAACTGCCGGTGAGTTGGAAAAACGGGAGCCATGCGGCGCTCAACCAATCAGGCCGCTGGTCGACTCTTGAACTGCACAGGTTGGCTGCCCCAGAAATTTGGTGACAGGCGAAGCGCCGTAAACCGCTGCTGTCGGATACAGTGATCGCAAAAACTGGCATTTTAGTTTGGTTTGGTTGGCTGATACTGTTCTGCTCAGCGTCGGCTTTAGCGCAAAGTCAGACCACAGGTCGCATTGCCGGGACAGTCAAAGATGAAAGAGGTGCGCTCATCGGCGGGGCGGCAGTAACCGTCAGCAGCAACACCACTGCCGAAGAGCGAAAAGTCATAACCGACGATCAAGGTAACTACACCGTACCGCTCCTGGCGTCTGGCACATATCGTGTAAGAGTCACATTGAGCGGGTTTGCCCCAGCTGTATTTGACCCAGTTCAGGTCGCAATCACTGAAACCACCACGGTTGATGTTGACCTGGACCCAACGGGCCCTGATCCGGTTTCTGTCCGCATTGACCCACTGATCCAGAAAGATGGACCGCAGCTGGGCCGCGTGGTTGACTCGCGCGCGGTCTCGGAACTGCCGCTCGCAACGCGTAACTTCATGCAGATTCTCGCGCTCTCGCCCGGTACGTCGGTGTCTCTCCCTGACAACACTGCCCTGGGGCGCAACTCGCAAAATATCTCGGTCAACGGGGCGCGGGTAACGCAAAATGATTTCGAGATCAATGGGATCGACGCCAATAATCTAGCCACAAACGCGGCGGCGGGGGTGGCCGTGCCGGCGCCTGAGAGTATCCAGGAATTCAAGGTCCAGACCTCACTGTACGGTGCAACGTTTGGACGTGCCGGCGGCGGCAATGTTCAGGCAGTCACGAAAAGCGGCAGTAACAACTTTCACGGCGCGGCGTATGAATATTTCCGCAACGACGCGCTCAACGCTAACAATCCGTTCTTGAAAGCAACAGGTGTTAGTCGTCCAACGTTACAGCGTAATGTTTTTGGCGGGTTGCTCGGCGGACCAATCAAGGCGGACAGATCATTCTTCTTCATCTCGTACCAGGGCACGCGAGAGCGCAACGGCGCGTCGCCGAACAGTCTCACGTCCGGCGTCTTGATCGCACCTGGTTTGACTAACGACCGTTCACAGCAGAATCTGCTTGCCACGTTCCGTCCGCGATTGTCGCCAACCTCGCCGCCCGCGACTTCAATTAATCCGGTGGCGCTCGCCCTTCTGAACGCAAAGCTACCCGATGGTCAATTCCTGATCCCGACGCCGCAGGCTGACGGCCATTACTCAGGCTCGGCCGTCTCCTCTTATCGCGAGGATCAATTCAACGCAAACGTTGACTACCGCATCAACGAAAAAGATTGGCTGGCCCTGCGGTTCTTCTTCTCGAACGCGCCTCAGTTCCTCGCGCTTCCCAGTGGCGGTGGCGGAGCGAATGTTCCCGGGTTCGGTGTGGATGAAAAGCGGGACAACCGGCTGCTCTCGTTTCAGGACATTCACGTCCTCAGCACACGAACCATCAACGAGGCACGCGCCGGTTACAGCTTTATTCGTGGTGACACGTTAGGCAAAAACCCGGTCAGGGACTCTGCTTTTGGGATCACGCGAGCTAACGCCAACCTGTATCCGGGGCTGGGACTTATTCGTATCGGACCAACAGGAACAAACGCAGTCGCGATTGGAAATGCTGGTACGAACGTGGATACGCAGAACGTTGAGTCCTCGACCACCTTGGTTGATATTCTCTCGATCACCCGTGGCCAGCACAGCATCCGCACTGGCGGCCAGATCATCTATTACCGGAATAATCTCGCGGCCAACAACAACCGCCGCGGCACGATAACTTTCCAGAGCTTCAACAATTTCCTGCTCGGCTCGGCTAACAATTCAGTGTATGGAGACGGCATCAACACGCGCATCCTGCGTGCAACTGACTACAGCTTCTTTCTACAGGATGATTGGAAGGTGTCCCAGAGGCTGATCCTTAATCTCGGTTTGCGTTACGAGTTGGATCTCCCCCCTTATGAAACGCGTGGCGCGCTGTCGACCTTTGATCCGGCTCTCTATAAACCCAGGATGGAGGTTGACGGCAGCGGTAACCCGGTCGGCCCTCCTATCGGCGGATTCGTGCAAGCGGGAAATGTTATTCCTCAGTACGACTTGCCGGACGTGCCAAATGTCAGCAAGCGTGTTCTGACCAGCGTCGATCCAAACAACTTCGCTCCGCGTGTCGGGTTTTCCTATTCACCGCTTGATTCAGGACGATTGGTCGTGCGGGGCGGCTATGGCATCTTCTATTCGCGGCCATCCACAGCCTATATAGGCATCGCGATTAACGCACCACCGATGTACACCGTTCGCCGGAGCCCAACCGGCGCCACGGTTCCTTTGTCGGATCCTTTCTTTCCTTTGCCAGCGCAGGATCAATTTCCCGCTATCGTGAAGGGCGTCGCTCTTGCCGGTCAAATATTCGATCGCGGTATGCGCACAGCTTACGTCCAACAGTACAATGCCAGCGTTCAGCACACCTTGGGCAGAGATCTACTAATCGAAGTAGCGTATGTTGGCGCGCGCGGACTTAATCTGATCCGCGACCTCGCCATTAACCAGGCGAGACTCGCCAGCCTACAGCACCCAATCATCAACGCCGTTACTGGGCAGGTAATTACCAGTAATACACCCGCTGCCACGAACCTAGCGCTGCGAGCGCCATATCAAGGAGTCGAGGTGGGGAGCTTTCTTCAGATTCAGTCCACCGCGCAATCAACTTACAACTCCCTACAGATGAGTTTGATCAGGCGTCTCTCTAAAGGGCTGCAATTCCTCGCCTCATATACTTATGCCAAGTCACTCGACAATGCTTCCGGCGGTAGTGACAGCACGGGAGAAGTTAGGGATACGATCAATATCGCCGGTAACCAGCTCGATAACCGCGCCAATCGTGGCGTATCTGACTTTGATCGTTCTCATCGGTTTGTATTGAGCTATTTGTGGGACTTACCGCGTCCGGCTTTTGCGGCACGGTCGACTGCTGGACGGTTGCTCTTCTCCGGTTGGCAAATGGCTGGGATAATCACGGCGATGTCCGGCCTGCCGATCGACATAAACGACGGGGGCGCCGGCTCGTTCTATGGCCTGAGCGGTGGAAATAATGCGCTGGTGCGGCCAAGCTGGGCGCCAAGTGCGACGGCCGCTACTGCGACCAGCAACATACCGGCTGGATATTTTTTCAATCCGCTTGCGTTTGTCCGGCCGATAGTACTAACGGGCCAGGTAATTCCAAGTTCCAACGGGACGGCCACGGCAGGCGCGACGGGAACCGACTTCGGCAACGTCGGTCGCAATGTTCTGCGCGGGCCAAGACAGACTAACGTGGATTTTTCCGTAATCAAGCGTTTCCCAATTAGTGAGTCGAAGAACATCGAGTTGCGCGCCGAGTTTTTCAACCTCTTCAATCACACAAATTTTGCAAATCCGATCAGTAACCTTAGCGCTGTCCCCTCAACATCCATAGATCCAATCAGTGGACGGATTATTGGCAGTTCAGGCGACTTCGGTCGCATAATTTCGACGAGTAACAATCCGCGCCTGATTCAGTTCGCGATGAAGCTCAACTTTTGAGGTGTCTCGGAACTTCGTCGGACAGGCCAAAGTCATTTCGCTATAAGATTCCAAACCGTCAAGTTACTCAGGAGGGGCCCCATGGTCGCAAATCCGCCGCACGACATGCCGCGAATCACTCCGCATCTTTTTTACGACGACGTCGGAGCCGCTATCGATTGGCTGGTCAAAGCTTTTGGCTTTGAAATACGCTTGCGAATGACCGATAAGGATGGCGCAGTAGTGCACGGCGAGGTGGAGTTGAAGGACAGCCTGGTCATGTTGGGGCTCGCAGCCGAGGTTGAAGCGTGGGAGAGTCCGCGAACACTCGGCGGCCGAGTGAGCCAGCGACTCTACGTCTTCGTGGACGATGTGGACGCTCACTACGAGCGCGCCGTCAGCGCGGGGGCACAGATTATCCGCGAACCTGCCGATCAGTTTTGGGGCGATCGCGTCTACGAGTGTATTGACCCCGAGGGTCATCGCTGGAAATTCGCCCAGCACCTCTGGGACGTGGATAATAGAAGCCTGAAAAGACCCTCCGATTCAGAGTAGCGTCGCTTTCGGGCATCAAAATTTTTCCAGACAAAGCGATCCACAAAACCACATTAAAGATCGCGAAACTTAAACCGCTTTCCTAACGAAGATCTAAACGACCGCCATTGATTGAGACGACCAGGATTGTTCACGGCATCTGAGTTGGTTCATAACCTGGGCTGCCCAGGTTGCCGAGTAATCGTCCCGAGCCAGCGTTAAGTTACCCACCAGGTTTCCCTCGGTCGGAATTCCAATGACTGCGATGTCCTCGTTGGCGATGCCTTGATCGTTGACCACGAAGCGCGTGTCCTCGGTCATGTCAATGGCTCCAGGGCGATACGCATCCTGATCTCTCCGGAACCGGTTTTCATAAGCCCGCACCACCCCCCGTTGGCGCAGATTGCGAAAAAGGGGCGTCGCGTCGCGAGGAATATTGGTTCGTGGATACCGGGCATCAATCAGTATCTCCGCTCGCGCAACTGCACCCGGAGTCTCATCGCACCGTAGCTCGAAGCAACCGCCGGCTTCGTCGGTTATTACCCGAGGGTTGCGCGCCACCGAGAAATCAAGCAGCCCGGCGCTCAACAGCGCCAAAAGTTTCTCGATGTTGATGATTGGAGGTCCAAAGACGACGCGCTTGAGCCGCGGAAAGTAATGCTCAATCAGTTTGCGGTGCGACTCGGGTGTGAGTCCCCCGAATTTGAGGAACGATCCCAGGGTCTTCCTAACTTCGTACCAGATGTCCAGGGCCGCCTTAACTGCGCAACCAGCCTGGCCTGCTCGTGCAAAGGCGATCTCCTGCTTCATATACTGCGCTATGAAGGAAGTGAATTCTTCTCCCGTGGCGAAACGGCGTTCACTTACCGGGTCGAGCGCTCGTTGATAGTCAAAGGCCGGCTGCATCGGATGAATCCGGAGGTAGGATTCGATCGCAGACAGCATGGCCTGAGCGTCGTTACCACACGACTCCAATCTTGCTCGCTCCGGGCCGGCTCCCATCGTGACGCGGTAGTAGTGGAGCTGCATTTCAAGCTCGAAGAGCGGCCACAGGTCCTTCTCAAAGTCCAGCTTTCCATCAGTTGCCTCACGGCGAAGTTTGGCTATCGCATCGGAAGTAAAGAAAGTCAGCGGTCGCAAGAAGACGGGCAAGTCAAAGGCCTTAGGCGCCATGGGTAATCCCGTGCGACTAAACGGGATGATCGACCGCGGCTCTTTGCCGCTCGCAAAATATGAAAGCGATCCGTCCGCTGATCGGTTGAATCGTCCGCCGCGTCCCTCAGTCAACTCCAGGACTGCGTCGATGAAGGTCAGACCCAAGCCCAACATCGCAACTTGAGCTCTTGCCGGAACCCGGGCCATCGACTCAACCACAGGATAAACAAACGGAATGAACTTTGCGCTCGAGTGCTGAGCAGCAAAGGCCTCGTAACGTTGCTCCGCAGGACTCGGCCCAAGGCGGGAGTGGCCCGTGGCCAGCAGTACCTTGTCGACCTTGAGGTCCTGGGTCTGGCCGTTCTCAGCTATGAACTCAGCCTCGTACTGTCTTCCTTGAGGCCGGATGTCCACAACTTCGCCAACGTGACACGACACCGTGACTCCGGTGGGAACGTGTTTGAGGATGCGTTGAAAACCCTCAATCAGGTAGCGGCCCACCACCGCCCGGGATAGATACTCGTCACCTGTCAAACGCTCAGGCGGACCAAACGTTGTCTGGTACCAGTCGACAAAATCCTGGCCCCTGCCAGCGACAATGGGAGGGTCTGTTACATCCCAGAGATCGATCTCGCCGATGCTGATGTTAACCAGGATATACTCGGGCTGATCAGGGTCGTAAATCGGGCTGGCGCCAAAGTGCGGGAATCGATTGAAGATGTGGATGTGGAGGGCATGGTGCAGCGGGCATGCATTGAATTCGGCCAACAGCCTTTCCAGACAGTACAGGCCTTTTGGGCCCAGCCCAACGATGGCTACCGAGTGGGTGATCGGGATCTCGCTCGCTTGGATTCTCACAACAGAATGATTCAATCTCGTTTCGTGGTAGTGGGTTCAATCTGTGTTGCTGATCTTCGGCCTTGGCACAGTCGTTGTTTGCGACCCCAAGTTCGTCAGGCGATAACCCTCCAGTTCAACCCTCAACTCAACCCTTCACAAGACCCTTTCACAATCCTGCTCAACCCTTGATTCATGTTTGTTCTTCGGAAGTAAAGACATACATCGGACTCGTGTTACAAAACTCAGCGCCGATTTCTGTCTTCCAGGGAGCAAGCACAAGTTCGTACGGGTCCTGCCTAATGAACGCGCGATATACAAACGAATGTCTCGCTGTGGCAAGTGAAAGGAACTCGTCAAGAAATGGCGGGTAGAGCTCAACGATTATTGCTCTTGGTGGGGCATTCTTCAGTGTTTGTGTTGCTCCACGCAGTGCAGCGACCTCTGCGCCTTCAACATCAAGTTTCCAGACGTCGAGAGGGCCATACTCGAGTGCGATATCATCGATTGTCGTAAGATCAACGTTTATGGTTTGGTTCGTTCCAGCGAATACGTTCGGAAATAGGGTCAACATAATCGGATTCAGACTTGATCCTTGGTTGTGCGCCTTGGAGAGAATCAACGAGGCCTTACCACTATTGGATGACAGAGCCTTATCTAGTGCAACGACAGTACCCGCGTTTAGTTGACGAAGTCTTTCAAAGAGTTCGGGTACGGGTTCCAAAGCGATAACTCTGCTTGCCCCAGCCGAAAGCATTTGCGACGTCGCAAAGCCGATATTTGCGCCCGCGTCGAGAACGGTATCTCCTGGCTTGACGAAGCGTTTGAATAAGAACTCGTCTAGGTCCGACTGCGGATGGCGCAGATTCAGGATTAGTTTTGCCGCGTAGGCTCGCTCATGCTTGAAGGAGAGGTCTAATTCCAAGCTGTGACCGGCAAGGTGAACAGTCAACCGTTTGTCGCGGCGTATGTGGCGCTCTAAGTCTGAATAGAGTAGAGGAGAAGTACTATTCATGTTTCCCACAGTTATTGACATCCCTTAAGGAAAGCGCCAGACTAGCCTCAGTCTTTAGCCTTTTGCAATTCCTGTTCTAGCTGAAATCTCAAACCGAATTGGAACGACGCGATTGAAGAAGCACCAGGAAACTCGTCCTTCCGGCTCAATCCTTCAACCTCCTTTCAGCGGGCTCACGACCTTCGGTGGTTTGGCGCATACGACTGAGACCAATGATCAAGAGATCGATTTAGCCATCCTGGGCATCCCGTTTGATAGCCTGGTGACCTTCCGTCCCGGCGCACGCTTCGGGCCGAACGCCATTCGTCAATCCTCTGTTCTCTGCCGCAACTATAGTCAGCAGATGGAAGTGGAAGTCTACGAACGCTTGCGCGCCTTCGATGTTGGTGATGTCAATGTCAGCCCATTTGACTACGAGGAGACCTTTCGCCAAATAGAAGATCGCGTCAGCCAACTACAGCGGCGCGGCGCGGCGGTCGTCTCTTTGGGTGGAGATCACTCGATCCTCCTACCCATCCTCCGCGCCACGAGCCGGCAATATCCCCAACTCACCATGATCCAGATTGATGCTCATACGGACACCTCCGATGAAGGATGGGGACAAAAGTTCCACCACGGCACACCCGTTCGCCGGGCGATCGAAGAGGGGTTGGTCCAGGGGAATCATGTTTTTCAGATCGGCATACGCGGATCCGTCGGCAGCGCCAATTACCACGACTTTGCCAAACAAGCGGGCATCCATATTCTCGACATGCCGACGTTTCATGACCAGAAACTACGTAGAGAATTTCTGGAGCACCTTCATCAGATCGCAGGATCGGATCCCTGCTATCTCACCTTTGACGTGGATGGCGTGGATCCGGCGTTCGCTCCCGGAACTGGCACGCCAGTGGTTGGCGGCCTCACAAGCTTCGAAGCACTGGATCTGATGCGCTCATTCAGAGGCCTCCAGTTTATCGGCGGCGACGTGGTCGAGGTAGCACCTGCCTACGACTGCTCGCAGATCACCGCACTCCTGGGGGCAACGATTGCTTTCGAGATCGCGGCGCTCATCGCCATTGCGCGGCCGCCTGAACCAAATCCAGCCCGAGAATGTCCGCCATCGTTGTGAAACCATATCTCTGAGGGCATCGCGTGCCGGACAGGTCTTTGCCGACCAGGCTCGATCCCACCAGATACTCTTTCCCCAGCTTGTCCTGGCACCAGGCGAGGACCCTGTCCATACACGGAGTCGGCGTGCCGGCGATCTCCGCGATTCCGCGAATGACCACCAGACCAAACGGAACGTCCTCTGTCAGAAAACGGTGATTGAAGTCTGGAACATATTCGCCGTTCTCAGTCTGGATCATTGGATGAGTGATGCCTGCGTATCCAGAGTTGGTCCGCAACGCCGTCATCAAATTCGTCTTGTCTTTGATGTCCTTGCCGTAACAGCCGATATCCCAATCATACATAGGGATGACCTGGGAGAGATCGACTCGGGGATACTGTGACATGATCCTCTTGCTGGTTGCTACGACTTCGTCACTGATCCTGCCGAGGAGTTCCGCTGTTTCTTCATCGATATCCTGGTAGAACAATGGCGGGCGCTCGAGTGCCTTCCCTTTCCAGTCCTTCCAACGGCCATACATGATCGGAGGATGGCTATAAGCATTCAGCGATCTCAAAGTAATGCCGAGTAAATGACCGGAGACAGACAGCTTTGGTGGCTCTCCCAAGAGAGACCGCATGACAGCCAGAGGGTCTTTCAGACTAGCTCTCGTGAGATCGCCTTGTAGCGCACCGACCAGCTTATCCTTGCTTGCAAGAATGTTCGCGGATCTGCCAAATTCAGTAATTCGGCAAATCCAGGGCAACGAATCGAAATTCATCACTATGCAGTTCTTCAGTCTCGGACCTAACGCCATTCTCACATCAAATTCAAATCCATTTTGGCCTGGCAGACCAACTATGACGCACCCGTCCTCGATGTACGGCGCCAGAGAGGTGAGGTATTTCCAATGCCGAAAGGCTGGAACAGCGAAGATGATGAGGACGCATCCCCGTGCTGCCTGCTCTGGCTGATCGGTAACCATAAAAGCACGTGCCATCCAGGTCACGCGGCTGTCGTTTCCGTTCCGCACCGTCACTGTCAATCGCTCTCTCTGCATGATCTCGGTCCATCTTTGCGCCCTGTCAGCACTCTGGGTTAGAACACGAACTTCGAAGCGTGGGTTCTTCGAGGCGACCGCCGCCAGAGCATGGGCGCCGCTTCCGGTGCCGCAGATAAGAACTCGAATCGGGTCTGTCACCTTGTTGCATTTTTTTCGCCAACCAGATTGTCTTGCAAGAAATCTTGCGAGTGCTCGCGCCCGTATGATAGACTCCGCAACCAATTTAGCCAAGAGCATTGCCAGTGCAGTGAAGTTCTTACAAAGCTTGGTTTGCAAGGATAAAGTTGCGCTCTCTGCGGCGGAGAACTCGTCACGAGACTTGGGCCGTGAGACGGCAACGCCGATCGCAGCCTTCGACAACCGGTGTGGGTTTCTGAATCTGGTATCTCTCAACTACTTTGCGACAGGACCGCTGGGGGCGGGTCAAATGCGAAAGGATGGTCGTGAATGAAGCAGATCAACATAAATAGAGAAAGCGGCAAGGTGACATTTGACGAAGTGTCTATCGATGTCACCGAGAATGTGTTTTTCACCAACCTGGATCCCGAGCAGGCCCATTGGCCCTATTTGAATCCCAACGCCGCGTCCCCTGACTTCTGCGACAATCAAATCGGAGCCGCGCCATCTGCAAACTCGAGCCAATGCCCTGTTCCTTCGGGGAACCCACCGTATACGGTTACCTACAAGTGCAA
>WNFR01007673.1_pt1 | contig 10960 bp, 17 predicted proteins | sample 5400221 | NCBI WGS metagenome assembly WNFR01 (sample SAMN13153357, study PRJNA577476) | soil metagenome | isolation source: 40 cm soil under Madrone tree | place: USA:California | collected 2016-06-14 | reverse complement strand
CCTCAAGGGGCAGCGCCGCAGTGTCTCGCACCTGCGAAGTTATCGATGAAACCAACGGCTCCACGCTGGGGGCAAGCCACTGGGGTGGCGGGATCCAGGCCCGCCCGACCACGCTTGCCTGGCATTGCCAACTGCCCGCAGGACCTGGCGATAAATGAGCCCTGGCTCCACAATCCACTCGCCGGCGGCGAGAGAGTCCACATCATATTGGCCGTTGTTCATACGCCGAGCGAGCCCCACGTAAATGTATTCGTGTCCACGCTCGTCGATCACCGTCCCGGAAATCGGGCGTCCCGCATAGAATCCGACACTCAGGCCGATGGGACAGGCGTCCGTCAGGATTGAATACTCGGCATATCGACCCATCTGCGCAGCGAATCTCGGCATGACGAGAACCTCTACACGAACGGCAACGCGACAGAATGGCCTGCCTTGAACCAACACTCTCCAGATGACCAAGGATCCGCGTGAACTCTATCATTTTGCTGGGATTTTAGGTAGCCGAAAGACCGTTTCCGGCCAGTTCAGCTCTGCATTCCATTGACCTTGTTCGCCTGAAATGCGGCCGGTTTGGGGGCCGGTCGTCAGCTCCGGGTCAATCTCGGCCGCAGCCGCACGTTGGCGCTCAGTCCGCCTATGTCCCAATAACGGAAATCGCCGGCCGGGTTGCTCAATCCCCGATCAGCCGACCTCGGTTATGGCGATTTCCGCCAGGAGCCCCGGAATCGGTCTCTCGATCCTGGTGCATCTCAGTCCGGCGTAGTTCCCCCGGCGAATCCCACACGCGCAGATCGCCGCCGGCTTGCCGGTGGCTTGGTTCCTGCAATTTGAGCATCTGACGATGACCTGGCCGTCCTCGGCCTGGCGGGAGACCACGCGGCCGAGGCATTCCCGACACACATGGTCCTCGATCCGCCACAGAAGGCCCTCGCTCACGCGGCGGCCGCCTCCGGCATCGGCGGCCCGCTGTTGAATGCGAAGGCGACCCGGCCGTGGGTTTTCCTGATGACGGTCAGCATCAGCTCAACCAGATCGACGGAGTGATCAACGGTCAACGTCTCGATGCCACCTCCCTCAACGTAGTAGCGGACGGTGCGGCGCTCGAGCGTGATCCGAGGCGGATTGCCTTTGGCGTTCTTGCCACGGACGAATTCATACTGGCGATTCACGCACGAAATACAGAGGGTTCCGCGCAGGATCATCCGACGCATAGACCCGCGGCCGCAGCGACAGCAGATCGGCTTGCCATAGAGGGGCGAGTAATAGACCACGCCCTCGCCAGAATGAGCCGCGCCTATCGGACAGGTTCTGCATTTCTCGTAACGGGCCACGGCGTTGCCAGTCGCGCGTTGCGCCTCACGCCACCGCTGAGCGCATGCCGTGGTCGAAAGGGTCGCGCGATATGGCAGACACCGAAAAAACTCGCCCTTGGCTCCGTCGACCGAAAAGTACTCGACGCCTTCCGCGCGTGGAGCCGCGGTGTCATTCGGCGGGAGCCCAATATCATTCGCGGCCATCCCGCGATGTTGGCGTCACGACTCCCGAAATCGTCGCCGCTGGCGCCGCTGCAACGCCGACTCCGCCGAGCACACGGTTCAGGTATCAGCCTATATCCGGACATGGAGCATCGGGGGCTGCTACATCGCACTTGGACCCTGAGCGGCCCCAGACGCCCGTAGGCGAAGGCCGAGCGTCGGGTCATCACGTCGATTTGAATTGCCGGAATTCTGCTTGAGTTCAGACTCCCCAGATAGATTGCAGTTCGATCTGTCAATCACGGGAGGGTTGCACCATGAGAAACTTCAAAGGGCTCGTCGTGCTGGCGGCGGCCGGATTGCTTTCTCTGGCCTTCATCGGCGCCGGGCAGGCGGACGAGGAAAATTACGGGCCGTTCAAGCCGGTGAAGACGTCGGTTGGGACTGTGCTGGCGGATGCCAAGGGCATGACGGTCTACATCTACGACAAGGATACGAAAGGCAAATCCAATTGCTACAGCGAGTGCGACGAGTATTGGCCGCCGGTGAAGGCGACGGCCAACGACAAGCCCGTCGGCGACCTGGCGATCATCACGCGGACCGACGGAACACTGCAGTGGGCGGACGGCGGCAAGCCGCTTTACACTTTCGTCAACGACAAGAAGCCGGGCGACGTTGCCGGCGACAACAAGGACAATGTCTGGCACGTCGTGAAGGAACATTAGTAGATAAAATCCGACGGACGGTGCGCACCAAAAGCCCGGTCTGACCGCGCGCTGGCGGGCTGGCACGGCGAGGCCAGCAAGCCCGCCAGAGTTTTCGACCCCGCGCTCAATCCAATCGAGGCGGCGGACAAGCACGGCGGCATCGATGTTGAATGCGGCGTCGATCGCACCTTTGCGGTATCGGCCGCTATCCGGACATAGGCCAACAGGCGACATCGAGGTCAGGGGAAGGCCCCCAATCCGTCTCTTGGAGGGTGGGAGCTACAGATCGACCTTAAGGACCACACGAAAGCGCGCCTTGCCACTCATCATCCTGTCATAAGCGGCCTGCGCCTCTTCCAGCGGGAATATCTCGTTCATCGATGCGATGCTATTGAGGTGGCTGAATTGCAGAGTGTCCTCCGAATCCACGGCGGTTCCCGAATACCAACCCTTCACCGCTGCGCGTTTGCCAAGCAAATCCAACGAATTGACCGTCAAGGCGCCAACCGCGCCAATGACCATCATGATCCCGTTTGTCCCCAGGCCGCCCGCGATGGCCTGCATTGCCTCGGCGCTTGTGACCGTGGCGATGATGGCCTTGGCTCCGCCCATAGCCTGCAGCGCTGCGGCGGGATCAGTCGCCGAGCTGTCAATGTAGTCCTGCGCGCCCAGCTTGCGGGCCAGCGCTTCCTTGTCGCGACCGCGGTTCACGGCAACAGTTCGGAACCCCTGACGGGCGGCAAACTGGATGCCGAGATGGCCAAGCCCGCCAACGCCATGAATCGCGACCAGATCGCCCGGCCCCGCACCGCAGTTTCGGAGCGCGTTGAAGGTGGTGATACCCGCGCAGAGCAGGGGCGCACACTCTACCGCATCCAAAGACTCCGGTACGTGCGCCAGTGCCGAAGCGTTCGCCAGCATGTGGGTCGCATAGCCCCCGTCGCGCGTGATGCCCGTCGCTCCTTTGATGTTCTCGCACGCGAAGGCCTCGCCGCGCCGGCAGTGGCCACAATAACCGCAGAAGCCGCTAGACCAACCGACCCCAACACGCGCGCCCACCTCCCAACCCCGCACTTCTGCGCCCAAGGCCTCGATCACACCGATCACCTCATGGCCGGGAATGCGCGGATAGGTCAGCCCCGGCATGTGGCCCTCTACGATGACTGAATCGCTGTGGCAGACGCCGCAGGCATGCACGCGGATACGTACCTCGTGGCGGCCAGGCTCGGGAAGGTCACGTTCCTCTATGCGCAAACGGCCGCCCGCTTGAGGAACGATCATGGCGCGCATCTTCGACATGACCGCATCATGGCCGAATCGGCGTCCGATTGCCACCCTAAGCGGTCAGTCGCCGATCTCTAATCGGCCTTGGACGATAGGACGTAGCCCAGCTTCTCGGCCTCGCCCGCGCTCGCTGTCGCCAGCCGTTCGCGAGCATTGCGCAGGATGGCCCGCACGTCGTCTGGCGTGGTTCGGGCATGCTGCAACATCATTGTGGAGGGCGCGACCCCCGAGGCGAGGACGTAGGCTGTCCGCGCTGACACGCCGGCTCCGCCGAACACCCGTTTCCGGTATCAGCCGCGATCCGGACATAGGGCATCGGGGCCTGTAACTTCGCAGGTTGGCGCAAAGCGGACCTTGGCCGGGCTGATCACCAGCGGCCCGGGACCTTCCTTGGCGTGGCGTCCACGACTCCCTTAACCTTTTGGTGCAGACTGCTTGCAGGGGGAAGCCAGTGGAACGGAGATATCCGAAATTCCGGAACGACCACGCAGCTCCAGAGGTCCGTATCGGGGCGAGGGAATTCAACTGTGTCGGCGTTTCCCCGCCACAAGATCACCCGCACGTCTATCTCAACATGGGTAGCCAAGACGCGATTCGTTGCCCCTATTGCGCAACACTATACCGTTTTGATCCGCGATTAGGGCTATCCGAGGCCGATCCGCCGGATTGTGTCTATACGGATCCTTTAGACAGCCATCCGCCCGTCTCTGGTGCCGATTCGAGCCGTTGAACTGCGCCCTTCCGGCGCTGGGATCGATGAAGCGCTCGGCATCGGCCGACGGTCCCGCGAGCCATGCCGATAGGTTTCGATGAATCGGCACCTTCGCCGAAATCGCGTCAATTGGCGCCCGGTCGTGACAGGACACTGGACATTGAATTCAGATGCCCACCGTTTGATTGGAGACCACGACATGGCTTTATCCGGATTTACCGCATTGCTGCGCGACCTGTTCGACACCAGGGATGCGCAGGCCGTCGCCCAACAGCGTGCCCGCGAAAGGGCCGCGGAAGTTAGGAATCTGTGGCGTGACGTCACCGACAATTCGTTTTCCAAGGCCATCGAATCGATGGTCGACGGGATGGGCGATATGTCCCGCGACCTCGCGGCGAAGGCCCGAGAATTCCAGCTCCGCCGAAAAGCTGAGGGTCGCCAGAGGCTCGCCGCCTTGATCGCGGAAACGGATGCCGCCATAGCGGCTGGTCTGATAACCGGGGAACAAGGCGCCCGATTAGACATGGCCATCGCGCGAGCTGCGCAAGGGCTCCGGGAATGACCGACCGGGAACGCAAAGCGCGATTAAAAATTCGGGTCGCTGATCGGGATATCGAGGCGGCGCAGGTACGCTTACGTCATGCGCTGCTTGCCGGCGAACCCACCAAGCCGATCCGGGACGAGATCGATGCTTTGCGGTTGAGGATACACGCAGCGGACGCAGAAATTGCCGAAATCGCGGCTCATTCATATGAGGCAGTGACCAAACGGCGATGGGACCTCTCTACGGCGCTCCTCGCGGCAACCACCGCTGCCAACGAGGCGAAACTGGTCAAGCTGAGACCGCCGACGAAATCACCTATAGAGGAGAAAAAGCGATGACCGAAGCCATCAAGGCGGCCGCAGACGCGCTTGCTGCGGCAAGGCTACAAGCCGAGCAGGGCGTGGCCGCGCTGGATACCGCCGGTAAAGCCGTTGACCAGGTGCGCACTCGCATCGCCGATTTGGATCACGATCGCGCAAGTATTGTTGCCCAACGCAAGGCGGGCAAGACGTCACCGAAGGACGGCGCACATCTGGCGGAGATTCAAGCCGACCTTGAAGGGCTAAACGAACTACTGGCCGAGGCTGTGCAAGCCCATGGCGTCGCCGCCGCGGAATTGACACGCCTCAACCAAGCTGTGACCGCGACGGAATACGTCCTGTCAAATACCGCCGACCAGGCGTTACTCGGCGATCTCAAGAACCTGGCCAGCGATCTCGATCGTCGCCTGATCGATGCCATTGGTGAAATTTCTTCCGTCGCTAAGCGGCTCGGATTGAATCGCGCCCCATGGGTCCCGACTACCGAGCTGGCGAACGGAATCCGACGGCTCGACCTCGAGAACGGAGTGCTGCATCGATGACCAGGATGCGGATTCGCGAAAGAGGCCCGAGCCCCTTGTCGGCCAGGACCCGGCGCAAGCTCCTGGGCGAGCTTCATAGACGCGCCATCGCCGGCGAAGTCGCCGCCATGGAGTCCCTGGTCAGACTGTCGATCGGCAAGCGCGCCAAGCCGGGCGAGGAGCGCAAGGCCGCCTGAAATCGAACGACCGCGGGGTATGGGTTCAGCTCCGTCGCCCTGTGGAAACTTGGCCGGTTGCGCGCCGTCGGAGGCAGCGCACCGGCCATTTTTTGTGCAGAGCCGGCGCCTGATGCAGGGCTTCGCGCCGCTGTAGGCACGGCGCGGATAGGCACTAAGCGCGCGGGCAAGGGGATGCTGATCTTGCCAAGAACCTATCGTTTGGGCGAGCTTGGCCCAGTCGAAACTAAGGCTTTCTGTATGCCGCGCTGTACTAATGGCAAGGGTCCGCAGTTGCGCCATTGCGAGGGGGGTCACCGGACTAGGGCTTTTCAAATTCCTCCTGAATCCGCCTCCAGTGGCCCGCAACCTGACGTCGTATCGCCCGTGCTTTCATCCGCCTTGAGGCTCGAAGAGCATACCTTATGAAATTCGACTGCCCGAGATGCGTGTACCGCTCATAGATCCCTCTGCGAAATGGCGTCGGATTGCCACCTAACCTTGCCGCCTCTGCTGCCTTCCGCTTGGTTGATCGAATCCCGACAATTGCCTTCCTCCAGTAGCGAGATAGGGTCGAACCCCTAACAAGCCGATGCCGGCCGTCATATTCAAACCCAAGGTACTGAAGCGGCCTGCCATCGCAAGCGATGTTCCCTGTGGCGCTGCAGGTAAAAAGAGACACTACTGTCTTTGCGTCATTGATTCTTAGGTTGCTGCCGAGTGATGAGAGCGCGTCGCGCGTCTCTGTCTGCACTCGACCCTGCCATGAGTGGTCGCATATCCACAGCAAGTCGTCGCAGTACCGCCTGTAGTAGCCTCCGATGCTACCCGCCAGCGCGCACATTCGTTCGTCGAAACGCAGCATATAGACGTTCGAGAGAACGGCCGATATTTGAGACCCTTGCGGGATTCCAAAGTCGTGGCTGTGGGTAAGAATAAGGCGGTTCGCCCGAATCTGCTCGCGAAACACTTTAGGCGCACATAATGGCCGCGGTGCATCGCCATCAGATCCGATGCCAAGCCTCGCGTAGCAGTCGGCCTTGTCCACGACCGCGTAGCGCGTCACCGCCCTGAACACTGCATAATGGTCGTCGGGCAACCTTGGCGTCCCGAGCAGGTCAGACCAGGACCTCTTGAGTTCCTTGTGATCGATGTTGTCGAAGAAAGACTTTACGTCGAAAGCGAGGGCCACACATTCCCTGCGTCTTTCCACTTCACGGAAGGCTGCTTCGGCAAAATGAATGTTGGAACCAAGGCCCTTCCGATACGCGATCACGGAGGCTGCAAGTGGTGTGCCGACGTTTCGTGCCTCGTAGGCTTCGCTCAAGAGCTTGGCATAGTAGGAGAATATATATCCATCAAGGTGCGCCGCCATTCTGATGGGTCGGACTTTAGCTCCGCCCTTGTAGCGACGGTGCGAAAGATCGAACGCAATAAATGGGTAAAATGAGTGCTGAGACACCTTGGATGGAGAGGTCACGTATTGCTGGGCCTGCTCGAAGGATAGCGGCAGGTCGAAATGCGGATAGTTCCGCACTTTATGCCAGCCATCTCTTTTTGGTGTCTGTGGACGTAGCACTTGGCCGACCGCCATTAAGCACGACCGGAAGGGCGAGGGTTTATCGCGTCTACCCGTAGTGCCCTTCCGGTAACCCGTCTCCTTCGCATTGGTCCTGAGACCCTTCCGAAGACGCTAACTCTTGCAGGCCAAACGGCGCCCGCATCACGCGACTAAAACACGCTCTGCTACGATGTCCGAGGAGGATCATCGCCTATGCTGACCGTAGCCTCTACAACTGCCCGGCTCGTCTCGCGACTTGCCGACCTGCTGGCGAAAGCCATTGACAGCATCAACGCCTCCCCCCTCCGGCACGCCCGAGCTGCTATGCAGCCCGATGTCCGGAGGGCAATCAATAATACATTGGGTGCGACGATTTAGCTCGCAGAAATTGGCCGGGCGGTCAGGCGTGCATGACTGCTTCCATCGCCCCAGCGCCTTATGCCATTGAATCATCGGTGTTTTTGGAACGCGAATTGTGAACGATGCGCGTGCACTGATGGCCTGCTCGTCAAGATGAATGGGCGAACCACTCGGCGAACGCTGCAGAGTCGGCGTCCCTCGAGTCGCGAGACGGCCGCTCGGCGTGCGCCTACACGAGGGCGCGGACGAATTGCCGCCGAGCTACAGCAGACTGCGCTGCTTCGGCTCCCGCCCCTTCTCCTTCCGCTCGGCCGTCTTGAAGGTGGCGGTCGGGGCGATCCTTGGGTACTTGACGGGTTTGCCAGATAGCAGCTCTTCGATCGTCAGGATTTGGAGCTTCGGAAATTGGCGACCCGAATAATACTCAGGCTCGTAGAAGCCGGCGGACACCGCCTCCTGCATCATGGGCTTGGTCGGTCTCTCCAGGGTTATAAACACGCCAAGCTGCGCCTTCTCTCGCTCCATAACGCCCTTTAGGTCTCGGACATGGGCGGCATTGACGTGTCCGGACTTCACCTGCACTACGATCTTTCTGGGCGTGCCCGTGTTGTCATCGAAGAACCTGATCTCGCCATCGATGCCCCGATCAGCGCCTTTGCGTTTATCCTGGGCCGGTCGAGCATCCACCAAACTCAATGCCCACCACTCGAACTGGTGGCGGCTCTGCTGCGCCAGCTCGGCCGCCCCAGCGAGGTCTTTTGGTTCGCCGAGCATTTCATAGGTCGCGAGCTGATCTCCGAACGTGTCCACCAGCCGGCGCTTGATCAGCGTCACCGCAAGGTGGGTAATATCGATGCCGATCCAGTGGCGATGGAGGCGTTCGGCAACGGAAATCGCTGTCCCGCAACCACAGAAGGGATCAAGCACGACATCGCCCTCATTGCTGCTCGCCTTGATTATCCTTTCCAGAAGGGCCTCGGGTTTCTGCGTAGGGTAGCCAAGGCGTTCTTGAGCCTGGGAGTTAATCGGAAAGATGTCCACCCAAACGTTTCCCATTATGGGGCCAGACATCTCGCCAAGGTACCGCTTGAGCCGCGGCCGCTTCGACGTGTCGAATGTGCCGTCAGAGTGGCGCGGGTACCAGACCCGCCCTTCTCTGTCGAGCTTGGCCATCGTTTCGGTCGAATACCGCCAGCCCTTTTGCGGCGAGGGAAACCCCTTCCACTCGTACATCATGTTCGGCCGAGGGTTAGGGCTGGTCATGTTATCGAGCATATACTGCCGGCCATCCGCATCCTTGTAGCGGTACTTGGACGCGACATATGCGTCTGAGTGTGCCTCCCGCGGGACGTTCCACGAGAAGGTTCCTGATTTCGTGTAGAATAGAATGGTGTCCGACACCCGGCTCCATGTCTTGCTGTCGTTGTGTGTTGTTGTCCGTTTCCAAACGATCTCGTTGGTGAACCTCTCGGGACCAAAAATCGCGTCCATTACCATCTTGAGATAATGGCTCGCCGTGGGGTCGCAATGAAGGTAGATGCTACCCGTAGGCGCAAGAACTCGGCGTAGCTCAACCAGCCTCGGCGCCATCATGGTCAGATAGGCCATCATGTCGTTATTGCCGAGGAACTTGCGGAGCGTCTCCATTAGATCAGCCAGCTTGCCGCCCTGGATGATCATCTCATGGAACGCCTTCTCGGCCTCGATGCCCCAACCCCAAGTGTCTTCAAAGGCCGTGATCTGGGCCGCCGACCTCTCACCTGACCGCTCCGCGAAAAGCACGTTGTAGCTGGCGGCGCTGTTGAAGGGCGGGTCGAGATAGATCAAATTAACCGACTCGTCGGCAACATGGCTGCGGAGAATGTCGAGATTGTCCCCGAAGTAGAGGCTGTTCTTGCAGCTATCAGTCACAGCAGGTTCCCCCAGTGCCCGCGATAGAGGAGCACAGGAGAACAACCGGAGCAAGAATATTACATGGGCCAAACCTTCCGATCGCGGCTCTGCGGGCGACAAGAGGGGTGGGTTGGCGTAACCGGGTGAGATAGGGACCTGGGCGGCCGTTACGAGTCCCTCTAGGGGGAACTCTGGGTGGTACCCTCAGTGTTAGTAGACTGACACCATCATCCATCCCCCCTCCACAGATGCCACCCCATGTACCCCTGTATGCACCTTGAACACGGCGAGCATTGTCTTCTTCGCAAGGGCCACCTTGGCAGATGGGACGACCAGCGCATCATGGATTGGCAGTGCAACGACCCCGTGGTCGATCAGGGCGAGTATCTGTTCCAACCGCCGCGGCAAGGTTGACCCCACCAGAAGTGGAACCCTGACCCATGAAATTCTTGACGCTGGGTGCGATCATTCTGATAGGTGCTGGCTTGATCAGCGGCCAGGCAGCCGGTGCCAATTTCGGCATCGTGACTCTCAGGCCCGGCGAGACGCAAACTGTCGATATCAGCGCGACCGGCCGCAATACGCGGGTCTGCAACGACTTCTTTAGCTCCGGCCCGATTGTTGTGACAATCAGCGACAACGCCCCACATAATCTGTCGCCAGGCGAATGCGCGGAGGATTTTGGCGAGCGGATGATGAACCTGAGCCGTGCCAGGGGCCTCAGTACAGTGAAGTTCCTAACTTACAATCGTCGGCGGCGATCATAGCGGTCTCCTCTATGCCGTGACTCTGCTGATGCATCGCCTGCAGGGGATGCCCCCGTTCGAGGCAGCAGTCAGAGAGGGTCAATCCGAGAAAAAGAGGACATCGGGGGTATTCCGCGAGCCGGCGGTTTGCGACCGGCGAGTGGCGGCGCGAGTAAATGACGATCAAGGCGGCCACGCACCTGTCGCGCCCAAGGGGCCGGCGGCCGGATCTTCGGCGCGGCCGTATGCCCTATCCGCGATCCGCTCGACCGTGGCGCCGTCTATCTGCCGGCGCTCGAGTTCCGCTGCAACGGTCTCCACCGACCCCCACACGGAGTCCTGGGCGATAAAGTCCAGGGCCGAACACCAAGCGCGGAAAAATAAATCGTCGTCGCCGGCGGGGTCGACAATCTTGACCATGCGCCACGCTTCTGCGAGGTCGACAAGATCGCTAGGGTAAAAGCGCCACGTAACCACATACCATCGGGAGGTGGCGGGGCCGCCGAATCCGTAGCGGCCTAGCGCAGCGACACCAGCCATCGCGATGGCGATCTCCGCAAGTACCTGTCCGCGCTCCCGGTACCGGAGCGCCGGGAGGCCCGGCCAACGGATTACCGCACCCCCGAGGTCTGCATAGGCGATCGGCGCGCCATACCATAGC
>WNFR01010778.1_pt1 | contig 10963 bp, 13 predicted proteins | sample 5400221 | NCBI WGS metagenome assembly WNFR01 (sample SAMN13153357, study PRJNA577476) | soil metagenome | isolation source: 40 cm soil under Madrone tree | place: USA:California | collected 2016-06-14 | reverse complement strand
ATTGTACTTTGACTTTCGGATCTGCAACTGCTTTCTCCAACGCCAACCGCGTTTCCTCCAGCGAATGGCCAGGGAGGATGCGGCAATTCACGTTGGCCTGCGCGCTCTGGGGCAGGGCGTTGTTTGCGTGACCTCCATTGAGCCGCGTGGCTACGCAGGTGGTATGCATCAGCGAGTTGTCCATTGGATCTTTTGACAGTCGCGCCATTGCCTCCGGGTCAGGCGGATTCTTGAGAGCCGCTTTGATGTCGGCCGCGCGCTGTCCGGTCGCGACCGTGGCCATACGCTCGTAGTACGCCCGCGTGATGTTGTTCAGTTCGAACGGAAACTGGTACTGCGCGATTTTCATGATGGCCGCTGACAACTGATAAATTGCATTCTCCGGACGGGGCAGAGAACTGTGTCCGCCGGGATTGGTCGCGGTGAGCACGAAATCGCCATACAGTTTTTCGGTTGCGTTTACATCCATGAAGAGGGGCTTGCCATGATCCGTCAGGACGCCGCCGCCATCGTGGTTCAGGACGAATTCGGCATCGATCAACGCGCGATGATTCTTGAGCAGCCAATCGACACCATTGGAAGTGCCGCCTTCTTCGTCCGCGGTCATGGCGAGGATGATGTCGCGGCTTGGCGTGTAACCTTCCTTCTTCATTCGAATCAGAGTCGCGGACATGATGGCGTCGCCGTCCTTCATGTCGGTGGTGCCGCGTCCGTAGAAGAATCCTTCCTGCTCGATAAACTTAAACGGATCGGTGGTCCAGTCTTCGCGCCGGGCTTCAACCACGTCGAGGTGCCCGATTAGTAGAACAGGCTTGTGCTTGCCCGATCCATGCAGACGCACGACCACATTCTTCTTGCGATCGTTCGGGCCGAGGACCTGGATGTTGCTGTCCGGGAATCCTGCGTCGCGGAACCGTTGCGCCATTGCTTCCGCAGCGGCCGTTACGCTACCAACCGAGTCCGTGGTGTTGATCTCTATGAGTTGCTGGAAGATGTCGTGCGCCAATTTGCGGGTGGCGTTGTCGTCCATTTGAGCGAAAGCGGAAGTTGCAAAGAAAAAGAGAATTGAGAAGAACGCAATCAGTCTGGGCCGATTCAACTGGAGTCTCCTTGGGTTCAGGGAAGTCGCAGAAAACACTACCAGATGACTGGCGGAAAGCACAAAGCGGTCGCGTTGTATGAATTCGAAGAAGATTGTATCGATCTTTCGCGCAAATTTGACCGCAGACCGTCGCTTTTCTTCTTGACCGAGCGATGTCGTTGAGAATCTGGACGCGGCACTGCTGCGATCCGCCCGCATCGATCACAAACTCTACATGGGGCAGGCAGATGCCCGGCAGAAGGTAGAGCTTTACAAGAGATTCTTTCCGGCCGCCGAGGAGAGCGAAACGGAGCTGTTTGTGGAAACTCACCGCTTGGTGGAAACGATGGCCGAGTTTCAGGGCCTGCTGTTGCGGCTGGAGCAGGACTGCACGGAGTTGGACGAGCTCGTGGCCAAGGTTTGAGGACGCCTTGGACCGTCACGTTTTGCATTTGCGAATGATCAGCGCGAATTGGCGGGATCTTTCGTCGAACCGGCGGAGAGCGAAAATCCGATCCGGCGGTTTTTTGCGGGAGGCGGCTCCATCAACGCTCGAATCGCTTCAATGAGTTCCTGGAGATCGCCGTCGTGGCTTTCTACTCGCCGCTCAAGTTCGGCCAGTTTGGACATGATTTGCTGATTGGCGTCCAAGGCCTCGCGCATTCTCACAAAGGCGCGGACAACGAAAATGCTCATTTCGTCGGCACGCTCGGAATTTAAGACTGACGCTGCCATTATTGCGCCGTGCTCGGTGAAAGCGTTTGGCAGATATCGCCGTCCCCCGTGGCTGGAACTTGAGGTCACAATTTGTGACCTCAAATTTGCCACTTCTTTGGCGGACAGTCGGACGACGAAGTCGTCCGGAAAGCGGCGCGCATTGCGCTTGACCTGCTGGTTCAGTTGCTTCACGGAGACTCCGTAAAGTTCAGCGAGGTCGGTGTCGAGGATTACACGCTGGCCTCGCATAAGCAGGATCTTCGATTCGACTCGTTTTCCGAGAACTGTGATTTGTTTGCCCATTGTGTCTTTGAGGTCGCGTTTTGCGACCTCAAGTTAACGTAGGCAGTATATCCCGCTGTTTTTGAGGCAAAGGAGTCGTTAGTACTAACGGGTTCTTGGTGTGAGCAGTAGCGCCACGATTCCATTTCGCCGGTGGCCTGCTTGCCGCGTCTCTTTTTAATTTGGCCGTGCAGGGTGGCCTCCTCTCCGCCGCCTTGCGCTGCCCGAATCAATGCGGACAGGAGTGTTCGCCCTACAGGTTGTTACCGACTGCGGAGAATTTCAAGCACTGGGTGGATGAAACCGGAAATACGCGAGGACTCGGGTTCTAGGGACAACCGCACAGTCAGGCCCTGAAGAAAATACGTGTGGTTCTGATATCGGGCCAGCGTTCCCGGCGTAAGCGGATTGGCCCAGACTTTCTTATCTTCCTCTTCCAACCGCGTCAGCCAGCTCTGGAATGATGCGGCATCGAATGAAGGCCGTCGAATTACGGCGAGTACAGCGGCAGCCATGCGGTCTTGTTCGCCCTGTGTGTAGACCTGCGAAGCAGAGGAAATGCGGGCGGCGATTGCTGAGAGTATGCGGCTCTCCTCGTCTTTGGTGAGAAGGGAACTTCGGGCGAGCGCTTGCAGCAGATCGGCAGTGTGGGCGTTGGCGTGAATCCATCCCAACTTCGGGTCGTAGCCGCGGAGGTCGCGCTCCGACTCGAGGTACGTGAGCGCGTCCGCGAGTAGCTGGTGGTACCGGGTTTCGCCGAAGAACGGCGCCTTAGCTTCTCGTTCGGCCATTAAAGACAAACAGAGCGCAGAGAATGAACGTTTCAGCACCGAATCCGTTCCGGATTCACCGATGCCGATTTTCAGGTTGGCACGCCATTCATCTGTTAGCGCCAGCAGGTCCGCTGTTTGCAGAATGTTGAGCCGGTAGATCCAATGTTCCAGGATGGAATATGCAAGATCGTCGCGCAGTTCGGGATCAGGAGATCCGAGCAGTTGACTCAATTCGCGTGACAGCGTTACCGCAGATTGATCAGCAGGCACCGAGTAGTGATTTTGGGCAATCGCGCGCCAGAAGGCACGGTCGTGCTGCGCAGTCTGAGCTCTGACCAGCGACGGAATAGAGGAGAGAAGTAGAACGGCCCAGACGGTCCTACTGGAGTGCATACAAATTCCCGTCCATGCTTCCGAAATAGACTACGCCGTTGTCCACGACCGGCGACGACAGGATCGCGCCAATCGAAATGAAACGATAAGTGTCAAGGTACATGTCTTCGAAATCGCCGAACACTGGCGAGAACGCTTCCTGCTTCAGGCTGCCGTCGGCGTTAAGAATTTTCATCGGATCTTGCTTCGCGGCTTCCACTTGAAATTCCCAGGCCAGCTTGCCGGTCTTGGTATCGACGGCGTAGAGCTTTCCATTGTGGTCTCCAACGTACGCGAGATCGCCTGCCAGCGCAGCGGATGAAAACATGTATGCCTTGGCGGGAAAGTTCCAACGGAGCCGGCCGTTCCTGGCATCGAGAGCCATGAAACGCGAGCTGTCGGAAGTCCCGACGTAAACGATTCCATCGCGGACTGCCGGCGTTCCATTGACCCATGACTTGTTGGTGGAATAGTCCCATTTTTTCTTGCCATTTACGGCGTCGAGCGCATAGACGTGACCGTCGCGGCATCCCACGTAGACGACTCCATCCACCACAGCGGGCGACGATTGGAATCCGACCTGATTGTGAATGGTGTTGTCCTCGCCGGCTTTGAAGGTCCACTTCTCCTCTCCCGTCTCGCCATTGAGAGCGTACAGATAGCTGTCCCAGCTTCCGATGTAGACCGTGTTATTGAAGACGGCAGGCGACGCATGCACAACGTCCTTGGTTTGAACTTTCCACAGTTCCACGCCGGTATCGGCAGTGACAGCGTACACATTGCCGTCGCCGCTACCGAAATAGACTTTCCTGTTCGTAACTGCCGGCGATGACGTCCAGATGTCCCATGCGTCGGGAATGGTCTGGGCGGGAGAAGGATATCCGTGGAGGTTCTTGGCTTCGAACTTTCTTTCAAACTCGGTGGCAAATACCCACTTGGGTTTACCAGTGGCGGCATCAATTGCGGCCAGCGAGCCCGCGGAAGAGACAAAGTAAACGGTGCCGCCGTCGATCGCCGGGGATGATGCAATCGGCATGCGCGATTTGAAATCCCATTTCTCTTTGCCGGTTTCCTGATCGATGGCGAACAAATGTCCATCCATACTGGTGATGTAGACCACGCCATCAGCGATCGCCGGCGACGCTACGATCGCGCCGCCTGTTTTGAAGGTCCACTTGACGCCCTTCAGTTGTGCTGGGCCCTTTGATTCGTACACGCCTGTGCGAGCCACGTTGCCGTGAAATGTAGATTGACCGAACGCGCCCGTACAACACATCAAAAGCCCCAAGCCAAGGACTCGCTTCATCCGTCGTCTCCCCGTGTGGCAGGCAGTTCTTCAGGACTGGTATCCACACATCTGACGGAGTGGAGAGCAAATAGTTATCAGACTGGATTACGAAGGAGTGACTGAACTACTTTCCTTCGGTTGTAGCCGAGTTCGCGGCCGCTGCCAAGCGGACCGTTTCATTAAGCTGTTTTTGGCTCTCGGCAATATCGGCGGGATTGGTGGCGACGCTCAGAAAGGCGCGCAGGTGCTGGGCAGCATCTTCATAGGCGGATCTCTTGAGAAGAGTCAAACCAAGCAGGTATTCGAGTTTGGGAACGCGATGTTCGACATCCATTTCCAATCCGCGACGCGCACTTTTTTCCGCGGCATCGAAATTCCGAAGACAGTAATTGCCAAGCGCATTCGATAACCAGGCATCGGGAAAGCTAACGGGATTGAGAGCCAGCAACTTTTCGCTGGTCTCAATTAACTCCTGCCAACGCTGTTCACGCTGGGCGATCTGCGTGAGTCCGCGGTAGGGATTGACGTACTTCGAATCGGCTGCGAGCGATTGCTGGAAGGATGTGCGCGCGCTCGCAGGATCGTTTTTTTGCAATTGCAGGCGCCCCAACTCAAACCAGGCGACCGCGAACTTTGGGTACATGGCTACCGCCTTCTCAAGCGACTTCTGTGCGTCGTCCAATTTTCCCTTCTGTTGTTGTTCCTGACCTTTTTCGAGGGCCTTTCTGGCAGCTTCAGGAGCCAGGGCAGTGGTCGCGCTGATCGTGAAACCTTCAACATTGGCTCGACGATGCAGGACAAGGCGTCCTACATCCGCGTTTTCGTATCCGGAAAATCTGCCCTCCAGCGGAATGGAGTCGGAAGTGAAGCCGTCGAGTGAGGCTTGCAATTCGCAATCGATCAGGTCGCGACGGTCGGTACGGGTGCCGGCTCTATTGCGTGACCCGGTGTCGGCGTCAAAGTCCACGTTCGGGGAAGATGCGAACCGCCCTCCAAACTGGAAGCTGAATCCGCCATGCGAATCTGTGTGAGTTTCGGTGTGCCTCCGACCTTTACAAACAGTTTGGATGGAGACCGATTCGGCGAGCACGCTGCCGTCGTCAATTACTACCTTGCCGCTTAGAAAAACCGTTGTACTGGCATTGGGGTCGGGAATAACGATTCGCGGGCGGGAAGGCGTAGTCCCTCCCCGGCCGCCCCCGCCGGATCCCGGCTGTCCTAAAGCAGAAAGAGAAAAAATCGAAAACAGGCAGGCGATAGCCAGGAGAGTCTTCATCACACACCCCCGTCTCTAACGTTGGGGCGATTGTACGCCAGTGGCAAGCCACCCGCTTGTCAACAAATTGTCTCCCGGAAGGCGCCTCGCGCAGAGGACAATGGCTTTGGGTAACAGGGGGAGCTGCGGTGTCAGATCTTTATGCCGACGCGCCATCCGCTTTGGTGGGAGCAGCGTCGCCGGCGACATCCTGCACGAACTCGCGTCGACGTTCGACACCTTCACGATTGGTCAGCACGCGAACTCGTCGCGCCGGAATGTTGCTGGATTCGAGACGGAGTATGCGTCCTCGTTCTACCAGGATGTGAAAGCGGAACCAGTCCGTGCGATACATTCGTCCCGAAGCGAAGAAGGTCATCGAGGCGGCAATCTGGCCTTCGAAGTCGGCGCCGGTACAGGCAACCAGGCGCTTGCCGACATCCTGAGTCCAGGTCATGCCGCCGACCAGAGGCTCGTTCAGACCGCAACGTTCGAAGGGCACCAGGAACGTGATTTTGCGGATCTGTAAAAGTTGCAAAAGTACGGAAAGCTTGGCGAGGTTTGTCACCACGATTCGAGCCTCGCTCGCGGATATCCGCTCGAGTTTGAGGTGCAGTTCTGGCGACCATTCTCGCTCGAATTCTTCGCGGGCTAAAGCCAGTCCTTTATCCGTCGCAGCAACGTAACGCAAAGTGGCGCGCGCCAGCACTACGCTGAAATAGCAGGTGACCACAGTAGCGAGCACCGGGATGTACGCCAGCAACGCGCTGAACGGGATGCGGTAAAGGTTCTGCCAGTAGTTCATTGAATCCGTTCGCTCCTTATGGTGGGCGTGCCGGCTCTTTACGGTTGTTCTGTGGGTCGAAAGGAGTGTAGCGAGAAGCGCGAAAGGGCTCCAGATGCGTTTGGTGCACACTCCGGAGAGGGTAAATGGCACTGTCTTTCGTAATAGTGACAAGGGACAGCGGAGGACGTTCGACTCCGCTCATGGCGGGTCCTTTCGACTACGCGAGGGCGCTCCCTCTGCGTTAGGGTCGCTACTTACTTGTTCAGCACCTTCAGCGCTTTTTTTACCACGGCATGCTCTTTTCTGAAGAGACGCGCCCTATCGCCCAGAGGAACTTCGGCAGGTGCTTTGCCAGCGGCTTCCCAAAGTGGAAGCTCGCCGCGTTCGTAAGTGCTTCCAGAAGGTACCAAAAGCGTTTGTTCTGACTGCATGAAACTTGGTGACGCGTGCTGCGGATGACTCGGAATTTGAAAGGGGTGCGCCTCGGAGCTAATTATGGAAGCGCAGGTTTGTCCAAAAGCGGCAGTAACGCAAAGAAACAGCAATGCAAATAGGGTCGTTTTCACAGCGATCTCCGTTAGAACCCGGGTGTTCTTTGCCGTTCCGGATTGAACCGGTGCGGGTCGTTCTCGGCTTTCACTACTGCATGCGAGATACCAAGTGCCCGGTCGCTAACAGGTGCAATCATGCGGGTTACCGAGGTCATCGCCGTAATTGTTTGCACAACTTGGGAAGAGACTTCGGGCGTTGTAACCAAGCGGCTCGGCCTTCCCTTCTATCTGCCCGCGGTTCTGGGAAATGTCCTCGTAGTATTCCCAGATACCCGGTTCATACTTTTTGATTTCACTTTGGTTCATAGAATGGTCTCCCGTCTGGATTCCGGCATCTGTCACAGGTGGCAAACCTGAGTTTGCCGCGGATACGGTTTCGGTCTGCCACCTCGAAGTGGGTTTGTGAGAGAATGTTGGCTAGTTTTCAGCATTCGATTATGTCCTCAGTGCCCATTTCTCAGCCTTCCTCGCACGTCCCGCCCACGAAGCAGCGTTGGAAGCCGGTTCTCCTAAAAGTTGGGGTGGTCCTCTTTGTCGTCTGGCTGGCATTTGTGTCCTTCATGTGGCGGACGATGAAGCAACCGCCCGAAAAGTTTGCGGCAGTCATGTCGCACATGCCGGTTCCGGCCGTGTTTCTGGCAGCGCCGTTCGAAACAATGTGGGTGCGGGCGCGGGCAGGGGAATTGTATCCCGGCGATATCGCGCCGGCGTTCAACCTTCAAACGCTAGACAAGACTTCGCACATTGCACTCTCTTCTTTGAATGCGCGCGGACCAGTGGTGCTGGTATTCGGCAGCTACACTTGACCGCCCTTCCGGCGGGAGGTTCCCGCCCTCAACAAACTTTACGAAGAGTATGGAAGCCGCGTGAGTTTTCTCGCGGTCTACATTCTTGAAGCGCATCCGAGCGACGTGTGGCAGATGCAGAGCAACCTGAAAGACAATGTAGTATTTGCGTCGCCGAAGAATGAAGAAGAACGCGCGTTCGTTGCTGGCGCGTGCGTGCGCAAGCTCGGAATCAAGTTTCCCGCCGTGTTGGATGGCTTCGACAATACTGTCGAAAAAGCTTATACGGGATGGCCGGATCGGTTGTATCTGATCGATCAGAATGGAAAGGTGGCGTACAAGAGCCGTCCCGGACCGTTTGGCTTTGAGCCTGACGAGTTGAAAGCGGCGCTCAAAGGGATCGCGCCTGGTAACACACAAATGCAGAAGGCGGAAGTCAGACTGCAGAAGTAAAGGGATTTTTCTTGTCCCACCTCGCGACGTTGCAACAAAATCCGAAACCGTAGACATCGCCCGGGGAATTCAGAGGGGGCGGAGAAGATCAAAATCCAATGAAGAAACTCTTCGTAATACCAGTCTTGATGTTTGTGCTGACGATGTTGTCGCTGGCGCAGTCCGCGCCGGGATACAAGGTTGTGAAAACTTGGAAGCTCGGCGGCGAGGGCGGATGGGATTACCTCACAGTGGATCCCGACGGACGGCGATTGTTCATCGCACGCTCCACCCGTGTCATGGTGGTCGATGAGGATTCCGGCAAGCTGCTGACAGAAATTCCGGATACGCCCGGCGTTCATGGAGTCGCGCTCGTGCCCGAATTTGGGCATGGCTTCATCAGCGACGGAGGCGAAGATATGGTTGCGATCTTCGACCTAAAGTCTCTGAAGGTCCTGAATAAGGTCAAGGTGGGCACCAAGCCAGATGCGATCGTCTACGACCCGTTTACGAAGCGCACGATGGAAGATGGCCGGATGCGAGGAGCCGACTGGCCTTGCGATGGATCGCAAGAACCGCCGATTGTTTGCCGGGTGCGGCGGCAACAAAAAAATGGCCATCGTCGACGCCGACAGCGGGAAAGTGATCGCGATACCTGATATCGGTGACGGCTGCGACGCAACCGCATTCGATGCAGAACAGAAGCTGGCATTCGCGTCGGCGGGAGATGGGACCATCACTGTGATTCGCGAAGATTCGGCGGATAAGTTCAGCGTCGCAGAGACGGTCAAGACGCAGGATCACGCGCGGACGATGGCGCTCGATCCGAAGACGCACGAACTCTCTACGGTTACGGCGAAGGTGTTGCCGGGAAGAAAAGTCGAGCCGGATACGTTTGTTGTATTGGTGTTAGCAAAGTCAATGTAAGCCGTACACGCCTGCACTATCCGAAATCTCTTTCCAGGTGTGTCGCTGCGGCCACAGCTATGTCCGCCGCGACACAAATGCATTAGCAAGTCCGCCGACGCCTATTCACAATCCATTAAATAGTCATGTAGTTAGGCGATACCCCTCACCCAGAAATCCTGGCCCGCCTCTTGCATTCCGCTAATCCGCCACTCTTTCGAGTGATGGAGGCAACATGGCACGATTTGCGACGGCCTGGTTCAAAACTGCGATATGTCCGCGCTTCTTCTTGACGTTTCTGACGGTGGCTACGATTCTGACCGGTGCGGCGTTCGCCGGCGAGAACCAGACCGGCCCTCCTGAAGTGTGCGAGGGGTCGTTGCTCTACCGCTCGCCGATCTCCGGCCGTTACGAGATCGTGCCGCTCCTTCATACCGATGTCCAGTTCGACGTACGCGGCTCAGTGGCTGCGGCGACCGTTACGCAGCAATACGCTAACTCCAGTGCAAAGCCCATCGAGGCTGTTTATATTTTTCCTCTCCCTCATGACGCCGCCGTGTATGACATGGAAATACGGATCGGCGATCGGGTAATTCGAAGCGTGATCCGCGAACGTGCGGAGGCGAAGCGCGTCTATGAGGCGGCGAAGTCCGACGGCAAGCATGCGGCGTTAGTGGAAGAGGAGCGTCCCAATATCTTCACTACGTCAGTGGCGAATGTAATGCCTGGCGACCGCATCGACGTCCGCTTGCGATATGTCCAGCCGCTGCGGTGGGAGGATGGGAAGATGCGCGTGGTTTTCCCAATGGTGGTTGGCCCTCGCTACATTCCGGGAATTAATGCAGTCGGTCACGAGGGAACTGGATGGGCTGCAGATACCAACGCTGTGCCGGACGCATCGCGGATCACTCCGCCCGTCCCGAATCCGGAGAATCGATCCGGGCACGACATCTCGCTGGCGGTAGATCTCGACGCGGGCTTAGAAACGGCTTCGATCAAGAGTATCTCCCACGAAGTGGTTGTGCGCCGCCTAGATGATGGGCGCCAGCGAGTGGAGCTGGCAACGGGCGCGACGATACCCAATAAGGACTTCGTTCTGGAAGTGAAGCAGGCGGAAACCACGCAGCCTCGAACTGCGCTTTTCCTTTCGCCCAACGGCAACACCGGTGAAACCCAGTTCATGTTGACTGCTTTCCCGCCTACAGTGCACTCCGGTGAGCGCATGCCCGTGGAGATGCTTTACATGATTGACGTCTCCGGCTCGATGGAAGGGACATCGATTGAGCAGGCTCGCGGAGCCTTGCTTCAGGCTTTGGACAGACTCAGGCCGAGCGACCGCTTCGGAATTCTGGCGTTCAGCAGCGGCTACCATGAATTCGCGCAGGAGCCATTGCCAGCGACCGCAGAGAACCTGGCTGCGGCCCGGCGGTATGTGCAAAGCCTTCAGGCTGGGGGCGGCACTGAGATGTTGCCGGCGCTCCTTCACCTGATGCGGAAGCCGGAGATTCCGAACTATCTGCGCCACATTATTCTTCTAACCGATGGCGACCTCGGCAACGAGGAGGAAATCTTCGCCGCGCTTCGATCCGACTTGCATGATGCTCGTCTCTATACAGTCGCGATCGGGAGCGCTCCGAATCATTTCCTCGCCACCAAGATGGCGCAATTTGGACGAGGCACGTTCACACACATCGCCGATATCAATGAAATTCGCGAGCAGATGGCGCGGCTTTT
>WNFR01007668.1_pt1 | contig 10963 bp, 9 predicted proteins | sample 5400221 | NCBI WGS metagenome assembly WNFR01 (sample SAMN13153357, study PRJNA577476) | soil metagenome | isolation source: 40 cm soil under Madrone tree | place: USA:California | collected 2016-06-14 | reverse complement strand
GAGGGCACACCTCTTGCCCACGCACCGGTGCTTGACCCGCTCGAAATGGTTCGCGCCATCGCCACCGCGTGTATTCTGATGCCCGCCTCGCGCGTGCGACTCGCCGCCGGCCGCAAGCAACTCTCGCCCGAAGCCGTTACGCTCTGCTTCCTTGCCGGGGCCAATTCGATTTTTGTTGGTGAAAAACTTCTGACAACGCCCAACCCCGGAGCGGATGAAGACGAGCTCCTGCTTCAGAGCCTGGGCATGAAGCCACTTGAGCCGCATGCCGTCTGACGTCCTATCCGCGTGGAAAGATCATCTGCACCAGGGGTTGAGCGCTCTCGAAGCCCGCAGCCAGCGCCGCAGCTTGACCGAAATTCACGGCGTCAATTTCTGCTCCAACGACTATCTGGGCCTCGCCGAGAATCCCGCTCTGCGTGAGGCTGTCGTCGAAGCCGTGCGCAACGCTGAAAGAGTCGGCGGTACGGGCTCGCGATTGCTTTCAGGCCAAACCGAAGAGTGGCGCGAACTTGAGGATGAATTCGCAAAGTTTGCCGGCACCGAGTCAGCGCTATTTTTTACCACCGGTTACGCCGCGAATCTTGGCTTGCTCTCCTCGCTTATTGGCAAAGAGGACGTTGTGTTTTCCGATGAGCGCAATCATGCCAGCCTGATTGATGGCATGCGCTTGTCCGGCGCTCGCAAAGTCATCTATCCTCATCTGAACCTGAATGCGTTGGAAGACGCCCTTCGCCTGTCTGCTGGCCCTACTCATCGCAGGGTTATCGTTACGGAAAGCGTTTTCAGCATGGATGGAGACATCGCACCATTGATTGAGCTTGCCAATCTCGCCGAAAAATACAATGCAGCACTGATTCTCGACGAGGCCCACGCAACCGGTGTTCATGGCCCCGCCGGCCATGGCCTGGCCGTGGCCGCTGGCATCACTTCCAAAGTTCTCGCCGTCATTCACACCTGTGGAAAAGCGCTGGGCTCCGCGGGCGCGTTTGTCTGTGGTCCCGCTGTTTTGAAAGACCATTTGTTAAATCAAGCGCGCACGTTTATTTTTTCTACTGCATTGCCACCGTATTTTGCCGCTCAAATCAAGGCGGCCCTGCGTCTCGCGGAAGGCATGGACCCGGAGCGCGCATCGCTGCTTCAACGCGCCGCAATGCTTCGCGCGGCCCTGCAATTCGAAGGTTTCGATACCGCTGCCACTGCCAGCCAGATTGTTCCGGTCGTCCTTGGACATAACGACGCCACGCTCGATGCGGCCGAACATCTCCAGCGCGAAGGTTTCGCCGTTCGGGGGATTCGCCCGCCCACCGTTCCTGAAGGCGGTTCGCGGTTGCGCCTTTCTGTCACCACGCGCATTTCGCGGGAAGAACTTCTGCGCCTCGTGAATTCGTTGGTTGCCTGGCGCTCACGCCAAACTTCTCTTGCTCATGCGAGGCACGCATGAGGCGCCATTTCTTCATCACCGGCACGGACACGGGCGTCGGCAAGACGACTCTCGCTGCCTTGCTCTGCGCGGCGCTGGACGCCGTTTATTGGAAGCCGATTCAGACCGGCACGCTCGAAGGCTCCGACCGCGTCACCGTGATGCGCCTTGCGGGCATCGGCACTGATCGTACGCTCGATGAAGTATACAAATTTGTTCCGCCGGTCTCGCCGGATCTCGCAGCGCGCTGGGCTGGCGTCGAAATCGATTTGAACCGCATCACGTTGCCGCCGAGTCTCATGAATGATTGGCTGGTTGTCGAAGGCGCTGGTGGCGTCCTGGTTCCGATCAATCCCAAACAATTCATGCTGGACATGATGGTGAAGTTCAAACTTCCCGTCATTCTGGCCGCTCGCAGCGGGCTTGGCACCATCAACCACACCCTGCTGACGCTTGCCGCTCTGCATGCCGCCGAGCTACCTGTTCATGGAGTCGTTCTGATCGGCGACCAGAACCGCGAAAACCGCGAAACCATTGAAAAGTTCGGCCACGTCCGCGTGATCGGCGAAATTCCCAAGCTGCCCAATCTTCACCGCACCGCGCTCATGCAGGTTTTCCTGAATCACTTCGACCGCTCAGCTTTTGCGCAATGAGCTCGCCGCTGCAAATCTGGCATCCGTTCTCCAACTCCGTCCTTGACCCTCCGCCAATTCGCGTCACGAAAGCCGAAGGTGCGGTGCTGCACACCGCCGACGGCCGCCAGATCATTGACGCGATTTCTTCATGGTGGGTGAATCTTCACGGCCACGCGAATCCGCGCATCGCCGCCGCCATCGCCGAGCAGGGACGAAAACTGGAACAAGTCATCCTTGCCGGCTTCACGCACGATGCCGCCGAAGAGTTGGTCGTGCGGCTTCGCAAATGGGTTCCACGCGAACTCACGCATCTCTTTTTTTCCGATGACGGCTCCACGGCGGTGGAAGTCGGCCTGAAACTTGCCGTGCAGCATTTCCAGAATTTATCGCGCACCGAAAAGCGCGAAATCGTCGCGCTCGAGCACGGCTACCACGGGGACACGGCCGGAGCGATGTCCGTCAGCGACGAATCGCCTTTCACGCAGCCGTTCCAGTCCATGCGGTATCCGGTGCATCGGGTTCACTCGGCCTATTGCTATCGTTGCCCCGTCGGCTTGAAGCGCGAATCCTGCCACATCGAATGCGTTCAGAAGCTGGAACACTTGCTGGCCGAACGCGCCGACAAAATCGCCGCCATCATCGTCGAGCCCCTGCTTCAGGGCGCGGGCGGCATGATCGTTCACCCGGTTGAGTTCCTGCAGAAAATTCGCGCTCTCTGCACGAAGCACGACATTTTTCTTATCACCGACGAAGTTCTTACGGGTTTCGGCCGCACCGGGAAAATGTTTGCCTGCGATCTGGCCAATATTTCTCCCGACATCATGTGCGTTTCCAAGGGCATCACTGGCGGCTTTCTGACCATGGGCGTTACGCTGTGCACCGACCGTGTCGAATCCGCTTTTCGCAGCGAGAATCGCCTGCATTCCTTTTATCACGGCCATTCCTACACCGGGAACGCGCTGGCCTGCGCCGCCGCCAACGCGAATCTTCAAATTTTCGATGACGAGCCCGTTTTCGACCGGATTCGCGGCATTGCCAAAATTCATGCCGAGCGCCTTGCGCAGCTCCGTGACTTCCATCAGGTAGGCGACACGCGCCAACTCGGCGGCGTCGGGGCCCTCGAACTCTGCGTTGACGACCCCGGCTACCTTTCTGGCCTTCGCCCCAAGCTATACAATTTTTTTCTCGAACGCAGCGTCCTGCTGCGTCCGCTCGGCAACGTCGTCTACGTCCTTCCGCCCTACATCATTTCGCCCGACCAGCTTCACCGTGTCTATGACGTCATCACGGAAGCGATCCAAACCCTACTCTGACCAGCTGCGCGCCTCTGTTAAACTAACTTTCACTTTTCGGAGGACTTCTTGCCCTTCCAGCTCAACACCTGGAAACAAAAAATCGTCGGCTTTGCGGGAGCCCTTGGCGCGCCGGGACTCTTTCTCATTTCTTTTCTCGATTCTTCGGTTCTCACCTTTCCGGTGATTAACGACCTCCTGTTGATCGAACTCTCCATCGAACATCCCGCGCGGATGCCGCTATACGCGCTGATGGCCGCAACCGGCTCCGTCCTCGGCTGTGTGCTTTTGTATTTCATCGCTCGTAAGGGTGGCGAAGCGTTCTTTCACCGGAAGGCAGGCCACCGCGCCGCGGCCATACGCCACTGGGTCGAGGAAAATGGCTTCGTCGGCATGCTGATCGCCGCGCTGCTGCCACCGCCAACGCCATTCAAGTTTTTTGTGTTTGCCGCGGGCGTGTTCGAAGTGCCGCTCTGGAGTTTCACGTCAGCTGTCGCGTTGGCCCGGATCATCCGCTACTTCGGCATCGGTTATCTGGCGATCCGCTTCGGCAATAACGCGCTTCCTTACCTGAAGGACCACAAGCTCGAAGCAACCGTAGTCATAATTTTATTTGTCCTGCTTAGCTACCTGGTTTCCCGCGTAATCCTCCTCCACAAGCCCGAGCAATCCACCTAGCCCCTCTTGTGGCACAGCCACTCCTGGCTGTGCTCTTGGGTGTTTCGTCTCGCGAGGCTCGATCTAAGGTGAAATGCCGTTCCAACCAATCACCGCAGGTGTACGGCGCTCGCCCAGAGAATCTCCTGGCTCATCACTTGCCCTTTTCGGTCCAGCAAAATTCTAACTGCGACAGCAAACCGCTTATCGTCTTCCGCGGAATCCCGCAGGTCCCGCACAACCACTTCCGTCCCATCTTCCGTTGCTCCAACACTTGCCTTTGGGAACCGCGCCGCTTGCAAGAAATTCTTCATCGCGTCCGTCCGTTCCGCCGATGCAAGCGATGGAGAATCTGCGGGCTTATGCGCACACACCGCGGTCTCCGGATCGAATCGCGCCGCTTCTGAAGCCGGCACATCCACAGTGCAAATCTGCGTCGCCGTCTCCACCGCACCGCGCCAGGTCACCAGCGAGACCGGGTCGGCAAACGCCGCCAACCGCCGCGGCGATTCGCCTCGATAGGTGTGTGCATCGAGCTGCGCAACCGCATTCCCATGCAGCGTCGCGCGCACCCCAACGTAAATCAGCGCCAGTGCCAGAGCCGCAATCGCGCCGTTGCGTCCCCGAGGCGCCTTACTTTTGGCCCCGATCTCCGAGCCGACCAGCCCAAACAGTTCCGGCAGTAAAATGCCCGCCAGCAGGAGCGCTAGAATCCACGGGTCCACACCCGGCAGCCAATCCCAAGCAAACCGTGTCATTCGCCACGGCCACAGCAGCGCAATACCCGCTGATGTGCACATGTCCATCAACACATGCAGCACTGCCGCCAACGTAGCCGCGATCAGCAACATGATGATTCCTGTGTCGACGGTACGGCCCGTTTTCTGAAGCGCGTTTTCCGCGTCCCGGACGGGTGTGCGGGATGTGCCGCCCTTTACTCTTAGCCCGACGGCAATTCCCACCGAAACCGCAATCGCCGCCACTGTTCCCAAAATCGAATGTGAAATTGTATGTCTGGCGGAAAGATACGCTCCCGGCCCAACGAGCGCCGACACCAAATCGAAATCCGCAATCGTTCCCGCCAACACCACGCCCAATACAAACCACCGCGGCCGTCGCGGGAAAATTCCTCGGGCCAATGCAAACGATGTCAGTGCATGTGTGGCAGGATCCACGACTAGGGTTTCAACGAAGAAACAATCGTGCTGGCAACTTTCCCGCGTGGAACGAGCAACTTCAGCGCTTTTGGCACAATCGAAAATTCCACTGGAAGCCGTGCCAACGGCTCTCCATCAACTTGGACGTAGACGGGATTCGCATCCAGCGGCTCGCACACCAGCGTATCCGCTTTCCAGAAATGCACGTCTTCTTCCTTGCGCAGGTTGCCCATCCACAGAGTCGGCAGATAACTCAAATATTTCAGACCGCTCTGCGTCGTCAGCGCCATCACTTCAAATTGATCTTCGAACAGATCCGCCTGGTCCGTAATTTTGAACGGCCCACCATAATTTTTTGTCCGGCCCACCACGACAAGTGTCGCCTCCATCTGGCGGTTGCCTGTGCGCACGCGAAATCTCGGGAAGGTGTAGCGCAGCACCTCGCGCGCGCCTTGCCACCAGTAGGCGAGAATCCCCACACGCGCCTTCAATCCCAGATCCACCGAATACACAATCATTCCGTCCGGTCCGCAGCCCGAGACGCTGAGGAAATACCGCGCCTTCTCCGGTTGCTCCAGCGGCTTCGCCAGGCCCAGCGCAATCTCATGCACATCCGCATTTAGCAAATGTTTTGCGGCGCCCGGGATGTCCCACGGAAGGTTCAATTCCTTCGCCAGGATGTTTGCCGTGCCGCCCGGCAAAAGTGCTAGCGGCACGCGGTGGCCGTTCTGCGCTGTGGCCAGGCCGTTCACAACTTCATTCAGCGTGCCATCACCGCCGCAGGCAATCACCAGTTCGCGCCCGTCGCGCGTTGCCTTCTGCGCAATCTCCGTTGCGTGACCCGGCCCGGTCGTTTCCGCCAGCTCCGCCTGAATGCCGTTCTGCGACAGGAAATGGCGCGCTTCGTCAATCAAGCGCCGCCGCGCGTTGCCGCCGCTCCCCGCGTTGGGGTTATGAATCAGCAGCGCGTTCTGAAATTGCGTATCCATGGTCCAGGCACCGTGTAGTGGCCGGTCTTCAGACCGGCCAGCATCGTCTGTAGAGAGCCATTCTAACTGGAAACTCAGTGCACGGCAGCCGCCAATCTCATCCAACAAACCTTAGTTTCCAAAACGCCTTATGCTTAGCCCAATCGGCAGGCCCACGCAAAAGATGTGGATCACCACCCCGATCACCATCATCTTCACGGAGAAGGGGAACTTAGTCGCACCCGAAAGCGGCACAACAATCCGGTTCATGAAGAAGTACACCGCGATACCGTAAAGCGCGCCAAACAGCGCAGCCTGCTCGACTAAAATACGCATTCCCCGGCTGGCCGCGAAATAAACGGTTGCCGCCCCGAACGCGATCACGAAATGCAGCGCCAATCCAAGCAGAGCGGTGCCCATGCCTCCCTGAAACGATTTCGGGCCGAGCACACCCGCCGCGATTCCTTGCAGCAATCGCAACGGCTTCAATCCCATCGAACCATAAACCACCAGCGCCGCCGTGATGTCCAGCACTCCACAAGCCAGTCCGGCCATCCCGATTGCTTTTGCTGCGTTCCCACTTGGCATTTTGACCTCCCCGTTTCTTTCGAGCCACACCGCTTAGAGACTTGTCACCCGGTAAAAATTATTCTCCCGATCGCATTTCAAAAGGATGCCAGAAGCGCTTCAACATCGAAACGATTGTTGATCCGGCAAATTTCGGGCAAAACTGGCGGGGCTCTTCAGCCCTGCTGCCACCTGCCTATATAATACGAACCGCTCGGTTTTCACCCGGCGAGGTTCTTATGGCAAAGGCGGAAATGGCGAAAACCTCAATCTCGGCCCTGCGAAAAGAGGCGGAAGAACTCCGCGAGAAAATCCGTCGCCATGAGTATCTGTATTACGTCGAAGACGCCCCCGAAATTTCAGATGCCGCATTCGACCGGCTGATGAATCGCCTGAAGGAAATCGAAGCGGCGCATTCCGAATTGGCTACGCCTGATTCGCCGACCACCCGCGTTGGCGGCACGCCACGCGAAGGGTTCACAACTGTCCGCCACGCGCGGCCCATGCTCAGCCTGGACAATGCATTTTCCTATGACGCGCTGAGGGATTGGGACCGCCGTGTCCGCGAAGGCACCGGCAGGGAAGACATTGAGTACATCGCCGAGCACAAGTTCGACGGACTGAGCATTTCGCTGCAGTATGAAAACGGCATGCTGGTGCGCGGAGTCACTCGCGGCGATGGCACCACCGGCGAAGACGTGACGCCCAACGTGAAGACGGTTCGCTCGATTCCGCTGCGCATGGACGACGCCGCCGTGAAAAAGCTGAAGCTCCCAAAAAGTTTCGAGGTGCGCGGCGAGATCCTGATGACACGCAAGGCGTTTGAGGCTTTGAACCGCCAGCAGGAAGAGACCGGCGGCAAAATCTTTGTCAATGCCCGGAATTCGGCGGCGGGATCGCTCCGCGTTCTGGACCCGGCGATTACTGCGCAACGCAAGCTGGATTTCTTTGCGTATTACCTCTACGCGGATGGCAAAGCGCCGTTTTCGAAGCATTCGGATTCGCTGGAGGCGTTGAAGAAGCTGCATTTCCGCGCCAGCGACGACTGGAAGTGCTGCGATGGGATCGAGGCGGTCATCAAATATTGCGAAGCCTGGGACGCCAAGCGCGAGAAACTCGCCTACGAAATTGACGGCGTGGTCATCAAAGTAAATTCCACCGCGTTGCAGAACGAACTCGGTTTCACCGCCAAGGCGCCGCGATGGGCCATCGCTTACAAATATCCCGCGCGACAGGAAACCACGGTGGTGAACGACATCATCGTGCAAGTGGGCCGCACCGGAACGCTTACCCCCGTTGCTGTGCTCGAGCCTGTGCAGGTCGGCGGCGTAACTGTAAGCCGCTCCACGCTGCACAACATGGATGAAATTGAGCGCCTGGGCCTGCAAATTGGCGACACCGTTTTGATCGAGCGCGCAGGCGAAGTGATTCCTCACGTCCTGAAGGTGGTGAAGGAAGGGAAGAATCGCCGTCCTTTCCGCATGCCGACGAAATGTCCGGAGTGCGGCAGCGCGATTCATAAAGCCGAAGGAGAAGTCGCGTATCGCTGCGTGAATGCCGCGTGTCCGGCAAAGCGCAAAGAGTCGTTGCTGCATTTTGCGGGCCGCCACGCCATGGACATCGACGGGCTCGGCGAAAAAATTGTGGACCAGTTGGTGGACAAAGGTTTGGTAAAGGATGTCGCCGATTTGTATTCGCTGAAACTCGATCAGTTGGCGAACCTGGAGCGTATGGCGGAAAAATCGGCGCAGAATCTCCTGGATGAAATTGCCGCCAGCAAGAAGCACCCGCTTTCGCGCCTGATTTATGCGCTCGGAATACGTTTCGTGGGCGAACGGACAGCCCAGTTGCTCGCCGAAAATTTCGGTTCGCTGGAAGAACTGGCGGATGCCAAACCCGAGGATCTGGAAAAAGTCGCCGAGGTAGGCCCTAAGGTCAGCGAAGCCATCGTCGAATTCTTCAGCGAGCCCGCCAACCGCAAGCTGATCAAAAAACTGCAAGCTGCGGGAGTCCGCCCCACCGCCGAAAAACGCGAAATCAAGAGCCAGAAATTCGCCGGAAAATCCTTCGTGTTCACAGGCGCCCTCGAACGTCGTAGCCGCGAGGAAGCCGGCGAACTCGTCCAGCAGCACGGCGGCAAGCTCAGCGGCTCCGTCAGCAAGAAAACCGACTACGTTGTAGTCGGCGCCGACCCCGGCTCCAAATACGACAAAGCCAAGGAACTCGGTGTAACCACCCTCACCGAATCCGAATTCGAAAAACTCATCGGACTTAAGTAAGGACGCTTGCTTGGCCATCCATCCCGCCACGGATAGCGATCGCGATGCAATTTGGGAGATTCTCGAGCCAATGATTCGCAGCGGTGAGACGTATACCCTCCCGCGCGACATGAGCAAGCAACAGGCGCTCGAATACTGGTTCGCTGCGGACAAAGAGACTTTCGTGCTGAAGGAAGACGGCACGGTGTTGGGAACATATTTCCTAAAGGTGAATCAACAGGGCGGAGGTGGGCATGTGGCGAATTGCGGCTACGTCACCGCGCCCGCCGCACAGGGGCGTAGCATCGCCCGGCAGATGTGCTTGCATTCCCTTGAGCGAGCCAAAGAGCGCGGATTTCGCGCGATGCAATTCAACTTCGTGGTCAGCACCAACGAGCGGGCGATCAAACTGTGGACCAACCTGGGGTTCAAAACCGTCGGGCGGCTTCCGCTCGCCTTCGAGCATCCGACGTTGGGATTCATGGACGCTTTGGTAATGCATCGCCAACTGAAATAGAGAGTAGCCTGGTAACAAATCCCAATTGATAGGGCGAGTTAAGCTGCTTCGCTTGCGATATAATGGATTCGGCGGGTGAGCTGGATGATCGCTGGCCTGGTTCGCGCAAGCGGGCTGGGCGGGAGGAAAGTCCGGACACCACTTCACGCGAGTGAAGGAGTAACTTTGAGGCTGCGGCGCGAGGGTGAACCCTTCGAGCCTGCGGCTCTCAGGGTGAAGGGCAACGCGCCTGGTAACGCCAGGGGAGCTGTTGTAGCGGCCGCCTTCCGAGGCGGACGTTGTGACGGTTCACGGACAGTGCCACAGAGAATATACCGCCGGCGGTGCGACACCCGGTGATAGCCCGGAGGAAAACCTTCGGGATGTCTTCATGGTTCGCGCGCAGGTAAGGGTGAAAAGGTGGGGCAAGAGCCCACCGCGGCGCCAGTAATGGCGCTGGCATGGCAAACCCCGCGTGGTGCAAGACCAAATAGGAGGGGAGGGCTGGCCCGGCCCGTCAGAACCCTCGGGTAGGTTGCTGGATCCCAGCCGCGAGGCTGGGGCTAGAGGAATGATCGTCACGGCGCACTGCTGCAAAGTGGTGCACCGAACAGAATCCGGCTTACAGGCTCACTCGCCATAATGCTTTTGTTTTGTTAGCCTTGAATTGACTTCCACCTGCTTAGCGTCCATTATAGCGTCCAGTTTGCCAGAGGTGGACGCTATGGCACGAGTCAACATCACCCGCCAGGTCAAAACCCTTACCGGTTGGAAAAACGTCTCGCTCGACCGTGATGGCCGGGGACGAATCAAATGGGGGGCCGGCGTCGGACGCTACATCGTCGAATGGTACGAAGGTGGGCAACGCAGGCGGCAGGCCGGCGGGACGACACCCGCAGAAGCCTTGGAAGCTCAGCGCCGGAAGCGTCTCGAACTCGACGCACGCGAATCCAACGTAGAGCTACCGGTTCTTGACGAAGGCGAGGACACGTTCCTGCTCCAAACCTTACTCGCCAACTTCCTCAAAGACATCCGGGCATTCCGCAAGCCCCTGACCTACCAGAAATACGACCACATTCTCGGGCTGTTCTGCGAATACGTGGAGCCCAAGACAGACGCACGGCAGATCACGACGGACGACGTCAAGAGATTCCTCGCCTGGAGAAAATCAAAGGGCTTTGACCCCGGAACCACGCTTTACACCGACCGGGTCATCCTGCACAACTTTTTCTCCAAGCTGAAGCTCGACAATCCGGTGAAAGAGGTGCCGCGTCTCCCCCGTTTCCGAAAGAAGCCGGTGGCGTACACCGACTCCGAACTCAAGAAGTTTTTCGCGGTGTGCGACGCCTGGGAGAAGGCATTTTTTGCTTTGGCGCTCTCAAGCGGCTTGCGGCGAGGCGAACTGAAAACACTGCATTGGTCAGACCTGGACCTTGCAAGAAAGCGTGTCTACGTTACCGCAAAGGGAGAATACCAATTCACTCCAAAGGACTGGGAAGAACGGAGCGTG
>WNFR01014918.1_pt1 | contig 10964 bp, 10 predicted proteins | sample 5400221 | NCBI WGS metagenome assembly WNFR01 (sample SAMN13153357, study PRJNA577476) | soil metagenome | isolation source: 40 cm soil under Madrone tree | place: USA:California | collected 2016-06-14 | reverse complement strand
TTCTCAAAATTTGTTCTCTCCATATGGTCCTTCGTTTCTAGCCGACAACACGAATAAGACGTCTAAGCACCAAGTACAAAGCACTAAGTACTATCTCTTAGACTTTCGCTTTCTTCATCAAACCAAACTTCTTCAACGGCCCGCGAAACATCGCTTCAGCAGCGACGAAAACAATCACGATTCCCTGCAGCATGTCCACAATGTCTTTGGAAACATGAACAGTGTAGGCATCAACAAAGATGCCGCCGCGCAGCAAAATCGCGAACAGAATCGCGGCGAGAAAGACTCCGACCGGATGGTTGCGGCCGAGCAAAGCCACGGCAATGCCGACGAATCCGTAGTTCGCCGAAAAGCCGTCGTAGTAGCGGTGGCGATAGCCAAGCACTTCGTTGATGCCAACCATGCCGGCCAACCCGCCTGAGATCGACATCGCTAAAATTATCTGCTTCCGGATCGAGATGCCGCCGTATTCCGCCGCGGTCTGCATGATCGCGTCGCCGGGAATCTTGAAATGATATTGCGTGAAGTAACTGAGCAGCGCGACCGCGATAAAGTTCAACATGATCGTGTTGATGACTTCATGCGATCCGAAACGCGCCTTCAACAATCCCGGAATGCCGCCCCAGATTGCGCCGGCCGCGATCGCGACGATGCAGCACAGGGGCAGGAGCACCGGCGCCGGCAGATTGGCAATCGGCGAACTGAGGACTTGCCCCGATCCTGGATTAACGATCGAGATGCCGCCGAACTTGATTCCGACCCAGGCGGTGGCGAACGCCGCGACATAGAGTTGGCCCTCGGCGCCGATATTCAAAAGACCACAGCGAAAGGCCACGGCCACCGCAAGCCCGGTAAAAATCAGCGGCGTCGCATTGAAAAGCGTGTAGCCAATTCCATCGGGCCACGAAAACGCGCTCCCGATCAGCAACTTATAAGTCTGAAACGGGCTGTCGCCGATGATCCATACGACGATGCCGCCGACGATGAAGGCGGCGATGACGGCAATCAGCGGAAACAGAATCTCACGTAAGAGTTTCATGTTTTAAGCGCCATCAGGCGCGCAATGTTTATAGCTATAAACTCCTTCTATTTCCTTTCTCTTCGCGGTCGCGAAAGCAGCTTTCGCGACCGCGAAGAACGATGTGGGAACAGGATGCACGCTACTATAAACATAGCGTGCCCACGGCACTCATTTGCGTCCTCCCGTCATCATCAATCCAATGTCTTCATTGGTCGCGGTCTTCGGATCGACCTCGCCCGCTATCCGCCCGTTGTGTAGCACCAGCAGACGATCCGACAACGAAGTCACTTCTTCCAATTCGGCCGAAACCAAAAGGACGGCGCAACCGGCGTCGCGCAGGGCCACGAGTTTTCGATGGATGAATTCGATCGCGCCGATATCGACGCCGCGAGTTGGCTGTGAAACCAGCAGCAACTTCGGCGGCAGCTCGAACTCGCGACCGATGATCAGCTTCTGTTGATTGCCGCCCGAAAGCGCGCGCGCCGGCAGCATGGGATTCGGCGGCCGCACATCAAAGTCGCGGATCACTTGCTCAGTGCGGCGCAGAATTCCCTTCTGATCCAGCAGAATTCCGTTCGCGGACACGGCGGGCTTGCGATAATGAACCCCGAGAATCGTGTTCTCAGCGAGACTGAAATCCAGCAGCAGACCGCGCCGGTGACGATCCTCCGGGACATGAGCAATACCCAACTCTCTTCGCTTGCGCGCGTCGAGCTGGGTGATGTTCTGGCTTTCAAAGACCATCGTTCCAGAGACGTGCGACCCGGGAATCAAACCAGCCAGCGCTTCAATCAATTCAGTCTGGCCGTTGCCCTCAACGCCCGCAATGCCGACTATTTCGCCGGCGTGCACTTCGAACGAAACGCCATCAAGCCGTTTGCCGCCATCACGCCCGGCAATTGAAAGATCGCGCACACTCAGAACCGTGCCGCCTGCTTTCGCTTCAGGCTTTTCGACCCGCAAGAGCACTTCGCGGCCAACCATTAAACGCGCCAACTCGGCGGCATTCGTGGCGCCGGTTTTCAAATCGCCGACGACGCGGCCATCGCGCATCACCGTTACGTTATCGGAAATCGCCAGCACCTCTGAAAGCTTATGCGTGATGATCACGATCGTCTTGCCCTGCTCGCGCATGCGGCGCAGGATAGCGAAGAACTCTTCCACTTCCTGCGGCGTCAAAACGGCGGTCGGTTCGTCAAGGATTAGCAATTGAGCGTGTCGGTAAAGTGCTTTTAGTAATTCGACTCGTTGCTGTTGTCCGACCGAGAGACTTTCAATGGTGGCGTTCGGCTCGACGGCGAGCTTGAATTCATCAGAAACCTTCCGAATCTCGTCCGCGGCTTTCTTCAAATCCAGCGAAGCCGCGCTTCCCGGCTCGGCGCCAAGCACAATGTTTTCGGCCACAGTCATCGGCTCAACCAGCATGAAGTGCTGGTGGACCATCCCGATGCCGAGTTTGATCGCATCGTGCGGCGTGCGAATCTCGCGCGCCTGGCCATTGATCAGAATCTCGCCGCCATCGGCCGTGTAGAATCCGTAGGCGATGCGCATCGCCGTCGACTTGCCGGCGCCGTTTTCGCCGACGATGGCGTGAATCGTGGCCGGCTCGACTTTGATGCAGACCGCATCATTGGCCAAAACCGCGCCAAAGCGTTTGGTGATGTTGCGCAGCTCGATCACTGGTTCATCCTGTCGATCACAGTAATTTGCTTCGCTATGATTTTCTTTTTTGCCTCTTCGGCCGCGCGGATGGCCTCGGGCGAAACAAGGTTTTGGTTGTTGCCATCCATCACATAGCCCACACCATCGGTGTCGAGACCAAACTCGTGAAAACCGCCCTTAAATTTGTGCGCCACCACGTCTTTGATGATGTCGTAAACCGCGTTGTCGACGCGCTTGACCATGCTCGTCAGGACAAATCCCGGCTTGACCATGTTTTGATTTGAATCGACGCCGATCACAAAATGCGTCGCGCGGCCGTTTTCTTTTCCGGATTGCTCGACTGCGTCAAAAGCGCCCAGCCCGGAATTACCGGCAGCAGTAAAAATCACATCCGCGCCTTTGTTGATTTGCGCCAGCGCAATTTCTTTGCCTTTGCCGGGATTATTCCAGGCCGCATCCGTAACGCCGACATAATTCTGAATGACTTGAATTTTCGGATTCGCGGCCTTCGCACCTTCTTCAAAGCCGCCCTCGATTCGGATAATCGTTCGCTACCGATTGCATGATTGGGCCCTGAGCAAAGCCTACCCCGATGATCAGATCGTAACCGCGCTCAGCAAACGCGCGCATCGCCGGCTCGATAGAAACCGGATTGCCGGGTTCGACGTCGCGCAGGATTATGTCCAACTTCGGTTTGCCACAGCTCGTTTTGCCGTCAGGAAACATGCCGGTTTCGGCGCATTTCACGCCCGTCCAGGCCGCGGCGTTGAAAGAACGATCGTCTTTGCCGCCAATATCAAAAACAATCCCAACGTGAATCTTCGATTTATCGTCGGCGCCGTACAGCGAGCGATTGCACGCCGGACCGACGAACACGAGCGAGGAGAGCAAGAGCAAGACTAGTAAAAGTTTAAGTTTCATTAGGCGAAACCAATTTGGAGTGCGCTGACTTGTCAGCGCTTTCCAAAGCGGCGACCACTAGTCGCCGCACTCCAAATTCACCCGTCGATCACTTCCTTGATCAAGACGGGCAGTTCCGGACGTACGTCGCCAATTTCGTAAGCCGTTCGAATTCGCGGCGCGGCTTGCTGACCTCGATTCGAGTCGGCGCAATAGACCAGGCCGATCACATCGCCGGTGCGAACTTCATCGCCGATCTTAACTTCGCTCACAAATCCCACCGCCGGATCGATCTGATCTTCCACCCGCACACGTCCGCCGCCGGCTTCCGCGATGGCATGCCCAACCTCTTCCGTATCAATCTGGCTGACAAATCCCGAGCGCGCCGATTCTACCTTAAACACCTTGTCTGTCAACGGCAGAACACCTGCCGGATCGTCACACACGCGCGGGTCGCCTCCCTGCGCTACGACGTTCTTTCGAAAACACTCCAGCGCCGCGCCTGAAGCGTGCACTTGCTGAATTCGAGCCCGCGCCTTTTCAACTGATGATTCAAGGTGTGACAACACGATCATGCGAGCCGCCAACTCGATCGAGAGATCGAGCACCGGGCGCGCGCCTTCATCAAACTCGCCGCGCAGAAGCTCGATAGACTCCCGCACTTCGACAGCGTTTCCCACGGCGCGGCCCAGCGGTTGGCTCATGTCGGTGATCAGAGCTTGCGATCGCACTCCCAGCGAGTTCCCCGTCTTAACCAGCGCGCGCGCTAATTCTCTGGCGCGATCCTGCTCGCGCATGAACGCGCCTGAGCCGGTTTTGACGTCAATGACCATCGCATTCAAACCGGCCGCACCTTTTTTGGAAATGATCGAAGCGACGATCAGGGGAATTGCTTCGATGGTCGCGGTCGCGTCGCGCAGCGCATACAGCTTTTTGTCGGCGGGCGCGATCTCCGCCGTCTGTCCGTTCATCGCAAAGCCCGCCTGGTCAAGCACGGCGCGGAATTCTTTCAGCGATAGATCGACGCGATAGCCGGGAATGGATTCAAGTTTGTCGAGCGTGCCGCCGGTGTGACCCAGTCCGCGTCCGGAAATCATTGGCACACAGACGCCTGCCGCCGCCGCGAACGGCGCGATCAAAAGCGAGGTCTTGTCGCCGACACCACCGGTCGAATGTTTGTCGGCCTTTGGTTTCGGAATGTCTGAGAAGTCGAGAATCTCACCCGAGTGAAGCATTGCTTCAGTCAGTGCGGCTTGTTCGGCGTCGGTCATCCCCTGGAGAAAGATCGCCATCAGCAAAGCCGTGCTCTGGTAATCAGCGATTTCTCCGCGCGTCACGCCGTTTACAAAGAACGTGATCTCTTCACGCGAAAGTTCCGCGCCGTCACGTTTTTTGCGAATGATGTCCTGGGGTCTCAACTCGATTCATCCGAAAGCAAAACCACTGCTTGCACACTCACCGCTTCGCCCCGGCCGACCGCGTCCAGGCCTTCACCTGTCTTTGCTTTCACGCTAACGCAGCCCTTGTCGACGTCGAGGGTCCGGGCCAGACTTTCGCGCATCGCTTCCATATGCTCGCGCAGCTTCGGTCGCTCCAGCGTGATCGTCGCGTCGGCGTTCACCAGATGGAAGCCACGCTCGCGCACCAGCCAGCAGACCCGCGCCAGCAATTGCAAGCTGTCGGCGTCTTTCCATTGCGGATCATAATCGGGAAAGTGTTGGCCAAGATCGCCTTCGCACACCGCGCCGAGGATCGCGTCCGCGAGTGCGTGAGCTAACACATCGCCATCGGAATGTCCTTCGGAGCCGCGATCGGCAGCGATCCTCACGCCGCCGAGGATCAACGGACGCCCTTCGGCCAGCCGGTGCGTATCGTTACCGATGCCAATTCGAAACATAAAACAATGTGCTTTGAGCTTTGTACTTTGTCCCGTGTCGCTGGAAACCCGACCACTCCGAATTTACGTCAAAGTACAAAGTTCAAAGCCCGAAGTTCACTTGAACCCCTGCAGGAGGGTTTCAGCTAACGCAAGGTCCTCCTCTTCGGTAATCTTGATATTCCGGGAGCTGCCTTCCACGGCGACAATCTCGGCGCCGAGACGTTCGACCAGCAGACTATCGTCGGTCACTTCGACTCCTGCACTTTCGACTTCGTCCAGCTGATCGTAAGCGCGCTTCAGCAGATCGTAACTGAAACATTGCGGCGTTAACGCGCGTCGCAAGTTATGGCGGGTCAGCGTACGTTTGACGCGTCCGTTCTCAATGTCTTTGATGGTATCGGCGACGGGCGCCACCAGGATCGCGGCGCCGCTGGCCCTCGCCGCCGCCACCACAGAATCGATTTCGTCCGAACTTACGAAAGGCCGCACGCCATCGTGGACGGCAACGATCTCGGCATTGGCAATCGCGTCCAAGCCACGCCGCACGGATTGCGCGCGGGTCGCGCCGCCCGGGACCACGCGCACCAACTTCCGAACTGCAAACTTTTCCGTCAGAGATGAAAACGCCGCCGTACTTTCGGCGGGCACAACCACGATGATTTCGTTGATCTCTTCACAGCGCTCGAATTGCCTGAGCGTGTGAATGATGATCGGAACGCCGCACAGTTCGAGGAATTGCTTGGGCTGGTTGCCGCCCAGCCGAGTTCCCTTTCCGGCGGCGACAACGATCGCGACGTTCATTCGTTATGACTCGGTATCGTTAATGCGCGTCAGGGAAGGGGCCGAACGCACTTCGCGCAGGGACCGGCGCGATCGTTCGCCATTGCCGGCGCCGTCCGTTTCATCGCACAGTCGCCCGAAGATCATCTTGCCCGCAGTGGTTTGCAGCACGCTGGTTACTGCGATGTCGGTGTTCTTGCCAATCAAACGTCGCGCATTGTCCACCACGACCATCGTGCCGTCATCGAGGTAGGCCACGCCCTGGTTATACTCTTTACCTTCCTTCAAAATGAAAACGTGCATCGCTTCGCCCGGCAGCACGACCGGCTTCAAAGCATTCGCCAGTTCGTTGATATTTAGCACGCTCACTCCGCGCAGCTGGGAAACTTTGTTGAGATTGAAGTCGTTGGTGACGATTACGGCATCGAGTTGCTTGCCCAGTTCGATCAGCTTCAGATCAACTTCGCGCACGGCAGGAAAATCCGTCTCCACGATCTGGATGTCCAGCGAGCTGTTGTTCTGCAAGCGATTCAGCATGTCCAATCCGCGACGTCCGCGCTGGCGCTTTGACGAATCGGGCGAGTCGGCGACTTGCTGCAGCTCGCGCAAGATGAATTGCGGAATAATCAGCGAGCCCGTCAGGAAGCCGGTCTCAGCCACGTCGGCAATACGGCCATCGATGATCACCGAGGTATCGAGAATCTTCAGATCACGACGCAGCGTCTTGTCACTGAAGATGCCGCCGAGCGCTGACAGATCTAGATAGTCGCCTTTCGCGGCGCCGACCATCAGTCCGATGTAGGCCATGAAAACAATCAGCGCGAGCGTCAGAAACGCGCGGGTTTCAGGTGGCACGGCTGCCGATTCCTGACTGGCGATGAGGCTGCCAATCAGGTAAGCGCCGATAATCCCGAGGATCGATCCGACGGCCGCCCCGATCAGGGTTTTCAAGGAGGCCCGCCGAATGCGCATCTCAAACAACACGATTGCCACCGCGATGAGCCCAGCCGCGCCGGTCGAGACGAGCCGGTGCCCCGGAATCGGATGCAGTACGTAGCCCGCGCTTATCAGGAAGGCCGCGAATACTAATCTCAGGATAATGACATCAAAGCGCATAATGCGGCATATTACCACGCTGGAAGCCTTCCGTCACCATAGCTTTCGCGTTGACTGCTAGCCTGGCGGACACGTCATGCAAGGGGATTGACAAGACAGCTTAAGAGGACTATGGTCTGCCTACTTACGTGATCCTCGGCGTGTTGTCTGGTCGAAATCATAGCTCGGATTCTTGACTCTCAAAGGAAAGACTGGCGACGCTCCCTCGATCCTTAAAGACGTTGGTCGCAATCTATCTCAACGGACCTCAATAGCACTTAGCTTTTGAAATCCCGTCAAGAACCTCTTGGAGCAGGCAAATGCCCCTCTCGGATAGTTTCAATTGGCTGCGTCGAAAAGCTCGCAGCGGGATCGCCCGACTAAAAGACAAAGGGTGGTTCTATTGGGCTACAGTAGTAATTCTCATCGTTGTTGGAATTAAGTTGGGTGGGTGGTTGGAGGTTCAGGACTTTGCGATTATACCGCGTTATCGTATTTATCAAGCCGTTCAGGAGCAGGGTCCCCGACATCCGTTTGTCCAAAGGACAGTCGTAGTTCTGATTGGGGACGAAGAATATTGGAAGGGTGAACTCGCAAGGCGCGTTCCCATAAAGCGAGACTATCTCGCCAAGCTTGTCTCAGCTTTGGATCAAGCTGATCCTGCCGTGATTGCCCTAGATTTTGACCTACGTTCACAAACCCCTGACGGCACTTTCGTTCAGTACAAAGATTATGAGGGTGAAACAAGTCAGCTCCTGAGCAGCATCACGAACGTTTCCAAGAATCGTTGGATCGTCATTCCCAAGACACTGAATTTCAGTGATGGCTTCTACGAAAGCGACTCAGATGTCTACGATCATCACAACTTTGAGGGGGGAAACTTAAGTAAGGGCTACATCGCTCTCCCTTCAGATGTTCGAAAGCTTCCGCTTAGGTTAACGGTGAAAGACGGCTCGGAGTTGGATTCATTTGCGGTCGCCATCGTTCGGGCTGCTAATGAGGCGGCACTCAGACCGGTAAAGGACGATAAGGAGCTTCCGTTCTTGAGGTATTTGCCAGCTGATTCATTTGAGAGGCTCTCGGCTACCAAGGTTCTCGAAAAAGACCCTGACACATGGAGAAAAATCCGTCATAACATTGTAATCGTAGGTGCCGGTTGGAGTACGCTCGCTTACGGTCGCGGCCGCCCAGTTGACACTTACTTCACACCACTCGGTCCGCTGCCCGGCGTCTTGCTACATGCTAACTACGTTGAAGCATTGCTGGACAACCGCACTTCTAAGCCCTATGCACAGTGGGCGCTGAACGTCATTGAAGGCATGATGGTATTAGTCATTGCCGTCATCTTCGCGCTTTTGTCGAGTCCAATCAGCAGGGTTATCGGTGTAGTGCTAGTGGCTGCGGCGCTTGTTTTGTATGGCTATCTCTCGTTGTTGGTGTTGGGTCTGTTCTATGACTTCTTTGTTCCCGTGCTGCTAGTCCTGTTTCACGCTATTTCCGAGTGGATAGAGTCTGCTCTTTCTCGCAGACGAAGGCAGTCACGTTCTGCTTAGTCAGTTTGGATCTCAAGTAATTTCTTGAGACCAAGGAGAAGTGAAATGCGAACCCGAGCTCTTTGGATAATAACGATACTTGCCTGCGCCCAATCAGCGTGTTCGATGTCGTCTCCGGCGACTAATGCCAATAGTAGTGCGGCTCAGCCAGCGAGTGCTGCTGCTACTCCTACTCCGTCACCTGTGAAGTCACCGCAGATTGATACTGGCAAACCTGGCGGAGCACAAAGAAAGGCAAGACCGTAGCTAGCTCGTTTCGATGCCATTACGGCCTGGTCTCGCTGAAGATTTACCGAGAGATCAGCGGACATCGAAGCCTTGATTCCTTTACCTCATCCCTGATCCAGGAGAAACGAGATGCGCCCACACACCGTGATAGTACTAATCGCACTGCTGTCCGCCCAGTTAAGCTGCAAGCCCTCTTCAAACCACGAGAGCCAAGTCCAGCCCGCCCAAGAAAGCCCTACGCCTGCCACGATAAGTTCACCAGCGATTGATCCCAAGACTCCGGGCGCGACCGCGAAAACGATTCCAAGCGCCAACCCAACGGACGCTAGTTCGCCGCGAAAACTCGCTGGTAACGGACCAAGTGTTGCGTCAAGCTCCAAGTCTGTGCCAACTCCAGTAGCTTCGCCGGAAATCGATACTACCAAGCCAGGAGCCACCGCGGTTAAGCTTCCCGCGCCTATGGCGACTGCTAGCCCAACTTCCGCGGATGTGACAGATTACGATCTGGCAGTTCCCGCGAAACTGCGGCAAATCGTGAACAGTCCATCAGAGTCAGCAAAAAAGTCGGGGTCAGCAAAGCCACCGCCAGCGGGGATCAGGCCAGGAGCAGAAACGGAGAAGTCGCAGCCAGCGCGGCGAAAGCCACAATAAAGGGTGTCGTCGAGGCAAACAGTTTGGGCGAGGGTGTTGGATCACCTGTTCATGGTGCTCTCATTCTCATCTTAGGGACTTGGAGAGGCCGCCGGCTTTACCACCACGGCCGGGATATTCGCGTCGCGCACCAGTTGGTTGAACGCCGGCACGTCGGTCTTCATGACTTGCCCAAGCTTCTGGAGTTGCGCGTCGATCTGCCCGGCCAGCTCATCATAGACTGCGTATGACTGATCGGTGGGCGGCGTTTCTGCCCGCGAGACCACGCCGGCCAGCGCCGCCAGTTTGTTGTTGAGCCGGATGGGAAAGTTCAAGGGATCCTGACTGCTCTGGTTCCTGGTCTGATAGAGCGCTTCTTCGACCTCGGTCAGTTTCTTGTTCAAAGCTCTGGCGGCATCAGAGATCGCTTTAGCATTTGGTTGACCGGCGACGCGCCGGCCCAAATCTTCAACCTGCTTTTTCACGTCGCGAATCTGAATGATCGCGTTGTGAGTCTCGGTCAGCTTGTCACGAATCTTCAACGCGAGATCGAGTTGTTTCGCATAGTCCGCGCCGGTCGTCGTCAAACGCGGATCGGGTTTGACTTCAAAACTTTCCGTCATCGTCTTGCCATCGACGGTTAGGTTCACTTGATAGTTGCCGGGCGCGATGTGCGGCCCGCGCGTCTCGCCCGCCCACAGAATCATCCCCGGGAAACGCGTAGCATCAGCGTAACGCAGGTCCCAAACAAAACGATTCAACCCGACGTCAGTCGTCACCCGCGCCGGCGCGCCAAAAAACCCCTCGTCGTCAGCAGGCGGCGCAGCTGGTTGCTCCGCACCTCCCGATGCTGCGCCCTGTCTCGGTAATCTGCCGGTAAACTTGCGAATCGACTTGCCGTTGGCATCAAGAAACTCGATCACCAAATCGGTTGTCGGTTTCGTCTTCAGCGAATAATAAACAACGGCTCCGCCCGCCGGATTGCGGCCGACAGTTGCGGTGGGCGGTAATTGAAATCCGCCGCCGCCCGGCATGCGATGAGCTTCCTTTGGTTTGAAGAGACGCGAGTCACCCGCTGCTTTGAATCCGCCTGCATCCATCAATTGATGCAGCACCGGCAGATCGTCAAAAATCCAAAACGAACGGCCCTGGGTGGCCGCGACCAATTCTTTTTCGCGTTTCTGGATCACGAGATCAGTAATCGGAGTAACCGGAA
>WNFR01007666.1_pt1 | contig 10966 bp, 9 predicted proteins | sample 5400221 | NCBI WGS metagenome assembly WNFR01 (sample SAMN13153357, study PRJNA577476) | soil metagenome | isolation source: 40 cm soil under Madrone tree | place: USA:California | collected 2016-06-14 | reverse complement strand
GTCATGCATTTCTTGCGGCAGCGGTACCGTAGCAATAAAACGTGACTTACGGGAGGGGTGCCATCGCGGTACACAGACCAGCCAGCAGGGCCGTCGCGCCGACTGTTCCGAGCGTGTTGTACATCTGCCCGGCGAACAGCGGGAACGCCGCTGCGAAGATCGTGCGCATCACCGCGTTGCACGTCAGTGCGCACGCCGCGACGGATCGGTACGCGTCAACAATGTACGTCATGGAAGACGTGAAGATGAAGTAAACGCCCGTGCCGAACGGGACCGTCGCGAGTACCGGCACGATCCAGTGCACGCCGCGATACGTCGTGAATGCCAGCCAGAAAAGCCCGGTTGGCGCCAGGATGCCCCCGACCTGCCCCATCAGCAGTCGAAACTCCGGTGGCGGCTCCTCCTGGTTGTGCGTGTCCTTGTATTTACGGTACCTCCTTCAAAATGCGGTCAGTTTTCTGGATCTCGGTTATCCGAGGGAGAAAGCGGTCCACACCAATTCCAGTAAGGCTGAGTGGCTAAGCCGATGAGCATCCCCACCCCCATCCCTATGAACGTCAGGCCTGTAGACTGCATGTTGAACCCGTGCTTCCCCACGAATACGATTGGGAAGGCTTGGAAAGTCAAGTATAGGATCCCGAGGAGCAATGCGTTCCTAGTAAAAGACGTCAGCTGTGCATCCCATTGTGCTATTTAACCCGCGAATGAGCGAGCCAGGTTCGAGCGCACCATGTATTCAACAGCAACAGCATATAATCGAACATGACGCGGTCTATACAAGGTAGGGTGAGCGCGCCACGAAAACGAACCGGCTGTCTATGAACATACAGAAGGGTCTCCAATGGTTGTCAAGCAATATTCGCACTAGACTGACGTGCGGTTTTCTTTCGATTGGTGCGTACCACTTTGCATCGCCAGTAGTTGCCCGAAGACTACACGAGCGCTTTAATTGGATATCAAAGCTTTTCCAAACAGGACCCACCGTTGCGCCTTCCACTTGAGGATCACAGGTGCAGAGGTCTCTGGCACAAACTTGGAGGAATTGACGCTCGAAGTTAACGCCGTAATAACGCTATAAAAGGTTGTACTCACGAGAATGATTGACACCGCCTGAATACCGGACCAGATAATCTGGACGTAGAATGTCCATCTCCAGTGCCAATGCTGATTAATGAATCTGTTCGCGTCTGTTTTAGTCTCTCGTTCCGTTAAGTAAGACACCGTACTCACCCACTGGCTATCGGGCCAATCTCAGGGCCTATGTAGGGGCAAATTGTGTAGATGGCCATAGGGCTGTCCCATATCATCAGATCCGCGAATGGATCAGAGGCACACCGCGACGTACTTAGCCACTTCAGAATTTGGGAACATCTCACTCACGCTGCCACCAGCTAAGCTGAGAAACGCGGATCCGCAGTACCCAGAAATGAACCGAAAGACCAGATACACGGCTGTCGGAATTCACCGCAACGTCAACGCCCCATGGTCGGTTCCGACGCACCAGCACGCACTTACTGATGTTCGGCGCGAATGCCACGGGGAACGTAAACACGAAGAAAAGGCTGAACGATACGCAGTATACGATTCTGCGCCCGTAGATATCTGATATGGGGCTCGCGACGAGCGGTCCGAGGCCGAGGCCCAAAACGAAAAGACTTATGCCTAGGATGGTGACTTCCTGGCTAACATGAAATTGCTTGCCCATGGCCTCTTCTGCGAATGCTGCCTACGAGGTGAGCCCCCATGTAAGCACGATACCTTGCTCAGGGGTGTAATCAAGACGCACCATGGACGAGACACCGGTGATACATATAGCCGCGGTCGAGAGGAAGACCACGGAGACCCATCTGCGCATCAGAGGAAGTTGCTGTGGGTCATCCTCTGGCTCGAGAACGACTTCGTAGGTACCGGCATGGATAGAACCAGTCGGTGACACCGTCGAGGAGGGCAACGTCGAGTCATTCGTCCTTTGCCGTGATTGGTCGTCAGAATGCCCAAAGGCCATTGTGACAGAGTACTGTGTAGGAGGGTCTTGTTGCGACAACACGATGGCACCATGATATATAAATCCTGAAAACTCCGTGCTTGTCTACTCGGAGAAGAACCTCGTCGGTCCTTCGAATCTCACCTTGAAGCTACCGAGCGCACTAAAGTGTATATAAGGTCATTGCACTTCAATATGCGATAACCTGCTCACGTTTCCGTTTGGGTCCGCATCTGCGCTTAGCCGTTTTCTCCCGCTTTCTTCCTCTCTGTACGATTTATACTTCTCTTCGGGTGAACACGTCCGTCCTTGGCTCGCCATGATACATGTTAGTGGGCAAAGTTTTCTGAGCACGTCTAGGCCTACTAGCACTGAGCCAATCATAGCGAATCGATGCGGAGCGGACCGGTCGCGATCGTGATAGTCGGAGCGGAATGTGGGGTTTCCTGTCATCGGGGGGCTACGCGATGTCCATAAAACGAGTCTTCCTCCGTTTGCTTATAAAATCAACTTGTGGTCAGGTCAACATGGAAGTAGCGCGTGGTGCATGGAGTTACGTGAGTGCGAGTGCGCTGCCCCATGATGTAATACAATAAGTTCTGGACCTATCACGTGATCTTCACTAATCTCACTTCATGATGACTTTCACTTATAAGTACACTCGCTGGCCCCCACTAGTTGTACAGTTTTGTGCTCGGACTTCTTGAGACAGTGTGTCATGTGCGCTGCTCGTGTCGCAGGATTAAAACAAGTCATCGTCTCCTAACTATCTATACACTCAACGAACCTGAGGCTTAGGATTAGAGCGCTCATCAGGAAAATGTTTTAACTAGAAGGCCTAGAAAGGCACTAGAAAGGTACTAGACAAGGCAAGTCTGCCATTGTAGTTGCCCTAGTAACCTCTAGGTCAGATCTAGGTCAAATAACATTTTCCTGATGCCGCTGTGGAGTCAAATAAGCAATGAAATGGGCTCAAGGTGCGTCTTATGCTATGTGATCACCGTCTCGGCTGCTCATCGTGCTGTAGTTAGCTATGCGAGATGTTTGTTTCTGCATGGCGGACGTAGCAGTGGGACCGATTTGTGGCAACTCGTTGACCCCACACTCCGGAGCAGACTCACTCTCCGTCCATAGGACTCCATACATATTCTCCGTTACTGGTTTGACGAGACGGTGATAGGGAACCCACACAATGGTGGCTGGAGTTTCCTCGACTTCCCAACGTGTGTGCGAACGTTAACGTTACGCGTAAACCAGCCTGCTTTACCTAGGTGCAGAGGGAACAGCCCGCCACTTCGCTGACCTCTCCCGGTCCACCTCATTCATGTTGGGTATCCTCAACCCAAACTCTGCCTCCATCCAGGAGCACGCGCGGAACTTCGTCCACTTGGCGGAGCGCGTCATTTCTTTTTCTCGTCTCCCATTCATGTCCGTTGTATGGACCCCGGTTGACACGGCTCTTACTGGTTTCAGGGGAGCCAGAGACAAAGCTTTTAGCACATTCGCGCAGCTTGAGGACCACAAGGACACGCATCGAGTCATATCCGCGTCCTTCCTCAGGACGCGAGCTATCGCGGAAGCCACGTGGCAATGGGCCCAAGAGTGGCACCAGAAGCCTCAGCCCTTTTGGCCTACTCCACGGCCCTTGTCCACCCCGCGGACGGCAATGACCATGTACTGTGACTGGCGGCACATTCTCTCAGCCCCGTCTCTGTCCGGCGGTGAGACACCCTCTCCACCCGCCGTTTCAAGGCCCTCGATGTTATATGTCGCTGTGGGCAATCCGAACGCACCATTCACCGCATCCTGTACACATGCCCGCTCCACATAGGACCCCGCGTCCGAGAGCAACTTATCCTCCCACACCAGCCATCCTTTCCCCATACCGCCCTTCGCTAGCTTTTCGCCTCCCGACGCGGCGCACAGAGACTCTTATGATTTATCCAAGCCTTCTCCAGCATCATGAAACCTTCCCGCCCCCCGTCCATCTGGTATTCGACGAGGAGTCCCAGCGCTTCGCCTGGGACGTATAATCCAACCAGCTAGATGATACGATACGTACGAGCGCATAGCTATCCGCTGTTACTACCCCACTATCCTCTTATGGGCCGTGAATCGGCACCCTGGCACTTGCTATAAGACCGTTACTCTCCACCATCTGAGTTAGGACGATCGCGACACAACCCTCATTCGGGGTAATGAGTCCAACAATTCGTCATTATATTTAATACAACCGTACGTGCTCTTGCATATTTAGCCCAAAGAAAGTAACGGTTAGTGTATCAACGCGTATGTCAGGCGGCTGACTACTATTCGAAAAGAGTAACCAGATAATGTGAGGTCATATCAAAGACATTCTCCTACTGTCGCTTGAGTCTTTCATCCGAGTCAAACTCGTCTTGCGTTTTGACAACGGTCACGGGTCTACCAGAGTCCCGACGGACAGTGATGAACTTCCCAACGGACGACGCTGGCTGATGCGGTAGGAAAAGTAAACCTAGTGCTGGTAATACTTGGGCGGCCACTTCCTCTGCGCTGTCTTCAAGCACTAGTGCAATATACCTTGCCAGCGTCCGAGACACAACCAGCGTCTCCACAGTGCTGAATGGGCGGAAGAGTTCCGTCCACTCCACATCGTCGATACCTTCTGTTTGACTATCTGGATATGTACCATAGCAATCGATGTTGAGACGGACCATGTGGGAGAGGATGGCCGGGTACTGGCTGAGTACGTGGGTCATCTGCGAAACTTGCCGGTCGATCCCTTCGCATGTGATGCGAATCTCAAGACAAGGTCCCATGTTTTCGCTATCATTGCCAATGGCCGTATAGACAAAAAACGAGACGGAATCAGGCTCAAGTCCGATGTTGCAACTCCTAGACAGTGATCGCTTGAGATTCTCTGAGTGATTGATAAACTTGGCAGCTTGGGATACGTGAATGTCGGGAGAATCCCAGTAATTCATAAAAATCATGTCGAGTCGAGGGGCGTCGATTCGTGCCGCGAAGTCCTCCAAATACTCGCTAGCACCGGTGAAAACAAAGTAAGTGAGGGTGAGAAGGACGGTACGTGTTACAGGAGGCAGGGGGATGTGATCGGGGCGCGAAGCTGGCGATTCGAATCCAATGTCCAGAAATTCGAGCCTGGTTAACGTTTCCAGGCCGGCAACCAAGGTCTCGGGTGAAATGTAACCAGTCTGGGGTATCTCGTTAAGTTTGAGATCAACGAGGTTACTCGCTGACAAAAGAAGTGTTGGCAATGCCGGGACGGAAGTGCCGCAGACATTGATCGTCTCTAGACGCGGTGCAGATCCTCCCGAGAATCTACTGAGAAGGATAGGTATATCTGCGTCGTCTGAGATAATGTTAAGATACGTTAGCACTGGAAATGGGCCCTGCATCGCCGCGGCAATGTCTTCCAACCGTGAGACATCTACATTAAGCCTGAGACTGATAGTAATGATACGATTGGGGTGCTCGAGTGCAGCGATCACGTTGTCTTCATCGTAAGGTGCGATGCCCCGCACATGATAATCAATGACGATAGGGAAATCTGGCCAACGGCCAAGATTCTTCCTGACTGGAGTGCCGGATGTGCAGAAAATTTGGAGATCGAGACTTTGTGGTGATGCGAAAATGATTTGTCGCCATCTTTGACATACTTGCACCAATAACGGCCACTTCCATATACCGACATAAGAATACGATAGGCGCCGATAGAAGTCAAATATTTCAAGTAACACATCGTCTGGCAGCATGGAGATGGTCGTTGCGCAATTGTAACTCTCGCCTGGGTCGAACAAAGTCAGTGTTGCAGTCGCTACAGGGGCATTGAGGGCGCACCTCTAGCTTGTGTAATCGTTCCATTCTCGTTGAGACCTTGAGAAATTATCGCGCCATGGTAAGGACCGTGTGAGGTGGTAGTGGAAGAATCGCACGGCAAGGAGGGAAAACCAACGCTGAATGGCAGCTTGACGGTGAGAACCAAATTGGTTTGGCGATGTTAAGAATTGAACGCACTTGTGAGAGCAAACTGATGGGAGAAGTTCATTGAAACTAGATTTAGTCGGTGGAGAGAATTTGGTGTACTCTTAGCCCAGTACATGGCAGATGAAAGCCTTAGACATACCTTTGAGTACACATTGGTAATAAAGACAACGACCGAAGCACGGTGGATGGAGCTATGAAGCTCGATGAAGGAGGTCCGGGACACAGCTCAAACGAGGTGGCCGGCCCGCCGGATCGGCCATTGCCAGATCAGTGCCCGACTCGGACTTCAGGGACTCTCCTCGGTCTGAACTGAGTGTCAAATTTCAGGCCATTTAGGACTCAGAACCTCAGATACACCTCAACGTGCCATGGCTGAGTGGAGCCACCATCAACCGACCTTTTCTCAGTCTAGTTCCTTCTAGCACAGACAAGCGACGCGCCAGGGGATTTGAAGGTCGGAAGACTAGGTTTCATGCTTTGTTTGTAAAATGAGGGACCACTGGGTCAGGGTACGTCGTGTTTTGTTTTGTAAGACTTGCTTGCGATTGCTTACTTGCGATTGCTTAGCGTTCAGCTTTTGCATGGAAGAGGCTAGAGTCGCGGATAGTAGGTGACACTCTCCCAAACAATTCACTAAGGCATTCCATCTCTGCCAAGATAGGTCCTTAGATGTCACTAGGAACGTGAGAGTGTGCATGGCTGCGGCGCTGTCAGACATTGTCGCTTATGCCGAATGCTGTTCTCCCTCCCACTTACCTTCCCCCTTGTACTAAAGTGTCGAAAATAAAGAGAAGAGCCAGCACAAAACTTCTCCCGGTATCAGTATTGTTGTACGAATTTGAATTAGACGCGATGCCGTTGAGGCTCACCGGCCGGCCGTGGTGATATGGGGCAGAGGTAATCAGGGACTCGGAGCTGCAGTTCAGAAAAAGGCGCCATTCAGTGACGAAATTACGTCTGGAACGCTTGTACGCTGGCAATCTTGAAAGAACGCCAACAGGAGAAACACCTAGAAACACAAACCAACTCACAACCGAAAAACAGGCAAACCCCAACTGAACAATGGAGGTGACGAAAGTACGAAAAGCTCGGACTTGTCGAGACCGCGACACACTTTCCCCTGCCATACGTTACGTGTATTATGAGTGACGTGGCTAGCGTATACTACTCTCGCCTCGCACGATGATCTGACAACAACTTTGCGATCGTGGAGTTCCACCCCAACGACCCAATCTGAAGCGGAGTCCGGCCTTCGCTATCCTCAGCGTCTACATTTGCCCCGTGCCTAAGTAGCTGGGATACGATATCGCTTCCCTCGGACAAATAGGACGACGCAGCCAGGTGCAACGGTGTTGAGCGACTCCGGTCCTGTGCGTTAACATCTGCGCCATTCTGGATTAGTAGCTTTACCACTTCGACACTTTTCTTGGGCGATGCCAAATGCAAAGGCGTAGAGTGAGTCTCATCCAGTGCAGTCACGTCTGCGCCGTGCTCAATCAATAGCCGCACAATTTCAGCCTTCGCATTGGCCTTCATGAGATCAGGTTCATCGTAGTTGGAGTCATCATCCTGTACATTTTTAAACCCTGTCCTGAATAAAGAGTTACGAAATTTGGCACTCACCCGAGACGACGCCAGATGCAATGGGGTCCTGAGTCTCCGATCTTGTACGGTGACATCCGCGCCATGCTCGATTAATAGCCGCACAGCTTCAGCACTCCCAGAAAGTGAGGCAAGATGTAAAGGCGTCCAGTGGTTCTCATCCCGCATGGTCACATCCGCGCCACGTTCAATCAATATCCGGGCAATGTCAGTTTTTGCGTTATACGTTGCTGGATTGGGTTCCCGCGAGTCGCTGCAGTACTGATAATTTACATCAGCCTTGTTCTAAATAAAGAGTGAGGCAGTTTTAGCGCTCACCCAGGATGAAGCTAAATGCAAAGGCGTCATAAGCCTCCGATCCTGCGCGAGGACATCCGCGCCATACTCAATCAATGCCTGCACACTTTTAATACTCCCAGAGAATGATGCCAGATGCAAAGGCATCAAGTAGGTCTCGTCTTGCGCGTTCACGTCCGCGCCGTGCTCGACCATTAGCCGCACAATTTCGGCCTTCGTGTTGGACATTACCGGATTGTGTTCCCCGTAGTCGGTGTCATCCTACCCATTTCCATCAGCCCTACGCTGGACACGAGCGACGCAGTTTAGGACTCACCCAAGACGACGCCAGATGTAACGGGGTCATGTGCCTCCGATCCTGTAGGGTGACATCCGCGCCATGCGCGATCAACAGCCGCACAATTTCGGTCCTCGCGCGGAACCTCTCCCGAGGGGGTGAGACGATGGAACTGTTGATCTGTCCATTTACGTCAGCCCTTTCTGGGGGAGAGTAACGCAGTTTTTAAACTAACCCGATCCGACCTCTCATTCGCACCTGCCTCGTGCCTATTAAATGGGCGCACAGTTACGAGACTCCATTGGAACAACACCAGATGCAATGGCGTCATGCAGTACATATCTTGGGCGTTAACATTTGCTCCGTGCTCGACTAATAGTCGCACATTTTCCGTACTCCACGTAGATGTCGCGTTATGCAAAGGCGTTCGGCGATCCCGATTGAGTGCGGTGACATCTGCGCCATGCTTCATCAATTCCCGCACAGTTTCAGAATTCCCAGAGAACGACGCATGATGCAAAGGCGTCGACTGGTTCCAACCTTGCGCAGTCACGTCCGCGCCGTGCTCGATCAATACGCGCACTGTTTCAGCGGCTGCCTTGGACTTCGCCGGGTTGGGTTCCCTGAAGGCGCAGTCATCCTGTCCGTTTACATCAGCCTTATTCTGGATTAGGACCAACGCAGTTTCCTCACCCAAGACGACGTCAGATGCAGGGGCGTCTCAAGGCTATCGTCCCGTGCGGCGACATCCGCGCCATGCTCGATCAATAGTTGCACGGCTTCTGGACTCCCCGAGCACGCTGCGAAATGCAAAGGTGTCGAGCGTGTAATATCCTGTGCCGCCACGTCTGCGTCGTACTCGAGCAATACACGTACAATTTTAGGTATTGCTTTGGCCTTTGCCGGAATAAATCCATCTAATCCGGACTGTCCATTTATATAAGCCCTTTGCAGAGTGATGCTATGTCTGAACTCACCCAAGGCGACGCCAGGTGCAAAGGCGTCCTATCGAACTCCCCTCGTGCATTGACGTCGGCGCCGTGCTCGATCAATACCCGCACTGTTTCGGCACTCTCCGAAAACGATGCCAGATGCAAGGGTGTAAAGTAACCCGAACTCCTCGCGGTAACATTTGCCCGTTGTCTTAACAACTGCTCCACGATTTCGACGTATCCACGTAGTGAGGCTAAGTGCAACGGAGTCCGGTTGTCCTCATCCCTTGCCCCGACACTTATGGTGGGCCACAGGTACTCATCCTCCGAGTCATCATCGTAGAATGATGTCATGCGGAGGTGCTGCTGCGAACCCACGTCCATACCATGGTCGAGTATCCACTGAGCGGTATCAGCAAATCCTCCCAGCAATGCAGCGTGTAGTAACGTTTGATCACAATAGCCTAGGATACCCACTGCCGCACCATGCTGATGTAGTAGCTCTGCGATGTCGAAGTGTTTTTTGTACAACGCTGCCGCTAGTGGACGGAGACATTTGCCAAGCATAGCGTTTACATGCTGTGGATACTTGGCCACGAGATGAGCTGCCAGATCGCCGAATCCACACAGTGAAGCATAGTACAGGGGAGACCCACGATCTTCATGACGATACCGGCCAGGGCGCACGAATGTAGTCCATGCTTCGTCGACGTCATATAAATCAAGCCACGCGTCGAAATATGGCTTTTCGGAGTCAAAAAGACGGCGCATACCGTCTTTTACGCGCGTCCAAACCTTCTTGAACTGGGCATGGTACACCCAGTGCTCGGCAGCATATTTGGCAAGAGGAGAGTGACACTTGGCACCGGCATCGCCCAAGTCGTTGGGGGTTTTGAGTAGGATTCCCATGCAAGCCTTGACGATGACGGTGTGCGCCGGCTCGGGTAGGATATGGAAGTTTGAGACGTCTGTGTTTGAAGTGGCCAAGCGGTCCGAGGTTAAAAACTCTTTAACAGAAAAGTGCGAAAATTGGACAACGCGGTGAGAGCCGTCGTCGACTACGGTGACCAAACTTGAGCACGTCAATAGCACAGCCTCTTGCTGGTCTTTCCACCGCCAATTCTCCCTCAGTATCGGTATTTCTTCGTTGGGGTCAAAATCGAACGCGAGAATTTCTGCGAGCTCTTCGACGAGAAGCGGGCGGGCTGCTACGGTAAGACATTGCAATAGACGATATGCATAGACTTGGTTGGAATCGCCGATTTCCTTCAAAACACGCTCGTACGTCTCGTCCAAAGATGCAGGCAATTGGCTCAGGACACGCGGGACGTTCTGTGGGACGCAATGTCGCAGCGTTTCCAGCTGGCAATACACCCAGCGGAACCTTAAATGACGTAAGCCAGTGTAACAACCCTGAAATGGCCTTACATTCCGTCGGCTTTGTCCGAGAGTGTCTTAATAACCAGATCTTTATCCTCGTCCCTCCATCTTTTCATGAACGTAGTCGTGGGAGCACGGACCACAGACTTGACGTATTCAAGAATATCCTTCTTCTGCCCGCTTTCGTGATGAAGGGATACTGAATAAGACGCAAGACTCTGAAGGGCGTATTGGATGTCGACCTCCGAACGACTGGTCACGCAGATGTGGAGACTTGGAAGGCGCAGGCCGACGAGTCCCTTCACGAGGTCAAGTACTTCTTCGCGAGAGGATGGAATTCCAGAGGTATTGGGAGACTCGTCAATGGCATCCATGATCAGATAAACAGGACATTGGTTAGTAGAAAGCGTGAGCATCTCCACCAGGCACTTCATCAAAGCGCTGTCGCTGGGCTGACGCATGCCGTTGTCATGTTCTTTATGGAGCCGAGAGAGTATGTTGCAA
>WNFR01007664.1_pt1 | contig 10967 bp, 11 predicted proteins | sample 5400221 | NCBI WGS metagenome assembly WNFR01 (sample SAMN13153357, study PRJNA577476) | soil metagenome | isolation source: 40 cm soil under Madrone tree | place: USA:California | collected 2016-06-14 | reverse complement strand
GCAAACACGCGCACCTCGCAAATTATTTTTGGCGAGCGGCAGCACCTTTTGCGCGTGCTCGATTCCCTGGAAGGCACGGAACTGCCGATCGCGCGGATGCAGCAGGAGCGGCGCATCCTGGAAGAATTAATTCACGCGCGGACACGCGACTTGAATCAAATCAATACGGCGTGGGACGAAAAAATCGGATTGGTGCTCAGCGCGGACGCGAAACCGGAAATGCTGGAAAAACTTGTGAAGCAAGCGCCGCGAGAAGATTTTTATTTGCTGCGATTAATCAGCGAGCACCCGCGCGCGAACGCCAAAACTTTGAATAAGCTTGCGAAGCATCCGTACGGCGCGATTCGCGAAAATGTTGCGCGGCACCCGAACGCGGATGCGACCACGCTGACATGGCTATGCAAAGACCGCGGCCAGCCGCTGTGGTACCTGGTGGCCTTCAATCCCAATACGCCGACGCCGCTGCAGCGGCGGTTGCGCGACCGGCTGAAGCGGCTCGGGGAAAATCAGATTTCGAAGTAAACGCGGGCCGGCGAAATTCGGCGGACCAGATCTCCATCGTTCGAAAGACAAACCCTCCAAGCTCAGAAGAAAAAAGCCCCGTTCGAACGCAGTTCGGACGGAGTTTTTTTTTCGGGCGGAAAAATCGTTCACTGGACGGTGATGGTGGACATGGTGCGGCCGAAGGCATTCGTGGCGTAGAGGGTGTAGGTGGCGGTTTGCGCGGGAGTGACAACAACGCTTGTCGAACGGACGGCGCCGACTTGCGGCGAGACGATGATGTAGGACGCGCCATTGACCTGCCACGACAACGTAACGGGCGTAGCTGCAGAAACGGAAGTGCTGCTGGCCGCGAAGGAAGAAATTTGCGGGGACGCGCCGGTGGGCAGAGTGTTCTGCGTATATAGCGGCGCCATCTGCAGGACTTCGAAGTCGGATGCTTGCACCTTGCCGAGCACATGGAGATCGTTGTTGTCCCAGCGGTCGTCGGGGCAGCCGCTGAGAAACATATTCGAGCCGTTGTCGGCCATGATCATGCCGTACTTCTTCAGCGCGTTGAGGATCACCTGATTTGCGGGGGAGTAGGCTGAGACGTTGAAGCTGGCTTTCAGCCGCATACGCATGCCCATGGGCGCCGCCAATGCATTGCTGGAATTTGCCGCCCAATGCGAAGCGGGAGGCACAATCGCGGCGCGGCTGTTCTGCAGAGTGAAGCGCAACGCGTGATTGATTTTTCCGGCGGCGACTTCGTCGTAGCGGGCAAGGCCGGGGAAAATCGGAAGGCCGGCAGCGTCGGCGCTAGTCCACGTATAGGGACGCTGTTCGTTCGAAAGAAGATCCCAGACGGCAGCGGAAGCGGCGTTCCAGGAATTGCCGGAGACGGCGGAGCCGAAAAGTTCATAGAGAAAACAATTCGAATTGTCGAGGACGAGGACGTGGCGGTCGCCGGTGCCGGGATTGGGATAGCCTTCGATCGGCGCAGTTACGGGAATGGGCATGGGACCGGGGTCGCTCTCGCTGCCGTAGGCGGTGAAATTCACCGTAACGGGCTGCTGCTGGCTGCCGACGATGAGGTAAGGAATGCCGATCGTGGAGCTTTGAAACTGGCCGGCTCCGAAATCGGCGTGCATGCCGATCGTGCCGCCGATGAAATTGATGATCGCGGTGGAATTCGAATCCACTGGATCGTTGGAAATATCCCGGTTCCATAGGCTGTCCGCGGGGAAGGGAACAAAGCCGTTGAGAGTCGCGCCCTGGCCGAGGGACATGCCGCTGCAACTGGAAGCCTGAGGCGATCCGGTGACTTGCAGATTGACGGAAGAAGACGAGCTGCTTCCGGGATTTGGATTGCTGACGCTCACGGCGTAAGTCCCGGAGGAGCTGGCTGAGCCTGTGGCAGTGAGCTGAATAGCGGAGCCAAAGATGGTTTGCATCGGCGTGGTGCCTAGAAGGACCTGAGCGCCATTGACGAATTTGCTGCCCGTTACGGTGAGAGTGAAATTGCCGCTGCCTATGCTGGAGGGATTGATGCCTGTAAGGACGGGCGTGGGATTCAGAAGCGTGACGCTGCTGGAACCGCTAACCGATGCGTCAGCAGCGCTGGTGGCGCGTACGGTAATGGAATTCGGATTCGGCAAGGTGGCAGGGGCAGTGTAGTTTCCGGCTGAGGTGATCGTTCCGATGACCGGCGGGCTTCCGGCCGTGCCAGTGATGGACCACGTGACGGCAGTATTTGTGGTGCCGGACACAGCGGCAGAGAAGGGGAAAGAGTCGCCTGCGCGAATGTTGGCGGTTGGGGGCGAGACAGAGACTTGAACGCCGGCAGGTGGAGGTGGCTGGTTGTTCGGCGCGGAAGTACCCCCGCATCCGGCAAAGAACAGCGCAGATTAAGAGAAGGCTGAGATGGAATGGCTTGCGCATTTTACCCGCAGACACAAGGAGACATGAGCCTATGGGCCAAGTATGGAGTAAAGGGAAGCGCTTCGATACTGGACAAAAGGGCAGATGTGGTCGATGGCCGAGGAGCAGGACGCAAGAGCTGGTCTTTGGGAGAACTTTGTCTATCGTCCCAATTCAATTCGTCGAAACGCCGAGCTGCCAGAAGAGGTAGCTGAGGATGTCGGTGTATTCCTCGATGATTTTGTTGATGGGGCGGCCGCCAGAGTGGCCGGACTTCGTGTCGTAGAGGAGCAGGATGGGACGGTCCGAGCCGGTGGCGGCCTGGAGGCGCGCGGCCATTTTTCGCGCGTGCAGGGGCGCGACGCGCGTGTCGCCGTCGCCCGTGACGAAGAGCGCGGAAGGATACTTGGTTCCGTCGATGACGCGGTGATAGGGCGAGTAGGAGTACAAGTACGGAAACTGGCGGAGGTTCTCAGCGCTACCGTACTCGGGAACCCAGTATGGGCCTTCCAAGAATTTTTGATAGCGCAGCATGTCCAGAAGGGGATAAGCGCAGACGACAGCGCGAAAAAGGTCCGGGCGTTGCGTCATCGCGGCGCCGACAAGCAAACCGCCGTTGCTGGTGCCGTCGATGGCGAGTTTGGACGGGTTCGTATACTTGTTTGCGATCAAGAACTCTGCGGCGGCGATGAAATCGTCGAAGACCGTCTGCTTTTTCTCAAACATTCCGGCGCGGTGCCAATCTTCGCCGAACTCGGCGCCGCCGCGAAGATTGGCGTCGGCCAAAATTCCGCCGTGCTCGGCCCAGAGAAGCGCCGCAGGCCAATAATAGGGCGTTTCACTGAGATCGAATCCGCCGTAGCCGGTCAGGAGAACTGGAGTTGAGCCGTCGGGCTTCAGGCCTTTCTTGTGAAAGAGAAACATGGGAATGCGTGTTTTGTCTTTGGACAGATACCAGACTTGCTCGGCTTCGAAAGCGGAAGAATCCAACGGGACATTGTTCCGGGCCCAGACCTGGGATTTGGACTGTTTGACATCGTAACGGAAAATGGCGGGCGCGTAGTTGTAGGATTCAAACGAGAAAAAGAGCTCGGGGCTCTCCCAGCGTCCTACTGTGGCGCCGACAGAGCCGAGCGCGGGCAGGGCGATCGAGGATTCCAATCTGCCATTCGCATCGAAAACTTTCAGCTCGGATGCGGCGTTATGAGTGTACTGCCCGATGAGTTTTCCGCCGAAAGCGGCGATCGACTCGAGATGGATATTGGTCTCCGGGACCACTTCGCGCCAGTGTTCGCGCGTAGGCGTTGCGAGGCTGGTGGAAAGAACGCGCCACTGGGGAGCTTTCGAGTTGGTGAGTATGAGTAGACTGTCGCCAGCGAAGGTAGGGAAGAAGAGGGCTTTTTCATCGCTGATGGCGGCCACTACCGGACCATTCTCTTTGACGTTTTGAACATGAATTTCTGACTGCTCTGAACCGGAGCCATAGATGATTAAGTAGACAAGATAGGCGCCGTCCTCCGACAATTGCAGTCCTAGAATTTTGTCATTACCGAGATCCTTGCCGAAGATTATGGGATCTTTGGAGGGATCGGCGCCCATACGATGAAAGAAAGCGCGCGGTCCATCGGGAGTCACGCGCGAATAGTAGACGGCTTTGTTATCCGGCGTGGGCTCCATGTCAAAGTATCGCGCCGCAGGAAAGGCATCGGGAAGAGTCGTCTTTCCATCGACGTCGAGGACGCGGGGCGTAATCTCGTCGCGGCCGCCATCGCGTCGGCCATAGAAAACAAATTTGCCGTCGCGGCTGACGTTTTTAAGGGTCACGCTGGCGGAATGGTCTGGGGTCCAGGGAAGAGGATCGATGAGCAGCTCATCGAGGCCGTTCGCGGCGCGGCGGACGTAGAGCTGGAAAAGGTCCTGGCTGCCGGTCCGTTTGCGGAAAAAATAGCGGCCGCCGCGCTCCACGGGTGCTTCAAAAGAATCCGTGTGGAGGAGTTGCGCGAGGCGAGCCGCGAGCTGGGCGCGGCCGGGGAGTTTGGAAAGCGAGGCCTCGGCGCACGATTGTTCGGCGGAGATCCAGGCGCGAGTCTCCGGTCTGTCTTGATCTTCGAGCCAGCGATAAGGATCGGCAACGACCGTGCTGCCGTAGGTGTCCTTCGCGGAATCGATACGCGCCGCGGGCGGACATTTTGCGGCCGGCGCGGCGTTTTGGCTTTGTGCGGACGCGAGGCCAGCAGGGGGCAAGCCCGCGATAAGGAGCAGCGCTCCTCGGAGCATGCGGCGTGGTATATCCATGCCTCTTCGATGAAAGGATAAGAGCAGGATCGATCTCGCGTGCACGGTGCCTCCTATGCCACTTAGCAAGCGGATGGTATCACCGAATCCCGGCCGGGGTGGCGGGAGGTCAATAGTAGAATCGGCAGAACGAATTTGACGGAGCAAATCCTGAACGCTGGAAGGGCATGGCGACTGACAATACGAAGCTATCTGAGGTGGTGAGGTTTCTGCGGCAGTTCAAACTGCGGGTTTTGCTTGTTTCGACGCTGCTGGCTGGGCCTTGCTTCTGGCACCGGCGGATTGAGGCGGGTGATCTGGCGAGTCATGTGTACAACGCGTGGCTTGCGCAACTCATTGAAAAGGGGCAAGCGCCGGGGCTCTATCTGGTGAGCCGCTGGAACAACGTTCTATTCGATATCACGCTGCTGCACCTCGGAAAGGTTTTTGGGTTTCCCGTCGCGGAGAAAATTGCGGTTTATGCCTGCGTGTTGATTTTCTTCTGGGGCGTTTTTGCGTTCGTGGCCGCGGTGACGGAGCGCGCGCCGTGGTTTCTAGCGCCGTGCATCGCGATGCTGACGTATGGATATTCCTTCAACATGGGTTTCATGAACTACTATTTGTCGCTGGGATTGGCTTGTTTCAGCCTTGCTCTGTTTTGGGGAGCGCGGGGAAGGGAATGGGTTTATGGCGCGGTGCTTCTGCCGTTCGTACTGCTCGCGCACCCGATTGGGTTTGTGTGGCTGATCGGCACTCTCGCTTACGTCAAGGTCCGCGCGTGGCTGCCGTGCTGGTGGAAGTTCCTGCCAGCAGCGGCGGCGGCGAGCGGGCTTCTCGGTGTGTACTGGTTCATGGTGCGACACGCGGCCAAGTATTTGGTCGATTGGGATCGTGGACCGTTTTATTTCTACAACGGGGCGGATCAATTAGCGTTCTACGGGCAGCGCTACTTCTATCTCGCGGGGGCAGCTTTCTTGTTTGGGCTTTTCTGCGTGGCCGTGGATCTATATGCGGGGAGACATGACGGTTCGAGATGGAGCAGATTCGAACTGCCGTTCGAGTTGTACGCGGTGGCATTTTGCGCGACAGCGCTGCTGCCTGAGAATTTGCGGCCGTCGACGGATGGGGGATGGATTGGGCTGCTTGGGTCGCGGCTTACGACGATCTCGGCGATCTTTGGATTGTGCATCTTGGGATTGCTTAGGCCGCGGAAGTGGCATCTAGCCGGATTCACCGCGTGCGCGATTGTCTTTTTTGCGTTTCTCTATCAGGACACGGGATGGATCAACCGGCTGGAGGCCAACGCAGAACAGTTAGTGAGCAATCTGCCGCCTGGGACGCGCGTCATTGCGACGGTGTGGGCGCCGCCGGGCTCGCGGATAGCATTTGTGGGCCATGCGGTGGAGCGCGCCTGCATTGGTCACTGCTTCAGCTATGCGAATTATGAGGCGGCTTCGGGGGAGTTCCGGGTGCGAGTGCAGAAAGGAAGCCCGGTGGCGACATCTTCGACGGATGATGCTGAAGACATGGCGTCCGGGGAATACGAGGTAGGTGACGAGGACCTGCCGATGAAGCAGATTTATCAGTGCGATCCCGGCGACCTGACGAAACTGTGCATTCGGGAGCTGGAGTCCGGCGAAACCAATGGCCGATAGGGATACAAGCCCGCGAGCCGGTGACCAGCGAAATGGCGGAATGAGTTGTTTCCGGCGAAAGACAAATTGGCTCTTGTAGCAGGCCAATATCTGGTAGAATTGGCCGAGGGTGAGAGACAATGTTGCCACTCCATCTCCAGCCACAGAGTCACGTTCCACTTTACGTCCAGCTTCGGGATCAGTTGCGCGCGCTTGTGCATGCGGGCGATTTGCGTCCGGGCGACCGCATACCGGCGAGCCGCGAGCTCGCCACGATGCTTGGCGTTCACCGCACGACGGTGGCGAACGCCTACGCGGAGCTTGAATCGGAAGGGCTGATTCAGGGGCACGTCGGCCGCGGGACGTTTATCAAGGGAAACGGCAATGGATTGAAAATTTCGCCGCCGGCGCCGCCGGTACTGAATGGCAACGAAGGCGTCCGGTGGGAGCTGCTGTTTGCGGATGAGCGCGGGGAAGAGGTGCTGAGCCGGCTTACGGCCAGCGCACCGGTGGATGCGCTTTCGTTTGTGATGGCGCGTCCGGCGGAGGAATTTTTTCCGATTGAAGAATTGCAGATGTGCGTGAACGCGGTGCTGCGCCGAGAAGCCGCGGAAGTGTTGAACCTTGGGCCGTCGGATGGCTACCCGCCCTTAAAAGAAGCGCTGCTCGAGATGCTGCATCGCGACGGGATCGTGGCGAAAGATGAAAATTTGCTGATCACCGATGGGTGCCAGCAGGCTTTCGATTTGATCAGTAAAGCGTTTGTGCGGCCGGGCGATTCCGTGATCATGGAAAACCCGACGTATCCAGGAGCGGTAGCGATTTTCCACGGAGCGCGCGCCAGGTGCCTGAGCGTTCCGATGAGGACGCATGCGGAGCCGGGAGTTCCGCTCGGGCTCGATTTGGAAGCCTTGGAGGCGACGCTAGCAGCGAATCGCGTGAAGCTGATCCTGTTGACGCCGGATTTTCAAAACCCAACCGGAATATCGATGCCGCTGGCTTCAAGGCGCAAGCTGTTGGAATTGGCCGGACGTCACCAGGTTCCAGTCGTGGAAGATCATATTTATGCGCGGCTGAATGCGCGGGAAGAGCGAATTCCCTCGCTGAAGCAGCTCGACCGTTCGAACATCGTCATCCACATTGACAGCTTCGCGAAGGTGGCATTTCCGGGATTGCGCGTCGGGTGGATCGTCGCGCCTGCCGCGGCCATTGAGCGGTTGCGCATCGTGAAGCAAACGACGGACCTCCATACGGATCAACTCGCGCAAGCGACACTGGCGGAATTTTTGCGGCGCGGGCTCTTCAGCAAGCACCTGGCGAAAATGCGCAAAGTCTACACTTCGCGGCTGGCGGCGTTGGATGAGGCGCTGCGCAAGAATATGCCGGAAGGCACGCGGTGGATGCGGCCGGAAGGCGGCATGTGCTTGTGGCTGGAGCTCCCTCTGGGGTTCGACGCCAGCGAGCTGCTGATTCATGCGAAAGAACGCGGCGTGCTGTTTGCGCCGGGGCGCTACTTCTACGTGCAAAGCCCGCTACCGAACACGTTGCGGCTGGGGTTTGCGAGCCTGGACGAAAAGCAGATCGCGCGGGGCGTGGCTACGCTCGCGGAACTGCTGAAGATCGAGATGCGCAAGCGGCAACGCGGCGTGCGACGGGCGGAGCGCAGCAGAGTTGCATTAGTTTGAAGAGACGAGGGAAATCTTGACCGACATTGTCCGGCTGGAGCCGAACCCGGCGAATAAGTGTTTCGGCTGCGGCGGGGACAATCCGGGCGGGATGAAGCTGACGTTCGAACAGGACAATACGAATCGCAAAATTGTGGGACGGTTTGTTCTGGGCGAGCGGTATCAGGGAGGCGGAGGATTCGCGCATGGCGGAATCATTGCGACGTTGCTCGATGAAGCCATGGGCAAGGTCTGCCGCTTTCGCGAAGCGCGGGCGGTGACGGCGGAATTGACAATCGAATACCTGAAACCGGTGAGTACGGCGCAGGAAATTATTGTCGAAGGACAAGAGACGGAACAGAAGGGAAGAAACCTGTTCATGGCCGGCGAGATTCGCAATGAGGCCGGTGAAATTCTGGCAAGAGGGCGGGCGCGATTTGTGGTGATTGCGCCGCGGTGAACGGATTTGGCGGAGCAGCAGCCGCCTGGAAATTCCAAGGTCGAAAGGAGAAGCGAGATGGACGCGAAAAAAGTGAACGGCAGCGGCAACGGGAACAAGGGTTCGAATGAATGGCGCGTGAAGGTCGGCCTGGCCGAAATGCTGAAGGGCGGCGTGATCATGGACGTCACCAACGCGGAACAGGCGAAGATCGCGGAAAAAGCGGGCGCTTGTGCGGTGATGGCGCTGGAGCGCGTGCCTTCGGACATCCGCAAGGAAGGCGGCGTGGCGCGCATGGCGTCGATCAAGGTGATCCGCGAAATTATGGCGACGGTGACGATCCCGGTGATGGCCAAGGTGCGCATCGGTCATTTCGTGGAAGCGGACGTGCTGCAGGCGCTCGAGGTGGATTTTATCGATGAGAGCGAAGTGCTGACTCCGGCCGACGAAGAGAATCACATCTGGAAGCACGACTATCGCGTGCCGTTTGTCTGTGGAGCGCGCAATCTTGGCGAGGCGCTGCGCCGCATAGCGGAAGGCGCGGCGATGATTCGAACCAAGGGCGAAGCGGGTTCCGGCAATGTGGTGGAAGCGGTGCGGCACATGCGGACCATCGTGAGCCAGATGAAGAAGCTGACGACGATGCGCGACGACGAGCTGATGCGCGAAGCCAAGGAACTGGGCGCGCCGCTCGAACTGATTCGCCAAATTGCAAAGACCGGGAAGCTTCCGGTGCCAAATTTTTCGGCGGGCGGCATTGCTACTCCGGCCGATGCCGCGCTCGTCCGGAGGCTGGGGGCAGAAGCTGTGTTTGTCGGATCAGGGATTTTCAAATCGAGCGATCCGGAAACGCGCGCGAAGGCCGTCGTGAAGGCCACCACGCATTTCGAGGATCCGAAGATCGTGCTCGAAGCGCACGAAGAGCTGGGCGAGGCCATGAAGGGGCTGGATGTGCGCCAGATGGAAGAGAAGGACATGCTGTCGACGCGGGGATGGTAATCAACTCCAAGAATTATCATCCGGCGGCGTAAAGGCCCAGCATGCTGCCCCCTATAAGGAACATGTGGAGTGAATGAAGTGAAGATCGGGATATTGGCGGTTCAAGGAGACTTCGGGGCGCACGCGGCGATGCTGGAACGGCTCGGCGTGGAAACAGCCGAGGTACGCACTCCCGCCGATCTCGACGGATGCGACGGACTTATCCTTCCCGGTGGAGAAAGCACGACCCAGCTGCAATTCCTGCAGGAGGAAGGCCTGCGCGAAGCCATCTTGAAATTCGCAGAGCAGGGCGGCGCCATCTTTGGGACCTGCGCCGGAGCCATTCTGCTCGCCACGGAAGTGAAGAATCCGAAGCAGGATTCGCTGAAGCTGCTGGACATGACCGTGCTGCGGAACGCGTATGGACGGCAAGTGGCCAGCGACGTGGTAAGCGGACCAACAAAATTGAAAAAAGGTCTGCTGGAGATGGTCTTCATTCGCGGGCCGATCATCGAGCGTGCCGGGCCGGGCGTCGAAGTTCTCGCAGAATACGCCGGAAAGCCCGCACTGGTACAATGCGGAAAGATTATGGCGGCTACGTTCCATCCCGAATTAACCGACGATGCGACGGTTCACGATCATTTTCTCCAGCTCGCATCTGCGGGAATACACCAAGAGCTGGGCAGCGTGAAGCCTTAGCCGTGCAGGATACAAAAAATACCAACCCTTCGGCTCGAAGGCCCGGCCGCACGAAGGTGCTGTTCGTCTGCATCGGGAATGCTTGCCGGAGTCCAATGGCAGAAGCGATCGCACGCTACGACGCGGCCGATGTAATCGACGCTTCCAGCGCGGGAGTAAGCCCGCTCGGATTTATTCCTGACTTGACGAAGCGAACCCTGACCATGAATGGCTATTCGGCGGATGGATTGACCTCAAACAGAGTGACTCAAGAAGGATGCAACGCGGCGGATATCATCATCAATATGGCCGGTGAGCCCTGGGACGAAACTTTCTCAAATCGTGAGAAGGTGGAGGACTGGATCGTGCAAGATCCTTACGGCACGGATCCCGAGACGTACCAAAGAGTTCTTGAGGGAATTCAGCGGCGGATTGGCCAGCTTGCCAAAGGTCTGCGGGACAAGCGGGAAAATCGCACGACGGAAAAATAGGAGTTCCATTGCGGCGGGATAAAACCAGCGTATCGCAAGAGGATTATCTAAAGGCGATCTGGGAGATGCTGGAAGAGGACCAGACACCGATCAGCGCGCGCCTCGCGGAGGAGTTGCACGTGACTCCACCGGCGGTGACGGCCGCGTTGAAGCGGATGACGCGTGACGGCCATGTGCGAGTGGAGCGCAGCGGCCGGATTAACCTCACACAGAAAGGCCGCAAACGGGCAGAGCACCTCGCCTTGCGGCACCAATTGGCAGAAGTGCTTTTGACCGATGTAATCGGCCTTTCCTGGTCGAAGGCGCACGATGAGGCGGAGCGCCTGGAGCACGCCATCTCGCCCGAAGTCGAAGCATTGTTGCTGAAGCGTTTCGGCGGCAAGAAGAGCTGTCCGCATGGCGTGCCCAT
>WNFR01007662.1_pt1 | contig 10970 bp, 9 predicted proteins | sample 5400221 | NCBI WGS metagenome assembly WNFR01 (sample SAMN13153357, study PRJNA577476) | soil metagenome | isolation source: 40 cm soil under Madrone tree | place: USA:California | collected 2016-06-14 | reverse complement strand
GGTCGAGCAGGCCGAGCCGCGGGGGATCCTCGAGCTCTTCCCGCGGGACGAGGACGCGCCGCTCGCCCGGGAGCCCGAGGACGCCGACCGTCCGTAGGCGTCGCCGAGGCGCCGCTTGCGGCGCCGACTTGGAGTGCGCCCGGCTTCGCCGGCCGCACGTTTACCACCTAGCGGCCGTCGTCCTCGACGGTCGCTAGGGTCCGTTTCCGTGCACCTCCGGGCGGTGAAGATCCGTGGCTTCAAGTCGTTTCCCGACCCCATCGAGGTTCGCCTCGAGCGGGGCGTGGGGGTGATCGTCGGGCCGAACGGCTCCGGGAAGTCGAACGTCTCCGACGCGATCCGCTGGGCGGCGGGCTCGCTGAGCCCGCTCGAGCTGCGTGCTGAGAAGCCGGACGACGTCCTCTTCGCAGGCGCGGCCGGACGGGGCGGCGCGGACTTCTGCGAGGTCGAGCTCCTCTTCGACAACGCCGACCACGCGCTGCCGATCGACTACTCCGAGATTGCCGTCACGCGGCGCCTGCATAGGGGCGGCGAGGGGCAGTACCTCCTGAACAAGACCGCGGTGCGTCGCCTGGACCTCGTCGAGCTGCTCGCCGACCTCGGGCTCGGGCAGGGGATGCACTCGATCATCGGGCAGGGCAAGGTCGAGGCGATTCTTGCGTCGAAGCCGGAGGAGCGCCGCGCGCTCATCGAGGAGGCCGCGGGTCTCGGACGTTTCAAGGCGCGCCGGCATCGCGCCGAGCTGAAGCTGTCACGCGTCGCCATTCAGGTGGAGCGCGCACGCGATCTCGAGGCGGAGGTGCGCAAGCGCCTGCGTCCGCTCGCGTTGCAGGCGACCGCGGCCGAGCGCGCGGAGAAGCTGCGCGGCGAGCTCGCGAAGCTGCGAGCTCGGATCGCGGAGCTCGACCTCGCGACACTGGATGACCGCCTTGCCGCGACCGCGGACCGGCGCGCCGCCGCTGCACTCGCGAAGCGCGCGGCAGAGGAGCGGCTCGAGGGTGTGCTCGCAGAGCGTGGCCACGCGGAGGAGGAGCTCGCCGACGCGGCCGGTGCGCGCGAGCAGGCCATGCAGGAGCTGTACCGGCTGCGCAGCACGGCCGAGCGTGTCGGGATGCGTCGCGAGTCGGCCGAGTCGCTCTTGCGTCGCTCGCGCGACGAGCTCGACCAGCCGCGTCGCGTCCTCGACGAGCGCGTGCGCATGGAGCGCGCTGCGCTCGGCGAGCAGGTGCGGCTGCACGAGGAGCGGTTGCGCGCCCTCGACCGCGCGCTCGCCGAGCGCGAAGGGTTGCCGCCGGCGGCTCGCGCCCTGGCGGAAGAGGGGGAGCGCATCGCGCTGTCGCTGCTCGACGTCGAGCCGGGGATGGAGCACGCGGTCGCCGCGGCGTTGCGCCAGCGTGCGTCTGCCTTGGTCGCAGACGACGTTCACGCGGGCTTCGCGCTGCTCGAGCGTGCGCGGGCGGCCGGGCTCGGCTCACTCACCGTCGTCATTGGTGGGCGGAATCCCGAGTTGCCCGTGGTCGCGAAGGAAGACCTCCTGTCCTCTCCCGTCGCGGCGGTGACGCGCGAGGGCTTCGGCTACGACCCGGCCCGCGGTGAGCTGTGGTTCGCCGGCGAGACGGCCGAGGCGGTGTTGCTGGAGCTGCAGGCTCGGAGACGAAGTCTCGCCTCCGAGCTAGAAGCGCTGCGCCGTCGTTTCGACGCGCCCATCCCGGACTCGGCGTATTTGCTCGAATCCGATCCGATCGTCGTGCGTAGCGCAGCGCTCGCCGACCGCCTCGTGCGCGTGCTCGACGTTCCCGCCTCGCGATTCGAGACGCCTCTGCGCGCGCGCGTCGACGCGGGGGGTGCGCGGACGGGCGAGCTGGGGGACGAGCTGCGCCGGCTCGGCGCGGCGGAGGTGGAGCTGCGGCAGGCGCTGTCCGAGTCGTCCGAGCGCGCGTCGGCGATCGACGTCGAGGCGGCGCGCATCGAGGCCGAGGCGGACGAGGCGCGCCGGCGGCTCGTAGACGCAGGCACCGACGAGCGCGCCGAGGGCGACGACCGGGAGGAGCTCGCCGAGAAGGCGGAGCGTCTCGAACGACGGCGCGAGTCGCTCGGCCAGGTGAATCCGCTCGCGAAGGAGGAGTACGACGCGGAGAAGACGCGCCTCGAGGATCTCGCGGTCCAGCGCGCCGATCTCGAGCGGAGCCTCGACGAGCTGGAGAAGCTGCGCAACGAGCTGACGGAGACGGTCGAGCGCCGCTTCGCCGAGACCTTCGACGCCGTACAGGCGAACTTCGCCGAGGTGGCGGCGACGCTCTTCCCCGGCGGTGAAGGCCGTTTGAGTCTGACCGAGGCCGACGACGACGAGAGCCTGCCCGGCATCGAGGTGGAGTTGCGGCCCGCGGGCAAGCGCGTACAGCGGCTGTCGCTCCTCTCCGGCGGCGAGAAGGCGCTCGGCGCGATCGCGTTCCTCTTCGCGCTCTTCCTCGCGCGGCCGTGCCCGTTCTATCTCCTCGACGAGGTCGAGGCCGCGCTCGACGACACGAACATCGGCCGCTTCGTCGAACTGTTGCGCCGGTACGCCGACCGCGCGCAGTTCGTCGTCATCACGCACCAGAAGCGGACGATGGAAGCCGCCGACGTGCTGTACGGCGTGACGATGGGCGGCGACGGCGTGTCGCAAGTCGTCTCGCGCCGCCTGCCGCGCGAAGAAGCAGAAGCCGTCAGCGCTGCGTAGCCGGGGACACATCCGGGGCCAGACCCCGTCATGAAAGTGTTACGGGATCGCGGACGCAGACTCGGCGGTCGCGCGGCGTCGATGAGGGTCTCGTAACAGGGCCTGGCCCCTAGACGTGTTCTCAGTGGACTCGTCGCAAATGTGTGTGTTCCGGACGTCCCAGCGGGCCGTCTAGTGTGCCCGGATGCCGCGCAGCTGGTCGGAGCTACTCGGAGAGGAAGGCGCCGCGCCGGAGCCGGAAGCAGAGCGCTCGGGAGTTTTTGCGCGCCTGCGCGACTCGCTGTCGAAGTCGCGGCGCGCGCTGACGGAGCAGATCCAGGTCGCGGCGTTCGATCCCGGCGACGACCTCTCCTGGGAGCGGCTCGAGGAGGCGCTGCTGCAAGCCGACGTCGGCGTACCGGCGACGGCGGAGCTCGTCAGCCGGCTCGAGGCACGCGGCGACATCGGCGGGCTTCCGGACGAGATCGCGCAGCTCTTCGGCGAGCCACCGACGCTGGACGTCAACCACGACCCGGCGGTCGTCCTCGTCGTCGGCGTCAACGGCACGGGTAAGACGACGACGATCGGCAAGCTCTCGGCCATCCTCGCGGAGCACGGCCACTCGGTCGTCGTCGCGGCGGCCGACACGTTCCGTGCCGCCGCGGAAGAGCAGCTCGAGATCTGGGCACAACGCGCCGGCGCGGACTTCGTCGGCTCGGAACATGGAGGCGATCCCGCTGCCGTCGCGTTCGACGCGATCGAGGCCGCGCAGGCGCGCGGACGCGACATCGTCCTCGTCGATACAGCCGGCCGGCTGCACACGCAGACGAACCTGATGGAGGAGCTCGCGAAGGTGCGCCGCGTGATCGAGCGCAAGCTCGACGGCGCGCCGCACGAGACGCTGCTCGTCGTCGACGCGACGACGGGACAGAACGGCGTGCAGCAGGCGCGCCTCTTCAAGGACGCCGTCGGCGTCACCGGCGTGGCGCTGACGAAGCTCGACGGCTCGGCGAAGGGCGGCGTCGCGATTCCGATCGCCTACGAGCTCGGCCTGCCCGTCAAGCTCGTAGGCGTCGGCGAACGGCTCGAGGACCTCCGCCCGTTCGACGCGCAAGACTATGCGCGTGCGCTCGTCTCCTAACCCTTCGGCGGGATCAGCTTCACCGCGTACTCGACGATGCTGCCCGGATTGACGACCTTCACGTTCGCATAGAACTCGACCTGCACCGGGTTGTAATCGCCGGTCTTCCAGCCCGTCTTCCTGAGGGCGTCTTCGAGCGCGGCGTTCCAACCGTCTGCATGCGACTTGATCGACGGGCCGGCTTTCGCAACCCCCGTCACCGACTTGGCCTTCGCCATCTACTTCCCCTCCCTGGTCGCGGTCAGGCGACGTTATCGCGGCACGCGGGCCGTGACCAGTCCGGCAGCGGCGATGTTGCCTTTTCGCTCGTGGAGCTCGAGTGCCTCCTCGAGGCGACCGCGTGCGGCGAGCGCGTCCGCGAGGCGGATCGTGTCGGTGCCCTCCAGCCGGGCGAGGGCTTCATCGCCCAAGCTCGCGGCCTCGTCTGGCCGCGCTCGCAGCTCGGCGAGCCGGGCAGCAGCGAGGCGCGTCTCGACGACGCCTCCGAGGTCGCGCTCGTCCACGCTCGACTTGGCGACGTCGATGAGCCCCGCTGCTTCGTCGAGCCGCCCGTCCTCGAGGATGACGCGCGCAAGCGAGGCGGAGAGGTGCCCGGCAAGCGGGGTCGCGCCCGCCTCGGTGAACACGTCGCGTCCGAGCCGAAGCTCGCGCTCAGCCGCATGGAGGTCGCCGGCAAGAAGCTCGATCGCGGCGATCACCTGCGCCAGGCCGGCACGGAGGAGCGGCAGCCCCAGCTCCTCGTAGATGCCGGCGGCACGCGCCGCCTGCTCGTGCGCCTCGTCGAACGAGGCCTGCATCGCCGCAAGGTAGGCGAGGGCGCTCGCGACCGCGGCCTGGAGCACGCGTCCGGGCGTCCCCTCGGCCAGGAGCCGGCGACAGCGGTCCGTTGCGCATGCGGCCGGCTCGGGGCCGTACACGAGCGCCGAGCAGTAGAGATCCGCCGTCCGGGCGACCTCGGCTGCGTCATCGGTGCGCCGCGCGTGGGCGAGCGCCCGTTCGGCTTGCTCGGCCGCCTCGGCGCAGCGCCCATTCGAGTACGACAGGAGCGCGAGCCGCCTCCATGCGCGGCTGAGACCCGAGTCGTCGCCGAGGGAACCGAAGACGCGCACCGCCTCTGTCGCAACCGCACCGAGCTCGTCCTCGGTCGCGTGCAGCTGGTGCATCCGCGCCGCGCGCTCGAGCCGGGCATACCACTCCTGGCGTACGTCCCCGGCACGAGACGCGGCGTCGATCGCCTCGTCGATCGCCGCCGCCGCACCGACGATGTCTCCGGTCGCCCAGCGCGCACCGGCGAGCCCCCGCTGCGCGGCCGGGCGCTCGTCGCCGAGATCGGTGAGCGATAGCGCGCGCTCGAGCAGCGTACGAGCGGCCGGCATGTCGTCGCGCCCGCTCGCGATGCGCCCGGCGGCTGCGAGGAGCGCTCCGGCGCGTGCGGCCAGTTCCTCGTCCGGCATGCCGAGCTCGGCGCGATAGCGCGCGGTCTGCTCGAGGTGGTAGCCGACGAGCTCGCCGGCCGCGCCGCGGTGTTCGAGCCACCGACCGAATCGCTCGTGCAGCTCGGCGCGTATCGATTTCGGAATGCCGCTGTATGCCGCATCGCGAATGAGCGCGTGCCTGAAGCGGAAGCGATCCTCGTCGAGCGCGCCTGAGAGCTCCGGCCGGACGAGCTCCTTGCGCACGAGCGCGAGGAGCGCCGCCGCGACCGTGTCGCGTTCTTCGTTGCGCGAGAGCTCGGCGATGTCGTCGCGGGAGAAGTCGCGACCGACGACGGCGGCACGCTCGAGGACGGCCCGCTCCGTCGAATCGAGCCGGTCGAGCCGCGCCGCGAGCAGCGCGTGGATGGTCGGCGGGATCGTTGCGTCCTCACCGTGCTCGGCGACCATCGCCACGAGCTGCTCGAGGAACAACGGGTTGCCCTCCGCGGCCTCTTCGATCTGCCGGCGCGCGGCCGGTGCGATCGGCCATTCCGCTGCGAGCTCGTCGAGCAGGGTGGCCACGTCGTCGTCGCTCAGCGCTTCGAGCACGACCGCCGCGCCGGGCCAGCGCGGACGCTCGTCATGCAGCTCCGGGCGGGCGAGACAGAGGAGCAGGATGGGCGCGCCGCGGCTCCAACCGGCGATGTACTCGATCAGGTCGAGGAACGTGGGCTGTGCCCAATGCACGTCCTCGAAGCAGACGAGCAGTGGGCGCTCGCCGGCGAGCCGCTCGAACACGCGGCGTACGCCGAAGAACGTCTCCTCGCTCGACGAGGCGTCGAGCACGTGCTCGTCGCCCGTCACGGCGAGCAGGTCGCGCAGAGGGAGGAAGGTAATTCCTTCGCCGTATGGGACGCATCGCGCAGTGAGCACGCGCGCGGCGGGCTGCGAGCGGGCAAGGAACTCGCGCGCGAGTCGGGACTTGCCGACACCGGCGGTGCCGGACACGGTGATGAGGCGGCACGCCGCGTCGCGCAGCGTCGCCTCGAGCTCGCCGGCGAGGAGCCCGAGCTCGCGCGCGCGGCCGACGAGCGGCGCGTCGAGGCGGCGTGCGTACGGCGTCGCGTCGGCGATCGTGCCGAGCACGCGCCACGCGTCGACCGGCGCGCTCTTGCCCTTCGCCGAGATCGGGCCTGCGGGCTCGAGCATGGTCGCGTTCGCGACGAGTCGGCGGGTCGCGGCGCCGATGAGGATCTCGCCCGGTGCACCCGATTCCTCCAGCCGCTTCGCGGTGTTGACGGCGTCGCCCGTGACGAGTGTCGTCGTGCCGTCGCCGGTCACGACCTCTCCGGTGTTCACGCCGACGCGCACGGCGAGGCCGAGCGGCGCTGCCGCGTCGCGCATCTCCACCGCCGCCTGTACGGCGCGGAATGCATCGTCCTCATGCGCGGAGGGGACGCCGAAGACGGCCATCACGGCGTCGCCGATGAACTTCTCCACGGTCCCGCCGGAGCGCTCGATCGGCGTCCGCATCGCGTCGTACCAGCGCGTCATCACTGTCCGAAGGGCCTCCGGATCGAGCCGTTCGCCCAGCTCGGTCGAGTCGGCGAGGTCGCAGAACAGGACGGTCACCGTCTTGCGCACGACCGGCGTCGGCGCGCGGTCCGGTTCCCGCGGTGGCTGCGCCGCCTTGCGCCGGGTCGGGAGGTCGAGCGCGGAATCCTGCCGAAGGATCCGCTGGTGGAGGTCGCGGAGCTCGCGGCCCGGCTCGAGCCCGAGCTCGTCCGTGAGCGTCGTGCGCGCGGATTGGTATGCCTCGAGCGCCTCGGCCTGACGACCGCTGCGATAGAGCGCGAGCATGAGCAGTTCGCGGGGTCGCTCCCGGAGCGGATGGTCTCCCGCGAGCGCCTCCAGCTCGCCGATCACGTCAGCGTGACGGCCGGCGGCGAGGTCGCGCTCGATCCGGTGCTCGAGGCAGGCGAGCCGAAGCTCCTCGAGCCGCGCCGCCCCCGCCCGCGCGAAGCGGTGGTCGCCCAGGTCTGCGAGCGGCTCGCCCCGCCAGAGCGCGAGCGCGGCCTCGATCTCGCCGTCGTCGCGCAGGCGCTCGAAGCGGAGAAGATCGAGCTCGTCGCCGCCGACGCGCAGGAGATAGCCGCCGCCCTTCGTCTGCAGCCGGTCGCGCCCGAGCACCTTGCGCAGCTGCGACGCGTACACCTGGAGCGCCTTCCGCGCGGAGCCCGGCGGCTGTTCATCCCACAGCGCCTCGGCCAGCTGGTCGAGCGAAACCGCGCGGTTCGCGTTCAGCGCCAGCATTGCGAGGACGGCGCGCTGCTTGGCGCCGCCGAGCTCGAGCGCCCGGCCCCCTTCGAGCACCTCGAGCGGTCCGAGGATGCGTATGTCCATTTGGACGTGTCCCCCGGCCGACGCTAGCACCCAATTTGGGCTTAGCCAAGCCTTTACCGGGCGTTAGCCGCCACCCCGTCTAGTGGGCAACGAGATCGCAAGCCCGCGATCCCGAGAGGAGGAGACATGTTCGGCAAGCACCGTATCTTCAAGCTCGTCGCGGCCCTCGCGGTGGCAGTCGCACTCGCCGCCCTCGGCGCCCGCACGGCGAAGGCCGGCAATCCGTACAACCCTCAGGCGTACGTCTACGGCGGGGCGTCGCAGACGGTGGCCCAGGCGATCCAGTCGGCCGGTCTCGGCTCGACCCGCGAGGTCAGCTCGGCTCGGCGCGCGAACGCGTCGAAGAGGCAGTCGTTCCACCTCATCACCGACACGCTGGGCGGCAATGGCCAGCCCAAGGTTGTCGTGCACTTCAAGCAGGAGTCCGTCCGGATGATCCCCGACGTTCTCGGCGGTGACGGCCGGCCGCAGTTCCGGCTTCTGCCGGTCCGGACGCTCGCCGGCCGGATCGCGGTCGCGTAGAGCTCCTCCACAGGGCGGCGTCCGCAGGGTGGCGCCGCCCACATTCCGAGCCAAGGGCGGCCAGTACACTGGCCGCCCTTGTTCGACGCCCTCTCAGACAAGCTTCAGCGTGCCCTCGGCGACCTCCGCGGTCGCGGAACGCTCGACGAGGAGACGATCTCCCGCGCCATGCGCGAGGTGCGCCTGGCGCTGCTCGAGGCCGACGTCAACCTCGAGATCGTCCGCGAGTTCGTCGCGCACGTCCGCGAGCGGGCGCTCGGCCAGGACGTCCAGAAGAGCCTGACGCCGGGCCAGCAGGTGGTGAAGATCGTCCACGACGAGCTCACCGAGCTCATGGGCTCGGGCTCGTCGCAGCTCGCGTTCTCACCGCGGCCGCCGACGACGATCCTCCTCGCCGGCTTGCAGGGATCGGGCAAGACGACCGCCGCCGGGAAGCTCGCGTTGCTGCTCCAGAAGGACGGCAAGAAGCCCGCGCTCGTCGCCGCCGATCTCCAGCGTCCGGCCGCGGTCGAGCAGCTCGTCCAGCTCGGCGCGCAGGTCGGCGTCCCGGTCTACGCGGAGGAGCGCAGCGACGCGGTGAAGGCGGTCCACGACGGCATCGAGCGCGCGAAGGCGGATGGCCGCGACGTCGTCATCCTCGACACTGCGGGGCGCCTGCATGTCGACGAGGCGCTCATGGAAGAGCTCGCCGCGGTGCGCAGCGAGGCGAAGCCGACGAACGTCCTCCTCGTCCTCGACGCGATGACCGGCCAGGAAGCGGTGAACGTGGCGAAGGCGTTTCAGGAGCGCATCGACTTCGACGGCGTCGTCATGACGAAGCTCGACGGCGACGCGCGCGGCGGCGCGGCGCTGTCCGTGAAGCACGTCACGGGCCGCCCGATCAAGCTCGCGTCGGTCGGCGAGAAGCTCGACGCGCTCGAGTGGTTCCACCCCGACCGGATGGCGTCGCGCATCCTCGGCATGGGCGACGTGCTCACGCTGATCGAGCGCGCGGAGGCGGCCGTTGCCGACGACGAGAAGGAAGAGCTCGAGCGCCGGATTATGAAGGGCGAGTTCTCCTTCGACGACTTCCTCAAGAGCACGAAGATGCTGAAGCGGATGGGCCCGCTGCAGGGTGTGCTGAAGCTCATTCCCGGCATGCCGGAGGTCGACCAGGTGGACGACCGCGACATGGCCCGCGTCGAGGCGATCATCCTGTCCATGACGCCGCACGAGCGGCGCGTTCCGCACGTCATCGACGGGTCGCGACGGAAGCGAATCGCTGCCGGCAGCGGCACCACGGTCACCCAGGTGAACCAGCTGCTGGAGGCCCGAAAGCAGATGGCGAAGATGATGAAGATGATGGGATCGGGCAAGATGCCCCAGATCCCGGGCGCCCCGAGCGCCGCCCCGAGAAGGTCCAAGAGCAAACGGAAGAAGAAAGCGAGAAGGTGAGTCAATGGCAGTGAAGTTGAGGTTGACGCGCGTCGGGTCGAAGAAGAACCCGATCTACCGCGTCGTCGCGGCCGACACGCGCTCGCCGCGTGACGGCAAGTTCATCGAGATCGTCGGCCGGTACAACCCGCAGCACGAGCCCTCCCTCATCGAGCTGGACGAGGAGAAGGTGCGCGGCTGGTTGCAGAAGGGCGCGCAGCCGACGGATCCCGTCGCCAAGCTGCTGAAGGCGAAGGGCATCTCCTAGTCGTGGACGAGCTCGTCGCCGAACTGGCGCGGCGGCTCGTCGACGAGCCCGACGCCGTGCGCGTCGAGCAGGTCGAGGGCGACGACGGCTCGCTCATCTTCCGCCTGCACGTCGCCGAGGGCGACGTCGGGAAGGTGATCGGCCGGCAGGGGCGCATCGCGCGTGCGCTGCGCACCGTCGTGCGCGCCGGCGGCCCGAACGCGGGGCGCCGGCTCCAGCTCGAGATCGTCGGCTAGATGATCGCGACGCTCTACGACATCCACGGCAACCTCGCCGCGCTCGAGGCCGTGCTCGCCGAGCTGTCCGATGACTCGGTGATCGTGGTCGGCGGCGACGTCGTCGCCGGCGGGCCAAAGCCCGCGGAGACGCTCGAGCTGCTGCGCGGGATGGGCGACCGCATCGTCTGGGTTCGCGGCAACGCCGACCGCGAGCTGACTCCGGGAGAGAAGGGTCTCGCGCCGCCGGGAGCGCTCGACGCGACACGCGCCGCGCTGACGGAGAAGCAGATCGCGTTCCTCCACGATCTGCCGCCGACGGCGCAGATCGGCCGCGTTCTCTACTGTCACGCGTCGCCGCGGAACGACGTCGACATCTTCACCGTCGAGACGCCGGAGGATCGCATCGCGTTCCTGTTCGAGGACGTCGATGCAGACGTCGTCGTGTGCGGGCACACGCACATGCAGTTCGACCGCACGATCGCGACGAAGCGCGTCATCAACTCGGGCAGCGTCGGCCGCCCGTACGAGGACGAGCCGGGTGCGTACTGGACGCTCGATCTCGTCCACCGGTACACGCCGTACGCCGGCGCGCCCCCGCCGGAGCTCTCGCGCGAGGCGGCACTCTCCGAGTTCACCGAGTTTGGGCTCTGAGCTCGTCCCGGTCGGCCGCGTCGGCCGGTCGCACGGGCTCGACGGTGCGTTCTTCGTCGAGGGCCCGACCGACCGTCCCGAGGTGTTCGCAAAAGGGGCGGAGCTGTGGGTCGGCGGCGAGCAGGCCAAGGTCGTGACCTCCCGTCGCGGCGGCGGAAATCGGCCGGTGATCAAGCTCGACCGCGGCGTGGAGCGGGGCGCGACCCTCGCCGTGAGGCGCGAGAGCCTGCCCGAGCTGGGC
>WNFR01012610.1_pt1 | contig 10973 bp, 11 predicted proteins | sample 5400221 | NCBI WGS metagenome assembly WNFR01 (sample SAMN13153357, study PRJNA577476) | soil metagenome | isolation source: 40 cm soil under Madrone tree | place: USA:California | collected 2016-06-14 | reverse complement strand
TGGCTTCCGCCGGAGATACGCCCGGCAGCGGCACGGGTCGAGGACGAATTACGTCGAGCGGGGGACAGCACGACCGTCGACCTCAAAGGACCCATCGTGCGCGAGGAGCTTTACGACCTCGCCGCCGACCCGCGTGAGCTGCATGACGCGTGCGCATCCAACCCGCAGGTGTGCCGCGCGATGAGCTCGCAGATGCAACGTTACGTCGCATCGAGCACGAGCGGCCTCGAAGCGCAGCCGCATCCGCATGACCTCTCCCCGGAGGACCGTCAGCGCCTGCGAGCGCTCGGTTACGTGCAATAAATCGCCCGCGCCCGTCGGTCGACGTCAGCGCCGGAGGAATTTCGCGCGATAAACACCGAGACGTGCGAGCAGGAAGAGCACGACGACTCCTAGCGTCTTCAGGCCGTAAACCGCCGAGACGCGGAAGTTCACCGACGACGCCTCTTTGAAGTACTTCGTCGTCACCGGCACCTCCGACATGCCGAAGCCGAACGCGCTCGCCTGCGCGATTACCTGCGTGTCGAAGACGAAATCGTTGGAGTTGCGCAGAAACGGCACCGTACGGAGAAAGCGCGACGAGTACGCACGGTAGCCCGTGTGGGCATCGCTCAAATCGATACCGAACGCGAGATTTTCGAGACGGGTCAGGATCTTGTTGAAGACGAATTTGTAGAGCGGCATGCCGCCGCGGCGTGCGCCGCCCGGCATCAGCATGCGCGACCCGAAGACGATGTCCGCCGTGCCGGCGGCGATCGGCCGCAGCATCTTCGGAATGAAGCTCGGATCGTATTGATTGTCGGGGTGCACCATGATGACGACGTCGGCGCCGAGTCGGAGCGCCTCCATGTAGCACGTCTTCTGATTCCCACCGTACCCCACGTTGTGCGGATGCTTGATGACGCGGATGCCGAGCGTCTCCGCGAGCGTGCTGGTGTCGTCGGTCGACGCATCATCGACGAGGATGATGTCATCGACGATTTCTTTCGGAATATCCTTGTGCGTGAGCAGCAACGTCTTGGCGGCGTTGAACGCCGGCATGACGATGATGACGCGCGGGCGCCGCGCGGCCGTCGGCGGTGTCGGCGCCGCCTGCGCGTCGGAAGCCAATGACATGGGCGACAGTTTGCCAGGCGCTATTTCGTTCCTCAAGGCGCCATAGACGACGCGACTGTGATGCTCCGTCCTTTCGCGTTGACACTCCCGAGCCCGTGGTATTACCCTCTACTGAAAGAGGTAATACATGCCGCGCATGCGAACGGTATCCTTCAAGCTGCCGGAGGAGCTCGACGACCTCCTCGGAGAGTTGGCGCGGCGGGGGCGCACGACTAAATCCGAGCTCGTGCGCAAGGGTCTCGAGGCATTGGCGAGGGGCAAGCGCCGTTCAGTGACCGCGGCCGCGGGTAAGCTCGTCGGCTCGCTCCAGGGGCCGAAGGACCTCTCCACCAATGCCAAATACATGCGCGGCTTCGGGAAGTGAGCGCCGTCGTCATCGACACCGGACCGTTGGTCGCGCTACTGAACCGACGCGACCCATTCCATCGCTGGGCCCGCGACGTGCTCGAAGGGGTGGAGCCGCCGATCTTCACGTGCGAGCCCGTCATCACCGAGGCATGTTTTCTTCTCCGGGGGCTCGGCGCGGGACCCGATGCCGTTCTCGAGTTGCTGGAACGCGGGATCCTAAAGATCGATTTCCACCTCGACGCGGAGATCGCGCCGGTGCGAGCCCTGATGAAGAAATTCGCGAACGTTCCCATGTCGCTCGCCGATGCAGCGCTCGTGCGGATGACGGAGCTGCAACCGCGAAGCGTGGTCATGACGCTCGACGACGATTTTCGCGTCTACCGGCGCAACCGGCGGCAGCCCGTTCCTACGATCACGCCGAACACGTGATTGCGCGCGACGTACGAGTTGACTATTCTAGTCAGATGAAGAGCGCCGCGGTCGCCGAGCTCAAGGCCCGCCTCAGCGGCTATCTGAAGCGCGTCAAGGCCGGCGAAGAGATCTTGGTGACGGAGCGCAACGTGCCGATTGCGCGCTTGGTTCCTGTGATGGGTACACCGGAGGGGCTCGTCGGGCTTCGTGAGCTCGAGCAGCAGGGGTTGATTCGTTTGGGCTCCGGCACGCTGTCGAAAGTCTTTTGGAAACTCCCGCGTGGTCGCGATAGGCGCGCGCTCGTGCGCCGCGCCGTCACCCGAGATCGCGACGCGGGCTGGTGAGATTTTGGGACACCTCGGCGGTCGTCCCGCTCTGCGTCGAGGAACCCGCCACCGCACGCGTGCGTCAACTGGCGGAATCGGACGGGGCGCTGATCGTGTGGTGGGCGACTCGCACTGAATGTCTTTCTGCGCTCGCACGACTGCGTCGCGTCGGTCCCGCGCTGGACACCCAAGCTCGCCGCGTCCTGCACGAATTGGCCGTGGCGTGGTCGGAGGTGCTGCCGAGCGAGAATCTCCGCCGGCGAAGCGAGCGCCTTCTCGCGGTCCATACACTCCGTGCCGCCGACGCGTTTCAGCTCGGGACGGACGAGTGGACACGAGATCGTGTCCCTCGACGATCGCCTGCGTGAAGCTGCGCACCGAGAGGGTTTCGACGTGCTACCGAACGAGGACTGACATCGCACGCGACTGGGTTACACGTCGGCTTCGACAGGTACCGCCTCGCGCCTTCGAGGATTCGACCACTTGCAGACGTATATGGTGATGATATACGAATCGAGTGGCGTCCCTGGAGGAAGTCCTTTCATCGCTCGAGGGATTCCAGTGGGATGCAGGCAACTCCGAAAAGAACTGGACGCGTCATCGGGTGTCTCAGCTCGAGGCCGAGCAGGTTTTCTTCAACCGACCGCTCGTCGTTCCGGCTTCGGTCGGTTCGGAAGCTGAGCGACGTTTTTTCGCCCTCGGTCGTAGCGATTCCGGCCGCGACTTGGCGATCGTCTTCACGACGCGCCACAAGCTCGTGCGCGTCATCTCGGCACGTCCGATGAGCCGCCGAGAACGGAGGATCCATGCGCAAGCAGCGTCGCAAGAAGGCTGAACGAAAGGCCGTTCCGACGTTCCGGACGGAGCGAGAGGAGCGTGCATTTTGGGAAACGCACGACACGGCCGATTACGTCGACTGGCGTCGCGCCGCCGTCGGCCGGTTCTCAAATCTGAAGCCCTCGACGACCACGATCTCGCTGCGGCTGCCGGCCCCATTGCTCGCCGACCTGAAGACGCTCGCCAACAAACGTGATGTTCCCTATCAATCGCTCCTCAAAGTGTACCTCGCCGAACGTGTGACGGCGGAGCATCGCCATGGAGCGCCGCGATCACAGCGCTCCGGCCGGGGATTGGCGAGCCGTCCCCCGCGTGCAGCCGCCCGCTCGACCACGAACCCTTAGATACGCTTCACTCCGATAAGAGCCGCAACCCGCCGGTGCGCGCGAACGGTCGGAAATCGCCATCCCGCGTGACCAGCGCGACCTCATGGTCCAGGCAGCTCTGGGCGATCAGCGCGTCGGCGAGCGGCGCACGACGCTTGAGCCGGAGAACCTTCGCACGAAGCGTGCCCGCTCTTTTCCAGTAGCCGTCGATGACCTCGAGTAGCGGCACTTGCGCGATCAGCTGGCTCACCGGCGCGGGTAGCTTCGGGTCGCTCAGCAGCTCCGTCAGGACGACAGGAGGCATTGCGACTTGCCGATCTGCGAGCGCCTGCTCGACGAGCATCACGTCGGCGCCGGTAGCACCGCTCAAGAACGCGATCCAGGAGCTGGTGTCGACGGCGATCATCGATCGCCGCGGAGCTTCCGCCAGTCGACTGAGAACGACACCTTGCCTTTCAACGACCTGAGCTCGTCATAGACGGCGCCGGCCGCGACCAGCTCGAGGCCCTTCCGAATCGTCTCCGTCAGGCTCTCGCCAGACGAGCGCTGCGCTTTGTCCAGCAAATCCGCGGGAAGTAGCACCGTCACCTTTCGCGCGGGCTTCACGCGTCGTGGTTTACCAGCATCGATACCGTATGCCAATATGGCATCGAGAAGCTCAGCTCACCGCCAACGGAATCCGCGTGCCGTCGGGCCGGCGCCACGTCGTTCGGAACTCGCGATCATACGTCCACACCTTCGATCCTTTGCGCTTCCCCGATACGACCGCGAGGTAGCCGTCAGCCCAGTCGGGATCATGCTCGTGATAGCGGGCAAGCCAATCGAAGACTTCGGCCCATAGCGCCGACTCGTCGTCACTCTGATAGTCCGCGACGGAGAACCTGGCAAGAAACCGGCGCACCCGCTCCCGTTGGTGTTTGCGCCGAAGCAGGAAACACACCTCGGTCATTACCGGAGCGCAAAGCACGAGCTGCTGGGTCGCGATGCGATCGAGGTCACGGACTGCCGTTCGATGGAGCGCGTCGCGGGGATCGCACAGCGCGACGAGCGGCGTCGTGTCCAGCAGGATCACGGCTTCGAGCGCCGGAGACGACGTCGGATCGCACGCTGCACGCTGCGACGATCGCGCAAATCGTACGTGGGACGCGGAACGTCGTGCGGATCGGGGCACTCTTGGTAAATTTCCGCCATGAGCTCACTCGGCCGTCGCCCTTCGGCATGGCCGGCCGAGCGACGGCCGTGGGCCGCCCGGATCGCCTCACGCACGAGGCTCGAAATCTCGATACCGCCACGTCGCAGGTCGGCCACCATACGGACGTGGGCCGCATCCAAGCGCACGTTCAGCAGCTTCATGTCGTGGTACTGTAAAGACATCACGTCTATACGTCAACGGACGATCCGTTGAACCGTCCGGAACCGGGCGAACCCGCCGACATCACCGCTAGCGGCTCGCAGGCCCGTCGCGCACCGCTATTCGGAGTTGTATTCTGGTACGCATGGACGGAACGCCTGCGAAGGACACGGACCCCTCGGAAACCAACGGCTGGGTCGAGTCGTTCGACGCCGTCATCCGCGACGAGGGCGCCGAGCGCGCGCGCTTTCTCCTCGCGCGCTTGACGGAGTACGGGCAACGCAAGGGGGTCGTCGTCCCCTTCACCGCCAACACGCCCTACGTCAACACCATCCCGCCCGACGAGCAGCCGCTGTATCCCGGCGACCGCGAGATCGAGCGGCGCATCAAGAACCTGCTCCGCTGGAACGCGGCGGCGATGGTGATGCAGGCGAACGCCACCTCCGCCGGGATCGGCGGCCACATCTCGACGTACGCCTCGCTGGCGACGCTCCTCGAGGTCGGCTTCCACCACTTCTTCCGCGCCCACACCGTCGAGGCGGCGGGCGACTTCGTCTATTTCCAGGGACACTCGGCGCCGGGCGTCTACGCGCGCGCGTTTCTCGAAGGCCGCTTCCCCGAGACGCAGCTCGCGAACTTCCGTCGTGAGCTCGCGCCCGGCGGCGGCCTCGCGTCGTATCCGCATCCCTGGCTCATGCCGGAGTTCTGGGAGTGGCCGACGGTCTCGATGGGCCTGTCGCCGATCTGCTCGATCTACCAGGCGCGCTTCGCCCGCTATCTCCAAGCGCGCGGCATCGTCGACACGTCACGGTCGCGCGTGTGGGCGTTTCTCGGCGACGGCGAGATGGACGAGCCCGAGAGCATGGGCGCGCTCACGCTCGCCGCGCGCGAGCACCTCGACAACCTGGTCTGGGTGATCAACTGCAACCTGCAACGGCTCGACGGCCCCGTCCGCGGCAACGGCAAGATCATCCAGGAGCTCGAGGCGGCGTTCCGCGGCGCCGGCTGGAACGTCATCAAGGTGATCTGGGGCGACGATTGGGATCCGCTCCTCGCGCGCGACGACGACGGACTGCTCGTACGCCGCATGGGCGAGGTCGTCGACGGCGAGTACCAGAAGTACACGGTCGAGTCGGGCGACTACATCCGCAAGCACTTCTTCGGCGTCGATCCGAAGCTGCTCGAGCTGGTGAAGGACCTGACTGACGCCAGACTACGGAAGCTGCGCCGCGGCGGCCACGATCCCGAGAAGATCTACGCTGCGTACAAGGCCGCGGAGGGCCATCGCGGCGAGCCGACGGTGATCCTCGCCAAGACGATCAAAGGCTATCTCCTCGGCGCCGCCGGCGAGGGCCGCAACATCTCGCACCAGGCGAAGAAGCTCAGCGAGAAGGAGCTGCGCGATTTCCGCGATCGCCTCGGCATTCCCGTTCCCGACGACGAGCTCATGAAGTTCCCCTTCTACCGTCCGGCCGCCGACAGCGAGGAGATCCAGTATCTCTGCCAGCGCCGCGAAACTCTCGGCGGCCCCGTCCCGCGGCGGGTGATCCGCTCGCAGCCGCTCGCAGCGCTGCCGCCGACGCTCTTCGACGGCTTCAAGTCGGCGCAGCCGCGCGAGGTCGCAACGACGCAGGTCTTCGTCAGCATGCTGCGCCACCTGATGAGCGACGCGACGATCGGCAAGCTCATCGTGCCGATCGTCCCCGACGAGGCGCGCACGTTCGGCATGGACTCCCTCTTCCGCAAGTTCGGCATCTTCTCGCAGCAAGGGCAGCGCTACGATCCCGTGGATTCGGCGATCGTCGCCTACTACCGCGAGGCCGAGGACGGGCAGCTGCTCGAAGAAGGGATCACCGAGGCGGGCGCGATGGCATCCTTCACCGCCGCCGGCACCGCGTACGCGGCGCACGGCGTGAACACGATTCCCTTCTTCCTCTTCTACTCGATGTTCGGCTTCCAGCGGGTCGGCGATCTCATCTGGCAGCACGCCGACGCGCGCGGCAAAGGGTTCCTCATCGGCGCGACCGCCGGACGCACGACGCTCGCCGGCGAGGGCCTGCAGCACCAGGACGGCCACAGCCACGTGCTCGCGAGCACGGTCCCGACGATCCACGCCTACGACCCGGCATACGCGTACGAGCTCGCCGTCATCGTCGAGGACGGCATCCGCCGCATGTATGCCGAGCGCGAGAGCTGCTTCTATTACCTGACGGTGATGAACGAGGCGTACCTGCAGCCGTCGATGCCCGAAGGCGTCGAGGACGCCATCCTGCGCGGACTCTACAAGGTCCGCCCCGCGCCCGACCCGACGATCGGCCCGCGTGCGCACCTCTTCGGCAGCGGCGCGATCTTGCGCGAGGCGCTCGCCGCGCAAGAGCTCCTCGCCGCGCGTCGCGTCGCCGCCGACGTGTGGAGCGTCACCAGCTACACCGAGCTCCGCCGCGACGCGCTCACCTGCGAGCGCCACAACCTCTTTCATGCGACCGACCCGCCGGAGGTGCCCTACGTCACCCGTGCTCTCGCCGCCGAGCCGTGGCCGATCGTCGCCGCCAGCGATTACATGAAGATCGTCCCCGACCAGATCGCGCGCTTCGTCCCCGCCGGCCTGCATCCCCTCGGCACCGACGGCTTCGGCCGCAGCGAAACGCGCGAAGCACTACGCCGCTTCTTCGAGGTCGACGCCGCCTCGATCTGCATCGCGACCCTGCACGTCCTAGCGCAACGCGGCGAGATCGAACCGGCGCGCGTCGCCGACGCAATCCGCGACCTCGGCATCGACCCCGCGAAGCCCGACCCCGCACGCACGTGACCCGCCGCGTGAACCGCCGGCCCCGGGCGCGCGCCGGGCAGCGGCGAGCGCCTCGCAGGCGAATAGATCGTACATAGGCGGAAGGCGCTGCTCTGTTCGGAAGGATCCCCACGGGGCCGCGTCCCGCTAGATCTGCTGAGGCAGCGAGGCGCTCGCCGCTGCCCGGCGCTCGCCCGGCGCCAGCGGCACGAGTCGATCGCTCGTCGACGCCGTGGTAACGGACACGGGTGAGCGTCGCGCGGCCGTCCACTACGACCGACCCGTCCGCGACGCCTGCGGGCCGCGTGCGGTGGCGTGTGCACGTCGCGATTGCTGCGGTGCTGTACCTCGCAGTCGCGCTGTACGCACTGCGCCCGGTGTTGACGCAGATGCGGACGTCGCTGCCGTATCCGACGGCGCTCGCGGCGCTGGGCGTCAATTGGCTCAATCTCTCACGGAACGACGAGCTGCTCACCGCGTCGGTGCTGACGCACAATGCGCGACGTTTGATAACCGCGCCGTGGCGGATTTCGGAGAGTTGGCAGTGCTACCCGATGGAGAATGCGCGTGCGCTCGGCGAGCACATGCTCGGCATGGGCCTCCGCGGCGCGATCCCGTATGCGCTGACGCGCGATCCCGTCGCGACGACGAACCTCGTGCTGATCGCGCTGCCGTGGTTGGCGGCGATGGCGATGTACACGCTCGTCGCGTACTGGACGCGCATGCCCGCCGCGGCGCTCGTCGCCGGGTTGCTCTTCGGCTTCCAGCCGCAACGGCTCACGAATCTGATCCATCCGTACGTCGAGGCGAACGACTGGACCGTCGTCGCCCTTCTCGGCACGCACCTGACCTTCACACGCGGGCGCTGGCTCGACGCCGCGTTGCTCGCGACGGCGATCGGACTGCAGACGCTCGAGAGCTTCTACCCGGTGCTGGCATTCGCCGTGATCGGCGGCACGTACGGCATCTATCTCGTGGCGCGCTGCTGGCGGCGGCTGCCGGTGGTGCTTCCGAAGCTCGTCGCGGTCGCGGCGGTGGCGATCGGCATCGCGGCCCTCGTCTTCACGCCGTACCTGCACGTGCGCGAGATCTGGGGGACGGCCGTCGGAGGTCGCGCCACGATCCTTTTCGCGCCCCAGGAATTCGGCCGCGGCGGACAAGCCTATGCCGGATCCGTGACGATCGTGCTCGTCGCAATCGCCCTCGTGGATCGCGCGCGGCGGCGGCGCGACGAGCGCGGCTACGATCCGCGGCTGCCGCTCGTCGTCGCCGGGTTGCTCACGATGTGGCTCGCCGTGTGGGAGGTGGCGCTGCCATTCGGGCTTCGACTCCCCTCGCTCTACACGCTCGCCGCGAATGTCGTCCCCGGCCTGGACTCGATTCGCGGCGGCGGCGCGATCGGTCGCGCCGGCGTCCCGCTGGTTGCGACCTTCCTCGCCGGCTACGGTGTCTTGGCGCTGCTCGAGCGCCGCGGGCGAGCGACACGTGCGCTCGCTACCGCGGTCATCGTCGCCGCGGCGCTCGTCGACGTCTTCGCCCCGAAGCAGGCGATGCGCGACTTCGGCACGCAGGTGACGATGGGCGCGAACTACGTGATGCCCAAACCGGACCTGCTCGCGCTGTACGACCGCCTGCCGGACGGCCCCGTCCTCGACGTACCGTTCGACTACAGCGAGGCGGGCATCCTGAGCTACATGCCGCACTACGTGTTCCTCGCGGCTTACCACCAGCGGCCGATCGGCGGCTGCTACAACTCGTTCGTCGTGCGCGTGCAAGAGGACATCGCGATGCTGGTGTCGCGCCTGCCCGACCGCAGCGCCACCGACGCGCTCGCGGCGCTGGGATTTCGCTCGCTCATGGTGCACGACGAGCTCATCATGGGTCGTCTCGGCCGCCTCGAGCCGCTGACGGGTTACCCCGCGACGCTTCATCCGCCCGACCCGGAGCGTACGCACCTGACCCTTCTCGACCGCGGCGCGAGCCACACGGCATACGTGCTCGACCACCCCGTCACGGCGACGACCGCCGACGCGGCGCTCGGAGTCGGCGACGCGCCTGCGATCGGAGCGCCGGGCGGCGGCCCGACGGTGCGCGCCCCGCAAGCGGACGTGTTCTTCCTGTTCCGCAATGGCGCGGCGGAAGTGTACCGGCACCCGCCGCCGATCGAGCCGACGTGGCTCCGTCTGCGCTGGTACTCGGCGGGCGATCTCGTCCGCGAAGACCGCGTGCGTGACATGCTGCCGCTCGCGCTCGCGCCGGGTCAGGCGCTGGTGCGCAAGATCACCGTCCCGATCGCCGTCGCGCCCGGTGCATACGACGTGACCCTCACGCGCGACAGCGCGCCGGACGTCGTCTTCACGCGGCAACGGGTGACCGTCGCTCCCGCCGCCGCACGAGGCGGGAAGGAAGCGGCGGCGCCGTCATGACGAAGCCGGTCGTGGCGGAGCGGCCGCTCGTCGTCATTCCGGCGCTGAACGAGGGCGCGCGGATCGGCCGCGTGATCGAGGCATTGCGGCGCGCCGCTCCCGACGCCGACGCGCTCGTCATCGACGACGGCTCGAACGACGACACCACGGCGCGCGCCCGCGACGCCGGCGCGCGCGTGATCGCGCACCCCTTCAATCTCGGGTACGGCGCCGCGCTGCAGACGGGGTACAAGGAGGCGCTGCGGGAAGGCCGCGCACAGCTCGTGCAGATGGACGCCGACGGCCAGCACGATCCCGCCGACGTGCCACGCCTGCTCGCGCCGCTCCGCGCCGGCGCCGCCGACGTCGTGATCGGCTCGCGCTTCGTCGAGGCGAGCGGCTACCGGATGAGCGCGGCGCGCGTCGCCGGGCGCACGTTCTTGCAGCGTCTTCTCGTGGCCTGCGGCGGGCCGCGCGTCGCCGACCCGACGTCGGGATTCCAGGCGCTCGCGCGCACCGCCTTCGCGTTCTGTTGCGCCGACTTCTATCCGTCGGACTTCCCCGACGTCGACGTCTTGCTGCTCCTCCATCGGCGCGGCCTCCGCATCCTCGAGGTGCCGGTCACGATGGCGCCGAGCCCTCCCAATCGCGCCCCGATGCACGCCGGGCTCCGCGCCGTCTACTATCCCTACAAGATGCTGCTCTCGACGGTCCGCAGCGCGCTCTCCCCGCGCCAGGAGAATCCATGAACGCAGAGACGATCGACGTCGCGGCGCTGCGCCGCGTCCTGATGGATCAGCCGGAGCCGTGGACGACGCGCGCCGTCGCGCTCGCGGTGAGCATCGCGTTTCTCGCCGCGGTCCTGAACCTCGTCCGCCGCGGCCGTCTGCGCGAGGAGTACACGCCGATCTGGACGGTCGTCGCCGTCGGCATCATGGTGCTGAGCGTGTGGACCGAGGCGCTACGCGCGTTGACCCATGCCGTCGGTGCATGGGCGCCGAGCTCGACCCTCTTCTTCTTCGGCGAGCTCTTCTTGTTGGTGCTGTGCCTGAACTACGCCGTGCG
>WNFR01011033.1_pt1 | contig 10975 bp, 6 predicted proteins | sample 5400221 | NCBI WGS metagenome assembly WNFR01 (sample SAMN13153357, study PRJNA577476) | soil metagenome | isolation source: 40 cm soil under Madrone tree | place: USA:California | collected 2016-06-14 | reverse complement strand
TGGCGCCGGAGTTCTCGGCGCTTTACGAAAGGTACATCGGCGATTGGGAAGAACATCTTACCGAGCCCGATTTCTGGCGGCGCGTGACCGATATTCCCGGCGCCCAACTTTGGGAGACCCACCAGAAATTGAAGCTGCGCCTGATCGAGTTTGTGCGCGATCGCGTGCGCGCGACGCGGGAGCGCTCGGGCGAATCGCCGGAATCGATCCGCGGCGCCAATCGCATTCTCGATCCGGAAATTCTCACGATCGGATTCGCGCGCCGATTCGCGACCTACAAACGGGGCGCGCTTCTCTTCAGCGACCAGGAACGGCTCAAGCGTTTGCTCAACGACGAGACGCGCCCGGTCCAATTCATCTTCGCTGGCAAATCCCATCCCCAGGACGAGGGGGGCAAGGCTTTGATCCAGCAGGTTTACAAATTCAGCCGGCAGCACGGCTTCGAAAACCGGATGGTGTTCGTGGAGGATTATGACACCTACATCGCACGGCGGCTCGTCCAGGGTGTCGATCTTTGGCTGAACAATCCGCTTCGTCCGCTCGAAGCCAGCGGCACCAGCGGGATGAAATTGCCGCCCAACGGCGGATTGAATCTGAGCGTTCTCGATGGCTGGTGGTGCGAGAGCTTCAACGGCAATAACGGCTGGGCCATCGGCGGCGAAATCAAAGGCGGCACCGTCGATTTCCAAAGCGAAGTGGACGCGAGCAGCCTCTATCAACTTCTCGAGAACCAGATCATCCCGCTCTATTACGCGAAGCCCGACGGGAAATTGCCGCTCGCCTGGCTGCAATTAATGCGCGAATCGATCCGCACCGTCACGCCGGTCTTCAACACGCATCGGATGGTGAAGGAATATACCGAGCGCCTTTACACTCCGGCGGCAAAAGCCCACCGGGAATTTGGGCGCGACGGCTGCGCGGCCGCGAGCACTTTGAGCAAATGGAAAGCGCAAATGCGGAAGGACTGGCCGCAGGTCGGCATTCTTGATGTGCAGGTCGGCAACGCCGATCGGCAAAATATCCAGGTCGGCGAAGCGCTCCAGATTTCAGCGCGGGTGCATCTCGGCGCGGTCAGCCCGGATCATGTGCGGGTCGAGGCGTATCACGGTGAAGCCGACAATGGAGGAATCAAGAACCCGACCGTGACGGCGCTCGATGGCAGCGCTCCCGCGGAAGGCGAGGGGAACTACACCTATCAGGGTCTGGTGCCGACATCCGACAGCGGCACCTACGGTTTCAGCGTCCGCGTGGTGCCCGTTCACCCGCATCTCATGCAAACGCACGAGCTACGGTTGATCACCTGGTCGTAGGGCGAGAATGGTTTGAGGCGCTCGTGAAGTCGCGGCAATGCGGAGCGAGAGGCGGATAAAGCGCAACACTCAGAGCAGTCGTCCTTCCATTCTGTTCCCAAAGTGATCATCTTGAGCAATTGCCTTTCCCCGATTATCTCTCTGCCCTGATGAAAAAATTCCCCCCATTTGCACTGGCTGCGCTTCTGGCGGCGGCCGCCACATCATTCGGGGCGCAGATCACGAGCTATCCCGGAATTTTGGGAACGCTTGGCAGTCCGCTTCAATATCAGATCGCGGCAGATAATCAGCCGACTTCGTTCGATGCGCTCAATCTTCCTCCCGGGCTGACGTGCGATCGTACGACCGGCATTATCAGCGGGGTGCCAACGATCAGCGGTGGTTCCTATGTTCAACTTGTCGCGCACGGCGCGAGCGGCGACGCCCAAGCAAACTTCGGGGCCATGATTTATCTGCCGGTTCCGCCACCGGACCCGGTCGCCTTCACGTCGTCCGCCCAATATTCGCGACTTGTCGCGGATCCGAAGCGGTCCCGTATCTATGGATTGAGGAACCCTTCCATCGGTTTAGTGAACGCTTCCTTGGTCGTGCTTGATCCAGACACAATTGCCGACCGAGTCTACAGCCCGCAAGAAGGATTGAACGGCCGTCTGTATGCTGCCGGCGGCAATCAGGAAATCCTGCAGCTAGACGCTCAAAGCGGTCAAATCGAACAACGCTTTACGCCGGGGCAACAGTTCCGCCATATCTCCTATCCAACGCTGGCGATCAGCCCAGACCGTAAGACTCTTTACGTCGCGGATTTATTCTATGTCGGTACTTCATTAGTGACGCATGTCGGGCTTTCCCGTTACGACGTTTCGTCAACAGTCCCCGTCCTTCTGCAGCGGATAGAAGTCCCTGCCCCAACGATTGGCCCGATCACGCCGGATCCGTCGGGAGAGTCGGTGTTCTTCAGTCTCGGGACTTTTGACGGAATAGGCAGCGGTCTGACACATCAGACGTTGTGTGTCTCGGCCCACGACCTGAACGTCGTCAAAGGAACCCTGTCGTATCACGGAACATCCGGCGGGCTGAGTGTGACCGCCGATGGCAACACCGTCGTCCAAATCGTCCATCTTACCGATGGTGGTCAGGTGATGACCGGTATTGTCGATCTGTTCGATGCGCACAGCTTCCAGCTTCAACGCTCGATTGTCCTTGGCAGTGTTTGGTCTATTGGTGGCGGCGCATCCGTGGGAATAGGAGGCGCAGTCATCGATCCGACCGGTTCAAGTCTCATCGCCTCAACGAGTCTATATCCGGATTCCCTCCGGAAGTACGATCTGACGCCTGCGCCTGCGCCGGACACGCCTTCAAAGACCCTTCTTAATATCTCGACGCGTCTGCTTACCCAGACTGGCAATGACGTGTTGATCGGCGGATTCATCGTCGACGGCACCGAACCAAAGAAAATTATGCTTCGAGGGATTGGCACCTCCCTGCCGTTAGCCGGGAAGCTAGCCGATCCGGTTCTCGAACTGCATCGCGGAGACGGCTCCTTGATTGGCGAAAACGACAACTGGAATTCCGATCGGCAGGCAGTGCTTGCGACCGGCATCGCTCCGATGGAAGAGCGCGAAGCGGCCATGGTGGTGTCTCTTCAACCGGGTGCGTACACCGTCATATTGGAGGGCGCGGCTCTGGGGACTGGGATTGGAATTGTTGAGGCTTACGACCTCTCTCCGTTCTCCACTTCGCACCTTGTGAATATTTCGACCCGCGGGCGGGTTGAAGTGGGCGACAACGTGATGATCGCAGGCTTCATTCTTGGCGGGGAAGATGTCAGCTCCAGAGTAGTGGTTCGCGGTATCGGACCCTCGTTGCAGCAATCAGGCGTGCCCGGGGCTTTGCTCGATCCGATGCTCGAATTGTATAACGGCAACGGGACGCAATTCGTGGCGAACGATAATTGGCGAGATACCCAGTCAGTAGAGATTGAGGCGACTGGCTTGGCGCCCACCAATGAGGCCGAGGCTGCGGTCGTCGCCTCTCTACCTCCGGGCGCTTACACGGCCATCCTTCGCGGTAAGAGCGAAACCGTCGGCGTGGGTTTGATCGAGGTTTACAATCTACGTTAGCGAACGTCGCTAAAGCTGCCGGAAGAAATCTTCGAACTCGTTCTCCGCGTTCACGAGCTCGTTCAATTTTTCCAGTCGTTCGTCGCCCGCCGGCTCGGGTAACCTAACCACCCGCGACTTCCCTCCATCGGTGAACGCGAGCTCGTCCCATTGAATCGCCGTGATGGCGTGATTGAAACGCGCCACGGCGCGCCCGCGGAACCAGGCGCGTGTCGTTTCCGGAGGCGTGAAAATCGCGTCCTTGATTTCCTTTTCGCTGATCATACTGCGCATCGATCCCTGGCGCTGCAGCTCGAAGAACAATCCCTGGTCCGGCTGGATGTTGTGATATTCGAGATCGATGGCCTGCAGCCACGGGTCGGTCCACGAGAGCTTTTCCTCCTCGCGAAACGACGAGAGCAAAAACTTTTTCGCGGACCAGTCCAGACGGTCCGCCGTCGTGCTGACGTCTCGTTCCAGATCGTTCAGGACATTCTCCCACTCACGCAGAAGCCACGAAATCTCTGAGTCGCCGCCGTGCTCGCGCTCCGCGGATTTCAGGTAAAGCCGCTGGACATCGATCGCGGAAATCTTCCGGCCGTCGCTCAGCTCGATGATCCAATCGTAATCCTGGTCGCGGCTGATCGATTTCGTCGCGTTGACCGGTTGCGCGATTTCGAGCTGCGGCGCTTTCCCGCGCTCGATTAACTCCAGCACTAACGCGGTCGTCCCGATCTTGAGCGCCGTCGCCCATTCGCTCATGTTCGAGTCGCCGATGATGACGTGGAAGCGCCGGTAGCGGGCGGCGTCGGCGTGCGGTTCATCGCGCGTATTCACGAGCGGCCTTTTATTCATCGTGTCGATGCTGACCAGCGTCTGGAAAAAATCGGCCCGCTGCGAAATCTGAAAAACGCCCGGCTGCGTCCCGGCGCTCTCCGCCTCGATTCCGATCTTCCCCGCGCCCGCGAAAATTTGCCGGGTAATCAGGAACGGCAGCACGCCCGCCACCAGCTCGTCCCAGGGAAGGTCGCGGCGAATGAGATAATTATCGTGGCAACCGTAGCTATGCCCCGCGAAATCGGTGTTGTTCTTGAACAGCCGCGCCTCAGTGCCGTCCGTCAATTTCAAGTTTCGCCGGCGCACGCACTCCGCCATGATTCGTTCACCCGCCTTCTCGTGAGCCACGACCTGCCGGAGGGTGGTGCATTCCGGGGTCGAGTATTCCGGGTGGGCATGGTCGTTGTAGAAGCGTGCGCCGTTTGAGAGCACGAGATCGCTTTTGATTTCCTCGAAACTCAGCGGCCGTTTCCGGTCGATCTCGTAATAGGCGGATTCGTCTGTGTCCTGGAGCAGCGACGGGGCGCGAAAACCGCGCGCATCCCGATGCGGATCTTCGAGCCGGTAATCCCATTTCATGTGGGCGCCGTGCTCCGTGTAGGAGCGGACCAGCTCGATCGACTCCGCCACGACATCGACCGACGCCGCGCCCTGAATCGTGATGCCGTATTCCGTTTCGATCCCGAACACGCGTTTCATCGCGCCTTAACATTAGGCGCGACCACGCGATCAAGCCACCGCCACGATCAACCGCCAGGCGATGCCGCCGTGGGCGAGGGAATGTTGATGGTGGCTGGCCGGCGGCAGCGGATCGCCCGCATGGGAGATGACTTCGTTCCCGCAGCCCTGGCATTTGTAGATGCCCGTGTGCGGCGTGGTGGTTCCGGGCGGGTGCGCTGGATCGAAGCGCGGGTCGGAAAAGTTACTCAGGTAATGAGAGTATTTGTATTGGGCCATCGTCCCGGGGTTCCTGGTTAATCCTCTAAACGATTGTGCCGTTTCGTAAAGTAGAAAATTGCTCCAAGATACCTGCCGATCAATTGATCCGGTGTGACGCTGCCGCCCGGCCGGCGCGGTTTGCGGTGGCGAAGCAGCCTTGCAAAAGATAGCCGCCGGTCGGCGCTTCCCAATCGATCATTTCGCCCGCGACGAAAACGCCCGGCAGTTTGCGGAGCATGAGATTGCCGTCCAGTTCGCGCCAGGGGACGCCGCCGGCGGATGAGATCGCCTCGGCGATGGGGCGCGGACCGCTCAGGGCAATGGTTAGATTTTTTACGAGCGCAATCATGCGCCCGGCGTCGTTCGTGTCGTTAGGCGGCATGGTTTCGAGCAGCGCGATGGCGGCCTTGCTTAGCTTCCAGGCGCGAAACCATTCGTCCGCCGCCGGCAGGTTGGCGACACGATCACGCATCGCTTCGACGGTGAGCTGCGGTTTAAGATCGAGCATCAGGCGCGGCTCCGGCATCGAACGCAGTTTGCGACCGAGGCGATAAATGGCGCCGCCTTCGAGCCCGTGCCGCGTGATCAGCAATTCGCCGGAAACAGATTCGTCGCCGGCGCGCACGGTGAGATTCTTGAGGGGCAATCCTTCCGCCCGCGCGAGCAATTCCGAAGGCCAATCGACATTCCAGCCGCAGTTAGCCGGTTGCCACGGCGTGATTTCAATTCCATGCGCCCCGAGGATTCCCGGCCACATCCCGTCGGAGCCTGTCTCCGGCCGAGAAGCGCCGCCCAGCGCAAGAACGATAGAGTCCGCTCGCAGGGAGAACCCATCGCCCGCCGTTTGGAACTCGGCGCTCCAGTTGTTTTCCTGTCGCGCAAAATTCAGCAATCGAGAACCAGTTCGGAATTCGACACCTCTCTCGCGCAAACGTTTCACCCACGCGCGCAAGAGACCGGCCGCTTTTTGTCCGCGCGGAAATACGCGGCCACTCGTGCCGACATAGGTCTCGATGCCGAGATTGGCCGCCCACGCGCGCAATTCTGCCGGTCCAAAATCTCGCAGCAAATCACGCCACCGCTCCGGCTCGTCGCCATACCGCGCCGGGAAATTTTCCACCGGCTCACCGTGGGTCAGGTTGAGTCCCCCTCGACCCGCCACGAGAAACTTCCGCCCGACCGAGCGCTGGGCGTCGAAGACCACGACGCGCGCGCCCGCCGAACTCGCTACGTCCGCCGCATGGAGGCCCGCGGGGCCGCCGCCAATCACGAGGACGGAGTTCGCTTCAGCAGCCATCCGGAAAGCTTAACGCGCCTTTGCTCGAACTGGTAGGGACGCCGCGGTGCGGCGTCCGCTCACCAGCATCATCAGCGGCGCGTGTGAATGCGCCACTACAGTGCGGCGGGTTGCCCTGATCGCTCAGCATGACCCTCACCCCAGCCCTCTCCCTCAGGGAGAGGGAGTTCCTTCTCCCTGAGGGAGAAGGTTAGGATGAGGGTCGTTGTTCACCGCATCACCTGGTCAATCGATGCCGGATCATCCAGCAAGATCCACTCGATGATTGAGAGCGGCAGGCTGCCGTTCTTGATCAGGTCGTCGTGGAATTGACCGAGCCGGAAATTCGCACCGGTCTTGTCCCGATAACGCCCGAGCAAATTCATGATCTGCCACTTGCCCACGATGTAGCTGATCTTCTGCGTCGGACTCGAGGCCGCGCCCGCCGCTTCGCCTTCCGCCGCCTCGCGATCCAACCCGCCTGCTTCCATGAAATACTGGACGGCCTGCTCGAACGTCCACTTGCCTGTGTGCAGATTCACGTCCACGCCGATTCGCGCGGAGCGATAACGCGAGAGCCGCAAAATTTGTCCCTGCGCGGCTGAGTTCTCCGGATAGAGCCCGGTGCGCATCAGCATTTCTTCGCCGTAAAGCGCCCAGCCTTCTACGAAAACGCCGTCGCCATGCTGGCGCCGGATTTCGTCCGGCAAATGATTCGCGATCGAGAGATGCATGAAATGGCCGGGAATGCCTTCGTGTCCGAGGATCGGGCGCGGATCTTCGATCGCGGCGCGGATGTAGAAATTCTTCGACTGCGGATTGTAGGTGGGGATGAAAAAGAAGCCGGCGGGGTCCTTATCGTAAACGCCGGGCGGGTTCATGAAGCCGCCGGGGCTGGTAGGCTTGAACGCTTCCGGCAACTGCCGAATCTCGAAGCGGCCCAGATAATCCGGGATCGTGACCAGCTTGTGTTCCTTGAGGAAATTGATCATCTCCTGCTCGCGGCTTTCATACGCGGCCAGGAACGACGCTTGGTCCGGCGGAATATTTTTGCTCCGCGCCGGATCGGGATCGGCCAGCGACGGATCGGGGAGAAGCGATTCGAGCGCCCGGTAACGGGCCAGCTCCGCGCGGCCGAGCATCGCCACTTGCTCGTCATTGAGCGGCAGTAGGAGAACGTGCTTGAGATAATAGTTGTAGTTCGCCGCGCCCATCGGCGCGAAATCGACCATTGAGGGCAGGCGTTTCTCGAGCCGGTCCGCGAAGGAATGAATCGCGGCGAGCGCTTCGTCGCGCGCTTTCACCAACGCGTCCCGTTCGTTAGGCGCGAGATCGCGCGCCAGCGTCATGAGACTGTCGTTGAAGAGCGGGTCGATACTGCGCGCGGAAGCGATCGCCAGCGTCGCGAAAAGTTTCACCGGCTTTTGCAGGTTGCGTTCGCCCTGCGCCAGCATCGCCGGCATTTGTTTGAGCCGCTCGGTTGCCGCGAGCGCGCGCTTGCCAGGGGCGTCGTATTCCTTTTTCAGCAGCGAGAAAATGCCGTTCGTACATTCGCCCACGTAGAGTTGCGGATCGGTCTTTTCCGATTGCAGGACGCGGCTGCCGAAATCGGAATTCTCGAGCTGCGCCCGGAAAAGCAGCCAGTCGATCCGGTCGTCGTTCGCCCACTTCGCCCCCGGCAGGGCGCGGACCTGGTCCAGAAGTTTGCGGACGCGTTGTTCGCGTTCCGCGATCTTCGCCGCGGAATAATCCGTGAGGCGATTGTCCCAGGTATGGAGGCCGGCGTCGCTGCTGTTGACTGGGAAGTTTTCGTTTCGCCAGGCGTAGAATTCGTCCGCCATTTTGCGGAGCGCGGCAAGGTCGCTGCCGGCCTTCGCAGCCGGCGGGGTCGCTTTTGTAATGAGCGCTTTGTTGGAGACGTCCGTTCTTGGTTCCGGCGTCGGTTGAGCAAGAAGGGGGACGGCCGCGAATGCAATCAGCGCAATGATCAATCTCATGGCGGCGATGCTAATCACAAGGAGCGGCGGTTTACAAACCTTGGTGGATCGAGCGCTCCGCCGCTCGATGACAAAGGCGTGCAATGCCATGAAAATATCGCGCGACGGAGCGCGCGATCCACCTAGATCACCACGCCGCGAATCGGCGATCTCACCTGCCCGTCGCGCCGGACGGGAGAAATCTTCACGACGTTTTCTGGATCGAAATCGATCAGCTTGAACCAATCTTCGGTAATGTCGGTCGGCGGGAAAATATCGTTCTCGTTGAACTCTGCGACGAAGGCCTGTTGCAGATCGCCTTCGCTGATCCCTTCGTTGTAGCCGGGATCGCTGCTCCCGGCCGCGGAATTAGCGATCGTCCGCTTGATCGCCATCGCCTTCGCCCGCTCGACGATCGACGCGATGATCGCGCCGCTGAGCAGATCGCTCCGGTAAAGCGTTTCCTTCCGCCCGCTGCGCAGGGTGATCTCAAGAAACTTGTTTTCTTCCCGCCGCGCGAACTGCACCTCGAGGACGCGCTCAATCAATTTGTCGATCGCGGCCCCGATATTCCCCGCTTCCTTGGCGAGCGCGCCGTCGTAGGGAAGATCGTCCGTAAGATAAATCCGGTAAATGTCGCGGGCGCCCTCGCGGTTCGGCCGGTTCACTTTGATTTTGCGGTCGATCCGGCCTGGCCGCAGGATCGCGGGATCAATCAGGTCCGCGCGGTTTGACGCCAGAATAATGACCACGTCGTGGAGCGAATCGATCCCGTCCATCTCCGAGCAAAACATCGGGACGAGAGTCGAGAGAATGTTTGAATAACGCGAGGCCCGCCGGGTTCCAAGGATGCTTTCCGCTTCGTCGATGAACAGGAACGGGAGGAAACCCTCCCGGCGTTTCTCGCGCGCGGTCGCGAAAATATCGCGCACGATCCGCTCCGATTCGCCGACCCACATGTTGAGGATCTCGGGGCCTTTGACGTGCATGAAGTATTCCTTCATTTCCTCGCCGCATTTTTCGCGGAGCTGTTTCGTCAGGTTGTAGGCGGTGGCTTTGCCGATGAGCGTTTTGCCGCAGCCCGGCGGGCCGTAGAGCAAAAAGCCTTTCGGCGTGGCGTGCTGGAATTTCGCGAACAATTCCCCGTGAATGAGCGGCAACTCGATTGCGTCCTTGATCGCCTGGAGGGCCTGGTCCTGTCCGCCGACTTTTTCCCAGGGCAGCTCGGGAACTTCGTCAAGATAATGCTCGCGCGATTGCGGATGCGAAAGGACTTCGAGCGCCACGCGAAAATTCGGATCGACCCTCACTTCGTCGCCGGACTTGAGCGTAACTTTCATCAGCGCCGCGGAGCGCTGGAGGACCAGCGATTGCAATCCGTGCTCCGAACCAACCCGGAGCCGATCCTCGCCGATCACCTCGGTGATTTTCGTCACCGGCCCGGCCGTTTCGAAACCGAGGTCGCCGACGATGACGTAGGCTTCGTTCACCAAAACCCGCGTGCCCTTCTTCAATTTTGCCAGGCTGATGCGGGGATCGACGTTGCAATAATAATCCGCGCCGCCCACGACGATGTGCGCCGTGTCCCGGGCCGGATTGCTGAGATAGGTGCCGATGCGGTTCGCCGGCGAGGTCACCTTTTTGATGACTTCCTCGAGCTTCTCGATCATCTTGCGCGCTTCGCCGATCGTTTCCTCCTGCGCTTCGATCTGGGAACGCATCACGTAGAGCTCGCGCCGATGCCGGTTCTCCGGTGGAATTGAAGCCACGAGAAGGTCGAACGCCTCGAGCAAAGTCAATTCGCGCGGCCCCGATTCATCCTCGGGCTCGCCGAATTCTTTCGTCGCCTCATCGTCCATGACGTTGCGACGATAACGCCAGCCAACTGGCGTCGCAAATCAGCCCCTGTAGCGGCGGTCTATGACCGCCGAAATCTTTTCCGTCACGCTGCAATGCCCAGTTATCAAACTCGGTCGGCGGTCACAGACCGCCGCTACAGCGAGTCAGATTTTCTCCCCGCCCGGAGTTGCGGGTGGCGACACCCGCCTCTACAATCTGACCCTCGCGAGGAGTCTTAGCTCAATTGGTTAGAGCGCCGCCCTGTCACGGCGGAGGTTGCGGGTTCGAGCCCCGTAGACTCCGGCGGTTTTTGTCTTACAAAAACTCTATTGCGACTCAATGGTAGTCCTCGTTGAGCGATCTCAAAAAAGCCGCGAGCGGCGGAACATCAGTGGCGTCAAGATGAATGCCCGCCATTTCAGGCGAGCCGTTGCGAAGCTTGCCAGCGCGAGCGAGTCTCGAAGTCCGAACATAAAAACGCAGGGTGTCTTCGACTGTATCGACGGCGCCTGAGTGAAAATAAGGGTTGGATTGACCAAGATCCCTGACGGACGCCGTTTTGAAAAGCGCGACGGTCGAGGGCAAAACCGTTTGGAGTTCGCACGGTTTATCGCCGCAAACAATTCTTGTGAGCGCCGCTTGCGGTTTGGGTAGATCAGGGTTGGCGAAGATGTTCCAGGCGCCAAGATCGGCGTAGCC
>WNFR01015264.1_pt1 | contig 10976 bp, 11 predicted proteins | sample 5400221 | NCBI WGS metagenome assembly WNFR01 (sample SAMN13153357, study PRJNA577476) | soil metagenome | isolation source: 40 cm soil under Madrone tree | place: USA:California | collected 2016-06-14 | reverse complement strand
GAGGTCAAAGGGAGAGAAGCGGGAACTGGCGAGCCGGATGTTTGGAAACAAGCACGTCCGGTGTGCGCCGTGAGGCACTTTGAGATATCCCTGTCACAGACAGGAGGAACGAGAGAGGAGTTTCTGAGCTACCAACTCACCCGGCGGCGAAAGCCAAACGGAACAAGAGCATGTTGGGAAAGCGGGGCATGTCCGAAGGCGTTGTAGGACAGGGCAACCGTATGGCTCGCTCACTATGGATAAAGCTAAACTGCTTGAATCTCAATCCCAACCTGGTGAATGTGCCCACCCATCGGAAGAACGCTTGAAAACGATGTCACATGCTGCATTAGCATGAACCGGAGGCTGATGCACTCTCTGCATGTGAAGGAAGACCAATGAGGTCAAATCAAGGGATGAATGAGGGTCCTAACGTGTGGCTAGAACGTATCTCAAAGATGTACCACGGGATTACCTACGGAGGGCGACCTCTATGGTAACAGAGTGCTCATATGAGTCGTGGGAGTCACGATCCACCAGGGAGTGCCGGAGAACGGTACACAGGGCAAAGGAGCACAGGGAACTCGATACTCAGTAAAGAGAGGTATGCGCAATGCAGGACGCCGCAACAGTCCTGAGTATCATCCGACAACGCGGAGAACGAGGATTGCCGTTAAACAATCTGTATCGACAACTCTACAATCCACAGTTGTACTTGCAAGCGTATGCGCGTCTCTACTCCAATGACGGAGCGATGACGCCGGACACAACAGGAGAAACGGTGGATGGGATGTCGCAGGAGAAAATCAAAGCCATGATTGACCTCATACGTCAGGAACGGTGGCGATGGACGCCGGTCAAACGTGTCCATATTCCAAAGCGCAGTGGCAAATTAAGGCCGCTCGGACTGCCTTCCTGGTCGTCAAAAGTGATGCAAGAAGTAGTGCGCCAACTGCTTGACGCCTACTTTGAACCTCTCTTCAGCGATCAGTCTCAGGGATTTCGCCCAGGACGGGGATGTCATACCGCCCTAAGTGAAATTGTACATGGGTGGAAGGGAGTTCATTGGTTCATCGAAGGAGACATTTCTGATTGTTTTGGGAGCCTGAATCATGAGGTGCTTCTCGATACGCTGAAGGAGTCTATCCACGATAACCGATTTGTGCGGCTTATCCAGCACATGCTCCAGGCAGGCTATCTGGAAGAGTGGCGCTGGCATGAAACGCTGAGCGGGGCACCGCAAGGCGGAGTATGCAGCCCAATTCTCAGCAATATCTACCTGGACAAACTGGACAAGTTTGTCGAAACCGTTCTCATGCCAAAGTACAACCGGGGAAAGAAGAGGACGAGAAATTCCTCGTATGAAAGTATTCGTAACGCCATAGCCCGCGCCAAGCGACGAGGCGACAGACAAGCAGTCCGCCAGCTACGCAAGCAGCTACGGACACAACCCAGTCAAGACCCTCAAGATCCCCAATTTCGGCGTCTTCGCTATGTGAGGTACGCTGATGATTGGCTGCTTGGCTTCAGTGGCCCAAAGGCAGAAGCCGAAGAGATCAAGCGAGCGATCGGAGACTTCCTGCGCGAGACACTCAAGCTGGAATTGTCCGAAGAGAAAACGCTGATTACGCACGCCCGAACAGAGGCTGCGAAATTCCTCGGCTACCAAATCGTCATCCAACACGCCGATGACAAGCTCGACCGTCGAGGCCAAAGGCAAGTCAACGAAACGATTGGGTTACGTGTGCCAAAGGAAGTCATTGAACAGAAATGTGCGCTCTACATGCGAGGCGGAAAGCCAGCCCAACGAGCCGAGATGCTTGATGACAGCGATTACAGCATTATCAGCAAATATCAGGCAGAGTTCCGTGGCGTGGTTCAGTATTACCTTTTAGCTCACAATGTTGCTTGGTTCAACAAAGTGCAATGGGTGACGGAAACATCGCTGCTGAAAACACTGGCAGGCAAGTACAAGTCCTCAGTAGCTGCAATGGCGCAGAAGTACAAAGCAACGACGGAAACCATCAAGGGACCAAGGAAGTGCCTGAAAGTGGTTGTCCAGCGTGAGAAGGGGAAAAAGCCACTTGTCGCTCAATTTGGTGGTATTCCTTTGCAACGGAAACAAGACGCAATTCTCGTAGACCACTCTCCTCAGTTTTACATGATGAACCGAAGCGAACTCTTACAAAGAGTCCTTGCTGACAAGTGCGAACTCTGTGGTTCAAGAGAGCGAGTAGAGGTTCATCACATTCGCAAACTTGCGGATTTAGAGAAACCGGGGAAGAAAGAAAAACCGGCATGGATGAAACAAATGGCAGCGCGGCGACGCAACACGCAGGAAAGGTAACAAAGCCAATTCGGAAGCAGGGACCGGAAAGCTGTGTGACGTGAAAATGTCCTGCACAGTTTGGGAAGGGGGCGATGAAAAAGGACTGAACCTTCAGCACCTCGTCAGCGCCCTACTTCATTCGGAGGGAGCCAGACGGAAAAGGAGCAGCAATGCCACCTCGCCGGCTGGCTACCCTACTCAGAACACAGGTGGAAAATTAGGAGGAGCAGATTGGCATGGTGTCAATAAGAGTGAATGGACAGTTTTCAATTTCATCTTGTCTCATACTGCTCGCAAGTCAAATGGGGAGAGAAGACAAAGTCTCTCTCAAGAGCCTATGTTCTGAACGGATGTCCCACCTAGCCAGCACAGGCGCTTGCTTACTATTTGAACTTGGATGAATTCATTCAGCGTCACGCAGCAACTCTTCGAGAACATTCAAACTGCCACCAGTTGTGCGAACTCTTGATGTCATGTTTGCACGAGCAGATAAATGTGATGGTACATCCAGGCGATCGCGGACTGAATAACGCCCGCTATTTCTGCGCCTGTTCATGTGAAGATATACTCATCCATCTTGATGCTGGTGGGAACCACCACTTCCATCATATACGTCAAGCGAGCATTGCCAAATCCCTGGACAGGCCCACGGGTTGCGCAACGAGATGCACTTTCGGCTAAAGGAGCTTCACAGGCTCGTTCAATGCTCGCGCTTTTTACTGGCAGGGGATCAGAAATATCTCTGCCTTCTGGAAGCAGGAGCGTCAGGAAGGATGCTTTCAAGCCAGATTCCTGATGAGTTAAAGCTCGTTGCGCATCCCGTGGGAAGAGCCACCATCCGCTGGCGAGGTGTTAATTTCAGGAGGATTGCCCCATCATAATGCTCTGAAGGCTTGCGGCAGTGCTGCATCCGTCACCCAGGAGCGTACGGTCTCCGTGAATAGGTCGGGAGCCTCCAGATTCCAGATGTGCCCTACACCCGGAACCATCACGCCTTTGGCGCTCGGGATGGTCCTATTCCTGGCTTGACGGTTCGCACACCTTCAAATACCAGATGATGATAGCGCTTTGGGATGTGAGACTGGAGGAAGATAAGATCAGCCAATTGGTGAGGGCTAAGAAAACCCATCATCGTATTGATGTTGGCAAGAACTGGGTCCAGACGTATCGCCGCTCCACTGACCATGACGCGATCGATGACCTCTTGCACATCCAGCAGCATCCTCACGGCCACTGCGCCACCCATCGACAGCCCCACTACATGCGCACGGCCAGTGAGCGTAGACTCACGGATCAGCTCAGCCACGCGTCTACTTGCATCTTTCAGGCTGAAGGGACCAAGCTCGGCACTCTTGCCATGTTCTGGCAAATCAGGAGCCAGACACTGATAGCCAGGCAGGCGCTGGAATTGTGGCTGCCACATCGCACCACTCAGCCCTAGACCGTGTAAGAAGACGATACTGGCTGCGTCTGCTCGTCCGGCTTGATGAACATAGAGCGACATCCTCTTTCTCCTTCGTCGACACCATCTCGGTTAGCTGCGAGAGAAACCCAATCGAGCCAACTGGACGGACCAAACTTAATCAACATATGAGATACGTATTTTGCTGTCACGCATTGCAGAAAAAAAGGTGAGAAAAGAGCACATCTTTTGATCCATCTTCTCGCAAAAGGTCATGGCAAACATGGGTGCCTACGCTTTGAGCAAGTATGAACTGGACGCACGAGAGAGGCTCTTGGCCTCGTACACCTCTTACGCACCCTACGCTTCTTTCTGCTGTGCCACCTGATCAGTATCCATCCGTTCCGTATACACGTGATAGTCGGGTAAGAACCGTTGAGAGGTACTCGACCTCAACGGCAGAGGCGTCTCCGTTGCTTTTTGCACTCCCTCTTCCAACAGTACAGGTGTGGCTAGCACACCACCTGCCTTGCGAGCAGCACGGCGTCCCATCAACGCGGGCGAGACACGATAGACATCGCGGATCAGGCCGACGCGTTCGAGCGTCCAGATGATGTAGCCAGAACAATCGACCTGCCACCAGTGCAAGCCGTGGAAGGCGGAGCGTGGAAAGGCATGGTGGTTATTATGCCAACCCTCGCCAAAGCTCAGCAGCCCCACAATCCACTCGTTGCGGCTCTGATCCCCTGTCTCAAACTCACGCTTGCCAAAAGTGTGGCAGATAGAATTGACGCTCCAGGTGACATGGGTGCCAGGAAAATGCGCACGAGACCCCCCCCAGAGCAGACCTGACCATCCACCAAGCACAAAAGGAATGATGAGCCCCAACGCCACCCAGAGCAAAAAGGTGCGACTAACGAACACGACCAGCGGCTCCTTGACCAGATGACGGCAATACACATTGGAATCGGCTTTGTCGGCAAAGAGCCAACCGATATGCGCATGAAAAAACCCTTCGAGCGGGCTATGTGGATCACCTTCGCGATCCGCATGGGCATGGTGCTTGATGTGCGTTGCGGCCCATTCAAGTGCCGGTCCCTCAACTGACATGGAACCGAGTACGAGCAATACGAACGAGACAACGGGATGCGCCCGGAAGCTGCGATGCGTCAGCATGCGATGGAAGCCAACGCCTATACCCAGGATGGTGAGGGCGTACATGGTTGCAAGCAGTACCAGGTCGGGCCAGTGCACAGCACGTTCCCAGAGCAAGGAGATGGCCAGCACGGTCGCCAGAAGAGGGACGAGAACAATACTCAGGACGAGAACCTTATACACAGTGATAGATTTCATAGGGCCTCCGCTCGTGGGCTTGAAGGTGGAAGAACAGTACTCTATGTGAACAAACCAGCGTATCAATTAAAACCGTATCCCGCCGAAGCCACCGCCGCCCAACATCTGCTTGGCCGCAAACGCCGCAATGCCCGCCACAGCAAGTTTGGCGCCGGGGCGGCCCATCGGGCCGCCCGGTCCCATCACTTGATGCAGTAGGTCGGGCTGCTGTTGCTGGACATAGCCTGTTAAGCGTGCGCCCTCTTGTGGTGACATACTATAGGGGTCGGTATTCTGTATCCCCGCTTGTCGGGGGTCAATCCCGCGCTGCATCAAACCACCTACTAGACCTTGCATCAGACCAGCATGTTGTTCGGGTGGCATCTGCTGGTAGTATTGGGCGTGCGCCTGCTCGACCATCTGCGGTGGTGCGTTCTGTGTGAACTGTTGGTAGTTCTGCCGTGCTTCCTGTTCGGGAATTTGGGCATAGGTGCCTTGATCCCAGTGGTTCGCATATTGTTGGTACATCGGTTGTTGCTGTTGACCAAATGGCCACATGTTTTTTTCTCCTTAGGACAGTAACTTGGGAGCCTCTTCTGGCCCCAGCGGTATCTCCGCGACGTTCTCCGCCACGCTGTTGGCGAGCTGTTCTTTGGCCTGCTGAAACTGGTCCGGTGCGCCACACGCCATTCCGACCAGAGGGCCACCGGGAACGCCTGTAAGGCCATAGGACGTTCCTCTTTCCTGGCTCGCTGCTCCTGGATCACGGTCCCGGAAGGAGGGAACGCGCAAGAAGCACGTCATTTCCCTCCGCTCATCAGCGACTCGTGACCCAGCATTTTGTAGGCTTAACGATTACCTCTGCGACGAGTTTTGAGATCGTCAAGATCTTCTTCGCCCTCGATCTGGACGTTGCCGTCGCGCTCAATACGAGCCTCCTCGTGGCGAACGGTATCGGTGACCTGTTGGTTCTCCTGCACCACGCGCTTGCCCAGATCGATCTCTTCGCGCACCACCGTCTGTTTCGAGACGTTGACCTGTTCCTCACTGAGAGGCACACGAATGGTTTCACCCTGCTCAGCAAAGGAAGCGTTCTCGACAGGGACGTTTCCAGAGACCGCATGACGCTCAATGACGATTTCCTCATGACTGACAGGAACCGTGATCGTTTGTTGCTCCGTCACAATCTCTTTGTGCAGGTCCACCTCACCGGCCTGGACCCGCTCCTTGGTGACCAGCAGTTGCTCTTCCTTGAGCTGAAGCTTCTGCTCCTCCTCGGGAACAGCACCTGTCTGGAATGGACGGTTCGTGGACATGGTGCCGCTCGTTTGACTCATCTGACGGCTCGCATCAGAGGCCCCATCACGTTGCAGAATATCAGCCGCTTCCTGCTGGCGGTCCGTGGTCTTCACGATCACAATCGTGCGACCGTTGAGAAATTCGCGGTTGTAGTACCTGGCTTCCTCTTGCCCCAAACCTACGTCCATAAGCGAGTCCAGAATGCCCGCACCTCCTTTATGGACGGAATAACGAATCTGATCATCGCTAAAGTCGGCCTGCTGAAGGTCTGCCACAGCTTGCTGTGCTTGTGCCTCATCGGTGAAGGCACCTGCGATAAGTGAACGATTAGTGAAAGTCATGGGTGTGTTTCTCCTGTGTAGATGTTTCATTTGTAAAAAGAGTCGCTAGGACTACCCCGTTTCCTGCTCATCCATTAGCGAGCTGGTCGGGTAAGACGCGCCTGGTTCGCTTGTAGCGGTGCGGCGGTCTCCATCTGACTCCCATTCTGTTGCGCTTGCATGTGTGAAGCGGCATCACTCCTGCTGCTTTCCCCGCGAGAAAGCCACTTGCGAGCCGTCTCCTGTCCACCTAATCCAAAGGCCAGGCCCAAGGCAATAGCAGCGGCAGCCACAATAGCACCAAACAACTCGTTGAGCAGTGAGGGAGCAATCTGTAACTGCTCAAGGACAATGAGAGCCGCAAATCCGATGATGGCGTAGCGGGCGATGGTGGCAAACACCGTGGGATTGCCAATATGGGCACTGGCCGTCGTTCCACGGACAATGTCGGCCACAACCGTCGCGGCGAGGGAACCCAAAAAGAGCACCAGAATGGCAACAAAGACATTGGGAATATAGGCCACCAGTTGGTTCAAAAGGGTGCTCACGGCTGGTAATCCAAGGGCATCAGCCGCGGGAACCAGAAACACGAGGAAGAGGAACCAATAGACAATTTTTCCCAGGATGCCAGCCGCATCCATCTTGACGCCCATCCGCTGTTCGAGCCGCGTCAGGCCAATCCGATCGCCGAGACGGTCAAAGCCGATCTTGCGAAGTAAGAAGGTCAGTGCTTTACTCACCAGGGTCGCCACGAGCCATCCCACGAGGAGGATGACGAAAAAGCCAAGCACCCTCGGAATGAAGGTGAGAACCAGATTCAATGCATTGGCGAGAGCCGTGAGAATGGCTTCGCCCCAGTTGGTGACAACAGTCATACGATATTCTGCCTTTCTGTTTGTCTTATCAACAGATGTCTGAAGTAGAGAAAATGGGTACCTGATAAAGATCCCATTCTCGAGGACAAAGAAGCCTGGAAGGGTAACCAGTGGAAGATCAGAGGTGGGCTTGATCTTTAAACGGTAGATCGCCAGGTCCGTTTCCAGGGTTGTGCTGGCTACCTGGGACATCCGTTCATAGAAAACGACGAATTTTGCAAACGGACGTCCCAGGTAGCCAGCACACAGTTCGACCCAGCAGTTGACGCACTATCAGGTCCATCCCAAACGCGGCAAGGAGGCCCTGGATGCCATCGTCATCCTCAAGGACTTCCAGGGAGTCAGCGTGCGCTCTGTAACGTGCATCACCTGCGTGAGCTGACCTTCCTCTCCCAAGAGCAGCACCAAGCCTGGGCAGCGGAGATGATCAGCTTGTTGTTGGACATCAAAGCCGCCGTCGAGCAAGCTCGCAACGAGGGCCGCACGCACTTACACCCACTGGAGAGAGATGACTGGAAAGCGCAGTTTGTGACTCTGCTTGAAGCAGGCTATCAGGCCAACCCGCCGGATCCGCCACCAGAGACCAGCAAGAAAGGGCGGCGCAAACAGTCGGCGGCGCGCAATTTGCTCGATCGCCTTTCCACGCATCAAGATGCCGTGCTGGCCTTCCTGGACAACTTCGCTGTCCCTTTCGACAACAGCCTCGCCGAGCGCGATATCCGGATGGTCAAAGTCCAGCAAAAGGTCTCCGGCTGTTTCCACTTCTATTTCGAATAACATACAGACCATTCCAGGGGCATTCATCCGAAGAAGCGCCGGTCGATGGCTTTCGGCTTCCTTAAGCAAATGCTCAAAAGTCCAGGCCTAAGCTTGCTCCCGTTGGCGTTGCGCTTCGGTTCCAGCGGCCTTGGTTGCCTGTTGGGCCGCGTGCTCAGCAAGTTGTTTTACCTGCTCGGTTGCAGCCTCGGTTGCTTGCTGTGTCAAATGCTCAGCGAGTTGTTTTACTTCCTGCGTCGCAGCCTTGGTTGCCTGCTGTGCCGCGTGCTCAGCGAGTTGTTTTACTTCCTGCGTTGCAGCCTCAGTTGCTTGCTGTGCTGCTTGCTTAGCGAGTTGTTTTACCTGTTCAGTCGCCGCCTCGATTGCCTGCTGTGCTGCTTGCTTAGCAAGTTGCTTTACTTGCTGCGTTGCAGCCTCGGTTGCCTGTTGGGCCGCGTGCTCAGCAAGTTGTTTTACTTGCTCGGTGGCAACCTTGGTCGCCTGTTGTGTTGCTTGCTGCGTCGCCACCTCAGTCGCATTCACTTCCGTTTGATAGAAAGAAAACGGAATGCGAAGGAAGTTCATGTAGGCATTCAGCGTCGTGCCCATCAACCTCTGGAAAGTCTCTTGCTGATACGAAACCAGATCCCATAGTGCTGTGTTGGTTCGCCTGTCTATCAATGTTTTTCTCCTTATTTCTTCCGCAGTCGCAGACACGACTGCCATCTCTTTTTCACCCGGTAATGATCCAGAGATTTTGTGCTCCATTCGCCTGTTACTATCTTCGCCAATGCGAACGCAGACCCGGAAATCCACTTGGAACCTCTAGGATTGCGGCGTCAAGAAAAGAAAGGGAACGGACCAATGCTTTGACCAAACATTACTCCTTGGGTGAGGTGGTTCGGTCTCATATAGCTACGTGTTTCTATCACTTCCATCTGATCATGCCCGGAAAATCCTTACAGAGTCTACACGTATACGCTTCAAAATCAGATACACAGGAGAAAGGTTGGACCAGGACCTAAAGTGTACCCCTGTGCTGGCTACGTGCGCCGTGTCACGCACGATGAGATCGCTGACTCAGTCAGCTAGAACTTGAGGGAGGTTCTAGGAACACCAGCTAACCTAACCCTGAAAGGGGGAGGGAACAACAGCATGCCGAGAAAGCGGGCAAAAAGCCAAAGCGTTGTAGCTTGAGGCTCGCAAGTTCCGCGCAATAGGGTGAGGGCAGGATTGCTCGAACCTCAATCACCGAGGATGGAAGCACACATCCTCTGGCAGAACGCTTGCAGCCAGAGCCTTTCTGTATCCAGGATGAAGTAGCCGTCCTGGGTTGTATTGGCTACCTGGTACATCCGTTCCCAAAATTGACAACTTGGTCTACTACCACCCTTCTATTTTCTTTGTCATGTGATACTCACCCATGGAGGAAGTAGGGGAATTTCTCTCTGCACGAGAGAAAGGCCCTCCTACGAGAAAAACGCGCGCTTACTTGCAGCATACACTCAGGGGAGCTATGCAAAGGATACATTCTAGCTCTGCCAAAAGTATCTCCATCACGACGCTGCTCTCTGGATGCACCTCGTCCACCTGTTGTACTATCGAACATGCTCTGCCGCTTCAAGCTACCCTTTGGTAGTCATGGTGGAGTCCACCCAATAGCGGTATAGCAATCACCTTGCCCCCTGCTTGATGAGAGGAAAAAGATGATCTGTTTGGTTCAGGAAGCTGCTGCTGGATCCCTTGATGTGGTCGGGCCAGGTTGAAGTAGGCCACATACCCATTGAGCACGCGTTGCAGCTGCTTCTCGTGAAGGATCAATAGGTGGTCAAGGCATTCTTGCCGTACACTCCTCAGGAAGCGCTCGCAGATCGCATTGGCTCGTGGTGCATGAACGGGCGTTTTGAGAATCTCGATGGCACTCGTTGTCGCCATCCGAGCAAAACATGGTCCAAATTTGCTATCGTTATCACAAATCAGATATTTCGGTGCTTGCCCATACGGGGTGGCTTCCCGTAGGTGTTGCGCTACCCAAAGATCGGTCGGAGATCTTGTCACTCCTACGTGGATCACCTTCCGTGACTTCAATTCGATGATAAAGAACGCAAAGTGTTAAGCGCATAATAAAACGGCCCATCCCCAAAAGAAGTGAGCCTGCTTGCTACGAACGACAGAAAAGAGGAGATCAGCCGCACGTGCATGTGGTGGTATGAGTGGACGGAGAGGAGAAGCACAAAGCATCAGCAGAAGAGGAAAGAGGTCTGGTGAAGGTATCTGTCCAGATCAGGCGGCATTAAGCAAGCGTTGCCGTAACAGCGGAAGTCTGGCACGGCCATACATCGATCGCTTGACCAATTTGAGCTTGTGGACCTGGGCCTCGACGGGTCCATTGCTGTAAGAGAGCGTCAATCCAGCAACGACAGCATCCTTGTCTTTGAGCAAGCTCTGTGCAAAACGACGCAGTTCTGGGATATGGCTGGCTTCGACTGCTGAGAGCCAGATCTCAAAGTCCTGGCCACGGCGCAGGCGTAACATGCTCATGAACTGTTGTGTCAAAGCATACGTCTTTCGAGCTGTTTCGCTCCGCTGGCAGATCAGTTCCAGTTCTGCCTGTTTCTTGGTGGTCAGCTGCTTGGGATCTCGGATGAACAACCAGGTCGCCGTCTTTGAGGAAAAGCGGTCGG
>WNFR01014403.1_pt1 | contig 10977 bp, 8 predicted proteins | sample 5400221 | NCBI WGS metagenome assembly WNFR01 (sample SAMN13153357, study PRJNA577476) | soil metagenome | isolation source: 40 cm soil under Madrone tree | place: USA:California | collected 2016-06-14 | reverse complement strand
CCAGTGCGAAATTGAAAAACAATTTGACTTGGAAATAAGGAGCCTCTGAAAAACTCTGATGTCTGGCGTTGCAGCTTCCTAAGTCTGCGCAAAAGAGTTATGCCAGAGCGGGTGCCAATTCGAAAAACAAGTCTTCAGACTGATGTTTAAGCCGGCGCGCTCGAAGGAAACTCCGATCTGAGTCGGATGCGCAACAGAGACGAAGTTTGATGTGCTTGCCAATGCCTGCAAGCCCGTTGAATTCGGATTGCTCGAGGCATTGTTGGCACGGTGTTGAGGTGGGCGCTCGCTGCTGCAGGGACGAGGAAATTACGAAGCCGACCAACTGACGCAGAGGCACGCGGTCAGGCAATTGGTGGCGAAAGCAATCGCACCGGAAGGCGAGATCATCGACGTCTTCCAAGCCGCCGGACTGAAGCAGCCCGACACCAGCACCTGTCCAATCAGTTGCCCGCAGAAGTGCGCGGACTCAAATACAAGAACGTCGCCGCCGAGCTACGGCCGAAGCAGGAGCCCCTGTACAGTATCAAACATGAACTGCGTTCCATCGCCATCTTCCTTGTCGCTGCCGTCCGGGCCGGCCACAATAAATTTGTTGGAACTACCGCCCCGAAAGGGTCCAAACGTTAGAGTCACGTAGCCATATTGATCAGCGAAAATTCCAAAAACGTTGATGGGCGGCGAGAACCCGCCAAGCTGGGTGACGCTAAAGGTACGCTTGTCGAGCACAACCGCCTGCTGGCTCTGGTCTGTTCCAATGAAAAGGAATTGCTTATTGGCTGCCATTTGTGCCGAGTGCGGGTTAATGCCGCCAATCAGAGGCAGACTGATTGTTTGGGATAGTGTAATGGTAACTGTATCGGAATCCGTGGTAATGGTGTCGACTTTTGTATAAACGTAGAGCGTGACCCCGTTCTGATCGGTGCCAGTAGCGGTATCCAAAATATAAATGGCGCGAGTGACAGTTTGTGCATTGCGGTCTGTCTTTGGCTCGCCTTCCATCAGTGCGCCAACCCTTCCGAACGGGCCCAGGCTCCCGGAGCCATAGCAGCCGCTTGAGCCCGGCAGAGAACCGCACACATTCCAGTTAACGGTGGTGTGAGCCGGATCCATGTTGTACTTGGTATACAACCCCGCGTCGAGTGCCGCAGCGGGCGCGGCCGGGACACGGTCTTTCTGATCGTATCCACGGCGGGACCGGGGAACCTCGAGAGGAGTAGTAATCCCCGCGTGATTACCAACTTTGATCGCCTGTAGGGTATTCAACATGAACTGCGATCCAACGCCATCTTCCGCAGTGCTGCAGTCCGGGCCGACCACAATAAAGGCAGTGTTCGAAGTGTTAAATTTTCCAAATGATAGAGTCACGTAGCCATAATCATCAGCCGTAATTCCAAAAATGTTGATCGGCGGCGAGAACCCGCCAAGCTGGGTGACACTAAAGGTGCGCTTGTTGATCTCAACCGCCACCGGGTTCTGTCTTGTTCCAAAGAAAAGGAATTGCTTATTGGCTGCCATCGCTGGATAGTTCGTTCCGTTAAAAAGGCCACCAACCAGAGGCAGACTGATTGTTTGGGATAGAGTAACAGTAACCGTATCGGAATCCGTGGTAATCGTGTCGACCTTTGTATAAACGTAGTCGCCTTCCATCACTCCGGCAACCCTTCCGAACGGGCCCAGGGTCCCCGAGCCATAGCAGCCGCTTGAGTTCGGCAGAGAGCCGCACACATTCCAGTCAACGATGCTCTCATTCGGGTCTGTGTGGTACCTGGTGTACAACGTCGCGTCGATTGGCGTCGCGGCCGGGACGGCGCCTGCCTGTCCGTAGCTCAGGCTAGCGCAAATCAGTGTGGCCGCGACAACCGTTGGAAATACAATTCTTGCTCTCATCGGATCGCTTTTACCGGCTTCGAAAAGGGGCGTCAAGAATATTCCGACACTGTTTCGGTCATTAACACCGCCACGCATACGGTCATCGCAACGCTCCCCACACTTGTGCCGAAAAATAGAAAGTGATCGGCGAACCTGTCAAGCAGTTAACGCCCAATCCATTTCCACTGGCCACCGGTGGCTTCCTGATAAAGCGCGTAGCGATGGAGAAGCTCGTAGTGCGCCTGCTCAAGGTCTTCTTTCTTCTGAAGGAGTTTTAGTTTCGACATGTTTAATTCGCCCAAAAGCGCCTGGTCAAGTCTGGCCTGTTCTTCAAGACGAGTGGCCACCCGCTGCGCTTCGACAACTTCACCGCCCGCCTTAGCGAAATTCCCGGCAGACTGCTTGATGTTCACGACAGCATCCACCAGCTCCTTCAGCAAATCCTGCTGCACGGCCACACGGCGTTCGGTCTCCGCTTGCAGTTTTATGCGGGCTGACTTGGTCGCCAGGTAAGCTTCTCCAAAATCGAAAACGGGGACGTGTACCGATAGAACCGATACCCACTGATTCGCTGCGTCCCCATGAAAGTCCCCGTACTGAAAGTCGTAGCTGTCGGCCGTCACGCTTGGTAACATCCGGCTTCGCTGGAGATCTACATTAGCTTGTGCCCCTCGAACGTTGGCCTCTTGCATTCTAACTTTTGGATGTTGTACGGAGCTAACTCCCGTCCTGGATCCGGACCGTGCCGGCGTCGCGTCCAAGCAGCGCTGCAACGGCTAGAAAGGAATAAATCGCCTCCCCTCGCGCCGCCTCAAAGGAGGCACGGCTGCTTTCCAGCAGAAGCCTCGCCGCTCCGAGTTCTTCTGCGGTCGCCAAGCCACTTGTGGCTCTGTTCTCGACTCGCTCGGCTTCTTCTTGCGCCAGAGTGAAGTGTCGCGTGCCAAACTCCAGCACGTGTGTGGCCTTGATCGCCTGGAGGTAAGCGTCGGTCGCCGTAAGAATGACACTTTGCTCTGTCAGTGATCCTTTGAACTTAACAAACTGCCTCTCAGCGCGCTTGCGCGCCACTTCCGGTGGGACGTTAATGCCCAGGAAACTGCCATCTCTGTAAACTGGGATGCTCAGCGATGGGCCCTCTTGTGTGAACCAGAGGTTACGGTTGTCGGTTGATGACGGCAGGCCGCCGAAAGGATTGATGAATCCTTGTAGGGTCCTGCCGCGGCGTAGGTGGACCGGGCTTCGTAGTAAGCGGCGGCCTCATCCAGGCGCGAGGCTACAATCTTTGGACTTACGGCGGCAATTGTCGCGAGGTATTCTCGCAAGTTCAGGAACACAACTGGCTTGACCTTAACGGTTGAACCGCGTTCACGACTCCGAACGGCGGCGGTTTGCCCGGCGCAGAGCTGGCGAGGAATAGGCAGCAATACGAAACAAGCGACCAGTGCTAGTCGCACAGGCGAGCAGATCGCTGTGAATCTGAGACTACTGAGACGCCTTTTCATCCGACTCGAGCTTCTCGGGTTCGCGGGGGGGTTGAAGTGGCTGGACTTTCAGCTTCGCGTTCACGCGTGCCGGATCGCGTTCTGGGACTTCTTGATGCGTCCATTCGGGGTAAAGATTCGATTTGGTGACCCGCGGATAGGACAACGGTTGCCCACTTTGTGCCCAATTGTTCACTTCCGTTACGCGATCCTGCGGGGCCGCTTCCTCAGGCGGCATAGCGGGTTGAGGTGGCAATGCGGGATTAGCAACTGTCTGTTGTGCAAGAGCGACAGTGCCGTCCCAAAGGTAAACCCTCGCATGGGCCGTGCTGTAAACGATCTTCGCGCGCTCAGTGACAAAATCGATTGCATTCTTTAACTCGTCTGGCCTCTCAAATACCGAACCACCGCCGATATACCAGAGTCGGCGGGCCTGGCCGAAAATGCGCTGCATGTCGCGCAAATTCACCACCATCGGGATGCCAACGAACTTATGACGATAAGCCTCGTACTCGGGCAAGTAAATCATGCGCGCAGCCAACACTGTGTTTAGTGCGTAATCCGGCATGCGTCTCCCATACAAGTAAAAAGCTTGCGTAAGATTTGCCAGCACAATATCGCCTGGCCGTAACCGCGAGGCGACAAACTCCGCTGGGCCCCGGGTGTCCTGTCTGGCAACGTCGTAGCGCTCGTTGGGATCGATGCGTGCGCGGCCCTGCGCTGTCTCCTGTGAGAGCCGAAAGACCTTGAGACCCGTCTGCGTTGCTGTTCCCAAAACCAGCAGCAGAGCCGCTATCCCGCTTCCCCAGGCGAGCAAGCGGGCCGTTCGCCATTCTGATGTTAGCTCACGGATGCGGTCCCAAACAATAAAGAAGACCGCACATGCTGTGAGGATCAAAAGCGTCTGGTAAAAATAAAAGTAACGAATGGAGTAAACCGGCAACAAAAGAGAAAAACAAAGCAGCAACCCTAAAAAGACAAGGAAACAGTATCGCACCGCCAAATTTCGCCACAAAAACAACGCACCGGCGGCGCAGAGAATGGTGAGAGGCAGATGTGGCTGTGTTAGGAGAACGGTGTCTACATAGTACAAAGGCCACGATTCCGGGTTAAGGAAGTACAGGGAAGGAGTCAGTGGGGCCATTCCATAACCCAGAAAGAGGTAGAGGGGCACCACCGTCGATCGCAATGAAAGTTGGATGAGAACAATCGAACCTACAACGATCAGCGCCGTCCATAGGTGCGGTTCCCGAAGCCAACTCCAGCGTCCGGGGTGCATCAAGAGCAGTGTGACGGCAAAGACTGGAAGCAAATAACCTGCGCCTTCCCACGAGAGATAGCTCAGGCAGAAACAGAAGCAAGCGGCATAGAAGTATTTTGGGGCCAGTTTGCCCGGCTGACGAATGGCTAAATAAAACAACCAGATTGTTAGGATCGCAAAGAACTGATCCTGCGACGGATGAAAGCAGTGTTGCGCCCAGAAAACATTTAATGGATCAAAGGCGTGAATCAGCGCCGCCAACAAACCCGTCCGCCAATCGAATAAGTTGCGACCCACCACTCCCAGCAGCAATGTGGTTAGCGTTCCAAATACCACTGACGGCAGGAGAACGGCCCAGTCGCTCCAGCCAAAAATTAAACACGAAATGGCAATTGGATAAGGCACTAACTCATACGTCGTAATTCGTATTACGTGATTGTAAAAGTTGAGTGATGGGTAGCCGCGATCGAAAATTCCCATGGCATAGTTGCGGATCAGAATATCGTCCTGATCAAGGGAGAAGGCGGTTAGATTATGCAATCGCATTGCTAACGAGCCGAGAACGATGAGGCCGAGCGCAAGCCAAAACCCGTTTTGATTGGCCCATCCACGCCATCTCTCCCAGGCCGAAAACCGTGATAAGGCTGGCTTTTCTCGCCTCGTCCACACGAATAGGCGCGGGAGAATAAGCAGTGCGACGAGGCCTATGAAGAACTCAGCCCTCACCGGAGACTCCGGCCTAAAACGGATATCATAACGAAGCAACAGCAATGTCGCGGTAGCGACCAGCGCGGGCAGATGCAAGGTGGCGTCTATAGCAAGCGCTCGTGCCATCTCCCATCCTTTTGTTTTTGCCAGAAGCCTGGCCGATTGCATCCAGATCAGGAAAACCGAGGCTGCCACCAGAAGCCTGAGAACAATACTCAGTATGCCCTGGCGTGTTGCCTCAACGCTGGATAATTCTACCGGCACGCTTGTCTTTGGCGGAAGGCCCCAGTGGTCGCCCGCATAATTGTAGGAACCAATAATCGTGGCGCGGCGCGAACTCGGCAGCATCCAGTTCTGATCTGAGACGATCGAAGCCGCCTCGTCGCCACCGGACAGAAAAGATACCTCTCCGATCAGAGCTGGTAGAGTACCCACCCCTCGCACCTGGATGGATAGGTCATTTCCCAAAGCTTTCACCCATCGCTTGAGATGCAGGAAGTGAGTGACCGGAGACGAATCGGTAAAATCTCCAAGAAAGTGCCCGTTAAAAATTACCGAGAAGTTGCCATTAGCTGCGATTTGAAGCCACGCATCAGTAATTCCGTGTGGCGCGTCGAAGCGTCTTTGGAACGTCGTATTTCCGGCGGGTCCCGGGCGTTCGTCTACTATCCATTTTCCTTTCGCCGGTTGCTGGAGAAGAATTGGCGGCAAAGTGACAGGCTGCGTAAGCCCGGTCCGTTCTGCCGGTGCTACTTCGGCGTGAGCCCATGACCTATCGTCCATTGCCCGATCGGTCCACGAGATCAGAGAGGGAATCGTTCCAGGTGTTAAAGCAACTCTCCAACTCTTGTCAGAGGAGAACTCACTCAATTTCCCCGCCTGGTCGATTACGCCTCCCCGACAGACTAGTTTGGATCTACCGGGAAAACTGCCCCGAGTGACATTCACGGCAATAGTGTTTGTCCCCGGCAGAAGAAAGCGGGTGATATCGCAAATAACCGATTGGTTGCCACCTGCGGTCAGGCTAAGGATTTCTGACTCGTTCTCTGATTCGTTTTGACCGACGGTTGCCTGTTTGCCATTGACGGACAGTCTGAACCCATCAATCCCGGCCATTTGTAACCAGGCGTATTTCGGTGTTTCGGGCAGATAAAGGTTCTTACGAAAGCAAACATTGTTACTCGGTTCCGAAGCCTGAATCCATGTGGCAGCGCCAAAATCGAGGTTATAGGTTGGCGGTGGTGGCGCCACGAGCGCGAGCGAACCGTAATAACCAACTAAGGTACCTGTAGTTAAGACAAGCAACAGGGCGATCCCGCCCGGACCTGACTGACACCATTGGAAGAACCGAAAAGGCTTCCTCATTTGTAATAGCTCTCCGTCAGGGTCTTGAGCGCTCGGTAATTCACTCGGTCGTGCCATTTGCGGGAGGCCATGTAATACTTTCGAGCCGTATCGGAATGACCTAACTTGTACCAACAATCGCCCAGCTCATTCGCTATGTCGGCGACGAGACACGGCTGTGAGGTCTTGGTAAAGATTTGCTCAAAGTATTTTATCGCTATCCAATAGTCTGCCATATCGTGGAAGGCGCGGGCAGCTCCAAAACGTCCATTGATCTCATCCGGCTTAGCTTCGATACTGACCAGCCAGTACCGACACGCGTCACCTGTCACCCCTTTTTTGTAAAGGGTGCTTGCGTAGTGAGACGCCAACCGGGCCTTCTCCGTGAGCGCAACCCGACGCAGCTCTAGATCACCTCCATTTGCCGCCCGGCCGTATTCAAAGAGCGCCTCGGGGACCAAACCGCGCGCCTGAAGGTCTACGGCGCGGGAAAAAAAAGTTTCGGGGCGATCCGCCAGACCCATTTTCTTATACAGTGTGCCAAGCTGTACGTAGGACGCGGGTCGCAAGCGCTGCCACTCGTCAATCGCCATCGCACGACGCACGTCTTTTTCCGCATCTGTAAAAGCTCCGCGCGTTTCGGAGATTTGAGAGGACGCGAGATACCGCTCCGCAACTATGGGCCGCCAAAGTTGTAATGCTCCAAGAAGCAGGGCAAGGACCGCGAACGTGGGTAACACAAACCTCAGTCTCGCCCAGTCCCTGGTTTGATAAGCACCAGCAACGCAAATCCAAATGGCCCCGAACATGAAAATTGTCCACCCAGCGGCGACCGATGCCACGCCGGCCGAAAAGCGATCAGCCAACGCTTCAACGGGCGCGAGCAATCCGCGTGCTGGCGAAAAAACGACAGCGTTTGGAAGGCTGGAAGCCACTTCCACGTGGTAGCAGTGCTGAAAATCATCTCCACCGTCGAGCGCCGCCTTGAGCCATGTCGGTTCCCACGATGTAATCTGCAGAAAAAACGTCATGCCGCCCAATAACAACAGCGCCCCTGCGCAGAAAACCGCGAGTCCTTTTTCAGTCCACCAGGCGGCAAACCCCAGCGCAGCAATTACGATCGCGGCACTTCCGTAGGAAAAAAACACGAAATGCCGTGGCCAGAGATAGGCGGAGTACGCGAAGGGGAAGTTCAGGCCGTTAAAGCGCGGCGTCGTCACCGGGTCAAACCAGGGGAATAAAAGACCGACCGCGACCAACGCAAAACCGAAAGCCCAGTAGAATCTTCTCAACCTTGCTTCTCCAGTTGATGCGGCGATCTACGGAAGTAAAAGCTAACAAAACCGAGACCATCGCGCATAAGATGCAACTCCTCGTTTGAAAAAGTCCCTAGCAAAAAGAGAGCACCGACATACACGATGCCAGCCACCGCGGCCACCGACAGCGCCGGTAACAGCGTAAGCTGCCCCACGGGAAGAAGCATCGCGGCCATCAAAAGACCAGCCAAAATCGGTTTCACCAGGAAATCGGTTATGTGGAGCACATAACCCTTTCGCTTGAGAAAGTAGATAAGAATCGCAAACGCGCCAATCTCACTGAACACAGCGACCACACAAGCACCGATGTAACCCATACTCGGAACCAACGCCAATTCTGCACCGACACGCACCACCAAGGCTAGTGCCATAGCCAGGCAGAACACGCCCGGCAACTTCAGTGCTGTAAAGATGAACGGGAAAAGCGACGATACGAACATCGGCATGAACGCTATTCCAAACCATTGCATAACCGATCCAGCGCTGATGAATTTCTCACCCAGAAGCATGTCGATCAGTAGCCGCGGCCAGATTATAAACAGGACCGCGCCTGGCACGCTGAGGCAGCAAAACCATTTCATCGCTCGATTATAGAATTCGCCAAACTCCTCCTTTGTGCCCTGGCCTGAGCGAATCATTGCGGGGTACAGCGGGAGCGCAAATGCCATGGAAATCGTTCGTATGCCGAGCAAAATCCGATACGGCCCGCTGAAAAGACCTAACGCGTTTGCATCGACAAGCCATGCCAGGATTAATACATCCGCCTGCCAGGCAAATTGCCGGAGCACCAGCCCGCTGCCCAGCGGAACCGCCTCGGCCAGCATCGACTTCCAAAGAGGTAAATCTATCCTTGGCGAAACACGGCCAATGCGCCGACTAACAATCTGCCAGTTGAAAAACCAAAAGATCAAACAAGATGCCATATATGAGATCACCACTCCCCATAATCCCCAGTGACGCCAGAGACTGAGTGCCACGAAGCCGGCAAAAAGTCCCTTATGGAAGGTGAAAGCGATCGCATTGAACTCCATGGCTTCGAGCGCCCGCAGCACAGCCGAATAGCTAATAGCCTGCAGGATTGTCAGACTGGCCAGACCCATGACAAAGGATTGCGCCTTTGTTGAAGCTGGAAGCCTCAGTAGCAACACCACCCCGAGGAGAAGGGTAGTCGATAAAAAAAAGAGAGCCCACATCAACCCCTTAGCGCTCCCGAGCAAGTGTGGGATGTCATTGGGATGCCGGGCCACCTCCCGCGTAAGAATATTGGTGAGACCGAAATCGGTTAGGAACTGGAATACGATGGCGAAGGAAAGCAGATAATTAAAGGTGCCGAACTCGTTGAGCTGTAATCCCCGCGCGGCGAGCAGAACGGCCAGCATCTGTAGCACGGCCCCCAGTCCGCCTCCCACCAGCATCCACGCTACGTTTTTGCCGACGCGTTGGGCGGGGTTCATTGAGAGCCTTCCACCCGAACTCGGTCATTATCCACCAAATCAACGGTTCCTGCGGTTGCCACGAGGCTCCCTTCTTTCAACCCGCTGAGGATCTCTATCATTCCACCGGCTTCCAAGCCGACGCGCACCGGCGTGAGAACTGCACGACCGTGGGAGTCAATCGCGAAAACACTGGCGTTCTCACCGAATGGATTGATGACGGCCACAGTGGGAACGGCCAGCGCGGTTTTTTCTATCCGGACGCGCATGAAACCAGTAAGCCCCGGTTTTAACTTCAAATCGGGATTGTGAACGGTCACGTAAGCTGTGAAGGCACGAGTCTTTGGGTCGATGCGGGGATCGACATGCTCGATCGTGCCCTTGAATGTGGTGGTGGGGTATGCTGAAAAGAACACCTCGGCTGGCTGTCCATCATGGATGCGGCCGACCGACTCGTCCTGCACCTGGGCCAGGAGGTAGATTTTGTCCAGATCGCCTAATTGCAAAAGTACTTGATTGACCTCGATCCGCTCGTCGGAATTGACGAAGCGAGCAAGCACGATGCCGTTGACAGGCGAGGTAAGCCGCGTGGCTTCGAGATCGAGTTGTGCCTTAATCAATTTTACATTCGCCTCCTGGAGCGCAGCTTGTTTGGAAGCCAGCGTCACGCGTGCGTCGTTCACTTCCTTTTCGGTAGCCATTTTTTTGGCTTTCAAAACTTCCATCGACTTTTCCTCGGCGGCAGCTTTCTGCTCCGCAACGTGCGCCGAATCCACCTCTGCCTGCGCAGACTCCAGCGCAACTTCCAAGGGCCGCCTGTCATCCTCGATGAGCACTGCGCCGGATTGGATTATATCTCCGACATTTACCAAAACCTTATGTATCTTCGCAGAGATACGGGAGGTGAGCGTGACTGTCGTGTACTGCAACACTTGCCCGGCCGCTCCGACAGTTGTTTCAAGCTTGCTGACTTTTGCGCGCGCCGCGCCAACCGGGATTGGAAGTGATGCCTTTCGGGCCTCAGCGGCGGTGTAGCGTCTCTGGTAATTTCTGGCTTTCCATACCAGCACGAGGGCAACGAGAAGAAGTGCGATGAGCAACAGCTTTCGAAATGAGGATGAGCGGGTTCTGGGCATGGCGGACTATGACAACAAGCAAGCAGACAAGTCCACCAAATTTTACGGAAGCGTTTTCAGCGCTTTTTGAGCGTCGCATCGAAAAAGACTTCCGCGTCTTTGACGGCGTCCATCAGTACTGCCTGGTGCCCTACGTGGGGCAGGATCTTCAACGTGGCGTTCACTCCGGCTTTTCGCAGCTCCTCGTAAAGGCGCTGGCTCTGCTCCACTGGTACCACTCTATCACCCTCGCCATGCACGATCAGAAAAGGCGGATCATCTTTTGAGACATAATGGATGGGGCTGGCAGCTATCGCCTTCGCTTTATCTTTTTCGACGGGCCCGCCGAGCAACCCTTCAATGGCAAAGGTGCGTTTGGGACCGAGATTCGTCATGGCCAGCAGATCTGCCGGGCCAGCCGAATCGCACACTGCTTGAACCTGGCTC
>WNFR01007656.1_pt1 | contig 10977 bp, 7 predicted proteins | sample 5400221 | NCBI WGS metagenome assembly WNFR01 (sample SAMN13153357, study PRJNA577476) | soil metagenome | isolation source: 40 cm soil under Madrone tree | place: USA:California | collected 2016-06-14 | reverse complement strand
CGAGCGCCTCGGTGCTCTCGAGCATCGTGAGGAGGTCGGCGAAGGGGCCGGCGGCCTCCATGAGGGCCCGCGCCTGATCGGTCGTGGCCTCGGTCAGCGCGAGCGCGGCGGCCTTGGCCTCCTTCGCGCTGGTCTGCAGCGCGACGAGCGGAGCGAAGGTCTCGTCGCCCTCGTGACGCACGCCGGTGATGCGATCGTAGATGGTGAGGATGCGGCCGCGTATCTCGTCGAACGCGGCACGGCGCCGGCGCGCATCGGTGGCGGCCACCATCGCGGCGAGCACGGGCTCGAGACTCTTGGCGCTCTCGACGTGGTCGGGCACGGCCACGCCGAGCGACTCCGCGGCGGCGACGATCTCAGCGAGCAGCTCGACGAACTCCGCGCGCGCCGCCGCGAGCGCCTCCACCAGCGCCTCGGCAGGCGGCGCGCCGCCGTCCTGCATCTCGCGCGCGGCTTCGGCCAGCTTCGCGCCCAGATCGGCGAAGCGACCGGTGAGGCCGGCCAGCTGGCGGTTAAACGTATCGAGGTTGACGTTCATAGCAGACAGCACCGCGATTTTAGGCGTCGCGCCGGCAAGGTGTCAACGATCCGCGCGGTGAGTGCTTACGCGCGCGTGACCAGCAGCCAGAGTCCGATGGTCAGGGTCGCCAGCTGGGTCTTGTCACCGAGCTCGGCCAGGAAGACGCTCACGAACACCTGCGCGTAGGTTTTCATCGCGCTCAGAGCGCCGGCAGCCGGATGACGAAGCGCGCGCCGCCGCCGGCGCCGCGCTCGACGGTGAGGGTGCCGCCGTGCGCGGTCACGATCGAGCGTGCGATGGCGAGGCCGAGACCGATGCCGCCGATGTCGCGGGCGCGCGCGTCGTCGAGCCGGACGAACGGCTCGAAGATCCGTTCGGCGTCCTCGGCGGGGACGCCGGGGCCCGTGTCCTCGACCACGAAGCGCACCGCCTCACCGTCGCGCGAGACCGAGATCGCCACCGTGCCCCCGGCCGGCGTGTACTTGACCGCGTTCTCGACGAGGTTCAGCGCCGCGCGGCGGAGCGCGTCGGCGTCGCCGCGCACCAGGGCCGGCGCCGCCTCCTTCAGCCGGACGGCCACTCCCGTCCCCGCGGAGAGCCGCGCGCCGACGTCGAGCACCTCCAGCGCCAGCGGCTCCAGGTCGATGCGGTCGCGCCGCGCCTCGGGCGCGGCGGCGGCGCGCGAGAGCGCGAGCAGGTCCTCGGCGAGGCGGCCGAGGCGCTCGACCTCCTCGAGGCTGCCCGCGAGCACGCGCCGGTATTCCTCCGGCGAGCGCTCCGCGCGCAGCGCCACCTCCAGCCCTCCCTTGAGCGCCGTCAACGGTGTCCGCAGCTCGTGCGCCGCGTCCACCGAGAATCGTCGGATCTCGGCGAACGCCGCCTCCAGCCGCGCGAGCATCCCGTTGAGCGTCTCGGCCAGGCGGTCCAGCTCGTCGCCCGTGCCCTGCACGCGCACGCGCTGACCGAGCGCCTCGGCGGTGATCCGGCGCGCGGCCGCCGACATCTGGTCCACCGGCCGCAGCGCGGCGCGCGCCATGAGGGCGCCACCGCTGGCCGCCAGCACCGCCGCGAGGGGGACGAGCACGAGCAGCGACTGGAAATACCGGCGGAGCGTCAGCTCGCGCTGCGCGAGCGACATGCCGACCTGTACGACCTCGACCAGCGCGCCGTTGCGGAGCACGGGCAGAGTGAGCACGCGCACGTCGTGGCCGCGCTCGAAGCGGAGCGTCTCGAACGTCGCCCGGCCGCGGGTCGCGTTGGCGCGCGCGGCCGGCGACAGCGGCAGCGGCGGGCGCCCGCGCATTCGCGGCGAGCGCACTCTCGGCGTGCCTTCGGGATCGATGATCTGGACGAACTGGTCGAGCCCCTCGGCGCCGAGCAGCTCGCGCACGGCGCGCTCGACCGGGCTGTCGACATCGGCCCCGACGCTCCGGTCACGCACGACCTCGGCGACGGTGAACAGCGACTGGTCGACGTCCTGGGCGAGGTTCCACGCGAGCAGGTAATAGCCGACCACGCTCACGACGACGAGCGTCGCCAGCAGCACGCCCGTGTACCACAGCGTCAGCCGCGTGTGGATGGAGAGGGGACGCCGCACGTCAGTCGGCGTCCGGCCGCAGGACGTACCCGGCGCCGCGGACCGTGTGGAGCAGCCGCCCGTCCCCGGGACCGTCGATCTTGCGGCGCAGGTAGCCGACGTATACGTCCACGACGTTGCTCTCGGGGTCGAAGTCCAGCCCCCACACGTGCTCGGCGAGCAGCGGACGCGTGAGGACGCGTCCGGGATTGCGCAGGAAATATTCGAGGAGCGCGTGCTCGCGGGCGGTGAGCTCGATGCGCCGGCCGCGGCGCGCCACCTCGCGCGTGGCGGGGTCGAGCGTGAGGTCGGCCAATTTCAGGACAGGCTCGCGCCGTTCGTCGGCCCGGCGCAGGAGCGCGCGCACGCGCGCGAGAAACTCGTCGAACGAGAACGGCTTGGTGAGGTAGTCGTCGGCGCCGGCGTCCAGGCCCGCGACCTTGTCGGCGATGGCGTCGCGCGCAGTCAGCATCAGCACGGGAGACCGCACCCGTGCCGCGCGGGCGGCCCTGAGCACCGCGAAGCCGCCGAGTCGCGGCAGCATCACGTCGAGGACGATCAGGTCGTATGGCGGGCCGTTCTCGAGCAGGTCGAGCGCCGCCTCGCCATCCTTGGCGACCTCGACCGTGTGGCCCTCCTCCTGCAAGCCCTGGCTGATGAAGTTGGCGACCTTGCGCTCGTCCTCCACGACCAGAATCCGCATGGAGACTTCAGAGTGCTCTCAGGATCGCTCCCTGTCCAACCGGCGGCGGGGCGTCGTAGGCGACGAGGAAGAGGCTGCGCAGCCACCGGCGATCGCGGCGCTCGGGGGCACGCTCGAGCGCGCGGCCGAGCTTCGCCAGCACGACGTCGATCCACGGTCGCCAGCGCGCGCGCTCGTCGGGCGGCACCAGGCGCTCGAGCCGGTGAGCGAGGGCGCCGTCCGGGGAGAGGTCGTCGGCCAGCGGTGGACACGTGTCGGATACCTGCACGCGCTCGATGATCCAGGCGTGGGTTTGCAGCACGAGCTGGCGGCGTACCTCCGGCTGAAGCTGCAGCCACAGGGGTGCCATCGCCGTGTACCAGCGGTCGACGGACGCGGACGTCCGGAGTCCGGGCGGCCGCAGCCGCCGGTGCTCGGTGCTGCGCCACGCGAGGAAGCGCTGGTCGGCCGCCAGCTGTCGCACGACCCTCCGCAGCTGGGCGGCCCGCGGCGGGTCGCCCTCCCACCGCCGGGGCCAGGAGTCGAAGATCCGAGCCAGCCGTGGCACGGGGAGCCACTGGGCGACGACGACGCTTCCCTCGAAGCCGGCGCCGCGCAGGTCGTCGAGCGCGTCGCGCGCGGCCGCGCGCGTCGCGCGCCGCCACTCGGCGTGCTCCTCGGGCAGGGGCACGAACGTGTGGCGGAGCACGAGGGCGATGTCGCCGTTCGGCGACTCGTGGACGGCCACCAGATCAGGATGTCGCCGGCACGCCTGCGCGTACCGTTCGGCGAAGACGCTGACCATGATGCCTCCTTCCGGCTAGGCGCCGACGGCGATCCAGACGTGCGCGTCCTCGCGATGCACCAGCAGCAGCACGGGCGCGCCCGTGGCGTGGCGGCGCAGCGCCTGCTGGAGATCCTCCACGTTGCTGACCGCCCGATGGTCGACCTCGGCGATGACGTCGCCGGCCTTGAGGCCGGCGGCCTCGGCACGGCTGCCGTCGTTGACATTCACGATGAGCACGCCCTGCTGCTCGCGAAGACCGAGCTGCTGGGCCACCGCGGGTGTGAGCGTGCGGGCGCTGACACCGAGCGCCGGCTCGCCGGGTGCCGGCTCCGCCTTCGCCTCGCGTGTCTCCTCGAGCCGGCCCACCGTTGCGGTGAGCGTCACAGGCTTGCCGTCGCGCACGACCTTGAGCGGCACCGCCCGGCCGACGGGCGTCTCCGCCACCGTGCGCGGCAGGTCACCCGCGCGCGCCACCGGGCGGCCGTCGTACTCGACGATCACGTCGCCTTCCTTGAGGCCGGCCTTCGCGGCCGGAGAGCCCTCGCTCACGGACGTCACGAGCGCGCCGTCCGTGCGGGTCAGCCGGAAGCTCTTGGCGAGATCCGCGGTCAGGGGCTGGATGCCAACGCCGAGCCAGCCGCGGGTGACGTGGCCGGCGGACGCCAGCTGGGTCACGACGGGCTTGGCGAGGTTGACGGGGATCGCGAAGCCGATGCCGACGGACCCGCCGCTACGACTCACGATCGCGGTGTTGATGCCGATCACCTGACCGCGCGCGTTGATCAGCGGGCCGCCGCTGTTGCCCGGGTTGATCGAGGCGTCGGTCTGGATGAAATCGTCGTAGGGCCCTTCACCGATCACGCGCCCGGTCGCGCTCACGATGCCCGTCGTCACCGTCTGCTCGAGGCCGAACGGGTTGCCGATCGCCATCACCGGCTCGCCCACCTTGAGCGCCGAGGAGTCGCCGAGCGGGATCGTCGGCAGCCCGTGGGCCTCCACCTTCAGGAGCGCCAGGTCCGTGCGCGGGTCACGCCCGACCACGCGGCCGGCCAGCTCGCGCCCATCCGCGAGCTTCACGCGGATCTCGGTGGCGCCATCCACCACGTGGTTGTTCGTGACGACGTAGCCGTCGGCGTTGACGACGAAGCCGGAGCCGAGCCCGCGCTGGGTGCGCGGTTGCGGCGCCCGCCCGAAGAACTGCTGGAAGAACGGATCGGCCGCCTCGGGCGGCGCCTGCGGCGTGCGCTTCATGCTCACATTGACGACGGCCGGCTTGAGCGCCTGCGCCAGCCCCTCCCAGTTGGGGGCGGTGACCGTGGCCGGCGTAACGGCGACCGGCTGGTCGCTCCAGAGGGGAACCGTGGCCGCGCGGCCGTGACCGAAGGCCGCGGCCAGCGCGACCAGGACGAGGACGAGGCCGGTAGCCAGCGGCAGCCGGCGACGGAATCGGGAATCGAGCGTCATGACATTCGCCTCCTGTTCGGCGGGACCGGCATGGTCTCGCTGGAAACACGGTACGGGCGCAGGATGAGACCGTCATGAAACGCGGATGAGAACTCTCTCATCGAGGCAGGGCGCGGGCGCTGGCTGGCGGCTATCAGGTTATTTCCCAGCTATATGCAGCATGCAGCTATATAAGGAGGCCGCCAAGGCCGACGCGACCAGCAGCCGGAGAGACGGCTCGCCACGAGCTACGGCGCCGGGCGCTACTGCTTGAACTTTGCCTCGGCGCTCCGGTTGGTGCTCATGGTCAGCGTGCAGGTCGGCGACAGCCCCTTACAGGCGCCACCCCATCCCACGAACGTCGCGCCGCTCTTCGGCGTCGCGGTCAGCGTGACCACGCGATTACGCGGGTAGATCTCCGAGCAGTCGGCACCGCAGTTGATTCCGCCGTCGGTCGACGTCACGGTCCCCGTGCCGGACCCGGTCCGACTGATGGTGAGCGTCTGCGCGATTCCGAACGTTGCCGTCACCGTATATGCCGCGTCCATCGTCACGCCACACACCGGGCCGGTGCCCGAGCAGCCGCTCCACGTGTCGAAGACGTAACCGGAGCCGGCGGTCGCGGTGAGCGTCACCGTAGTGCCGCTGGCGTACGGCTCCGAGCAATCGCCGGGACACGCGATGCCCGCCGGGCTCGAGACAATCGAGCCCGGGCCTGTGATCGTTGTCGTGAGCGGATAGAGGATGCGATCGAACGTCGCTGTCACCGACTCGGCACTGAATGGGACCAGCGTGCAAGGGCTCAACTGGCCCGCGCAAACGCCACCCCAGCCGACGAACATGGATCCCGCTGCGGGCGTCGCCGTGAGCGAAATGAACGTGGCCCACACGTAGTCTTCAGTGCAGTCGCCGCCGCACGTGATGCCGGCCGGCGTCGACGTGACCGTTCCGGCGCCAGTCCCGGCCCGGCTCACGCTGAGCGTGTAGACCGGCTCGAACGTGGCGTAGACATCGCGCCCCGCGGTCATCGTGACGACGCAGGTCGTCGCCTGACCGCTGCAGCCGCCGCTCCAGCCCGTGAAGATCGCGCCCGCGCTCGGCACTGCCGTGAGCGTCACGACGGTACCGTACGTGAAGGTCGTTGTGCAGATACTGCCGCAATCTATGCCCGCAGGGCTTGACGTCACCAAGCCAGGTGCGTGGCCCCACGTCTTGTACACACCCAGCTGGGGATGGAGGAGGTCAAACCTTATCGTCACGCTCGTGGCGGCATTGACGGTGACGGTGCAGGTGGTCGACTGCGACTGGCTGGCGCAGGCGCCGCTCCAGCCATTGAACATCGAGCCCGCGCTCTCCTGGTACGTCAGCGTGACGACCGTGCTGCTGGTGTAGACGGCCGAGCAGGCGCTGCCGCAGTTGATACCTGCCGGGCTCGACGTCACCACGCCGGCTCCGTCGCCGGCCTTGGACACCGTCAACGTCCAAGCGAGATCGAATTTCGCCGTCGCGCTGGCCGCAGCGTTGACCGTGACGGTGCACGTATTCGTTTGGCCGGTGCAGGCGCCGCTCCAACCACTGAAGAGCGAGCCCGTGCTCGGCGTCGCGGTGAGCGTCACGACGGTGCCGCTCGTGTAAGCCGCCGCGCAGTTCGTGCCGCAGTTGATACCCGCCGGGCTCGACGTCACGACGCCAGAGCCGGTGCCGGTCTTCGACACCGTCAACGTGAGACTAATGTCGAATGTCGCCGTCACGGTCGTGGCGGCGTTGACGGCCACGGTGCACGTCGACGACTGGCCGGCGCACGCGCCGCTCCAGCCGCCAAACGTCGAGGACGGCGTCGGCGTCGCCGTTAGGGCAACGACAGTCCCGTTCACGAAGCGCTCGGAGCAGTCGGTGCCGCAGTTGATGCCGAGCGGGTTCGACGTCACGGTGCCAGAGCCTTGGCCAGCGCGCGCGATCGTCAATACGGAGCCGACAACGGTGGGTGCCGCGCCGTAGCGGCCTTGATGCTTGGGGCCGCCCATGAGCTGACCCCAGAGGATCGGGCCGTGCGGCGTCGGCCCGCCGAGGCTGAAGGCCCACACCGAGTCGTAATAGCCCGACGTGCCGTTCCAGTAATCGCTCGCGACGATAATGTCATTGCGACCGTCGCCGTCGATGTCGGCGATGGCCGGGACTGCGCCGCTGCCGAGGCCGAGGATGTGCCGCGGGAAGCCGGGCAGCAGCGTGCCGTCGCGTCGGTATACGAGCAGGTAGCCGCTGCCGGTGTTGTCGCTCACGACTGTGACGATGTCGGGCCGACCGTCGCCGTCCACGTCGCCCACGACGGGCGATCCGTTTCCGAGCGACGTATTGGTGGGGAGCGCGCGCGGCCAGCCCGCCAGCGCACTACCATCGCCCTTGACCACGTTCAGGTGGGTATTGGTCTGGATGATGATCTCGGGCACGCCGTCGCCGTCGAGATCCGCCAGCGCCGGCGCCGTCGCGTAGAACCACGTGCCCTGCAACTGCACGCTGCGCTTGAGTACGCCGGTGTTCGAGAAAATCAGCACCCGTCCGCCCCGCGCGGTGACGATGATCTCGGGTACACCGTCGCCATCCACGTCGCCGACCACGGGGAACGTGTGGACGTTGCCGTCGAAGAGCACCGGGAAGCCGGGTCTCGAGGTGCCGTCGTGCCGATAGGCGAACAGGTAGACGCCGGGCGTCGACCAGCCCGACGTGCTTACGACATCGAGACGCCCGTCGCCGTCGAGGTCGGCAATCGCCGACATGCTGCGCTCCTGGCCGCCGAGGAAAACCGTCGTCGGCCAGCCGGTGGCCGGCGTCGCGTCGGCGCGGTAGGCGTGCAGGCGCCAGTCCTCCTCCTCCGTGAAGATCTCGTCGATGCCGTCACCGTCGACGTCCGCCGTCGTGGGTGGGCTCGACATGTAGTTCGCCGGCGGCCGCGGCCAGCCGGGCAGCGGTGCTCCTGCGCCGGAGTATGCCGAGAGACGCGCCTGGCTGGCGAAGTGACCCGCGACGACGTCCAGCGCGGATGAGCCCGGCGTCAGCTGGCCGAGCGCCGGATATGCGGCGCCCGGCGGATCGAGCACGGGCCAGCCCGGCACCGGCCTGCCATCGGCTTTGAAGGCATAGAGCGGACCCTGCGCGAGGCCGGTGATGAGAATCTCGAGCGCGGGATCGCTGTCGATGTTGCCGACGAGCACATGCAGGCCCTGTCCGGACTGGTAGCCGCCGGCACTATGCCATGTCTGAACCGGGAATCCGGGCTTGAGATCCGTATCCGACTGAACCGTGACGACGCTGCCATCCGGGAAGGTCAGCGTGAACGTGCCCGCATGAGGCGGGGTCCACGTCGTCGTGAATATTCCGTCGCCGGCGACCTCGTCTGGGCCCAATCCGTCATCCTGGAGCAGCAGCGTTTCGCCCGTTTCGGCGACGGTCACCCGGGGCGGCGAGTACGGCAGCCCGCAGTCCACGCTGTAACTCGCCAGTACGACCGGCCCGGTGCTGATCACCTCGCTCGTTCGCGGCTGGGCGCGCCGCACCAGCGGCTCATGTCGGCACCGCAACGCGAACCAGGCCTGTGCGCGACGGCCTGTGATCGTTGTGTTCAATGCGGCCGATGTGGTCTCGGCTCCCGACAACAGCCGGTTGCGGATGAGTCGCCAGTCCGCCGCCGGATCGTCGGCATAGAGCAGCGCGATGGTCCCCGCGACGTGCGGCGCCGCCATCGAGGTGCCGCTGAGGGTCTGATACTGGTTGCCCGGAAGGGTGCTGAGGATGTCGACGCCGGGCGCGGCGATGTGCACGGTGCTCCGGCCGTAGTTCGAAAACCACGCGAGCGCGTCGTTCTGATCGGTCGCGGCCACGCACACCACGTTCGAAAGGTCGTAGCTGCACGGGTACGTCTGCAGCCTGTCGTTGTTGCCGCCGGAGTTGCCGGCGGCGGTCACGAACAGGATGCCGTTGTCCCGCTGCGCGGCGATGGCGTCGGCCAGGGCCTGCGAGAACAGACCGCCGCCCCAGCTGTTGTTCGTGGCCACGATCTTCACGCCCCGCTGCTTCATGGCCAGCACGTAATCCAGGCACGCGATGGCGCCCGCCGTGTCGCCCATGCCCGACCCGTTGATGAACTTGCACGGCAGGAGCCGCACATTCCAGGCGACGCCGGTGACGCCGGATGCGTTGTTGCCGGTGGCGCCGATGATACCTGCGACGTGCGTGCCATGGCCGTGGTCGTCATACGGGTCGCCGCTATGGGTGAGCGCGTTGAACCCGTGGCAGTCGTCCACGACGCCGTTGCCGTCGTCGTCCGAGCCGTTGGCCGTGCATTCGACCTCGTTGCGGAACAGGTTGTCGACGAGGTCGACGTGCAGGTAGTCGACGCCCGTATCGAGGACGGCCACGACGACCTCCGCGCTGCCGGTCGTGACGTCCCATGCTTCGATTGCGTCGATGCCCGCATGGATCTGCAGCGACCACTGCGACGTGAAGAGTGGGTCGTTCGGAGCGTTCGAGAACGCCTCCACGACGAAGTTGGGCTCGGCGTATTGCACGTCGGGATGACGGCGGAGCGCGCGCATCGCCTGGTGCAGTGTGATGCCCGGCGCGAGCTTCAGGTGATAGAGGTGCTCGACGGCGTGGAAGCGCTTCGCCGAGCGCCAGGGCACGCTGGCGAGCGCGCGCGCCGCGGCCCCCGCCGGCAGCCCGGGGCGCAGCTTCACCAGCAGCTCGTCCGGAACATGGCGCAGCGGGTTGGGCGGCGGACCGTTCGGATGCAGGTCCTGCCGCATGACGACGCCGTCCTCGGATATCGTCCACGGCTCGGCCGCCGCCCGATCGAGCAGTCCAAGAGCGAGCGTCAGGGCGACCGTCACCACCGCGAGCCCACTTCGTGTCATCGCGCGTCCTCGTTGACAGCGTGACGGCCCGGTGGGGCCAGGGCAGGCACTTAAGGTGACGGCAGCCCGGCGACCTCTTCATTCGTAGCAGCCCTGGGTCTGACGCCACAAGGGATTTCGGAGGGCGACGCGCATCCTTATATATGGCCGTATGATCGGCCCCATGGGGGACCGGGTCGCGCTCTCGATCATCGGCGTGCTCTCGCTGACCATCGTCGGCGTGGTCGGGGTGCTCCTGCTCGCTCACGACCCCGGGCGCCGCTGGAGCGCGGAGGTTTCCGCGCTCCCCGCGCTCAACGCCGCGCTCAACGCGACGTGCGCGGCGCTCCTCGCCGCCGGCTGGCTGGCCATCCGCCGTCGCCGCGTCGCCGTGCACCGCGCGTGCATGCTGGCGGCGTGTGTCGCCTCCGCGCTGTTCCTCGTCTCCTACGTCGTCTATCACGCGGTCTCCGGCTCGCGGCCCTTCAGTGGGCAGGGCTGGATCCGCGCCGTGTACTTCCCGATCCTCGTCTCGCACGTCGTGCTGGCCGCGGTCATGGTTCCGTTCGTCCTCACGACCGTCTATCGCGCGCTCTCGGGACAGTTCGACCGTCATGTGCCGCTCGCGCGGCGGACGCTGCCGGTCTGGCTCTACGTCTCCGTGACGGGCGTGCTCGTGTACCTGCTGCTCTATCACCTCGGCTGAGGCATCCCGGGCGGGCGTCCGATGCGCGGCGTTGAGCAGATCCCCTGGCTATACGACGCCTGCTGCGCGCTCATCGAGCGCTTCGGCCTCGGACGCTGGCGCCGCTGGCTCGTCGAGGGCGCGGCGGGACGCACGCTCGATATCGGCTGCGGCACCGGCCGCAACCTTCCGCTCTACGGCGACCACACCCGGGTCACGGGCCTCGATCCCTCGCGCGACGCGCTGCTCGCCGCGCGGCGCCGCGCGCCCGGCGTCCCGCTCGTGCAGGGCGACGCCCAGGCGCTGCCGTTTCGGGACAGCGCGTTCGACACCGTCGTCAGCGGGCTCGTCTTCTGCAGCGTGCCGGAGCCCGCGCGGGGACTCGCCGAGGTCAGGCG